>Ga0049113_10000116_pt1 | contig 17203 bp, 17 predicted proteins | sample WorMettanBELIZE1_FD_55214 | JGI IMG/M metagenome (GOLD analysis project Ga0049113, IMG submission 55214) | Marine gutless worms symbiont microbial communities from Max Planck institute for Marine Microbiology, Germany - Olavius tantulus BELIZE.1 | ecosystem: Host-associated > Annelida >... | reverse complement strand
TTTAAATCAAACACATACCACCTACAAGAAGGAGCTTAGTTCGCTCCTCACGCTGAGATTCCAAGTGTTCAGTAAATGTAACATTATGCCATATATGAAGTATAATCAGTATATACATTAAAGCTAATAAAATCTAGTCCCCGGAGCGATTGATGGGCACGCTGCGCTTAGTGCATCCGACAAACAGTCGCGGTTCGGAAGTCTCCGTGGAATGACCGAAACCTCAACACCGTCCGGATAGACGCTTACTTTGACCATTCTGCACTACTGAATGTCAACCCACCTTGGAACCCGGCAAAATCCATGAGTTCCCAATACTTGTATGCGATCGTCGCCGACCGTGCCGTCGGGGATACCCTGACCGAGCTTGGAGCGGCCGGCATCGGCAATACCAAGGTCGAGACCCTGGTGGAGGACGGCATCGCCGCCGTGGTCTCCGCCCACCAGGGCTCCTCGGTACGTCCGCAACGGGCCAACATCACCGCCCACCAGAAGGTACTGAGCGCGTTGCTGGTGGTGACGACGCCGCTGCCCATCAGCTTCGGGACCATCGCCGAAGACACCCGGGCCGTCCGTACCGCCCTCCGCCATAGCCATGCGGATCTCGAAGAGGCCTTGAAACGGGTCCAGGGCAAGGTAGAGATGGGGCTCAATGTACGCTGGGATCTGGCGAATATCTTCGAGTATTTCGTGGACCGTCACCCGCCCCTGAAGACCTTGCGGGACACCCTGTATGCCGGGGACCGGGATCCTCCCCGGGACCGCAAGATCGAGCTGGGCCGGCTGTTCAATCAACTCCTGGAAGAAGACCGGGAGCGTTACACCGCCCAGGTAGAAGCGGTCCTGCAAGGGTGCTGTGCCGAAATCCGGCGCGGGGAGCCCCGTAAGGAGGCCGAGATCATGCGCCTTTCCTGCCTGGTGGGACGCGATGCCCAGGCTGCTTTCGAGGCGACCGTGTTCAAGGCGGCCCAAGCCTTCGACGACCATTATGCCTTCGATTTCAATGGGCCATGGGCGCCGTACACCTTCGTGGACGTGCCCATTACCCTCTGATGTCTATTACCCTCGATGCTTATTGTCGACGACCTGCTGCTGTCGCCCTTCAAAGGGCTGTATTGGATCGGCAAGGAAATCCATAAGGCCGTGCTCACCGAGCAGGCATCCCAACGCGAGGCCATTACTGTTGCGCTGTCCGAGCTCTATATGGAACTGGAGACGGGTCGTATCGACGAGACGGAGTTCGACGCCCGCGAAGCCGAGCTGCTTGATGCCCTGGACCAGCTCCAGGAGCCGCCCCAGGACGGGGAGTGAAGGGCCCCGCGTTACTCCGACCCGATAAGTCGCACCTGTTGTTTTTCGGCGGCAAGGGCGGCGTCGGCAAGACCACCTGCGCCATGGCAACGGCGCTGCGCTGGGCCCGAGAATACCCCGACGCCCCCCTGCTGCTGGTTTCCACCGATCCGGCTCACTCTCTGGCGGACTGCTTGGCAGGCGGATCACCGCCGCGCAACCTGCATGTCGAAGCGCTGAATGCCGCCGCCGACCTGGCTGCGTTTCGTGCCCGGCACGGCAACCAGCTGCGCGAAATCGCACGGCGCGGCACCTTTCTCGACGACAGCGACATCGACCGCTTCCTGTCCCTCTCCCTCCCCGGACTGGATGAGCTCATGGCCGTTCTGGCGCTCAGCCGCCAGGTCTCCGCAGGCCGCTACCGGACGGTCCTGGTGGACACGGCTCCTAGCGGCCATACCCTGCGCCTGCTAGCCTTGCCGCCGGCCATGCGCCAATGGCTGGATCTGTTGGATACCCTATTAGCGAAACACCGTTACATGCAAGAGGTGTTTCGCGGCAGCTACACGCCCGACGGGCTGGACCGTTTCATCCTAGATTTGGCCGCCGAAATCGAGGCTCTGGATCAGCTGTTACGGAACCCGGACCGCTGCCGGTTCGTGCCCATCGCCCTGGCCGAGACCCTGGTCTTGGAAGAAACCCTGGACCTGGCCCGTGCCCTGCACACCGTCGGTATCGCCACCCCGGAGCTGATAATCAACCGACTGTATCCTGACCACCCGTGTCCGACTTGCACTGCCGCTCGGGCCGATCAGCGGCGCTGCCTAGCCCGGTACGCAGCGGCCATCCGGGAGATCGGGTACCCCTGGGGCCTCCCTGTACAGCCGGAGGAGCCCCGCGGCATCGAGGCCCTTACCGCATTTTGGGACGGGGTTACGCCCATCGGCCGAGCCGTCAGTTCTCCCGCAACGGCACAGCTGCCGGTCCGGATCGAGGCGCCCGGCCCCTATCCGAGACTGGACCAGCGCCTGTTGATCTTCTGCGGCAAGGGCGGCGTGGGCAAAACGACACTGGCTTGTGCAACCGCCCTATACCTCGCCACCACCGAGCCTTACCGGCGCACCCTGCTATTCTCCAGTGACCTGGCCTATTCCCTGAGCGACTGTTTAGGCATCCCCATCGGCCCCGAGCCGATTGTGGTCTCCCCGGGCTTGGCCGCGATGGAAGTTGATGCACGGGCCGAACTCGCGGCCATGCGCTCGGCATACGCTGAAGAGCTGCGGAGCTTTTTCGCCGGGCTCTCGTCCAGCCTGGATTTCACCTTCGACCGACGGGTTATGGAACAGCTGCTGGATTTCGCTCCCCCCGGCATCGATGAGATCGCGGCCCTCACCCGGGTCTTGGTATTTCTGCGGGAGGGTGATTATGACCGATTCGTGCTCGACGCGGCACCGAGCGGCCATCTGATCCGGCTGCTGGAGCTACCGGGATTGCTCAATGACTGGTTGCAGGCTATGTTCGAGCTATTGCTCAAATACAAAGACACCCTAAGCGTCCCGCGTTTCGGCCGGCGCCTGGTGCAATTGTCGAAGGATCTCAAGTTCTTTCGGGGATTGCTCAGGAACCGGGACCAGGCCGGCCTCGCATTGGTCGCCATCCCCGCGGATATGGCCCTGGAAGAGAGTCGGGATCTGGTCGCTGCCTGTCGAGCGGCGGGATTGCGACTCCGACACCTCTTCCTCAACCTGCTGACACCGGCAGATAGGGTGGACTGTGCCCACTGGCCAACACCGAATCGGGAGTGCCCACTATGTGCCGCCCAGGCGGAGCGCGACAAGATTCTTGTCGAGGCGTTTACAACCGCCTTTCCCACTGTCCCTCAGACCCGGATCTACCGCGGTGATCCACCACGCGGCCTGGAAGCATTAGCGGCCCTGGGCGCTGCTGGCTTCCGGCCGGACCTGCTGCCAAACCGTAAAGGTGCAAGGATGAATGATGAGTAATGAATGAGCTGCTTCAATGAGGCCGCGGCGACTGGCCGTGGAATGTAGCCCAACTATCAGTCCTTTTTTGCCGTGCTTTCTCGGACTGTTTTCGAAGACTCGTGGTGAGAATGTATGTGCAAGTTCCCGGGCCACACAACGAGCCTCTAAATTATTAGGACAATTGCTTGATTTTTAAAGCGCGATTTGGGATTGCGGGTACTACCGGAGCGTTCGCAGCGGCTCGGCAGTTCGGTGGAACCCTGAGAAGCTGTCTGCTTAAAACGGATCCTAGCCTATGGGTAGTTGTCAGGGTAGTGGTAGATTCTTAACACTACCCTTGTCAGGTCCCCAAGCAGCGGTGTCCGGCGTATTTGGTGCAACCCCGGAAGGCGTCGTGTTGCGTTACGCTGCGTTCGACACCGTGCCTGTCCGAGCACGGTCCTGGGTTATTTGACGTTGGCTGTGGGATCTGACGTGTTGGGTTACGGCGCATTCGGCTCCGTCGCTGTACTTCGGGATTCGATCCCAACCTCGATTTTGGGCATGGTGCATCCCTCTCTACTTTAACTACGTTAACTACCTGATTGGCTGTAGGATCCGCTGTGCGGATCCCGGGGACTGGAAGACACGCGCCTAACCCGACCGACTGACCTTGGGATTGACGCTGTAGGTCCCCACAATGCTCGCCTGGGCCAGTATATGACTCTGGATGGTGGTGAGTGTCCGATCGCGGTCGAAGCGCCCTGCCACGGGGCAGCGCGGGAGATCCAGGGCATACAGGGTAAAGTGGTAGTGGTGGACGATGGAATCGTTCCAGGGCGGGCAGGGACCATCGTAACCGTAATAATCGCCGGCCATCTGGTCGTCGCCGGCGAACCAATCGGTATAGCCGTTGATACCGTGCCGGGTGCCATCAGGCCCCTCCGGTCCTGGTTTGCCGCGGGCGGTTACCTGGGAACAGAATTCGCCCGCGGCGATGCTATTCCGGTCCGGCTTCAGGTCCACCAGTACCCAGTGAGTGAAATCTACCCGCGGCAGATTCGCCGGCACCTGGCGTTCCTCCTGATTCACATCGTCGCCGCGGCTGGGCACGTCCGGGTCGTGACAGATAAGCACCAGGGATCGGGTGCCGGTGGGGAGGTCGGACCAAGCCAGGTGCGGATTGCGATTCGCCCCCAAGCGCACATGGGTCTCCGGGTCGGGCACACAGAAGGCGAACTCGCCCGGGATGGGTTGGCCGTCGACGATGGAGTCGGAGCTGAGCTTCATAGGGTTTCTCATGAAGTTGTTTCTATATCTGCCACAGATGAATCATTGCCTTGAGATCAAGGCATGAACCGCAAAGGCGCAAAACCTTTTTATCCGAAGATTACGCAGATTTTTGTAGATTATTTCATTTTCAATCTGTGAAAATCTGCGGATTAAAAAGCTGGGTCAATATGTCCGTCAGCTCCGCTGCCGTCAGGCAGACGGCGCCGTGGGGTGCCTCGAACATACCGCTGGTGGGAGCGGTAAAGCCATGAACTGCCCCCAGCTTGGCATTGGCCAGGGCCAGGCCGCCGCACAGGCTAGTCAGGGCCATCTCCTAACGCGCTTCGGCATCTGAATCTGCATGGAAGGCGCGACGCAAGGAGCCCGCGTAGGGCGGATAAACTTGCGCCATCCGCCGTATGTTAGACTTCTGACATGGCTGAAATCCATCAATGTAATTTGGGCTGTGAAAGCCTGTTTCGGCGAAATATCGAAATTTACCCATATATACGCATTATCTCATAGAAGAAAATGAGTAGCCGTATAGATCTCATAGATGCGATAAGCGGAGCGAACCTCATCGACAAGCGCGAAAGAAATAATGTGGTTCGTTCCTTACCGTATCCTATCTGGCCTCGTCTGCGAAGACATGCGTGGGAAACCAGGAGAACCGGCCATGCCTAGCCTCTCGGGCTGGGAGTTCCGCGATCCTTTGTTTCTGCTCTTCGGGTTGCTGGCGCCGCTGGTCTATCTGTTGGCCAACCGCCTCCCTTCTCGGATTACCTACGCCAGCCTGGAGCTGCCGGATCGCGCCCCGACGACCCTGCGGGTGCGCTTGGTGCCACTGCCGGCCGGGCTGCTGGCCCTGGCGATCCTGGCTCTGGCCGTCGCTTTGGCTGGTCCGCGCACCGGCGACGAGACTACCGAAGTCGAGCGGGAGGGCATCGCCATCGTCATGGCCTTGGACCGCTCGGGCTCGATGGATGCACGCGACTTTATAGCCGAGGACTACAGCATCAGCCGGTTACAGGCGTTGCAAGGAGTCTTCCGTGAGTTCGTGCTCGGCGGCGAGGCGGGCAATGGTCGGCCGGACGATCTGATCGGGTTGGTGGTGTTCGGGACCTATGCCGACGGCGCCTGTCCACTCACCCTGGACCACAGTAATCTGTTGAATATTCTGGATCAGGTCAAGGTGGCGCACGCGCGTTCGGAATCGGCGACAGCCATCGGCGAAGGCCTGGGGCTGGCTGTGATGCGCCTACTCGACGCCGACGCCCAATCGAAGGTCGTCATCCTGCTCACCGACGGGGTCAACAACGCCGGTGAGCTCGATCCCTTGCAGGCCGCGGAGCTGGCCGCCGAGCACGGCATCAAGGTCTACACCATCGGCGCCGGCACCAATGGTTATGCTCCGATACCCGTGACCGGACCGGACGGCCGCCAGTATCTACGACGCGCCTTGGTCGAGATGGACGAAAAAACCTTGCGGGAAATCGCCCACCGCACCGGAGGGGCCTATTTCCATGCCCGCGATGCCGAGGGCCTGGCCGCCACCTATCAGGCGATCGACCGCCTGGAGCGTACCAAGATCACCGAGGTCCGCTACCTGCGCTATCGCGAGCATTACGCCGGGTTCGCACTCACCGCCTTGGTCCTGATCGCCCTGGCCAGTCTGGCGTCGGGGACCCTGTTGCGGAGGTTGCCGTGAGTGGACTCCATTTCGCCGCGCCCCATTGGGTCCACCTGCTGTGGGCCGTGGCGGCCTTTATCGTCCTGCTTGCTTGGCTCGAACGCCGCGGCCAAGGTGATCTGGACCGCTTCGCAGCCGCCCCCTTGCAGTCGCGGCTGGTATTGCGCATCAGCCTCCTGCGGCGTGTCTTGCGCCTCATCTTTCTCGGGTTATGCGGGTTTTTTATCACCCTGGCCCTGATGCGTCCCCAATGGGGAGGGCAATTTATCTCCACGCCTTGGGTCGGGGCCCAGATCATGGTGTGCCTGGATGTCTCGCGCTCCATGCTAACCGAGGACGTAGCCCCCAACCGGCTCGAACGGGCCAAGGCCGAGCTACGCGACCTGCTGGACTATCTCGACGGGGATCAGATAGGGCTCATCGCCTTCGCCGGTCGTGCCGCCGTGCTCTCACCCCTGACCCCGGATTTCAGTTTCCTGCGCCTGGTGCTCGACGCGGCCGGCCCCCACGGCGTCACCCGCGGGGGCACCCGGCTCGAAGAGCCCATCCGCAAGGCCCTGGCGGGATTTCGGGACCGCGGCACCGGGGAGATATCCCGCTCGATCCTCCTGATTACCGACGGTGAGGACCACGATTCCTTTCCCTTAGAAGCGGCCAAGACAGCCGCCGAGCGGGGCGTGCGCATCTTCGCCATCGGGTTCGGCGACGAGGCCGGGAGCGAGCTCCAGGTCACCGATCCCCGGACCGGGGCACGTACCCTGGTACGGGACGCCGACGGCAACCCGGTGCGCTCGCGCCTGGATGGCGACCTGCTGCGCGAACTGGCCCTGGTTACCGGCGGCGCCTACGTTCCCGCCGGCACCGGAGCCATCGACCTGGAATCCATCTATGAGCGCCATATCGCCAACCTGACCCGCGGTCGCCTCACCGTGAGTGGCTACCGGATCCGCAATGATGTCTTCCAGTGGGCCATGCTTTGCGCCCTGCTGTGCCTGCTCGCGGCAGTGATCCCCAGCGGGCAGTGGAGCCGTGAATAGAACTACGAATGGACACGAATAAACACGAACTGTTCCTGCGCGCCTATGGAACTCCTTCAGGAAGCTGATAACCATGTACAGAGACGAATAATCGCTTTTGCATTGATTCTCTCGTTCCCATCCGCCGCGTGGGAATGTGGAAGCTCCGCGCCGCGGAGGGTTATAGGCTGGTGTGAGGTACGAACCCCAGCTTCTTCTGGCATACGAGGGTAGGAATGCGGGGGTTTGCAAGCTCACCTCAACCTGCGCGGGTTGCTTTTTGCTCCTGGTAATGTGTGGTGTTAGCCGTAAAAAAACAAACAAATACGGAGGTAGGTTATGGAACGCATAATCACATCACTGACAATTTCAAATCTCGAAGATAAAGAAAAAAGATCCGCATCGATGCACTTGTGGATACCGGCAGCCTCACGTATGAGGCTGCCCATCAAATGGAAAGACAGGCTGGGCGATCTTGAGGAGATTCGAACCGTCGAATTAGAGACCGCCACGCAAAAGACGGAAAGGGGAAGCGTATGTGGTCCGGTCAGAATGCAAATAGAAGGATTCAAACCTATATTCACAGAAATTATATTATAAAAATGGAGCCAGATAACGGTGAATATGAGCCATTGTTGGGCTATATTCCATTGGAGCAATCACAAGCTGCCGTAGACATGTTTAGGTCATCGTCTCGTCCATGTTAAACGGTTGGATCTGAAAAATATCGTTTAACAGCCTCCCAACCTATGTGAGCTTCAAGGCCCCCTGATGAAGGTCTCCGAAGTTCTATCAAGACTCAAAGCGGATGGCTGGTACCTGGTGACAACCAAGGGGAGTCACCGCCAATTCAAACACCCCACGAAGCTTGGCCGCGTTACGGTTTCGGGAAAGCCGAGCGAAGACATCATGCCTGGGACCCGGAACAGCATCTTCAAACAAGCTGGTTGGAAATAGGCCCATGCGCTATGCAATAGTCATCGAAAAGGCGGAAACTAATTTCTCGACTTATGTCCCGGACCTGCCTGGATGTATTGCCACCGGCGAATCAATCGAAGAAGTCGGGCGGTTGATTCGCGAAGCGATTGTTCTCCACCTTGAAGGCATGCGGGAAGACGGCATATCTCCACCCGTTCCGCAATGCCAAGTTGAGTACATGGAGATTGCGGCCTGACACTTACGGGCATGAGGTTATGCCTAGTCAGTCGGGGGGCAAGGAACGAACCCCGACATCGAACAAAAATCGAACCTAGTACAGCATAGTAAAAATACGGATACCATTTTAATTAGACCCGTACCAGAAATTCATTGACTGTTTAATCGCAGGAAATGGTCTCCATATTTTTACTATGCTGCACTAGCATCTTTTCTTTCATCTTTTCCCTTCGATTGGACAAAAAACCACGAATGAACACGAATAGACACGAATATTATTGCAGGGCAAGGTGTACCAAATCGTAGGCTGTCCCATGGAGGTATTGAATACCCTTGGTCATGGTTTGCTGGAGAAATCCTATGAAAACGCCCTAATCGTAGAATTCGGATTGCGGAACATTTCGGTTAGCCAGTAGCGACGGTTAGATGTCTTATAAAAAAATGTGAAGGTAGGTGATTACATTCCCGATCTGATTACCTTTGAGAAGGTCATTGTCGAAACCAAGACAATTGGCAAAATTATCAACTTTGAACGAGGGAAGGTTATCAATTGCTTGAAACTATCTGGGCTCCACGTCGGCGTGATACTTAATTTCAAACACGCAAAACTTGAATGGTAACGGATTGTTCTATGAATAGCGAACCACGGGTGTAACCACGAATGGACACGAATTATTATGGAATAGAGCCTTCTGTAAGAAATATGCTCTTTAATATTCCATGTTTGGGTTTTTTGGCAGCGTTAATGTCAAAAATAACTTTTATCTTTCAGTATTTATAATTACCAACTCCTATATTGAGAAGTAAAATAATGGCGTTAGATAAAATATATTCGTGTCCATTCGTTGTTCTAAAGATCTTCCAAATGAATGACCGCTTTAAGATGCTGGTCGCCGTAGGCCTCTTGGCGGAGGGAATCGGCGGCCCCTTGATCCCGGCCGAGCTCCGGGCGCAGGTGGCCGATACCGAGCTGACCGCCGCGGCGGTGACCGAGCCAGCCGCGGATGGCCCGTCTGCCGACCAAACAGGAGATCAGTCGCCCGCGGGGACCGCGGACGCATCAGCAGACCCGCGCACGACCTACAATCAAGCCCTGGCCGACCTGGAGGCCGGCGCGCTCAAGACCGCGGCACGCGGCTTCAAGGCTGTGCGTACCGGAGCAGGAACCGACGGCGAGGCCCGCTTTCGCGCCACCTACAACCTGGGCTGGGTGGAGGTCGAACGCGCCGCTGCAGATCTCGACCAAGAGCCACAGGTAGCGCTCCAGGCCCTACAGCGGGCAGCCGATTGGTTCCGAGAGGCAAGTGCCTTGCGGCCAGAACACGAGGCGTCGCGCCTCAATCTGGAGCTGGTACTGCGGCGGGTGCTCGTCCTGGCCGATCACCTGGCCGAGCGTGACGAGGAGGACTTCACCGTCCGCTTGGAACGGCTCGTCGAAGGGCAACGGACCTTTCTGACCGAGCTGGGACGGGGTATTGATCTTGCTGATTTGGAGGACGATCCTAACGCCACCGAACAGGTCCGCCGCACCCTGCGTACCTTCGCCACCGGCCAGCTGGCGCTGCTCACCCAGACCGAGCGCCTGAGCGAGACCGCGGGTCGAGAGCAAGCCGGCTTGCAGGTAAAACCGGACGAAGAGCGCAGTACCGAGGAGGCAGTTCGTCTGGCCCAGCTCGAACAATTGCTGAACCACCTGCACCGGGCGCGGGAGCGCATGGGCCAGGCCCGCGGCCAACTACGTCGCCTGGCGGCCAAACGCGCTTATCGTCGGGTCGCTGCCGCCCTGAGTGATTTGAAGCGCGCACGCGACCAGCTACTGAATCCGGTGGCACGCTTGGATGCACTTATTACTGACGGCCTGGAGCTCACGCGCCAAACAGGCCACAAGGTTGTCCTCGACGCCCAGCCCGAACAGCCCGCACCGGCCTGGTTGACGGCGGACTATCTAGGCGAGATCCAAGCCATCCTGGGGACGCGTACCGGCGAGCTCCATGCAGGCCTTAGCGCCGGCCTGGATCAGGCCAAGGAGACGCCGGTGGCTGACTCTATCGACCAGGCAGTGGACCCTGCCGATCCCCCTGACTCGGAGCAAGCGCAGACCCAGCTCCGGCGACGGCTGGAGGCGACAATCCCCCTGATCGGAGAAGCGCGAAATGCCTTTCAGGGGGCGCTTGTCGATCTGGAGGCAGAGCGCTTGGGTAAAGCCCTGGAATCGCAACGCCTCGGGGTAGCCGAGCTGATCGCCGCCCGCGAGCACTTTTTGGACCTCAAACGCCTGGTCGAGCTGCTGTACCGGGACCAGCGACGCATCGCCGCCTTGATCGCGCCTGAGGAAGCGACCGAAGTCTCGGATTCGGAGCGCGGCGAGGACGTCTCGACGCTGGGTAAGCCGGCCGCGGACCCTTCGGAATACCTCCCCGTCGCTCGTGAGATACAGGCCGGCAATCGCGAGCGCTTGCAGCGCGTTAGCGCCGCCATCCTCGACCAGTTGGGCGCGGTACTGGGTGCGGAGGAGCGGGCCGGATCAGCGCAGGCCGCGGACCCCCGGGCGACCACCGTTCCCCAAGCCCCGGATCCGGCCGTCCCCGCCCCGCCGAACCCCGCCGATTTGGTGGCCGAGCGGCGGCAGCTGGAACAGGCCGACGCCCTGCGCGTCGAGGCGGAGCAAGCGATGCAGCAGGCCCTGGAAGATCTTATAGCCATAGAAGCTGCCACAGAGGACCTCCCGACTGCCGACCCGGAGCAGGCAGATGCCATGGAACAAGCGCGGCAATCTGTCGACCTTACCCTGAGCCGAGTGGAGGCGCTACGTCGTCTCTTCTTCTCGGTGGTCGATCATCTACGCGAGACCCTGCGCCGTCAGATCGGCCTGGGCGACCGTACCGAAGAGATGGCCGTGCTGGCCACCACCGAATCCGCGGAGGAAATCGCCCGGTGTCTCGGCCCCATCGCCCCGGAGCAAACGACCTTGGCCGAGACGGCCGATAGCATTGCCGAGGCCCTGAAACAACAAGTCGAGTGGCCCGCTTCCCCTACACCGGCAGCCGAGGCAGACTCCTCCGAACAGACGGTCCCCCAAGCCCAAGAACAGCAAGCACGCCTGCGGCAAGCCGCCGGTCGAGTCACGAACGCCCGTGACCATATGAACCAGGCCGCGGAGGCTATTTCTATAGAACCCCCGACCTTCGAGACCACCCGCGACCACCAGCGCCAGGCCGTGGAGGCGTTGGCCGCCGCCCTTACTGCCCTGCAGCAGCCACAACCGGAGCAACGAAACCGGCAGCAACAAGACCAATCAGGCCAGGAAGGGCAGCAGCAAACGTCCCAGCAGGCAAGTCGAGACGAAGTTGGCACACAGCCGCCGCCGGCGCCGGGTGATGCGGGCCAACTCCTGCAGGGCATACGTGACCGGGAGGCCCAACGCCGGGAGGCACGTGCCAAGCAACGGCACCGTGGCTACGAGCCGGTGGAGAAAGACTGGTGAGACCCCTGTTCATTATGGTAACCGTTCTTCCGTTTTACGCACCCGAGCGAGAGATCCGAAGCCATGCACCGGCAATCCAACTGACCCTTTACGAGTCCCTGGAAGCCCTACCTGAAGGAGTGACCGGGGAGATCCTGAATGGGCAGCTGCATACTCACCCGCGGCCTGCCGGAGCCCATGTGAACGTCGGCTCTATGTTAGGTGCTGAATTAATCGGCCCCTTTCATAAAGGCAATGAAGGTCCTGGTGGCTGGTGGATTTTCGATGACCCGGAAGTGCACTTCATGCAAGATGTGGAGGTAGCTGTGCCGGATCTAGCCGGCTGGCGACGGGAGCGGATGCCCTACTTTCCGGAAGATCACCGTTTTGAGGTGGTTCCCGGTTGGATCTGCGAGATCTCGTCTCCGTCCACAGCGGGTAGGGATCGTAAGGTCAAGATGCCACTGTATGCTTACTATGACGTGCAGTACATATGGCTGATCGATCCGGCCAGGCGCACGTTGGAGGCCTACCGATTCGAGGCCGGCGCCTGGATCGAGACTGACCGTTTTGCCGATGCCGATCAGGTGACTGCCCCACCGTTCGAGGCTGTAAGCCTCGATCTGGAAACCTTTTGGCCACCTCGGCGGTCGGGATTTGCAGAGAGCTACTGATGATGGCCTAGTACAGATACTCTCAGCTACCAAATAATGTTGAGCTGGCAGGATCTTCCCGGAAAGAGTTGTCCTCAAATCAACGCAAATGGATCGAGAGCCGTCGCTCACGGCGGGCCGATTGCAACCGATTTGCGTTGATTCATATTCATTGGCGTTTATTGGCGACCAGTCTGCGTAATCTGCGGACAGAAAAAGATAATGTGATCTTGGGAAATACAATGACCCCGTGGGATGAAAACACACTATCTTGTGATTCATAGCCACCAATGCACACCCTCTTGAACCTGAATAGTGACTCCATGCACCGGATGTTCCTGCCGGTATTGATCGCCGTCATCCAGCTTGCAAGCCCTCTGGTAGTGGCCCAACAACAAGCCCGACTGCAGGCCGAGGAGGGTCCCCACTTCATCGGCGTACCCGTGCGCCTGCAGGTGGTCGCGGAAGGGTTCGACGAGACCCCCCAGCCCCGGATCGAGACGGCGGTTCCACCCCAGGGGCGCCTGGAACTGACCGGGGTCAGCCCCAGCGTCAGCACCAGCATCCGGACCATCAACGGTCGGATGAGCCAATCCAAATGGGTCCAATTCGCCTTCGAGTACCAATTCCTGGCCCAAGCCCCCGGCGAACTGGTCATCGGACCCTTCCGGATTACCCAGAACGGCAAGCAGGCCAGTACCGGTGAATTGCGTTTGGTCATCGGCGAGATCCCGGTCAGCAGTCGGCAACGGCTGCGGCTCATCCTGCCCAAAAGTCCCCTGATCGTGGGCCAGCGCGTGCCGGTGCGACTCGAATGGTGGGTCCCCGCCGACCTGCGCGACAGGTTTTTCAACCCGCGTCTATCCGTCCCTCTCTTTGAGCAGAGCGACGCCTTTCGTTTTTACGACCCCGAGGATCCCACCGCCGACATTGTCTTGACCATCGATACCGCTTCCGGTCCCATCGAGCTGGCTGCCACCACCCGCTCGGAGTCCTGGAACGGCGAACAGTACCTGGTGCACACCATCACCCGTCGCCTGACCCCCTTGCGGACCGTCGAGTACGCCTTCTCCCCCGCTGGCTTGGTGGTCGACGAGGTGACCCGTTGGCACCGCACCCTCTTCGGTGAGCGGATCCCCACCCGCGCCCGGAAACGCCGGGTGGAAGGCGAGCCGCGGACCCTGATCGTCCACGACCTGCCCCGGACAGGCCGGCCTGAGAGCTTCACCGGGACCGTGGGCCTCGGCTACCGGCTGGAAGTCGCAGCGGACCGCTCGGTGGTCCGGGTCGGCGATCCCATCCGTCTGACCCTGACCCTGCGCGGCGATGCGGCGGTCGAGACCGCAGTGCTCCCACCCTTGACCGCCGACGGCGGACTCTCATTTCGGGACTTCCGCATCCCTGGCGACAAGACCGCCGGGGTCTATGCCGACGGTGCCAAGCGGTTCGAGGTAACCGTGCGGGCGCTGCATGAAGGGGTCGCCTCCATCCCTCCCCTTGCCTTCTCCTGGTACGACCCTGAGCGCCAGGAGTATCAAACCACCCGCTCCCAGCCCGTCGCCCTGTCCGTGCGCCCCGCCCAGGTCATCTCGGCCAAGGACGTCGTAAGCGCGGTCCCCGAGGAGCCAGGTGACCGGACCCCGGACCCTGAGCACGAATCGACTACCAACCCCGAGGGGGCCAGCCCCGAGGTCCGGCAGCAGCGTCCGATATTCAGCCTCACCGGAGCCGATCTCGCCATCACCACCGACATCGACGTCCTGATGCGGCCGAGCGGCTCCCTGCTGACCGGCACCGGTGCCCAAATCGGCGCCTATAGTTTGGGCCTGCTGGCCATCTTCCTGGCCCTGCTGGCCAGGAGACGCGCCCAAGCCGACCCGGCCGAACTGGCACATACCAAGGCCCTGCGTGCCCACCGGACGGCCGTGACGGAGGCTCAAACCATCACCGAGGTGAGCGCCGCCTTGCGGCGGATGGTTGCCACCGTCGGTACTCGTCTGCCCCCCGATCTGGCCCCCGACCTGGACCGTTTTTTAGCTGGATGCGACGTCGTTGCCTATGCCCCCGGTGGCGCTTCACATATCCTGGACAGACCCATGCGGGATCGGGCCGCACGGCTGGCTGACCAGCTATTGAACACACCGCTGTCATCGCCACATGGAGCTGCCCGCACATGATCTGCAACGTCGATCCGAACCGCGAATGCACACGAATCGACACAAAAGAAAACCACGAATCACGCGAATCTACGCGAATTGGCTTTTGGTTCTTTATGGACCTCAGTCGGATTTGATGGGCACGCTTCGCTCTATGCATCCGACAAAGGACCACGGTCGGGAAAACCCCGCGGAGTGACCGAAACCTTAAATCATCTTGACGGGCACGCTCCGCTTTGCCCATCCTATATTTTGCGTCCTTTGTCCCCTGGCCCAACCCCTGGGATGGGCAACCGTAGGATGGGCAAAGCAAGCGCCCAGCAAACCGAGCTCGAGGTTTTGGCTACTGCCGGCGGTTTTCGCACCGCGCCATCTCGTCAGGATGCATGCAGCGCAGCGTGCCCAATCGACTGGCCCGGATGATCTGACGGAGGTGGCATCTACGCGCGGCTATTCTTGGCCTGGCTGTCAGTGGGACTGACGAGCCGCCGCAAGGTGCTCAATTTCAATCCGCAGATTACGCAGATGAAGAATGAAATAATCTGCGAAAATCTGCGTAATCTGCGGATAAAAAGATGACCTTTTCCTATGCTCGATCCAACCTGAACTGCCCTGCGGCCCGAATTTGGTATCATCACCGCGGGAAGCGAGCATGAACCTCGGATATGTACCGCTACCACGCTTTCATCAGTTACGCTTGGGCTGACGACCAATCCTTCGACACGCCTGGCCGCCCCGACCAGGACGGCAGTAACAGAGGTTGGGTCATTATTTTCGGGACCGCTATCGCAAACACCTGGGCCAGGACATCGGCCGTATACCTGAGAGTGAGCGCATCTGGCTGGATTACGAGTAGCTGCGCGGCGGCGATGTCATTACCCCCAGGATCAGTGACGCGCTGAAGGATTCCACCCTGCTGATTTCTATCCTTTCCAACGCCTGGTTTGCCTCACCCTGGTGCCAACAGGAATTCACCGCTTTCACCGAACACCATTTCGACTGGCGGGAGCGATTGTTCCCGGTCTGGATGAATCCGGTAGAACCTGACGACCTTGATGGGGAAGCGAGGGCCATTTGGGATCAGCTCCGAGAACTGCTCGGCTATGAATTTTGGTACCGAGATCAAACCAATGAAATCTGCACTCACTGGTTCCCAGATCTGGACCCCACCGACCGGGACTACCACAAGATCCAGCAGAGGATGGCCCGTGACATGGCCAAAAGGCTCAGGCAACTCACCGGGGCTGAACCCAGCTCCGCGCCCAAGTCTTCGATATCCATATGATCCGCCTGTGCCCCCTTTCGAGGGACACCAGCTGGTCGCGATAATGGGCGGCAATGGCGATTCGTCATTGGTCCGGGAGATTGCCCGCACCCTGGACACCTGTGAAGGTCTGGACTATATGGTTCTCTTGATGGCACAGGACCGGCCTGCCGAATACAAGCCCTCGGAACTGCGCCGGGATCTGCGCGAGAAGCTCGAACGGGCTACCGCCGTGTTCATGGTCGTTCCCCAAAGTTTCCAGGATCAGATCAATGAGCAAGTGCGCGAATACCTGCAGGCCACGACTAAGTACCCGCAGCAGAGGCCCAACTCGGACATCCGCCACCAGGACCATCAACCATCGGACTTCCGTCCATTCGACCTCGATACCTGGATTCACCCGGTAATGGACAGAGATATGAAAAGAATCTCGGAGATAGTGTCTCGGCCTCCTTCAAGAGAAGAAAAGGTTCGACGTATCATCAAGGGTATTATCTCCTCGGTCTCGAAAAAACCCGACAGCACAACGATCCTGCGCTAGATGCGAGACGAGCGTATATGACAACTTTCTGAGAATGTCTCATGAAATTGGTTCTCGACAACTTCGTCGTTGTAAAGTTCTTTCTTCGAGAACCCCCTGACTGACGAAGCCCGTGCCCTTTTTGATGGCATAGGAAAGGGAACCCGCGAGGCGCATATCCCATCTTTGGCGTGTTATGAGGTGCTTGGCGTCTTGTCTAAACACCTTTACAACGCGAGAAGGAATCGGCAAATACCTCTCATCGCTTTATGGTTTGATCGATTCCGACGCGATTCGGAGTCATTCGGTGAAACAAAGTCTATTAAACGAGGCTGCCGAAATAGCCCGCATGGATACGCATGGACAAGGACATATTTCATCCTACGATGCTACCTTTCATGCCTTGGTGTTATTGATCAGGGCAACCTTTATTATTTCAATTACGTTAGTAAAACCATGCACTTTAGTATAAGATGTTTAGTCTACTCTCATTTATGAGAGTCTTACATAAGCTCATCGCATACGGCGCATGATTTAAGAGTGCACCTTATTTGGATTACGAAATATCGACATAAGGTGCTGACAAAGGGGGTCGGTGTTCATATTCGCGAATATCATAAGGCAAGCATGCGACTAAAATGGAATTCAAATTATCAAGAGGCGTGTCAGCAAAGATCATGTTCACCTCTATATAAATTATCCTCCCAAGCTGTCCGTTAGTGATATGGTTCGAATTTTCCAAGGACGTTCGTCAAGAAAG
>Ga0049113_10000114_pt1 | contig 17285 bp, 14 predicted proteins | sample WorMettanBELIZE1_FD_55214 | JGI IMG/M metagenome (GOLD analysis project Ga0049113, IMG submission 55214) | Marine gutless worms symbiont microbial communities from Max Planck institute for Marine Microbiology, Germany - Olavius tantulus BELIZE.1 | ecosystem: Host-associated > Annelida >... | reverse complement strand
GAAAGATCCTGACGATCTTGAACGCTATGATGAAAAATCAATCCTGTTGGATTGCTCCGTCCTGATTTACTGTTGACCCGGAACACAGTGGCTGACACCTGGCACCCGAAACCTGAAACCTAGCTTGCGGGGTCGCTGCACAATTCTATTCCCTTCCTTTTTTAATTCTGTCTAATTCCCTTTTCTGATCCCTTCGGCGAATCGTTTCCCGTTTATCATGCTTACGTTTACCCTTGGCCAACGCCAGGGTTACCTTCACCTTGCCTGCCTTGAAATACACTTTCAGCGGTACCAGGGCATACCCTTTCTCGTTGACCTTTCCATACAGCCGTTTGATCTCATATTTGTGCAGGAGCAGTTTCCGCGGACGAAGCGGATCGTGGTTTCCATAGTGGGCATAGGGGTATTGGCCAATGTGCATCTGGTGGACATACACTTCGCCCTGCTGGATTTTTCCATAGGCGTCTTTGAGGTTGGCCCTGCCCATTCGGAGGGACTTGACCTCCGTGCCCAGAAGCGAAATCCCGGCTTCGAATTCATCTTCAATGAAATACTCGAACCGGGCTTTACGGTTTTCCGTAACTATTTTAATGTAGGTCGCGTTCAAGACTGGTTGTTCCGAAAAAGGCTTTCCGAAAAGATATCCCCATAGGTGTCTTCCAGCAGCTGGGAGACGCTGTCGATGGTCGATAGTTTCACGATTTCTTTGAGAAAGTCTTTGGACTCTCCGACCTCCAGCAAACGGATCATGCGCTTTACCTCTGGAATGGACTGGGGATTCATACTGAGTTCATCCATGCCGATGCCAAGCAGTATCGGTAAATGGATCGGGTCGGCCGCCATCTCCCCGCACATAAAGATGGGAATCTGTTTCTCACGAGCCACTTCGGCAACCTGCTTCACCATTCGGATAATTGCCGGATGAAGCGGGTTGAAATGCTGCGCCACCTCCTGATTTCCCCGGTCGATGGCCAGTGAATATTGAATCAGGTCGTTGGTGCCGATGCTGAAAAAGTCGGATTCTTCGGCCAGAAGATCCGCCAGGATGACGGCGGAAGGCACTTCGATCATGATGCCCACATCGATATCCCGGTTATAGGGCATACCGTCCTTTTCAAGACTTTCGGCGGCCTGATCCAGGAGCTGTTTGGCTTCCTGCATTTCCTTGCATCCTGAAATCATGGGAAACAGAATGCGCACGTTTCCGAAGACGGCCGCCCGGAGTATCGCCCGAAGCTGCGTCTGAAAGATGTCGGGCCGTTTCAGGCAGTACCGGATGGCCCGCAAACCAAGGGCCGGATTCTCCTCGTCCGGCTCGGAGCCGTATGCGATGGCCTTATCGCCGTTGATGTCCAGTGTTCGGATGGTGACGGGGCGGGTTCCCATAACTTCCACCACATCCTTGTATTTTTCAAACAGCTCATCCTCTGTGGGATGCTGGCGGCGGCGGACATAATCGAACTCCGTCCGGTAGAGGCCGATTCCCTCGCCGCCGTTGTCCAACACCGAAACCACCTCTTCGGGGAGTTCGATGTTCCCCATGACCTGAACCTGAATACCGTCACGGGTTTGGGCGGGAAGCGAGCTGTCCCGAGTGACGACAGCCCGGTATTCCTGAAAACGGAGTTGACGCTCCTGGTAGGCGACCAGTGTCTCTTCGGTCGGGCTGAGAATGACGCGCCCCTGGGTACCATCGACGATGATGATGTCGTCGTTTTGAATCAGTTTCGTGCCATGGGAGACGCCCATTACGGCCGGGATTTCCAGGGTGCGGGCAATAATGCTGGTATGGGATGCTTTGCCGCCGCGATCGGTGACAAATCCCATGATCCGTTCGAGCTGTATCTGACTGGCCTCGGCTGGCGACAGGTCGTGGGCGACGAGGATTACACGTTTGTTAATGTGACGGATATCCACTTTTCTGGCACCGACCAGATTTCTCATAATCCGGTCCGACACATGCAGGACATCCTCGGCCCGCTCCTTCAGGTAAGTGTCGTCCATCCCCTGGAACATGGCTTTGAGCCGCCCGACCGCCATTTTCAATGCCCACTCGGCATTGACCCGATCCCGCTCAATGGTTTCGATGGCCCTGCTATAGAGCATCTTGTCCTTTAGAAGCACCACATGGGTTTCCAGGATGTCGGCATGGTCCCGGAATTCCTCGGGCATGTTCTCGATGATCACCCGGAGCTCGTCCTTGGCCTTCTTGACCGCCGTTTTGAACCGCTTTTTCTCCTTGGCCAGTTCGTTTTTGCTTAGGTAGTAGCGTTCGACGATGTCGACGCCTTCCTTGTCGACCAGGTAGGCTTTCCCGATGCAGATTCCGGGGGAACCACCGATGCCCTCCAGGATGATCTCCCGTGCATCCGGGTTCAAGGTGATGTTGTTGTTCGTTCCGTTCATTTTGTGATGCCGCTATCCTTCATTGAAGCCCTTTTCGGCCAGTCTGGCAATGTCCTCCAGTACCTTCAGATCTGATTTTTTCTCAATCTTGACGGTGATTATCGAACCCTGGGGGCAGGCGAGGGTGAGGATGTCGATGACGCTCGAGGCGTCGGCCCGCTCATCTCCTCTGATGATCCAGACCTTTGCGGAAGCTCTTTGCGCAATGTCTGCCAGCTTTGCCGCAGCCCGAGCGTGAAGACCCAATTCGTTGACGATTTCGATTTCCCGGAATAATTCATCCATCAAGTTGTCTACCCGAACCCCGCATGACCGGTTTTGCCGGTTGATTCAAAACAATCCATGCAATGGTCAGGCCAGAAAAAGTACCCNTCAAAAGTGAAANTTCTTAACAACACTACCTTGGGTTGTCAAATGGGAAATCGTTGACAATTCGATATTCCAACTGATAGATATGTTCGGCGGAAAATTTGTATCTATTTGATTTCTATAATATTTTTTCATATAACCGGATTAGCCCGGTTGAGCTGGAGCTGGAATGTCAAATGCCATTATTATATACGGCAGGGATGCCTGCCCNTTTNCACGGGCGGCTCGAGAAGCGTATCGGCAACAGGGCAAAAAAGTGTCCTACGTTAATGTCACCAAAGATCCGGCCAAACTCGAAGAAATGCTGAAGCTCTCGGGAGGCTATCGAAAAGTTCCCGTGATTGTGGATGGTGCTGCCGTGACCATCGGTTATGAGGGGAACTACTGAAGTGTGTGACCCGTGGTGGAACCACGGTTCTTAATGCTGGATACTTGTTTCTGGATTCTGGGTTCTGGATTCCTGATTCAATATTTCAGGATTCAAGATACACGATACACGATGTAAAATGCCGGAGGCCGGAGGTCAGATGTCAGGATACAGGATGCAAGAGACAAGAGACAGGGGTAGAACCGCGAAGCTAAAGAAAATGAAGAAAAATAATCGTTCTTCGTGTCCTTCGTGCACTTCGTGGTAAATAAAAAATCAGAACCGGCAAACCCTTCGGCTGCGCTCAGGGTAAACCGGTGAACCCGTCTTCGCCCTTTGGGCTTCGCCGGGCAAGCGGGCAAACGGAGGAGGCATGGAACGTCAATACCTGATCGATGATATCCGGCTGGGGGAATCCTGGCGCCTGTTTAAAATCATGGGGGAGTTTGTCGGCGGGGTAGAAGCGCTGCATAACATCGGGCCGGCGGTCAGCATTTTCGGATCGGCACGCAGCGAACCGGATGACCCCGTCTATCAAAAGGCCGAGGAGATCGCCGCCCTGTTTGCAAAAAACGATTTTGCCGTCATTACGGGCGGGGGCGGCGGCGTCATGGAGGCGGCAAACAAGGGAGCTGCCAGGGAAGGGGGCACCTCCATCGGACTGAACATTTCCCTGCCGTTCGAGCAGCAGCCGAATCCCTACGCCAATGTCGAGCTTGAGTTCGATTATTTTTTTATCCGCAAGGTCATGTTCGTCAAATACGCCCAGGCGTATATCGCCCTTCCCGGTGGATTTGGAACCCTGGATGAAGTGTTCGAATCGATCACCCTGGTCCAAACACAGCGGATCAAGCCCCTGCCGATCATTCTCGTCGACTCGGCATACTGGAGCGGGCTTAGCGACTGGATTGTTGAGAGGCTTCTTGATACGGAACTCATTTCGCCCGAGGATATCGACATCCTCCAGATCATGGATGACCCGGAGGAGATCGTCAAAACCGTAAAGAAAACCGTTATTCTGTAGCTGTTGGTTCCAGTAGCCGTTCGCATCAATCACCATCGGTTCTCCTTTGGAAAAGGGCCTTTAAACAATCCAAATTATACCCCTCCCTTTGAATCCCTCCCCCAAGGGGAGGGAAAAAAAATCAGCCCTCCCCCTGGAGGGGGGAGGATCGGTGGGGGTGATGAAATAGCCGATTTCCGCGTCGTTAAATTTGTCTTTGGTCTGTTTGGATTGGTTAACATCGAACGACCCTCATAGACGCTGACGCCCACCTCATTATTTTGTGATGTTCGTCAGCTCCAGGGGCCAAAAAACAATTGACTTTTCTGGCTGCATAGCTATAATGTGACTACGTTCGACGATTTTGTCGTGATTCTCATATTTTATTGCCGGTGAGCGGTAAAAATTTTTTTTCCCAAACTCAATAAATAAGCACAATTTTGTACATGGCTTACCAGAAACTGAACTTCCTTCATTTTCAAAAGTGTTGATTTAAAACGTCATTTCTCGCCACAAACGAATCATTGTTTCTTCAACAGTTAATCAATTTGGATCATTTCGAGGACACCGGCCATCATTAGGAAAGGGGATTCAAAGATTTGATTGCCAAAAAGGAGATCATGCAGGGAGACATTCTCCTGGAACTGGAAGATATCCATATGAATTTCGGAAAGGTGGCGGCCCTCGCCGGCGTCAGCCTTCAGATTCGAAAGGGAGAAATCCATTCGGTTATTGGTCCCAATGGGGCCGGGAAAACCGTCATGATGAACTGCATCAACGGGTTGTACAAGCCCCAGCAGGGGGAGATCCGTTATAAGGGAGACCGGGTCAATCACCTCAAGCCATATGAGCGGGCCACCCTGGGCGTGGCGCGGACGTTTCAGAAGGTCGAGGTGTTCGGGGGGATGACGGTTCTGGACAACATCCGTCTCGGTCGACACAACCACTACCGCTCCGGTATCTTCAGCGGTTCTGTGTATTTCGGAAGAGCCAAGCGCGAGGAAATCAAGCATCGGGAATTCATCGAAGAAGAGATCATTGACCTTCTCGAGATCGAACACATCCGCGACAAACCGGTGGGTATGCTTCCCTACGGCCTTCAAAAACGCGTTGAACTGGGACGCGCGCTTGCCCTCGAGCCTGAGCTGTTGATCCTGGATGAGCCCCTGGCGGGTTTGAACCTTGAAGAAGTCGAAGACATGGCCCGTTTCATCCTCGACGTGAACGAGGAAGAGCGCTGGAAGGTCACCTGCCTTCTGGTCGAACACGATATGGGCGTTGTCATGGATCTTTCCGATCGTGTTTTCGTGCTCAATTTCGGATACATGATCATGGACGGTACGCCCGAGGAAGTGCAGCAGAACCCCGAGGTCATTAAAGCCTATCTGGGTGAAGAGGAACTATATGCCACGCGAAAATAATCATACCGCAGCCGGCAACGACATTCCGGAAGAACTGACCATTCCGAAACTCTTTTATCAGAAGGCTGGGGAGTACGGAAAAGACCGGGTGGCCATGCGTGAGAAGGAATTTGGAATCTGGCGGCCGATCACCTGGGAACAGTACCTGGACAATGTAAAATACTTGACGTTGGGTCTGATCCGACTCGGTTTGAACAAGGGCGACAAGATTTCCATCATCGGGGACAACCGGCCTGAAGGCCTCTGGGCGGAAATGGCTGCGTTGTGCTCCGGGGGAATTGCCGTCTGGTTGTTTCAGGATTGTCTCATCGATGAGGTCCGATACATCATCGATCATTCCGACACCCGGTTTCTGTTCGGGGAAGGCCAGGAAGAGGTGGACAAGGCGCTTTCGATTATTGATGAGTGCCCGAAGTTGGAGAAAATCATCTGGGATGATCCCAAGGGGCTGCGCCACTACGATCAGGATTGTCTGATTAGCATGAAGGAGGTCATTTCCCTCGGGCGGGAAGAAGAGGCGGAAAACCCGGGTCGCTTCGAGGATTTGGTGAACCAGGGTACCGGGGGCGACGTGGCCCTGCTGTTTTACACATCCGGCACCACATCCCTGCCCAAGGGAGCGCTGCTGTCTCACCACAACATGCTCACCATGGGTCAGCATCTGATGGCGGTCGATCCCTGTTATGACCGAGATGACTATGTGTCCTATTTGCCCTTTGCCTGGATCGGCGAACAGATGATGTCGATTTCCTGCGGTTTGCAGATTGGATACACCATCAACTTTCCGGAGGAACCGGACACCGCCCAGCACAATATCCGGGAAATTGGCCCCCATGTCATGTTCGCCCCGCCCCGCATGTACGAGCAGATGACCCGCTCGGTGCAAGTAAAGTATCTGGATGCCGGATGGCTAAAGCGCAAGTTTTACGAATTTGCCAATTGGATCGGGTACAAGGTCGCCAACCTGAAATTCGAGAAAAAGCCGATTCTCCCTCACTGGAAATTGCTTCATTGGTTCGCCAACGTGACGGTTCACGGGAAGGTCAAAGATCACCTGGGGCTTTCCCGTGTTCGGCATGCCTACACCGGTGGGGCGGCCATGGGGCCGGACCACTTCCGGTTTTTTCACGCCCTGGGCGTCAATCTCAAGCAAATCTACGGACAGACCGAAGTGGCCGGTATCTCGGTGGTGCACAAGGATGGGGATATCAAATTCGACACGGTAGGCCATCCGATTCCCGGCACCGAGATTAAGATCACCGAAGACGGGGAAATCATCACAAAAAGCCCGTCGGTGTTTCTGGGATATTATAAGAATCCGGAGGCCACCGAAGAGGCCCTCCGGGACGGATGGCTCCATTCCGACGACAAGGGGTTCATCGATGACGATGGGCACCTGGTGGTGTTCGACCGCACCAAGGATGTCTTTACCCTGAGGGACGGAAGGCCGTTTTCGCCCCAATATCTTGAAACGCGGCTCAAGTTCAGTCCCTATGTCAAGGATTCCTGGGTGATCGGAGACAACCGGGACTACGTCACCGCCGTTCTCTGCATCGATTATGCGGTCGTCGGCAAATGGGCGGACGAAAAAAAGCTGACCTATACCAGCTACATGGAGTTGTCTCAGAAACCGGAGGTCTACGAGCTGGTGGAGAAACAGATCCGGCAGGCCAACAAAGATCTTCCGGAATCCGCCAGGGTGTTCAAATTCACCAATCTGTACAAAGAGCTGGATCCGGATGACGACGAACTGACCCGTACCCGCAAACTCCGCCGGGCCTTTGTGGAAAAGCGTTACGAAGACATTGTTAACGCCCTGTATGGGGATGTGGATACCGTCCATATTGATACGACCATTAAATACGAAGACGGACGGAAGGCCCACATCAAGACGGATCTTCAGATCACGACATTATCGGAATAATCAGCTGCTGCCGTTTGGCAGCGCCCTTTTGAGCGACAACGTCGCGATTCATAAAATCGTCTCACGATTTTATAAGGAGACCCCGAATGGATCTTTTTCTGATGACGCTGACCACCGGTGTGATGGTGGGCGGTATTTATGCACTGGTTGCCCTCGGCTGGGTGCTGATTTATAAATGCTCGGGCGTATTGAACCTGGCCATGGGCGAAATGACGCTCATCGGGGCTTACGTGTCCCTGAGTTTTTATACCATGGGGGTCCCCTTTCTGGCGTCCTTGGGAATATCCCTCGTGATTGGTTTCATTCTGGGCGTTCTGACCGAGCGGATCTTCCTGGACCGGCTTATCGGTGAACCGGTTCTGACCGTGATCATGGTCACCGTGGGACTCTCCTTTTTCTTCAAAGGTATCGTGCAACTGATTTGGGGCACCGACACCCGTGTGTTCGATCCGGCGGTCTTCCCCCTGGAGCCGATCCGCATCGGCCCGCTGGTCATCGGGCAGGTATACCTCTGGAGTTTTATTGCGGCCATTATTCTGCTGGTGATTTTTGTATCCTTTTTCACATACACCCGGTGGGGCCTGGCGATGCAAGCCACGGCCGATGATGAAATGGCTGCCCTGTCGCTGGGCGTCAGCGCCAGGTTTGTCTATGCTGCGGCCTGGGCCATTGCATTCATGGCGGCCGGTGTCGGCGGAACCCTGCTCGGCAACATCAATGGGTTGAACATATCAGTCAGCTATCTGGGGCTTCTGGTCTTGCCGGCGGTTGTGCTGGGCGGTCTCAATTCCGTACCCGGGGCGATTGTCGGGGGGATCATGATTGGAATATTGCAGAATTTTTGCGGTGCCTATCTGGATCGTTATTTTCCCGGCGGCGTCAAGGAGATCGCCCCCTTTGTGTTTATGGCGGTGTTTCTGCTTTTCAAGCCTTACGGATTGTGGGGATGGGAACGTATCGAACGGGTGTGATCCGTTTTACCGCGTCGCACATGAATAACTTATAAAACCCAATAACGGAGTGTTGAATGTCGACAACGTGGCTCCCCTGTGGTGTCTACCACGAAAATTATGCCCAGGATCAGGCCTGGTGGCAAACCAGTTTTATCCGCGGGAAGATGATTCTTCTCTTTGCGATTCTCTTTATCGGGATTCCCCTGGTCGCCGACGAATATGCACTGAGCGTGTGTAATACCATCGGGTACACTATTCTCGGGGCATTGGGCGTACAACTGCTGATCGGTTTTTGTGGGCAGGTGACCCTCGGCCATGCCGCCTTCCTGGCGGTGGGGGCGTACACCAGCACTCTGTTGATCCTGGAGTTTCCCTGGCCGGGGTTCCTGCTGGACGCCGGTCTGGCCTATCCCATCAGCATTTTCATTGCCGCTCTGGCGTCCGGCCTCTGGTGTGTGCTCTTCGGGCTTCCGTCGGCAAAGGTCAAAGGCTTCTATCTGATTCTGACCACCATGGCCGCCCAGTTTATCACTGTCGATTTCATCATCACCCAGTATGTGAGCCAGATCGGCGGCCGCGGGCAGGCATTTTCGCTGCCGCCGGGCACCATCAAATTCGGTCCCTGGGTCATCGACAGCGATCTGAAAGTCTACTACCTGATGATCGTCCTGGTGATCTTGTGCGTTGCAATGGTCGTCAACCTGCTCCGGTCCCGGGTGGGAAGAGCCTGGGTGGCCATCCGGGACAACGATATCTCCGCCGAAGTCATGGGCATCAATGTCATCCAGTACAAGTTGTTTGCCTTTTTTGTGGCCGGGTTTATCGGCGGGATCGCAGGGGCTTTCTGGATCAGTAATCTGGCGGCCATCAGCCCGGAGCATTTTCCATGGTTCTGGTCGTTGTGGCTGGTCGGCGTTATTCTGATTGGCGGGGTCGGGTCTATCCACGGCGTCATTTTCGGCTCGATTTTCATGGTGGTGGTCATGGAGGCGTTGCAGCTGATCATCTTGTGGTTTTTCGAACTGGGATTTGCCTGGGCGGAACCGCTGTTTATGGATTTCCTCTTTGTCAAAGAAGCCGCCTTTGGTCTGGCCATATGCGCATTCATGATCTTCGAACCCAACGGTCTGGCCTACCGGTGGTGGCAGATAAAGAATTATTTCAACCTGTGGCCGTTTTCTTACTAGGATGTTAGTCGCGTAAACCGTGATTCATTATGTGTTGCACGATAAATTGACTATCCAAGATTACGGAATGCCTAAAGTGCCTAAAATGCCTGAAATGCCTAAATTAAAAAACGAAACTACCTTTTCCCCATTTTTAGGCATTTTAGGCAATTTGAAATTTTAGGCATTTAAACTAATTGCTTGCATATACTATCCTCAAGTCGTTCCATTTATCTCTAACCTAATTCTTAACCGGACCGAGGGGGGGGAGGTGATAGAGACGCGAACAACTGGCAGACGCCCGATGATTTGGAACCTCTCTGAAAAAGGGGGAGACATCATGCAAGGAAAACGTATGTGGAACAAATTAAGCATCTTCTGCATTTCGCTGGCTCTGATATTCGGCATCTCTGCGACGGCGGGGGCCGAGATGATCAAGATCGGCGCTCTGAACGACATGACCGGTGCGACTTCCGACGTCGGCAAAGACTACGCCATGGGCATTGCCGAGGCCATTCACTACATTAACGACCAGGGCGGGGTAAACGGTAAAAAAATCAAACTGTACCAATTCGATTACGGCTACCGGGTTCCCGAAGCGTTGACAAAATACAAACTGTTCAAACGCCTGGGCGCCGTGGCGGTGCTGGGTTGGGGTACCGGCGACACCGAAGCCCTCTCACCCACCGTGACCAAAGAGCAAATGCCCTATGTGTCGGCATCTTACTCGGCCCATCTGACCGATCCGAAGAAGACCCCGTTCAACCTGTTTGCCGCGACCGATTATTCTTCCAATGCACGTGCCGCGCTGACCGCCTGGTACGATGTCAAATGGCCGAAACATAAAGATTACGGAAAACGAAAACCCCGGTTTCAATGTTCCTTTATGTTTGCCTCACCGTATTCCAGCGCACCGATAAAAGCGATTAAGGACCAGGCCAAGCTGCTCGGTTTTGAAATCGGACCGGATCAGGATGTGTCTCTGTTTGCCATCGATACCAAGAGCCAGGTCCTTGCCATGAAGGATTTCAAACCCGACGTTGTCTGGCACGGCAATACCACCATGTCGGTGGCCGCCACCGTTCGGGATGCCTACTCTCTGGGCCTTGGCGCCGACCACATCGTCAACAACTGGGGGTTTGACGAGAATCTTCCACGACTGGCCGGTAAAGCCGCCGAAGGGGTTATGGGGGCGACGGTGTGCGCATTCTACGGCGAAGCTACGCCGCTCATGAAGACAGTTATGGAATATGGGAAAAAGTATAACCCCGGCGTTCCGGTAGAAAAACGGCTCGTGCGCACTATTCAGGGATGGTCCAATGCCCTCGCCCTGTGGGAAGCTCTGAAACGTGCCGACAAGGCCGGCGATCTGAGCGGCGAGAGCATTCTGAAAAACGGGTTTGAAACCATGAAAGGATTCGATCTTGGTCTGGGCGGGGCTCCCCTGACCTATACAGCCACCGACCATCGCATTTCCGGTCAGGTTCCTATCTACATTATCCAGGGCGGAAAAATCGAATTTCTTAAGGTGGTCAATCTGAAAAAGAGATGGCCGGACAAATGGGCCAACGAGTGGCTGGGTTGGTAAATTGTTAAACACCTGAAGGGCTGTAACGACAACTGGAAAGCGATTCGCTCCTGTTTTTCCAGTTCGAGATCCGCCCTATCAACATGCATCAAGGGGAGTGAATCATCTTGGCTGATAGTGAATCCATACTGAATATCAATAACATCGAGGTCAAGTACCACGAGGTCATTCTGGTTATTAAAGGTGTGTCCATAGAAGTTCCGGAAGGGGGCATCGTTGCGCTCCTCGGCGCCAATGGGGCGGGAAAGAGCACGACCCTTAAGGCGATTTCGGGGCTTCTCAAACACGAGGACGGCCACGTGACCGACGGATCGATCGAATTCATGGGCGACCGGATCGACCGGATGGGCCCGGAGAAGATCGCGAAAATGGGGATCGTCCAGGTCATTGAAGGGCGCCGCGTATTCGAACATCTCACCGTTGAGCAGAATCTGAAAGTCGGCGCACATATGCGCAAATTCGGCCGATCGGTAAAAGAAGGCCTGGAAATGGTCTATCATTACTTTCCGAGGCTGAGAGAGAAACGCAACGAAACCGCCGGCTTTATCAGCGGGGGCGAGCAGCAGATGACCGTTGTCGGACGGGCACTGATGACCAGCCCCAAACTGATGCTGTTGGATGAGCCCTCCATGGGTCTGGCGCCGCTGCTGATCCACGAGATCTTCGACATCATCATGAGGCTCAATGAAGAAGAGAAAATATCCATACTTCTGGTTGAGCAGAATACCAAACTTGCCCTCAATGTGGCCCCCTATGCCTACGTCCTGGAGAACGGCCGTATCGTGATGGACGACACGGCCGAAAAACTCCGGGAGAATCCGGATATCAAGGACTTCTATCTGGGTATGACCGACCTGGGGGGACGCAAAAGCTTTCGGGATGTGAAGCACTATAAGCGAAGAAAACGATGGCTCACGTAAATCATGAAGAGGGGGACCCAACAATGAGAAGAAAACCGATCGTATTCGCAATCCTGTGTTGTGTTCTGGTCGCTTTCATGATGACCGGCTGTGCCGGAGTCCAGCCGACCAAGAGCAATTTCCAGGATCCCAAAATCACTCTGAGCCACGTTGAGGTTCCGTACTACACGGGATACTGGTACTTTTCAAAGAAAGTAAAACCCACCAAGGGCTCGGCGGGTAACTATGGTGCCCCGATGGGTCTTGGTTTTGTGTTCGATATCGAAAACCCGAACGGCTTTCCGGTGTTGATGGAAGGTATTAAATTCTCGATCGCTTTTGAGGAATTCGAGTTGAATACCGTCAGTTCCAACGAAATGCAGTGGATCCCGGCCGGGAAAACCAACCAGCTGCGGGTCAACGCGATTATGGATGCCCGCTCTGCCTTGCTGAGTCTGCTGGTCACCGGCGGCTTCAAGCTCAAGGAGGCCGGCATGTCGCCATGGGATGCCCTGGAAAAATGGTGGACCCAGGCCCCGGATGCATCCTATCCGATTTATGTGCAGCAGGGTACGGCGATATTCTCGGCGGGGGATGTGACGAGGGGGGTTAGTTTTAACGCCCAATTCCCCTAAAAAGTGGTTTAATAGCCTCGCCTCAGNTCCGACGGCGGTGTTGCGGGCCGANCCGAAATGCTCACGTACTGCGTGTACGCTCCGCTTTCGCGCCGCCCCGCGCCTTGCCCTCGGAACTGATTCAAGGCTCTAAAACCACTTTTATAAGGTAAACTTAAAGCCCCTATCCAGAAACCTCTGGATGGGGCTTTTAGTTTCCATCCAAGTATTACCTTCGTGCAATTCTCGATCTCCGTGGTGCGTCAACGTTCCACAAAATACGATGCANCGAACCACAACGCAACCGTAGTTCGGTATATTGCCTTTTGACCGGTTTTGTGCCAGAGAATTGGCTTTACCGATGACCCCGCATACTTCAGGAGGGAACCATGGCACTCCACGATTTTACCGTTTACGATCTCATTCTACGAAACGCGGATACGTTCGGCAGCGCAACGGCCTGGTTCGAGGCGGACGATAGCCGAACCGTTAGCTTTGCAGAAATTCATGAGCTTGTGGACCGCCTGGCTGCCGGACTTCAGAAGAAAGGCATTAAAAAAGGAGACCGTATCGGCATTCTCGGTCAAAACTGCCTGGAGTATTTTATCATATACGGTGCGGCGGCAGCCCTTGGAGCGATTAGCCTGCCCATCAACTGGCGGCTGTCGGCCGAGGAAGTCTGTTTCAACCTGAACGACTGTGAACCGAAACTGGTGTTTGTGGGCGAGGAATATCAGGAAATGATGGATGCCAACCGATCCGCGCTTTCCACCGTAACGGATTTCATCAGCCTAAAGTCCGGAAGCGACGGGTATCCGCCGTTCGACAGCCTTTTGGAAGAGGGCGCCTCGCTGACCCGTGAAGGCGTTCAGACGGACGACGGCTTTGTCATCATCCACACTGCGGCGGTGGCCGGCCGGCCCAGAGGGGCTCTTCTGAGCCACGGTAACCTGCTGTGTTCGGATATGCACCTGATTTACTTGTTCGGTACCACCCCCCGGGATGTCCATTTGAACCTGCTCCCGTTGTTTCACATTGCCGGATTGGTCATGGCCTTCAGCAGTTTTCATGTGGGCGCGATGAACCTGAACATGTCCCGCTTTGATGCGACCCAGGCGGTCCAGTTCATCGAAGAGAAGAAGGCATCCCTCATGTTCGATTTTTCCCCCATACTCGGCTCGATTCTGGAGGAGGCCGAAAAAACCGGACGGGATATCACNCCCCTGCGTGGGGTGCTTGGACTGGAAGCGCCCGAGACCATTGAAAAATACCAGGAAGTCACCGGCGGGAGCTTCTACTGTATCTACGGGCAGACCGAAACCTCATGCCTGGCCACGCTCGGTAGATACAGCGATCGGCCGGGTTCTGCCGGAAAGACCATCGAACTGGCCGAGGTCCGATTGTTCGATGACTACGATCAGCCTGTTCCGGTCGGGCAGGTCGGCGAAATTTGTATGCGGGGCCCCATGGTCTTCAAGGGATACTGGAATTTGCCGGAAGATAACGCTTACACGTTTCGTGAGGGTTGGCATCATACCGGCGACCTGGGGCGATTTGATGAAGATGGGTTCCTGTTTTACGCCGGCCGGAGCGCCGAAAAAGAACTGATCAAACCGGGGGGGGAAAATGTCTGTCCGGCCGAGGTGGAAAAGGCCATTCTTCAGCATCCGGCCGTTGAATCGACGGTGGTGTTCGGTGTTCCCGATCCCAAATGGAAGGAAGGGATCAAGGCGGTATGTCAGCTAACGGCCGGCGAGTCCCTGGAAGCCGCGGATCTGATCGAATTTGTCGGTCAGCGGATCGCCCGGTACAAAAAACCTCAATACGTTGAATTTGTGGATGCACTGCCCCTTCAGGACGATGGGACCCCCGACCGTCAAAAGGTTAAGGAGCTCTATGGCGGAGAACAATAAGAACCTATATCTTTTTTTTGTGGCTGGAATATGTGATTGAAAACCAATAATTGAATTCCTCAGTCCGACCTGATTATTCTTTTCAATGGCTGCCCTTAGGGGCGGGTATAGAGGTTCTTGAAATTTACGCCTGCATTCTTAATTTAATTTAAATTAGCAGATCTTGACCTAACACGGTAACCTTTCCTTTCCGTATAATATACTCGCTCGACAAACAACCACGGTGGCTTCATGAGTGACGTTTCTTCCAAAAAGTTCAAGGGATTCATGTTTCTTGGGATCGCTGTTTGTGCCCTCTTGACCCTGTATGCCGTCATTGGATTCTGGGTGGCCCCCCATATCGTTCAATCGATGGGATCGAAACTGGTTAAAGAGAAGACCGGGCTCAACCTGACATTCCAGAATGTCCGCCTGAATCCATTCACATTTACCGCTGAGTTTGAGGAGATGTCCCTTGGCCAGGCCGGGAAAATTCCTTTTCTGAAGGTGGAGCAGCTTTTTGCTGATTTTGAATTTGGGTCGCTTTTCACGCCCCCCTATCGCTTCCGGCTGATCCGACTGGTATCGGCGGAAGAACGGTTAACGATTCTGCCCGATGGGCGACTCGATTTTGCACCGCTATTTGAGGAGATATCGAAGCAGACCGCGCGCAGTCGCCGGGTGGAGGATCCTCCCGAGATTCTCATTGAGAACATGCGTGTGGAGACCTCCAGAATAATCGTCGTTGACCCGGCCCGTTCTGACGAACCTATTGTTACGGTGTCTCCGTTATCCGGCGAGTTCACCAATCTGAGTACCGTCAAGGGACAAAAGGGGACCTACGATCTGCGGGGTACGATTGTCGATATCGGTCGCATCCATGATAGCGGCCGGGTATCCCTGGCGCCGCTGCGTCTGGAGGGCCGATTTGAAATTGACGTGCGCAAGCTTCGCCCGGTGCTGGCGCTCATGGGAGAGGCATTCCCCTTTGAGGTACCCGATGGATCCCTGGGGCTGGGCGTATCATATGTGACCGAAAAACAAAAAGACAGGTACGCCCTGGAGGTTCGCGACGGGAACATCTCCCTGGAGGGGATCCAATTCGTAGACAAGCAGCAGGGCTTCGTGTTCGGTGCGCTTGCCAAGCTGACGGTCCGGGGTTTGGGACTGGATACAACCAGCAAACAAGCGGCTGTGGAGGAGTTGACGCTTACCGGTACAGAGCTGATTGCATGGTTGAGGCCGGATGGGCGTTCGGGCCTTCTGGATGTCTTGACAGTGAGCACCGCCGACATTTCGGAACCTGAAACCGGCACAAGGGATGTCAGTTTGCCTCCGTTTCTAAATGGGTGGCAGGCCCGTTTGAAAAAGGTCGAGATTCAAAAGGCGTCTTTCCGGTATGAAGACCACCGTCGCGATCACATTGAGGCGGCGGAAATTCTTTCTATACCGCGATTTACGGTCGATGGTGTATCCATCGACACGGGCAGGAAAAGATTGGTCATTCAGGATGTTGCTGCGACGGATACCTACTTCTTTGAATGGTTAAATCCGGATGGGTCGCTCGGGATAAATTCGGTTTTGGGTAGGACTCCCTCGAAGGCGACCGCTCCGGAATCTGGTTTGCCTCAGGAATCACAAGAGCGGCCTGTATTCGTTGGGTGGCAGGCGCAGCTGAACCGTGCCGAGTTGCAAAACGCCACGATGATTTACGAAGACCGCACGTTAAAAACGCCAATGAAATGGGTCCTGTCTCCGGTTCATGGTAAAGTGACGGATCTTTCCTTTCCTCAACTGCAACCAGCGACCGTCTCCCTGGACATCGTCGGTGAAGGCGGCGGCAGACTGGCCATATCCGGAACCGCCGGCATCCATCCGCCCAGCGCGGATTTGAACGTGAGCCTAAATCGACTGGCCTTGCGCCAGATCCAGCCGATTGTTGATACCGCCAGTCGCCTGGAGATCACGGGCGGAACGCTGAATGTGGTTGGGCGAGCAGCCACAACCGGAGATTCTGAAGGGCCGAAGTTCCGCTTTGAAGGAGAATTGACAGCATCCGATTTATCGCTGCTCGATACCAAATCGGCAAAGCCCATATTCCGACAGGAGGAGTTGCAAATCAACGGCATCCGGTTTGATGTGAAACCCAACCGCCTTGTCTTCGATGAAGTTGTCAACCGCCGGCCATACGTCTACATGGTAATCGAGGAAGATGGCTCAACCAATCTTGAAAATGCTTTGAAACTCGAGGATGAGAACGTCGATGCGATCGAGAAGAGCTTGCTTGGCCAGATGGTTGACTTCATCGCACAGCAGATCCAGGGCCCCGTGCCGATCCGTGTAACCTCGGCCAGAATTGAAGAGGGGGCGATGCAGGTTATCCATAAACTGCCGGAAGCGACCTTTGACATGACGGCTGATCAGGTTGACNCGCGGTTTGGAAAGATCGACACCGAAACCGATGACATGGTGGATGTGACGGTTCGAGGGCGGGTTGATGAAGAAGCCCCTTTTGAAGCCAAAGGCCAGGTCGATCCATTTGGTGAGGCGTTGGCTACGGAATTGGCGATGACATTTAAGAATTATAATACGGGACTATGTACCAATTTAAGGCCAAAATGACCGGATCTGTCAAAGTGGTGGTGTAGGGTCTTCTCCCAGAAAGGAGAAGATACCATGAATA
>Ga0049113_10000113_pt1 | contig 17330 bp, 17 predicted proteins | sample WorMettanBELIZE1_FD_55214 | JGI IMG/M metagenome (GOLD analysis project Ga0049113, IMG submission 55214) | Marine gutless worms symbiont microbial communities from Max Planck institute for Marine Microbiology, Germany - Olavius tantulus BELIZE.1 | ecosystem: Host-associated > Annelida >... | reverse complement strand
GCGCTTAGGTGTCGATAGGTTTTTGGCATAATATCGCGTCATATCGCGAAAGCCTTAAAACCTAAAAGTGTTGCACTTACTTATTGAACTGGGGAAGTAGATTTTGAGAATCGGCTAGTTCCATTGTCCATGGAGAATGTCGTTTTGGATTTCGCCCTCTCAGCGAAATCCAAAAATGAATTTGAATCTCTGCGGCCTTTGCGTCTCTGCGATGATATTATTTGAGATCGATTATGAAATTGTGACCCAATCCAACGATTACTGCAAAAAAAACATCACCAGGCTCTCAACCAATTCGGCCATGAATCTGAAATCGAGAGTTTCCATAGTATCCGATGGCAAATGGTAGTTGGGGTTCCGGTAGAACGCCGAGTCTGTGATCATGACGGCCCGGTATCCCTTATCCCAGAAAGAGGCATGATCGCTGAGCCGAACCGAGGGCACCAGATAACCGGCCAATGGAATGGTTACCGGAATGACCGGAAGGTCCCGGTTTTTTTTAAACGCGGAGGCCAGACTGTTGGTCAGAGGTCGCGAGCTCCAATTTCCCACGATGGCGATAAACGTGCCGGTCTCGGGGTATCCCAAGAACATCAGAGGAAAGGGATAATTCTGGCAGCCGGGTTCCTGACAGGTGTATCCGACCATTTCCAGGCAAATCATGCCATCGATCCGTTCCTTTCGTTTTCTGGCCGCCGCCGCATATTGCCGGCTCCCCATATAGGGCGTGCCGTAAACAGGCGGTTCTTCCAGTGGAAAGGACACAAACCGCACCTTTCGTCGCATTTTACCCAGATTTCCAATCTGATGGGCCAGCTCGAGCTGGACGGCGATGGCACTCGCATTATCATCCGCACCCACGGTACCCACTACCGAGTCATAGTGGGCCCCCACAAGAAACGTGGGACGATTCCCGGCTGGTGACGGGACTTCAGCGACAATGTTGGCAACAAGCCCGGAATTGTAGCGATACTCTTCCCGCCGGCAGTTCAATCCGGCTTTGCGGTAGGTAGTTTCGATATATTCAGCGGCCTGCTTGAGAGCTTTCGGACGATACACACTGCGATCCCCGATATCTTTCGTTAGAATGGCAACGTGGTTCTTCAAGCGTTGAATCGAGGCGTTGATGTTCGTCATGACAGGTATCCTTTGACAAGCTCCGGGTGTCAAATTATTCTTGAAGTACATATAAACATATTCAATTGCCTGGCAGCAACCGGGAAGAGGAGAAACGGATGCAGACACCCGAAGCGAAAATCATCGAACTATTCGAACAGATCAGCCAGATTCCCCGATGCTCCAAACAGGAGGAAAAGATCTCCCAATGGCTCCACCAGTGGGCCATGAGCAATGATTTCCAGGTGACCATGGACAAAACCGGGAATATGCGGGTTGCCGTACCGGCTACACCGGGATGTGAGGACAGCCCCTTGGTTGTCATACAGGGGCATATGGATATGGTTTGCGAAAAACGGCCCGACTCTCCCCACGACTTCAACAAGGACCCGATTCGAGTCATAATCGACGGCGATTGGTTGAAGGCGGATGGAACGACTCTCGGCGCCGATAATGGTATCGCTTTAGCCATGGCCATGGCCCTTGCCACGGATGACACATTGAAACGGCCACCTCTGGAGTTGTTGTTTACCGTGGATGAAGAAACCGGATTGACCGGCGCCATGGGCATGGATGCCGATCTGGTCGGGGGACGAATACTGATCAATATTGATTCGGAGGACGAAGGTGAATTTACCATCGGATGTGCCGGCGGCACGGAAACACGGATTACGATTCCATTGGGCGCACGCAACGCTCCCGGCAACCATGCTCTCTGGCAACTCGTTACCGGGGGGATGCGGGGAGGGCATTCCGGTATCGATATTCATAAACATCGGGCAAATGCCATCAAGCTGATCGCCCGAACATTGGAGTTTATCTACCGGAATACATCGATCTGGCTGGTGGATCTGACAGGAGGAAAATCCCACAACGCCATACCCAGGGAGGCAAGGGCACAATTTGCAGCGGAATCGGGCAAAGATCTCGCCCCTCTCGTATCGGACTTTGAGAATACGCTGCGAAAGGAATATGCGCTATCTGACTCTTCGCTGTTCGTGACTCTTGAGCATGTTTCCGAAGGGGCTTCCTCCGCGCAAGCCCTGTCCGAAACGGACACGCGGAAAATTCTGGCTTTTTTGCTGTCACTACCGGACGGGGTTGACGACATGTCGGCCGAGATTGAAGATCTGGTAGAAACCTCCAGCAATCTGGCTAAGGTGGAACTAAAGAAAAATGCTCTCGATGTCATCAGCAGTCAGCGCAGTTCAGTGATGTCAAGACTCGACGAAATCACCGTAAAAGTGGAGTCCGCTGCCGTGCTGGCCGGCGCAGAGACACGCAACGCAAACGAATACCCTGCCTGGGCCCCGGATCTTTCGTCCCCGTTGCTTCATCGATGCCGATCTGTTTATCAGGAACTGTTTCAGAAAGAGCCCAAGGTAAAGGCGCTGCACGCCGGTCTCGAGTGCGGGGTTATCGGCGCGAAGTGCAGCGGAATGGACATGATTTCCATCGGTCCGACGATTCGCAATCCCCATTCTCCCGATGAGTGCCTGAATGTGCCGTCTGTGGCGAAGGTCTGGGAATTTCTGGTCGCACTGCTAAAGTCGTATGCCGAACAACAAGCTTGATCCGGCCAACCCAATGGAAGAACGGGCTGCACCGACCGCCTGACGGAAAAGCCAGGATCGCAGTTTTAAGAGTCCTCAGCATGAATCGAATAATAGCCTGTTTCGTATGCTTTTTGATGTGGATCCCCATCGGGGTGCAGGCGGAATTCTACAAATACACCACCAAAGAGGGGCAGGTCATTTATGTCGATGACCTGACCAAAGTTCCTCTGGAATATCAGGATCAAATCAAAACCTATAAGACCGATGAGGACGTTCTGACGGAATCCCAGAAAGCACATCGCCGCGAGCAGGAAAGACAGCGCGAGGCGCTACAACAGAAGGCGCTGCTGGAAGAGGCGGAACGACAAAAACAGCAGAAAGCCCGAAAAACACTCCGAACCAAGGTGAAAATCCGAAACGATCGGGTGATGGTGCCGGTCGTTATCGGCTACGGCATTCTGCAGACAGAAGCGCTTCTAGTGCTCGATACCGGTGCCAGTATTACAACACTTTACCGCAGGGTAGTGGACCGATTGTTCATGCAGAGCTTTGAATGGACCACCGCAAGAACTGCGGCGGGAAATCAAATCGATGTTGGATTGGCCACGTTGGACTACATCCAGGTCGGCCCCCATCGGAAAGAAAAGATTCGTGCCGGTATCGTAGAAACCACCGGCAAGGCCATGGAACATGACGGTCTTCTGGGTATGGATATTCTCAGGGGGGTGAACTACCGTATTGATTTTGAGAATCAGATGATCATCTGGGAGGAGACCGATATCAAATAGACCCCCATTTTATTCAAAGGTGCACCGCTCATTTTTCATCCGATCCGCCTCTAATCTTTCTCCCTGTCTTTCGTGAGAACATTGAATTTTTCAAGCCCTTTACTGCTCAACGGTGATCCCTCATCATTGACTTGCGTCCCCGAAATATTAAGATTTGAGCATTGTATGAATATTTTGGAGCGTTGATCCATGAGTGCGAATGTTCCGGATATAAAAGAGCGCATTGAGATCGAGGAAAAAGTTAGAAAGCCTCCGATGTACAAGGTGCTGATTTATAACGATGACTACACGACCAAGGAGTTCGTTGTAGAGCTGTTGATCACGGTATTCCACAAATCCCGGCAATCCGCGATCCGGCTCATGTTTAGTGTGCACAACAACGGTGTTGGGGTGTGCGGTATTTATCCCCTTGAAGTTGCGGAAACAAAAATCAATGTGGCCGTTGCTAAAGCCAGGGATTATGGATATCCGCTTCAGCTGGGCCTCGAGGAGGAGTAAAATCGTTCTACGATTTTACAAGTGGCGGCGTAGCCGCGAACATAATATTCTTAGTTTTCAAAAAATCTGTTTTAACCTTCCTATCGAATAACTGGAGTTTCCAATGTCACAGATAATTGCATTTAAAAGCGAACAGGGTATTGTTTTGGCATCCGACGGGAGGGCCGTCGATTTTAAACTGGGTGGGGGGCCTTTCGATCTGGAGGTACAGCGATTGTTCCCCCTGACGTCCCATTCCGCCGTGCTGACCGGTGGTGCTGCCCAAGGCGAATCGATTTGCCGTTCCCTTAAACACTTCATCGTGAACGAAGACCTTTCCGACATTGAAGGGATCTATCAAGCGGTGCTTCCGTTTCTGGCCTCGGAGTACGAGGAGTATATGCGGAAGAACTGTGAGATTCTGCCGGTGGATCCGATACATCAACTGTATTTCATGCTGGCCGGATATTCGCCGGAGGATAGTGCATCGCCGTTTCGCCTCTATCTGATATGGCCGAAAAATAAACTGCCCTATCTGGACGGAGAGGAGATTGCCTCTGCATTTTCGGTTCCCAGGATAATGCGTCTTGAATATCGCCTGAGCGAATTTTCTAAAAAAGAAACCCCGCTGGATCAGGTCGTTGAAGAGGTGCGGAAGGTTCTGGAAGCCCAGGCAGAAACCCAGGACGAAATTGCCGGACCTTTTGCCTATGCGACGATTACTAAGGATGGGTATCAACCTGCTTAAATGATCCATTACATGAAATGTTTTCACACCTGTGGCATGGCATAGTTTTCTCGGTCGTGAATGTCTGATCCCAAAACAGTCGACGTTCTGATCATCGGAGCCGGCCCTGCCGGAGCGACAGCCGGGTACGTGCTGGCCAGGGAGGGACTTGACGTCCTCATTCTCGACAAAGCTCAATTCCCCCGTCCGAAAATCTGTGGTGGACTCATCACATGGAAAACCCTCCGTGTGCTCGAGGACATATTCGATGTTCCCAGGCAGTCGCTACATAACCAGGGCATCTTCTTCCATGAATCTAGGCAATACCGCCTCCGAAATCGTCACCGCGAGCTGATTGCCCAACATCAACGGGATCCCTTCTATTTTGTAGACCGGATGAGCTACGATCAGTTCTGGCTGGAACAGGCGGTTGCCGCCGGGGCAGAATTCATCGCGGGTGAACGGGTTAAAGTGGTAGATCTGGATACCGGGAGAGTGCATACTGCCGGAGGAAAGACTTACCGGGGTAAGGTGATTATTGGTGCGGATGGCGTATTGAGCCGCGTCAAAGCTTCGGTGATGATAAACTCGGAGNTCGGCCGGAGCCCAAATCGCGGAATGGCCGTGGCCATGGTTGCCCATGTTCACGGGCGTGAGGGTGTGGAAACCCCGGAATTGAGTTTCGGACATGTGCCTTGGGGATACGCCTGGTCGTTTCCGGGGCCGGGGTATCGCAATTATGGAATGTTGGCCCTGAAGAATCGGGGATCGAAACGCCTTCGCACGGCGTTTCATGAATTCTTGACATCGAACAGGGTCGATTTCCCACACACTTCCATCTTCAGCCGCCAACTTCCCTACGGCTGTTTTGTTCAGACCGCCGGCAAAGGTCGCACCTTGCTGGTGGGTGATGCTTGTGGACTGGCCGACCCATTCCTCGGAGAAGGGATTTTCTATGCGCATCGTAGCGGGCAACTGGCCGCCGAAGCGATTCTTTCGACGGCGCGATACGGTGAATCGCCTGTACACCGATACCGGAACATGCTTCACAACAGCATTATTTACGAACTTCGATTCGCACTGGCCTGGCAACACATTTTATATCGCCTGCTCCGGCTGGGCGACTATCGACTACTCGGGTTGTCCATGCGCCATTTTCACCGGCCGATTGAAGATGTCGTCCAAGGCCGACGGTCTTTTAATTGGAGGCATCGATACAATCAGGCGCTTCCACACGCACCTGCCTGCCGTTCATGATCCAGAGGAATAGGCAACCGTGAATACCAAAAGGATCGACACATGACTTTTAACGATCTGTCCCAATGGCTTATCGATTACGTGGCCGACTACCCTTCGGCATACAATCAGATCCCCATCTGGCGGGAGCCGCTCATGGCCTGTGCCCCGGCAGACGATCGGTTCCAGCGATTAAAAGAAATGACCGTCCCGGACCATGCCCTTCCCCGGGATTTATTACCGGATGCCAAAACAGTGGTGGTCTGGTTTATCCCGTTCAAGCACCACATCCAGATGGACAACACCGGCGGGAAACGTCCCTCCCTGAGCTGGGGAAGGGCCTACCCCGCGACCAACGACATGATCAACCGCGCTGGGGAAGCGATGAAGGCCCTGATCGAAGAAAGCGGAGGAAAGGCGGCCCTTACGCCGGCCACGCACAACTTCGATAAGGAACGCTTGGTCAGTCTCTGGTCTCACAAGNACCTGGGGCACCTGATCGGACTGGGTCGGTACGGAACCAACTGCCAGTTCATCACTCCGGCCGGTTGCAGTGGCCGCATGGGCAGCTTGGTCACGGATCTGGACCTGGGCGACCATTCCCTGGTCAACGCCAATGAGTTGTGCCTGCTTAAAGCCGAAAAGAAATGCGGCAAATGTATCCAGGCCTGCCCCATCGACGCCATTTCCGAGAACGGCATGGACCGGGCGGCCTGCTACGCGCGCTTGCGGGAAAACTATCATATATTGATGGAGCCGGACGGCCTGCCGGATACCACGGATGTCTGCGCCAAGTGCCAGGTGGGCATGCCCTGTAGTTTGAAATCGCCACTGCCGATAGATCAGCCATGAAATGGACGCCAAAACGTCTAAAGCGACTGCTCAATATCTATCCGCCCTATCTGGGTGCGGGAGTCAGAGTCACCCATATCAGCGACGATTGGCGGGAACTGCATGTGTCCATGTCGATGCACTGGTTCAATCGAAACGCAGTGGGAACGCATTTTGGGGGTAGTCTTTATGCCATGGTGGATCCTCATCTGATGCTGCTGTTAATCCAGTTGCTGGGCAGGGGATACTGGGTGTGGGATAAATCAGCGGAAATCGAGTTCATCAAGGCCACCACTAAAAAAGTCACATCTGTCATAAAAATATCGGATCATGACCTTGAGGAGATAAAGCGGCATACCGATGGTGGAGAAAAATATCTTCCTGAGTTCGTGATCGAAATAAAAGATGAAGACAACGAACTGGTCGCGCTTGTCCGAAAAACCATCTACGTAAGAAGAAAAAAACGTACCAGGGCGAGTTAAACTAGAAGAATCTCTGGACACGAAACCAGATGATATACTGGCCGAAAAAATAAAAATTGGGCGCCCGGGATCGCTGACCTCGACTGGAATTTTGGTATCTGTTAGTTTGACGCGTGAATCGAGACACGGGGTAAACAGAATGTCCCAAAGAAAGCTCTCATCCCCATTGGAAGCAGACAGCCCGGAAAGCCTGGTCAGACAGGTCATCGATGCCTGGACGGATTGTGATTGCTGCCGGGCTATTATGGATACCAGCTGTCTTTTCTTCCCGGAGATCTACAAGTTGTGGGACCGGGAAAAAGAAACCGGGGAAAAGATTACTACCGAGGAGTTGCGGCGACTTGTGGATCTTTGCAATTTCTGTGCGCTGTGTCCATGCCCGGATATTCGAGCGGACATCATCACCGCCAAAACCCGTTTCATTGACCGGGAAGGGCTCGCGCCCTATATCCGGACCCTCGAGGATGTCGAGCGAGTCGGAAAGCTGTGCGGTTCCGTCCCCTGGCTAACCAACTTTCTGTTGCAATCCAAACCCACCGGTAGCCTGATAAAAAAGTCTGCGGGAATCCATTCCAAGCGGAAACTACCTGTTTTCCCAAAAGAAAGCTTTCCCTTATGGGCCAAACGTCGGCATCTGGATCAAAAACCTGCCGAGGACAATCAACGAAAAGTCGTCTATTTTGCCGGCTGTACTGCCCGATATTTATTTCCAGACGTTCCGAGAGCCGCCATCGAGGTGTTTAAACGGAACCGCATAACCGTATATTACCCCGAGCAAAATTGCTGCGGCATGCNAAGCATGCTGGAAGGCGATCGGAAACTGACGCTTTCGTTCGCCGAGCGCACAGTCTCACGCCTGGCCGAGGTCGTATCGGAAGGGTATGATATTGTCTGCTCCTGCCCCACGTGCGGTTATATGATGAAAAACGCCCTTGTGGAGGGGGCCTATTACTCAGAANCATATCAGGATCTTGTGGGTGGCGACGGGCGGAGCATGAAAATCCCCGATGAAATGCGATCCGGTTCGTGTCAGTCGGGCGCACCTCGTTTGCCGGCTGGGCTCAAGACCACGTTCGGTGAGCACCATGTGACCCGCGAGACCGTGAATGCAAAAAACCCATCAGACGGCTCCCTATCGCGGAGGCAGTTTCGTGTGCTCGACAAATCCATCTACGGCAAGATATTAAAAGACGACGGGTATTTCTCCGGAATAGATCCCCTGAAACGGGTCAACGTTGCCGAACACACGTATGATCTCGGCGAATTCTTGATGGAACTGCACCACCGTGGGAATTTGAACACCCAATTTGGCCCGGTCCCCGGAGAGACTGTATATTACCCGCCCTGCCACCAACGGGAACAGGAAATCGGCACGCCTTACCTNGAACTCATGGGATTGATCCCTGGCCTGGCGATGAAAACTTTTCCGAGCACCTTCCATTGCTGCGGCATCGCCGGAATCATGGGCTTCAAGCGCGATTTTCATAACGCTTCGATTCACATGGGTAGCCGTTTGATGGCCACCATCAAACGGCTGGATCCCGAGTACCTGATTACCGATTGTCTGAGTTGCCGGTTGCAGTTCAACCAGATGAATACCTACCCTGTCCGACATCCCGTCGAAATTCTAAGTAAATCCTACATCAATGGCAATTAAATGCAGATATACATGATCAATGTTGGAAAGGAATCTGCACCATGGAGAAAGTAGAGATTGGATCTGAACTGGAACCAGAGTTTCTGGATAAGCTTTTCAATAAAATTTACAAAATACCAATTATGAGTACTCTGAACCTGGAAGTGATGGATTTAAAATCCGGCTACTGTGAATTAACCGCACCCCGCCATAATAAGTATGATGGAATTTTCAAATCATTCCATGGTGGTCTGCTAATGACAGTGGCGGACTCTGCCGCTGCTTTTGCTCTTTTGACACTCACAGGGCCCGAAACCAAAATGACCACCACTGACATGAATATCCGGTTTCTGGCTCCTTGCCTGACAGACTTGAACGCCCGGGCGACGGTCATCAAATTCGGTCGCTCGCTTAGCCCCATGGCAGTTGATCTTTATGATGAAGCCGATACACACGTTGCCATCGCCCAAGTCACTTATTTTGTATTTCCGGAAAAGAAAAAATGAAGTGACCCCAGGATGCATGAAATTTTTTCAAGTCAACCCATTATCAATTCACAATATGGTGCCTTGGCCTGTTCCAGTCGCTGCATCTGGGCGACGGTAATGGCGATGACGTTGACGACATTTTCCATTTCCGTATTCCGCTGCAAAACGTTAAACGGCTTGCTGATGCCCATCAACAGCGGCCCCACGGCCTTGGCTCCTCCCAGGCGTTCCAACAGCTTGTAGGCCATGTTGCCGGATGACAACTCCGGAAAAATCAGGACATTGGCCGCTCCCCCCAGGCGGTTGAAGGGAAAATGCTCTGCCAGTGTCTCGTTCACAACAGCCGTGTCGGCTTGCATCTCTCCATCGATCAAGAGCTTCGGGCGGCATTGGCGAACAATGTCTACCGCCTCTGCCACTTTCCGGGTATTTGAATCGCGAACGCTGCCGAAATTCGAATAAGACAGCATGGCCACCCGCGGCTCCATATTGAAAAACTCCGCCATCTCCGCTGCCAAGATGGCAATTTCCGCCAGGGTTTTGGCATCCGGAGCTATATTGACGGTAGTATCGGCCAACAGGTAGGAGCGATTTTTAATAATCATCAGGTACAATCCAGATACTTTGGAAACGCCGGGACGCCTTGGAATGACCTGAAGTACCGGGCGGATTGCGTTCGGATAGCTTTGGTTGATGCCGTGCACCTGACCGTCGACCATACCTTCATGGACCATCATGGCGCCGAATACATACGGGTTGCGCAGCTGTCGGCGGGTCTCTGTCATGGTCCATCCTTTGCGGCTGCGCATTCGGGACAACTTTTCCGAGAAGACGTCGTAGTAATCGTTGGCTGCCGGATCGATAATCTCAAATCCTTCTGCAGAAATATGAAGCTTTNCGGTGAGTTTGTGGATGCGCCGGCGATCGCCTAAAAGCAGGGGATGCGCAATGCCTTCCCGGAAGGCCTGATAGGCTGCCCGCAAAATCACCGGGTGCTCGCCCTCGGGCAGAACGATGCGCTTTGGGTTTTGCTGGGCGGTGGTTATGATGTTGCGCATGGTTTCCCGTTCCGGACCCAGGGTTGCCTCCAGACGATGGGTGTATTCGACGGTATCCGGCGCTATGCTCCGGGCAACGCCGCTTTGAACGGCGGCTTCTGCCACAGCCGGCACCACCTTGAGCAAGACCCGGGTGTCCAGAGGCTTTGGGATAATATAGTCGGTCCCAAATTGTATGGGGCGTCCCCCATAGGATTGAATGACGGCATCGGGAACATCTTCCCGGGCAAGTTCTGCCAGGGCACGTACGGCCGCCACCTTCATCTCGTCATTAATTGTCGTGGCGTGGACATCCAACGCTCCTCTGAAAATATACGGAAACCCCAGAACATTGTTGACCTGGTTGGGGTAATCGGAACGGCCGGTAGCCACAATGGCATCGGGTCTGATTTTTTTGGCATGATCATAATCGATTTCCGGATACGGATTGGCCAGGGCAAAGATGATCGGCCGGGTGTTCATGCTGGCGATCATGGGTTCGGTAAACGCGTCCTTTACCGAAAGACCCACCAGCATATCCGCGTCGGCAGCAGCCTCATCGAGAGTCCGTCTCCTTGTTTCCAGGGCAAATTCTGCTTTGTAGGGATTCATTCCCTCCTGTCGGCCGCGATAAATCACCCCTCTGGAATCGACCATGATCAGATTTTGCTTCCGGACGCCGAGCTGAACGTAAAGCCTGGCACATGCAATTCCGGCTGCGCCAGCACCGTTGATGACCACCCTCAAGTCCTGAAGCCGGCGATCTGTCAAGGCAACGGCGTTCAGCATGGCCGCGCCGGAGATAATCGCAGTACCGTGCTGGTCATCGTGAAAAACAGGGATATCCATCTGCTGCTGCAATTGCTCCTCGATGTAAAAGCAGTCNGGTGCGCGAATATCCTCCAGATTGATACCACCAAAAGTCGGCTCCAGTAGCTTTACAGTATGGATGAACTCATCCGGGTCGGTTGTATTGACCTCAATGTCGAACACATCGATATTGGCAAATCTTTTGAAAAGAACCGCTTTCCCCTCCATGACCGGTTTTCCGGCCAGGGGACCAATGTCCCCCAGGCCCAGAACCGCCGTCCCATTGGTAATAACGGCGATTAGATTTCCTCGGACGGTGTAATCAAATGCACGTCCGGGATCTTTTTTTATGTCCAGACATGGCACGGCCACACCGGGCGTATAGGCCAGGCTGAGGTCGGTTTGGGTGAGACAGGGTTTGGTCGGAACAACTTCAATTTTCCCCGGACGGGGCTCGCGGTGATACTCGCGTGCGTCTTCATCAGTGCCCATTTGGATCTCCTGATCCCCAGTATATAAAGCCCGACCGCTGGAGTCGGGCCCATTTCCGGTGTTCGTCGGTGGCAATAGGTTATAGATGATGGAGGACGTTGTTGCCGAATATGAAAGATTTCTGGGTGTTTTTAAAACGTTAGAATATTGGCTCCCTCGGAAATTTCAAACAGTTTGGGTGCCCCTGCAAATGTAACGGAATCAAGGACGTCTTTTTCGCCAACCTGGCGACTCTCAGCACAGGGGATTCAGACGAAAATTGGGACCTTGTTCTCAATCAAATAATAAAGGTGCGGTCCCGCCTCATCCCCGGTGGGGGCGACGACGTTGTCGATCAGACCTTCTTTCACAACCATTACCCCGTCATCCGTGAGAAACAGACTGACTTCGTGACCTGTTTCATGCGCGACTTTTACCAGTTGAAACGTACGGGTGACCCGTGTCGGATCTTCCAGACCCCGAGTCAATACGAACACGAATTTGGACATGGCAATCCTTTCCCCTTTCTCCCGTTACAAACTCTCGTTACGCTTTTTCAAGAACAACAACCTCAATTTTCCCTTCCAGGGCGGACCTGAACGTATCGGCGTCCGAACTTTCGCCAACGATGGCGCCATAATGCATCGGGATAGCGATCTTCGGTTGAATGGCAAGTGCCGCTTCGACAGCCTCTGCTGCCGTCATGACATACGTTCCTGAAACCGGCAGCAGGGCGATGTCTGTTTTGATGTCACTCATCTCCGGGATGAAATCGGTGTCCCCGGCGTGGTAGATGCGCACCCCGTCGATTTCAACAATGAAGCCGAGCCATCCATTTTCTTTGGGATGAAAGGACTTGTCAACATTGTATGCGGGAACGGCTGTTATGGTAACCCCCTCCACAGTGAGTTGTTCGCCCGGGGCCACGACCTGTACGTCACCAGACAGCTTGGGGGCGGAATCTTTTTCCGTGATGATTTTTGTAGCGGGGCCTTGCACCTTGGCCACGTCTTCCGGGGAACAATGGTCGAAATGCTCATGGGTCACCAGCACCAGATCTGCCGGATCTGCAGGTCCAATCTGATACGGATCAAAGACGATCGACTTCGATCCGTCAATCCGGAAACTGTCGTGTCCCAGCCATGCGATGTTGCTGATCATTTCTTTTGGTGTCATTTTTATTTCCTCCCATGGCAGGTGTTTATGGATGCCATCCACGCTAAATGAGGTTGGCTCGGCTGTCAAGAATTCAGTCCATCTGTCTTCGTGCCTTTTGAACCGATCTTGCCAAGTTCATAAGATTCGCATAGAAAGATAGTTTAGGACCGAAATAGAACCCGGGACTCCCGGGTCGACCAGGAAGGGGGCCATGAAGCTGCGAACCTGCGTAGCGCCTTCCGGAAAATTTCTTTACGGCGTGCACGAGCCGAGCTTTTCCGTGGATAATCTGCGGGAGACAGACGCTGTCCTGCCACTGGGGCAATTGACGGATGGACAAACCGTGTGGAACCGGGACAACTTCCCCCACGGTCCCGTAAAGGAGACCGGTGCCGATGGCGTATTCGAAGTGGCCAATCCCTTCCCTTTTCGGGGAACGACATATATTCTGAAAAAATCCGCAGACCGGTTGGCAAACGATCCTTCCCAGATTCATCTTCCGAAACCGTTGGATACATCATTTCATGAGTTTATTCGAAATCAGTTCCCTGAGATCGAACTGCCCGACGAACATCTGAACCGGATGTTTCGAGACCTGCCGGATTCCATGAAAATCGCGCTGGCCGNGACCTCCACAGATCCGGAGGATCTCATCCGGCTGGCTATCAGCTGTTGTCACTTCATTCACGATCCAGGGAGCGGGCAACCCATCGGGCTCCGATTCGAGGTACGCCAGGACGAACCTCCCCGCCCGATGGTCCGCGATCACCGGCTATTTGATGCCATCGCAAACAATCGTTATCTGCCGGATGTGTACAAGGAGATCATGGTGTTGCGTCCGGGTGTACAGGGCGGCAGCGAAATTGTCGGAGAGTGGAAAGATCCGGATTCCGACAGCCATATCTTCGAATATCTGCGCCGGAACAGCTACATTCCCGGTGGACACTACGCCGCCAACATGGCCCATGATGCCATCCGGTATCGGATTAAAGATCTGACATTGCGCGACATTATCGGCATGCGCCATTTGTATTATCAACGAACCGTCACTCGTGTAGCCGCGGAGTTGAATCTTCCCCTGCCGAATGCCAAAATGGGGCTTAATGTTCCGGAAATCGAAACATTGCGAAAAGGATGCATGAACGCCATTTCGTCCGGTTCCCACCTAGCGTTTTCAAGTACCCTGTGGGGATGGAATTTCGGGTTTGACTACGCCCCCAGCCGATATCGTCTCCATGCCTCCCATCAGCAAATTCATCAGCAATATGCCCTTATACCCGACACGGTTCGATCCGGGGCATCTCCGGATGACTCCATGTCGTCCTATAGCTGCGGTACGCTGATCGGTGAGTTCCTCGACAGCTACCGGCAAAAAACCGGCAGCCCATTTTTTCCCGCCTACCTTAACGCCATAAGGAGGAATCGGCGAATGGACGGCGCGGCGGATCGACCCCAGAGCCTGGTTGTGTATCGGGATGATCGCGTGATGCTGTTTGTACCGAAAGCCCAGACATCCCAGTGGGAGCTGCAACTCATGCCGACGGTCCCTGTCGGGCATATTCTCGAGACCGATACCCACATGCGCCGTTCTCTGGACGTGGGTATCTTCATCGCGATGCAGGTGCTGGCCCGATTGGGTGCCCGAATGATTACCGTATTCGAATACCCGAAGCGGTTCGACCGCCTTGATACCGATCAACACCTGATATATGCTTTCCTGCCCCGCATGCCCGAATCTCCGGGGGCGTTCAGCGAGGCTCAACTGCGATGGATTAACGGCCATTACCCGGAGGATTTTGCTTCTGCCTGTCGTGAAAAGCTAAATGATGAGTTTGTCTCCTGAGGTCTCCCGTTGAAAATTGTTCTGACCAATGATGATGGATTCGGAGCACCCGGTCTGAAAGCCCTTGCCGGGTGTTTTGACGCGGGGGTTGAATTGTGGGTGGTGGCCCCGTCGGATGCCCTGTCCGGGGTTGGACACCGCGTGACAACCCGGGAACCGATTCGCACATGGAGCGACGGAAACCGTCAGACCCGCGTTGAAGGGACGCCGGCCGATTGTGTCCGGATTGCACTAAAATGCATCTGCCCGGACGCCGACTGGGTCATTGCCGGAATCAATCCCGGCGCAAATCTGGGTTCGGATGTCTATCAGTCCGGGACGGTGGCAGCGGCCCGGGAAGCTGCCATTCTCGGTCGTCGATCCATAGCCATATCTCAGTATATCTCCAGAAATGGTGAGCTGGATTGGGCATCCACCGGCCATCACGCACGGAACGTACTCCGGCACCTGCTATCCCAACCTCTCGACCTCGGATTATTCTGGAATGTGAACCTGCCGCATCCGCTTGGGAAGCAAGATCAGCCGGACTTCGTGAACTGCCCTTTGGACAGACTCCCCCACAACTACAAGTTCCGAAATGAAGGGACGGAGTATGTTTATGAAGGGATTATCCACGAGCGCCCGCGGGAAACAGGGCGGGATGTGGATGTATGTTTCGGGGGAGACGTGGCGATTACCCGGTGCGGTGTGGAAGTCGTAGGGCGTATTCCCGAACAGTCGAGCGAACGCTCATGACAGCTTCCGTTTCAAGCATCGCCTGGTTTATATCACCGCATGGTTTCGGCCATGCGGCTCGGGCGGCATCCGTCATGGAAGCCATCCGTGACCTGGAGCCGTCGGCTCGATTCGAACTATTTACGACCATACCCGAATGGTTTTTTCGAGAAGCCCTCGATGGCAGTTTTGGATACCATGAACTTGAAACCGACATTGGCTTTGTACAGAAAACACCGTTTGAAGTGGATCTGGATGAAACAAAACAGGCCCTCGATGGATTTTTACCCTTTTCCGAAGATCGTCTGGCCGATCTTGCCCGTCAACTCCGATTGCTGTCTTGCCGGTTGGTTGTGAGCGACATTGCCGCTCTCGGGATTCTTGCCGCCCAAAATGCACGGCTTCCTTCGATACTCGTAGAGAATTTCACCTGGGATTGGATCTATCGAAACTATGATAATCGCTCTCCGATTCCGGACACTTGTGCCGCCTATCTGAAGAAATGCTATCAATCCGTAGATTATCACATTCAGACCGAACCGATCTGCTACCGTCAACCGGTGGACCTGACGGTGGGCCCGGCCAGCCGCAAAATTCGGAACAGCCGTGAGGACACCCGGCAGCAACTCGAGCTCCAGGCCGATGAGAAACTGGTTTTGATTACTTCCGGCGGGGTCCCAAAAGAAAATCCACCCATAAAAGCGCTCAAACAATTTTCTAATATTCTATTCGTTATTCCCGGGTTGACCGAAACACACCGGGAAGATAATGTTCTCTGTCTGAAAAACGACTCGTCTTTTTTCCATCCAGATTTAGTGGCGGCGGCCGATGCCGTCATCGGCAAAGCCGGATACAGTACCATCGCTGAAGTATTCCACTCCGGGATACCGTTCGGATATGTATCCCGGCCCGAGTTCCCGGAGTCCAGGGTGCTTGCCCAGTTTATCGAGACACACATGAGCAGCACTTTCATCGATCAGCGCATATTTCACTCCGGTGCCTGGTATGAGGAACTNGGCCGGTTGTTGCGCATGCCGAGGAGACAACCCGATATGCCGAATGGCGCCGTTCAGATAGCGGAATATATCTTGAATCTAATGAAAGCTTGATCCGAATTTAAACGAGCGGATTGGCACACACTGTCAAAGGAGATGTAAATGAAGATTCTGGGAGTTGCGGGTAGCACGCGAAAGGAAGATAAATCCGGGGTTTACAAACTGGTGAACACGGTGCTGGAACATACCGGATGCGAAACCGAATTGGTTTCCTTACGGGGAAAAAAGATTTCCGGCTGTATCGCCTGCCTCGGATGTGTCAAAGATAATGTCTGCAAGGTGGAAGACGACCTGACACCCTTGAGAGACGCGATCGTAGAAGCCGATGCTTTTGTGTTTGGCGCCCCGAATTATTACTCCACCTTGAGTGCCATCCCCCATGCCTTCCTGGAGCGCTGGTTTCAGTTTCGCCACCAGGAAGGGAACACCCTCTGGGGCAAGCTCGGGGTAGCGGTTGGCGTCGGCGGCACCAGCGGGCAGTTTCCGGCCGACGACATCGAGAGGTTTTTTGCCTACAATTTTATCGAAACCGTCGCTAAAGTCACCGGCCAGGGCGCCGCTTCCTGTTATTCCTGCGGTCACGGAGAGACCTGCAAAGTGGGCATTCCCATTATGCTTCATGGTCCGGAGGTGAAAATCACCGACGATATCATTCCGGATGTCACCAAACAGCCGGATGTCATGCAGGCTGCCGCAGATGCCGGTCGTCTTCTGGGAGAACGGCTCCGGAACGGCCACGACCGGGAAAAGGTGACCCTCATAATGCAGCAGAAAATGATGGAGATGCTGGGGGAATCTGTCTAAAAACTAACGGGATTATGCACCATTTTAAGGGTATTCTCACGCAATGGTCTGAGTATGTAGGACCCTAAAGCCATTGTTTGCAGTTTTCCGAAGTTGGCGTC
>Ga0049113_10000110_pt1 | contig 17545 bp, 9 predicted proteins | sample WorMettanBELIZE1_FD_55214 | JGI IMG/M metagenome (GOLD analysis project Ga0049113, IMG submission 55214) | Marine gutless worms symbiont microbial communities from Max Planck institute for Marine Microbiology, Germany - Olavius tantulus BELIZE.1 | ecosystem: Host-associated > Annelida >... | reverse complement strand
CGCAAAGCAGAAATAAGAAATTTATTGAAAGATCAGGAATCGATTTTGGGACCTTCCCGCTTGACGAGCGGGACGCTCTAACCAAACTGAGCTACGCCCCCACTTTATGCCCATTCGCTGATGGGATGATCCGAAAACGGCTTGATCAACCCGTCAACCAATCAACGATGTCACCGGAATGGTAGGCGGAACAGGGCTTGAACCTGTGACCTACGGCTTGTAAGGCCGTCGCTCTCCCAACTGAGCTACCCGCCCGAAGAGACGCATTTGGTAACAATTTGACGATACCGTGTCAAGCGTAAAATCCGGAATCATTGGCCTGCCCTCAGGACCTGCCATGAAGCGACCCGCGATAATGAAAATCACGGTCTATTTCCCTTTGGGAAGGATATGTTCAGCTAACTGAAAATACCCATCATCCCGCGCGACAACCTTTCCCTCCTTCTGCCATTCGTATAGCCACCACAGATTGATGTCCGGTTCTTCTATCCCTTTCAGGAGCATTTTCAGATAAAATTGCTTGAGCGTCACCGGTGCGCGAAGCACTTCTGTTGCCGCACGTTCCCAATGACGTCGTCGAAGCACTGCGGCATCGGGGTTCTCCTGTATGGATTGGAACAGATCTTTCGGTTTTGATTGTTTTTTCGAAGCCATATCGACGCTGTTGTTTTCCGGAGAAGGGGTTCCGTTCGCTACTATGTTTCGCCTTTTTTGGCTGTATTCGGAGAGATAAATCACGTTTTTTCCAATCACCGATCCTTCTCCTGTATGATGTTATTTTGGATGACGATCTGTAATCTCCGGGAGGGTGTTGCCGGAATGCATTCCAACGGGCACCCACCGCGCATATCGGGGAAGTATCCGGAACCGCCGCATCCGAAAGACATTCAGCGCCCAATTTCCAGGCAATACCGCGTCCGGATCATAAGCGTTTCAGGATGGCCGATACGATAACATCACAAAGACCGAACACGCAGCCGATCCAGAACACAAGGGCGCCGAAAAAACTCCAGCTCCAGCCGCTACCAGAGGCGACCAGAGCAAACACCAATCCTCCAAAGGGAAGAAGTGCCAGCAGCACAGTCGAAATCCGTCGCTCACTTTTCGTATCGCTGTATTTGTTTGCCATCAGGGGTCCTCATGTTTACGGTTTCATTGTATACATGGGCATAGGGACCAGGATCCGGGTCAAGGAACCTTGGGCCAACGCCGACATATGCATGGGCGTATAATAGGACAATTTTTAAGATTGTCCTTGACATTACGCGCCAACTCATTGATCGATTGCGCCAAATTTGTTATCCGGTAGAAATAGATGAAAAGGGGTGTTGAACGCAGAAAGGGGGAATGGAAGATGCAAAAAACCTGTCTTCTGGCGCCGGCGTCCATTCTCTGGGAACTTCTGGAAAAGTATGGGCACGACCCGGAGCCGATCTTTGCTCAGCAGGGTATCACCAAGGAAATGATGTTAAGACCCGGATCCCGGGCCCTTCAGACAGTCGGGGACAACCTGTGGTACAAAGCGTCCCAGACCATAGACGACCCGTGTTTCGGACTCAAGTCCGGCAGCCTATGGCATCCCTCCCATCTGAATGCCCTCGGTTATGCATGGCTGGCCAGTGGTACGCTGCGGGAGGCGTTGACTCGTTTGGAGCGGTATATTCAGGCAATTACGAAAATCGCGATACTACGGCTGGAGGAATTGGATGAGGGGCTGGCCCTTTCTTTGAAGTTCAAACCCACCACCATCGTTATCCCGTCTCGGACCGATTCCTTTTTTTCGATCGTCACGTCCATGTGCCGCATTAATTACGGCGCAGAACTCAATCCGGTGTTTGTCAGCTTTATCCACGAAGCCCCCTCCTGCGCCGGAGAATATTTCGCCTACTTCAAATGCCCCGTCACATTCAGAGCGGACCGAAATCTTCTGGTCTTCCCGAAATACAAGGTGGACGCCCCACTGATAGGATATAATCCGGAAATTGCGAGGATTCACGATCAGATCATTATTCAATATCTGGCCGGGCTGAAAAAGGAAGATATTGCTCAGCGGGTAAAAAGCGCCATTATCAAAATGCTGCCGTCCGGCGGGGTGTCCGACGAAAAAGTGGCCAGAGAGCTGCATATGAGTGTTCGCAGCCTCCAGCGAAGTCTGCGCAGCGAAGGCACCACCTTCGGAAAGCTGTTGGACGAGGTACGAAGAGATCTGGCGACGGATTATGTTCGGGACCAGGGGATGAACCTTACGGAGGTGGCCTTCATCCTCGGCTTTTCGGAATTGAGCGCCTTCTCCCGGGCCTTTAAAAAGTGGACCGGCCGCTCCCCGAGCGAGCTCCGCCAGGCCGCCTAATCCGAGTTGGGGACGTTGGTAGGTTATTAAGGTTATTGGCGTGTTGACATTCGAATCGGACACATAACCTTCAATTCCTACCAACGTCCCCTATATCAAAGATAACTTTGCACTGAATGCCTGCGTTGATTCGGTATCCCGGATTCGGCATCTCCAGCCGCACTCCGAAGGTGCCGCTGGCGGCATCGACGACCTTATCGACAATGGTGACGGTGGCTTGGTAAGTCCCACCCACCGGTTCCTGGGGGACCACCGATGCAGTCATCCCTTCCGATAAAGACCCGCGATTCTCTACGGACAGAATAACCTCCACATTCAACGGATCGATCTGAGCCACCTGGAGAATGGGCTGGTCTTCGACATATTCTCCAGGCGATTGAAAACGATCCACCACAACACCGTTTATCGGGCTGTATATGGTCATCTTCTTAAGAACTTCGACGGTTCGCCGGTAGTCGAGCTCGGCAAGGGTCTTGCTTTCCACGGCACGCTTCAAAGCGATGTCGGCCAGCACGCGGTTGACCTGGGCTTCATCCAGATTCTCGAAAGACACTGCCTGTTTACTGTGAAGCTCTTGCATTCGCTGTTGCTTCCGATCCGTATAGGCCAATCGCGCTTTGCTCTCTTCGATATCGCCCTCCATTTCCGCCCGTGCCTTGGCAAGTTCCATGTTGGACCGTTCGACACCGGAGCGCAAAGTGGCGAGGACTTGATTCTTTTTGACCATATCCCCCCTGTCGACGTTGACCGTATCCAGTACTCCGGGAACCGGGCTGCCAATTTTCACCAGTACATGGGGCTCGATTAGGCAATCCACCTCCAGCGGTTCGGCCCGGAGGGATGCCGTCAGGAGCATCAGGAAGAAGACGCCGAAGCATAGAGGCCGAAGTGTTCGCATATCCAGAGTCTCCTTTACTCGGGTCGACCGGAAAAGGCCATGGTTCGGTTTAATTGGTCATCATATTTCAAAAGCTGAAAAAGGGCGCGGTAGTGTTGCCGTTCGGCCCGTCGCTGCGCCCGTCGGAACAGGATCCCAACGATCCTCCGACGAAGGCGCCCGGGCGATGACGTCAGCAAAGCAACCGCGGGTCGTCTCAAGAAAGACCACAAATGCATCTGCACGAGCTCGTCTTCAAAGGAAACAATTGCCTCGCAGGAGCCCGGATCGCCCTGTCTTCCGCATCGACCGAAGAGTTGGCGGTCAATCCGCCCGGCTTCATGACGTTCGGTAGCGATCACGTGAAGCCCTCCCATGCCGGCCACCGCCTCCCCGAGTTGAATGTCCGTACCCCGCCCGGCCATATTGGTGGCTACGGTAATGCGCGCCTTTTCGCCAGCCTCGGCGATAATTTCAGCCTCCTCCTGGTCTTGACGCGCATTGAGTACACGATGGGCCAGGTGTGCGGTCGTGAGCATTCCGCTCAAATGCTCNGAGGCGTCCACGGAACGTGTCCCCACCAGCACCGGCCGACCCTTTTTATGCTCCCGCGTAATCGCATCCAGGACCCCCTCCCATTTCTTTTCGTGCGTCCCATACACACGATCTGACAAATAGCGACGCTGCATGGGACGGTGGGTCGGAATGGGAACCACTTTGAGCCGGTAGACCGACCAGAGTTCTCGGGAAACTTCCCGTGCCGTTCCGGTCATGCCGGCCAGCCCAAAATACCGTCGGAAAAAGCGTTGATAGCTGATCCGTGCCTGGGTTTCCTTTCGCGGCGTAATCGCGCATCCTTCCTTTACCTCGATAAGCTGGTGCAACCCGCGTTCCCAAGAGCGATCGGCCATCAAACGACCGGTGTACTCGTCGATGATCTGGATCTTTTCTTCCTTGACCAGGTAGTGGCGATCACGCTCGTACAGATGCAGCGCGACCAATGCCTGTCGCACCAGTTCTTCACGCTGCCCCTCATTCAGGATGACGCCCAACGGCTCCCAGTCCAACATTCCAATGCGGGCTCTGCCGCGATGGGTCAGCTCTAGAGTGCGATCACCGGTGATGGAAAAATCTCTTCTTTTGTTTAAACTTCGGGCGCTCTCCAAAGCGAACTGATAGAGCTCCGGAGGATACATATCTTCGGTTTCAGAAGATATAATCAAAGGGGTGCGCGCTTCATCGATGAGTACGCTGTCGGCTTCGTCCACGATGGCAAAGGGGAGACCGGCCATCACCAGCCGGTCCACCCGGGAATCATCGCCGTAGAGTTTCTCCAACTGAAGACGCAAGGCAGAGGGGCGATCCCACAGAATGATACGGTCTCTAAGGTAATCGAATGCCACCTCCTTGTTGGTGCAGTAGGTGATATCGCAGCGGTAGGCCTTGCGACGGGTTTCCGGGTCCAGTCCATGAACGATGGTTCCAACGGTCAGTCCCAGCATCCGGTACACGGGCCCCATTAAATCGGCATCCCGTTGGGCCAGATAATCGTTCGCAGTGATGATATGCACCGGCACACCGCTTAACGCCAAAGTGCACGCCGGCAGGGTGGCCGTTAGTGTCTTCCCTTCGCCGGTTTCCATCTCCGCCACCATGCCTCCAAGCAGCACGGCTCCCCCGATAAGCTGGGCATCAAAATGTCGCAGCCCAAGGGTTCGCCAAGATGCTTCCCGCACCAGCGCAAATGTGCGCGCCACCACATCCCGCTGGAAGCCTTCCCTTCGAAGCCGCAACCCCAGATCACGGGCGGACTCCGGCAGACGGGCATCCTCCATATCTGCCCAGTCTCCGGCGACCGCGTTGACGGCATCGGCAAGGCGTTGAAAGCGACGGGGACGAGGTCTTAAAATCGGGGCCAGCAGCCCCCCTATGGCCGCACCAAACCGGTCCGCCTTGCCAAAGCGAGGCTCATCACGCTCGGGGTATATGCCTCCGGACCAATGATGTTGAACGAAGGTGCTCATACTCATAGACGTTCCCGGCTATCAGATATTGAAATGTTGAAGGAACAACCGCCTCACCGATGGGGACCACCGCCACAACATCGGTTCGCTGCCGTGATTGAAACGCACAAACACACGACCCCCGACCGGATAGGGCCCTTTCTTTGCCGGCAGTTCGATGTCGAACAGGAAAATCCGTTGAAACGCTTTAATGCCATCCATCTCCCGGGGATCAATGGCGATCTCTCCGCCGCCCTNGCGGCTCAATGTTGGGCTGGGCAACTGTTGGGTGGCTGCCGGCAATTCCCGCAAAAGCCTTGTCGGATACACATTGGGCACGTCTTCCGGTAATCGTATGGTGACGCCGAGGGTCTGATGGCGGACCAGATCCACGTCGGTCTGGTCCACCACGACGCGGGCGTGGGTTTCTGTTTGGTTCAGGACATACCCTACGAGTTCCCCACGGCGCACAAATCGNCCGTTCAGATCCGACGACCGGGAAATGACAAGAATCCCCTCTGCGGCACTTCGGATCGTCAGATCGGACTCCCGCTGTCTGGCGTCGGCGAGCTCTGCTTCCACCTGGCGGATTTCTTCTTCCGTTATTTTCGTTTGGACGCGATCAGTCACCCGCTGCGTATGGTAAGTGGCCTGCAGCTCCTGCAGCCGTGACTCCAGAACCCGAATCTGTGNCGGCAGCAATGGATCGGAACATCTTATCACGGGTTCGCCGAAGCCGACCTGCGTTCCGTTGGGGACCAGCATCTCTTCGATGAAACCGTCGGTTCCAGCGCGGATAAATCCATCCTCAGATATCCAGACCACACCTTCTACCCGTGTGTTCAGAGGAATCGGCGCCGCTGTTAGAATCACCGACAGCACGACCAGGAAAAGGACCGCCATACTTAGGGCCCGCACACGCTTTCGCCGCAGTTTGGGTGAATTCAGCAGGAATTTGACGATTTTCNCGAGCGGCATCACCAGCATATTGAACGCACCCCAGCAGGCGATCGCCATGCCGATAAAAAAGAACCTGCCCGCAACAAACAAAATGATCCCCACATAGATAAACATCCGGTATAAAAAGGCGGCAACCGTGTAGAGAACCAGCCAGAACCGCTCACCAGGGGCAATTATCGGCGGCTCCGCATCGTCGATGGAAAGCAGATACCGCTGTGCCAGATAGGTCACATATTTGGTGCCCCGGGTACCGAGGTTGGGCATCTCGACCAGATCCGCCAGAATATAATAGGCGTCAAATCGAAGCAGCGGATTGCCGTTGAAGATAAGTGTGGACACACCGGCGATCAGAATAATGTTGTACGCCACCGCACGGACCGGGCCCGGTTCTATGGAGACCCAGAGTATCAGCGCCACAGCGGCTATGAATACTTCGACCATCATCCCGGCGGCCCCCACCAGGGCGCGCTCGGCTTTGCCGGGAAACGCAGAGGCGGCCGATGCATCCACATACGGAATCGGTGTAAACACAAGAAGCATAACGCCCATGTCGTGAACCTCTCCGCCGCGAAGCTTGACGGCAAATCCATGGCCGAATTCGTGGAAGATTTTCAAAAACGGAAATACCAGCCACATCACCACCAGATTCCCGGGGGACAGCACCCGATCGGTGATGTTTTCTGTCAGCTCCGACCAGTGTATGCCCGCCAGCACAACACCGCACCCCACCAGGAGCAGCCACAGCACCGCACCGAAACCGCTGAAAAGGGGACGAACGAAAGGGGCGAGCCTTTCCAGAAGGGCGTCCGGATCGAACAACGAGAAACGCATGAACAACGGACTTTTCAGGTTTTGCTTCCATCTGAGAAAACGCTGTTTCTCAAACCGCTTCAGCATTTCGGAGGTATCCGGCAGCACATCGGTTTGCAGCGCGTTCGCTGCGTGGAGCTGACTCAGGAGCTTAATGACCTCTTCCTGGGTGGGTGCATCTTCCCCGAGCCTGGCCCGAATGGTATCCCAAATTTCCTGTACGGTACGCCGGCCGTCCATAAGGCCGACCAGCAGATAGGCGGAAGGAGTAAATCTCTGGTAACGACCGGAAGCATGGTCTTCGAGCACGTACCATAATTCTTTGCGGTAGAAGTGCCGATGAATCTCCAGGTGAGCTCGCAGCTTCGGCGTCAATCCGGCCACGCGATACCATAGGGGGCTGTATAACGATTTTTCCATNGGTCTATGACCTGCTCGTCAACAGAAATGNGTTCTAAATATGAGGCCTTCTGAAAAAAGGATTGATACTTTTTAGCAGAGGCGAATGTAAAATACAGATCACGTTCACAGACAAGGCGCGAGACGAGTCTATAACGGAGCATACACGATAGTATGTGAGTATTTTGAATCGTCTCGCAACGCAGTATGTGAACGTTAGACGTGCTTTACATTCGCTTTTATGGGCGCCAGCGCCACATCTGCAACCTGAACCAATCCACCGCCCGGTGGGTCCAGACCCAGATTAACTTCCGGCGATCGATGGTAATTTTTCCGATGCCTTCCATTCCCGGCCGCAAGCGGTCGGATGCTTGATCCAGCTGACCTTCCACGCGGAAGTAATTCCGGCCTTCCTTGGCGGTGGAGACCGGTGTAATCTTTTCCACAACAAAGGGAAACGCGTCGCCCGGCATGGAAGGCAAAACGAGTTCACCGAGTTGCCCCATCTCAATGTGACCGATGTCGCGTTCGTCGACCTCGATGATCGCCCGGTAGGCGTTCAGCGGGGTGACTTCAAACAACACCTCTCCCCGCTCCACCGGAGTACCCAAGGACTGGCTCAGGTCGCCGCTGATGATCACGCCATCAAAAGGCGCAACAATGAGGCAGCGCGCCAATTGCTCTTCGAGCAACGCGAGCTGCGCGTCCGCCTGGCCCATCTTGGCCCTGAGAATGCGGATTTGCGCGCGGTCACGCTTGGCCAGAGCTTCGTTGTACTGCTTGATATACTGCTCTTTTTCAGTGGACCATTTAACGCGCTCGAGTTTGAGATCGCGATCGTCGAGAACAGCCAGCAGATCACCGGCGGCCACCAGATCGCCGGGGCGAATCGCGGATTTTTGGATGTAGCCGTTGAACGGGGCGGCCACCACACGCTGAATGACGCCCTCGAGGATGGTGGGGGCGGTCACTCGATAGTCGATCGTGTAAACGGAAAAGAAAATCACCAGGGCCAGGGCAGCGATGGCGATCAGCTTTCGCACGAGATGCCCCGGCCCCAGAAGGCGCTTGAATTGTCGCAGGAGTGCATCACCGGCTTTGCGAATCAGCCAGCGTTCTTCCCGTTGTTTGACAAACAGAATCGGTCCGGCCAGGGCCGCTGCTGTTTCCAGCCAGTCGACCTGACGCGGCGTGAAGGGCCGACTTCCCGGCCGCTCCAACGTCAACCCCATCCGAAACTCACCGTTTACTTCTATGGGAACCGTGCAAATCGCGCCGGAGTCGTGCCTCCGGTCCAGATTCCGGTGCGCGCGGTTCACCAACGGTGCCGATTCCTCCGGGGCCGGATAAACGATAACCGATCGCTGATCGATGGCTTCGTCCATGGCGGCTTCGATGTCTCGAACAAGATTGGACTGTCTGCCGAATTCCGCGCTGTGGGACATGGCCATCACTCGGGCGTGCCCGCGGGAACAATGGCCGATACTGACACGGTGGCACTCAAGTCTATCGGCCATGTGCGTCACAAACGCCATGGCCGACGCATGAGCCGATTCATGCTCCACAGCGCTGGTGGTAAGGTCGAGGACATTCTTCAAACGACGGGCGATCTGTTCGGATGCCAGTGCGTCGCCGCGGCGGACAAGTACTTCCAACCAGGCGATACCCCAGTGGAGCTGCCGCATGATCCGTTGGACCGCGGTCGGGTCTGCGGCGTCCACACCCAGCACCACGGTACCATGGAGTTTGTCTTCGATTTCGATGGGATAGGCAACGTGAAAAGCTTCGGGAAAGGGCTTATCGGCCGGGGGGCGGGTATGTCTTTCCAGCAAAAGGCCGCGTCGCTCCTTTAAGGATCGTTCCGCGGCTCCTGTCAGATGCCCCATGTCCATTTTGGCATCCGGCCACACCGCAACAGGAGTGAACGGTCCTTTGTCCGCAGGACCCATAAGGACCATGGCGCAGCGAACACCGTCAAGCATGCGGCACTGCAACGGCAGCCAGAGCTGGCAAAACACCTGAGGTGTGGACGCTTCAACAAACTGGCGCCAGAACGACTGCTCCGGATCTCCATGGAGCCGATCCCCGGCGGTTTCTACCTGCCGAACAGCCTGGGGGGCGTTTTCTCTATCCCGGGGTGACTGTTCCATATCCAATCTGCCTGGTTAAAGCTGGTCGATAGTAGTAAAGTTTCACGGCAGGACGGAGGGGTATCGGCAAGCTGCATACGTTGATTTTATTGAACGGAGGCTCCTTCCGGTCGTTGAACGCCAATATCTAGTCTGCCGAATTTGTTTTCGTAATCGGCAATCACATTGTTGAGCAATACGGAGAGTCTCTTCGCGGCAAACGGGCTCATCACGATACNGTCGCTCAGGTGAACCTTGACCTCCTTTTGTCCCGCATGCCAGGCCTGGTTCAATCCAAACAACAGTATGATCTCTTCCCTGCCTCCTGCGACATTGGCCACGTTGGCATAGACGCTGCGCATGTTGGCGTCGTCCCACACAACTTTGGTTTGATCCGTCGTTCCGGCGGCCGCGGTTTGTTGGGCATTTTTCTCGGTAGCCATAAACCCTCCTTTGTGTGAACAGACCCGTTTCGGATCACCCGTACCGAAGCTATCCGTTCCTTATTTCATCCGTGAAACTGAGTCGATGGTTTACTTGTTTTTACTTGTCTGTTTTGATGGTATTGAAGCAACGTAGGCATCTGTGAAGGGTTTGTAAACCCCTCCCTCTTCAATTAGAACCGGGCGTCCCGTACTGTTTTCACGGATCATAGACACGACTCGGGAGAGTAATTATCGACTCAGGCACGGCATCCGAGCCAATGACTTATCCCTTTCCCTATGTTGAAAGCAAAAGGGAAATGTATACGTTGTACACATGATCAGACACCTTCACGATCGACGGATTCGAATACTCGCCGTGATATCAGCCCTGGTCGTTTTCTGGTTTATGCCCGCGGACATTCACGGGGGGGCGGGGCCGGTCAAGTTCAGCCTCGACATCCCTCCCGGGAGTTGGAAAACCGCCAGATTGCGCAACCTTCCGGAAGGAACGGTCGTGTCGTTAAGGGTGGTTGCGGAGGGGGAAATGACCATCGGGCTGATGGATTTATCGAGTTACCGGCGGTATCCTCGACCGACCAAAACCCTGTTTCTCGGCCGCGTCACGGACACCCTGACGTTTTCCGTCACCATTCCGTCAACAGGTCATTACTTCATCGTTGCCGACAATCCCTCCAAAACCGTATCACGCAGCGTATCGGTGGTTGTCTACGCCGTCCCCTCCCAGGACCGCCAACAAAAGTCGGCCGAAACCACGCTGCGCCGATTCGAGCAGGAACTGCACAGGATTTTTATCTTCACGGCGTTCCCCATCCGCGCGGAACGATGCAACCGATTGGCGCCATTTCTAGAGGCCTCCCCCATTACGGTCTGTGCCGAGTATATTTCTATGCTGACCGCGATCACGGAAGATCGCCAGGCTGCGACCAATGCCCTGACCTTTTCTTTGTTTCATGAAATCGGTCGACTCCTCGGCAACCAGTGGCAAATCGGATGTTCCTCCTGCACGGAGGATGCGGACGAGTTAGCCACAGTACTCATGATTATGCTGCAACTGGAAGATCGGCTCCGCGCGCTGGCCGACTATGTGGAGGGTTATCCCGATAGGTCCATGCGGTTAATCGATGCCATGGCGGATACACGGCATCCGATTGATGCGCAGCGGGCCAAGAAAATCCGCCGGTGGCTGGAAGATGATACGCTGGTGTTTCGATGGCAACGCCAACTGGTCCCCCACATGCAATCCACTCTCCTGCTGAGGCTTCAGAAGAATCCCACATCCTGGACCGATCCGGCTGCTGTTCAGCGGGAGCTGGTGCGGCGAAATATCGGTGAGCCGACGGAAATATAGACGAACGTCCCGCACCATGGATTCCCCTGGCACGGATCAATCGTCATCCCGGTCATTCCCTTCATGCAGTATCACCCGGATATCCGCATTCGGATCGGCCCCATCGGAGATGGCCCTGAAATCGAGGAGGAAATCAGCTACCCAGGAATGGGTCTCGGCCATGGACGCCAGCCGCGCACCCGTGATTTGGTCAACGGTGTGTTGCGACGGGCTGCCGGATCTCGTTTTATCTCTTCCCGGACCACCGCTGATCTTGTCGTAGTCTCGGCCGCCGTAGATTGTGTCCCTGCCTGCCTCGCCGTAAATCATATCCCTTCCGGCCTGACCGAACAGGGCATCGTCGCCGTCGCCGCCGAATATCCGGTCTCGACCGCCGGTGGTGGAAATATGATCCACACCGTCCACAAAGATCCCATGGGAGTGTCGATGATCATCATCGTCATCGTCCCAATCCTTCCAATCACGGTACTCGTAAGGGTGCTTCCGATACTGAACGCTGGTGTTATCTCCCATCATCACATCATTTCCGGCACCTCCCGCCATATTGTCATCGCCGCTGCCCAGCGACATATGATGTACCTGCGCCTCGATGTGGAGGCTGTGCTGACGATGGTGGTCATAATCGTCATCGTCATCCCGGTCATAGTGATGGTGGTGGGGATCAACCACTGGCTGCCCATTGGCCCTGAGGGCAACCATGCCACCAAACCCGGCATGGCTGTCGCCGACGGCAAGGTCGTTATCCTCGCCCCCGTTGACGGTATCATCGGCCCCTGTGGCCGTCACATGGTTTACCGTCGGTCCCAGATGCACCTGGTGATGATCGTGATGGCGATAGTGATAGATTTTCCGTTTGGTGGCCTTGAGGTGTTCGTGGTCGAATTCGCCATTCAGGTCGACGGAGGTCGTTGAATCAAAGAACAGGCTGTTGTCGCCGATGATGGCATCATCGCCGGCCTCCCCGTCGATCCCATCGACAGCGCCGAATATGGACACGGTATCGACCGGCCCATCCAGAAGGGTGTCTTCGAAATAGTGGTCGTGATCGTGGTGGTAATCATAGTATCGGTGTTTTCGATGACCCATATCGGTTGTGGAAGCATCTTCTTCGCGATGGATGGTGTCCATGTGGATGGTGACAGACGTCTCTGGAGCGATTTTTGCCAGGGCATCACCCACCGCCAGGTCTGCTCCGATGCCGCCGTAGAGATGATCCGTATTGCCGATAACGGTCAGGTCCCGTATGAGATTTCCGAAGATCAGGTCATGGTGACGATGGGTATCGCCATGGCTGCGGCGATCGCTATCGTCGATGTGAATTTCGGTGTTCACGGAGACATCGATGATGGGCGCCACCATGATGGCATCGTCTCCGATCAGGGCGTCACTTTCCTCACCGCCGTTGAGGGTGTCCTGACCGCTGTTGAGGGTGATCCGATCGATAATGTCTCGGGAATCAGATGGGTCGGGATACCNGGAATAATGGCCATGAAAGTGGTCGTCATCGTCGCCATGATGGTGCCCGTAATGAGGGCGGTGGTGATGACGNCACTTGCCACTGCTGTCCCCCTTCTCGGTGAGCGCGATGTCCACGTTCGGCGCCACAAAGGTCATCCCGTCTCCCAGGATCTGATCGTTTCCTCCATCGCCAAACAGGGCATCTCCGCCGCCGGTAATCGTGACCGACGAAACGACATCAGCCGGCACATCATGATTCGGCCAATGGGAACCGATTCCGTGGAAATGCACGTGATCATCATCGTCATGATGGTGATCGTGGTGATGGCTTCCGGAGAATGAATGGGTTTCGCTGGCGTTCATCGTGAGGACGGGGGCGATCNGGGTCTGACCGTCTCCCATGATCAAATCGTCGTCCGCGCCACCCCGGATCACATCGTCTGTCCCGAAAATATCCAGGCTGCCTAGGATGACCGAGGCATCGACCAGCGCCGGTACGGGTACCGGAACATGGTGATGGTGGCGGTCATCATCGCTCCAGTCGTCATCCCGGTCATCATCCCAGTCATTGTCATAATCATGATGATGATGGCCATTTCCATAGGCATCTACCGGCTCAAAGACCGCATCCCGGGTCCATTCGATCCGGGGAATGACCAGCGTATTGTTGTCGCCCATGAGGCGATCGCCTCCGGAGTCCCCTGTAATCTCATCCTGACCGCTTGCAATGACCAGTTGATCGATGATATCGTCGAACCGGTCGAGGTGGACGTCATGCACTAATCGGGAATCATAGATATGATGCCCATGATGGATGCCCGGATGGTCCGGATGGTCGAAACGTTCGGATACATGAACCACGCTTTCTGTAATGGATACCAGAGGGGCAACCACCGTTTCATTATCGCCGATGGCGGTATCGGATCCGGCACCGCCGTCGATGATATCGTTTCCGCCCACAATTTCGATATCGCTCATCAGGTCAAAAGATTCACTTCCGAAGAGGCGATCCTCCACCCCGGTTCCGTCGACCTGCACCCCGATCATGGTAGAAGAAGAAAGGCTCACCTTTGGGGCAATAATCACCNGGTTGTCCCCCCGGAGAAGGTCATCATCCGTGCCCCCAAAGAGTGTGTCATGGCCACCCACGATGGTCAGCCCCTCTACAACATCCATGTGGCCGGTCTGGCTCCGCTCGTGGAACGGGTGGCTGATGAGCCGCTTTTTGGTATAGGTCCACCAGCGGCGGCGAATCTCTTCGACCTCCACCTGGTGGTGGGTGCCGTAAACCGATTCGGTAGCTATCCGGGCAAACGGCGCCAGAACGGCCGTGCTGTCGCCCTGGAGTTGGTCGTTGCCCTCGCCGCCGTCCAGATGATCGTTTCCCCCAAACAGGGTGACGCTTCTCTGGATTCGGGTGTTGCCGGTATCTCCCGGAATGAATTCCGATCCCGTAACGAACGAGCCCAGAACGAGACTGTGATCGCCCACCAGGGTATCATTGCCGATTCCGCCAAAGAGCTTGTCATTGCCGCCGACGATGGTCACATTGCCGAGGCTTGCGGGCGAGTCGCCGCCGAAAACCGTTTCAGATAAGGATCGCCGGGCGTCACCCTGGGCGTCTACGGCAGACTGAAGATCGCCGGTCAATCCGGCCAGATGCTCGACCATTGGGCCAACGGCATCCAGAACGCCGGCCGCGTGTGCCACCGGTTCCGATCCGCCGGCAGTCGGCCCGAAAATACCCCCGCTCCCCTGCAGCAGCCCCACCACAATCGGGGCGGTGTTCACCGAGGCATCCAGATGGGTTCCGAAATCGCCCACCAGCACGTCGTCGCCGCCATTGCCTCTGATGGTGTCATCTCCACCCGCGAAGGCCACCTGGTTGAACAGGATCGGGAAGGCGCCGCCAATGTCCGCATCGTGCAAAAGTCCGGCAATTTGCGCGTCTTCTGTAATCCAGAGAGGAGAGATGGCGGCAAAACCGTCGCCTTCCAATCGAGCCTTTGCAATCACGGTGTCGTAGGTACTGGTAAATTCGATATCCGCCTCAAAGGGGTCGAGGATCTCCGTCTCGGTCAGCACGAACCCGTGGATGACATGGGGGATCTCCCCGGCATCAGGCGCCAGGTTGAGCCCGCCGTCGCCCAGGAGAATATCCCTGTCGTCGCCGCCTTCGAGGATGTCGCTTCCGGCATCCCCGGACAGATAATTCGATCCCGATCCGCCACGCAGTGTGTCATCGCCCTCCTGACCGAAGAGTGCGTCTGCGCCGGTCCCACCTTCCAACAGATCGTCTCCGCCGGGAACCCGCTGTCCCAGTGATATCCGGTCATCGACCACCACCAGGTCCAATCCGAGGACGTCTGCCGCGTGGCTCCCCTCTAAGAGCGGGGTANCGTTATCGTTGAAGCTGCCGGTCACCTGAATGACATCCGCCAGAAGCACATCCAGATGTCGAATCCCGACGCTATCAAAAGAAGCGACAAAGAAGCCCACATCTCCCAGCATCACATCGTTTCCGGCCATCCCGAAAATGGTGTCATTGCCCTGCTCTCCGAACAGGGTATCGTCGCCGCTGCCTCCAAATATGGTATCATCACCGGCATCGCCATGGACCGTGTCATTGCCGTTGCCGTCTTCGGGTCCGGTAAATATGGGGATCGCATCCCGGGTCTCACCAATGGCGACGTCACCGTGGTCGCCAAAAAGAGTGTCGTCACCCAATCCCCCCGATACAAAGTCGTCGCCTGTTCCGCCCATGATTATGTCATTGCCGGTATTGCCCAGAATGAAATCATCGGCCCCAATCGCCGGATCCGCGACCACGACCCGATCGATATCCGGATCGCTGTCCAGGGAGGCGTCCACGATCCCATTATCGCCGAGGAGAATATCCTCTCCCCCGTTTCCGTGGATGTCGTCACGGTCCGCCCCTCCCAGCACGATGTCGTCATTGCCGCCGGCCCGAATGGTGTCGGCGCCGCCGATGGCGCTGTCGGTAGTTTCAACGCGTTCCACCGTGTTGTGGGTATCCCGAAATACCCGGCCATTATCGCCCAGGATCACGTCTCTCCCGATCCCGCCGGTAATGGTATCACCCCGGGCCCCCCCCAGAATGATGTTGCTGCCGGATCCGCCGGTGATGATATCGACACCGCCGATGTCCGGCTCGGTGGTAAACACATCATTGGAGGCGCTGTTGAGGTTCACCTCACCGTTGTCGCCCAGGATAATGTTGTCGCCGCCCGGCGCGCGGATGGTATCATTCCCCACACCGCCAAGGATCACGTTGGTCCCGGCGTTGCTGGTAATAGTATCATCGCCGCCCGTGATGCCGTCGGCGTCGCCGGTCACCACGCGGGTCACCACATGGTCGGAACCGCGCACCACACGGCCGTTGTCGCCCAGAATCGTATCGTTGCCGTACCCGCCGGTGATGAGATCCCCTTTAGCCCCGCCCAGAATGATGTTGCTATCGGTACCGCCGGTGATGTTATCCACTCCGCCGATGTCCGGCTGGGTGGTCAACACGTCATTGAAGACGCTGTTAAGGTTCACCTCGCCGTTGTCGCCCAGGATAATGTTGTCACCGCCCGGCGCGCGAATGGTATCGCTGCCCACCCCGCCCAGGATCACGTTGGTCCCGGCGTTGCTGGTGATGGTATCATCGCCGCCCGTGATGCCTTCTTCATCGCCGGTCACCACCCGGGTCACCACGTTGTCGGCGCCGCGCACCACACGGCCGTTGTCGCCAAGGATCGTATCGTTTCCGATGCCGCCGGTGATCACATCCCCCATGGCCCCGCCGATGATCACGTTGCTGCCGTCGCCGCCGCCGGTAATCGTATCTTCACCACCCACGTCCGGGCTGGTGGTGAATATATCGTTGCTGTTGGCGTTGTTGAGGTTGATCTCGCCGGCATCGCCGAGGATGATGTTGTTGCCGAACTTGGCAGAGATCCTGTCCCCCTCGGCGCCGCCCAGGATCAGATCGTTGCCGCTGAACCCGTCGATCTCGTCGATCCCGCCGGTTGCATCGTCAATGGTCCGGACCTTTAGGACCTGCATACCGCCGTCCCGGGTCACAGTGCCGCCGTCGCCCAGAATCACGTCGTCCCCGGTGCCGCCGGTAATAATGTCGCCGGCCGCACCGCCGATAATGATGTTGCTGCCGTTGCCGCCGCCGGTGANGATATCCACTCCGCCGAGGTCCGGCTGGGTGGTGAACACATCGTTGCTGTCGGTGTTGTTCTGATTGACGTCGCCGTTGTCGCCCAGGATGATGTTATCGCCCAGTTCTGCGGTGATGATATCCCCTTCTGCACCACCCAGGATGACATCGTTCCCGTCACCGCCGTCGATGGTATCGACTCCGCCGATCTCGCCGTTCTCATCGCCGATGCCACCGGTTCGAACCCGCTTCACCACACCGTTGCCATCCCGGAAGATGGATCCGCTGTCGCCCAAAATTGTATCATTGCCGATGCCGCCGGTGATCACATCCCCCATGGCCCCGCCGATGAGGATATTGGCGCCATCTCCGCCAACAATAGTGTCCACACCGCCGATCTTCGACTCTGTTGTGAATACGTCATTGGCCGTGCTGTTGAGGTTCACGACCCCGTTGTCGCCCAGGATGATGCTGTTGCCGAACTTGGCAAAGATCCTGTCCCCCTCGGCGCCGCCCAGGATCAGATCGTTGCCGCTGAACCCGTCGATCTCGTCGATCCCGCCGGTTGCATCGTCAATGGTCCGGACCTTT
>Ga0049113_10000109_pt1 | contig 17562 bp, 17 predicted proteins | sample WorMettanBELIZE1_FD_55214 | JGI IMG/M metagenome (GOLD analysis project Ga0049113, IMG submission 55214) | Marine gutless worms symbiont microbial communities from Max Planck institute for Marine Microbiology, Germany - Olavius tantulus BELIZE.1 | ecosystem: Host-associated > Annelida >... | reverse complement strand
GGCGCAAGCCCGTTACTTGGGAATGAGCCGAAATCGAACACGGATTGACTTGATGTATGTGGTTTACACCATCAAACGAGGGTTATCGGTTAAGCAGGCAAGTTGCGTCTAAAATACGGGGAATAAGGAAAACAGCGCGGGAAATACCCGAAATCAGTCAAAAGGCAGATGAATTCAGGTTCGTTAGAACAAATAACGACCAGCCGGTTGATTGAAAAAACGGGGAGCTTAATAAATTGGAAGTTTACGCCTCGCGCAAAGGTCTCACAATATTGATCGCCACCGAGACTGTGCAAGCTATCGTAAGCTATCTCGAATAGAACTTGGAGCCGGCGATCTCGAGATCAGCCACAGGGTGAAACAAACACAGTGGTTCGATTCCGCCGGCGAGGAGCCCGGAAATATGCCTGAAGACAGTTTGAAAAGGTTGAATCGACGCCTCTTGAACTTCGCGCGGGAGCGCGATTGGGAACGGTTTCATTCTCCGAAGAACCTTGCGATGGCCCTAGCCGGGGAGTGCGGCGAGTTGCTCGAGCACTTCCAGTGGTTGACCGAAGCGCAAAGTGCCTCGCTCGCCCCCGAGAAGAAACAGGAAGTCGCCTATGAGATGGCCGATATCCTGATCTATCTGGTTCGCCTATCCGAGCGTTTGGAACTGGACCTGCTCGTTGCTGCGGAGACCAAGATTTCCATAAACGAGAAACGCTACCCGGCGCACAAGGTTTATGGAGATGCTCGGCGCGCGACTGAATACGAGGCTTGAGAAGCTGTTTGGTTAAACGTAAAGAGAGGGATGGGCTATACCCGAAATCGGGGTCGGGATCCTGATGTATCCCCAGATTATTGTGATCTAAAACAATAAATTGTCGCTTGGCTCGTTCCCACGCTGGAACGTGGGAGCCAGAAAGGCTGATTTGTGGGGATACTTCAGGGTCGGGATCGAAATTGGGAACTCGATTTCGGGCATGACGCATCCCAATCGACTTGGCTACCTGGCTGATGCGGTTCGCTGAATATCAACACGCCCTAACCCCGGCAGAAATGACGAATCATTCCCCGCAGTAGCTCCAGGGTCGGAGGAATACGGCCAACCTCCAGGTACTCGTCCGGTTGATGGGCCTGGGCCAGGTTACCTGGCCCGAGGATCAGGGTCTCCATCCCCAGCTGATTGAAAAAGGGGGCCTCGGTACCGAAGCTCACGGCCTCCGCCGCGTGACCGGTGAGCATCTCTCCCGCCTCGACGATGGCTGATTCTCGCGGTGTTTCAGCCGGTGGGATACTAGCGAACAAGGGCTCTACCTCCCACTCAAGTCCGCGGCGACCGGCGATTGCCGCGACCCGACTCGCAAGCTCGGAGCGCAAGTCTTCGGCCCTCATGCCCGGCAGTACCCGCAGGTCCAGGTGCAGCTCACAGTCGCCACAGATGCGGTTGAAATTGTCGCCGCCATGGATATGGCCCAGGTTGAGCGTAGGGCTCGGCAACGCAAAAGCAGGATGGTGATAGCGTCGTTCGAGCTCCTCGCGCCAGGCCATGAGATCTCCCATAATCTCCTGCATACCATCAAGGGCATTGCGGCCCAAACTCGGTTCACTCGCATGGCCGCTCCGACCCGTGAGGCGTACCGCCTCCCCCATCACCCCCTTGTGCAGGCGCACCGGGCTGAGCCCTGTCGGCTCCCCGATCACGGCATAGCGACCGATAGGATGACTTGCATGGGCCAACGCCCGGGCACCGCTCATAGAGGACTCTTCGTCCGCGGTAGCTAGAATCGCCAGGGGCCGCCCCAGGTCCTGCACCCTGAGCCCCCTTGCCGCCTCGATGGCGATACCGAGGAAGGACTTCATATCACTGGTACCGAGCCCATAGAGACGACCATTGTCCTCCGTGAGATGGAATGGGTCGTGGCTCCAGCGTTGCGCGTCGTAGGGAACCGTATCCGTGTGTCCCGCCAACACCAGCCCACCGGGTCCTGTTCCCAAGGTCGCAATCAAATTGACCTTACCCGAATGACCCGGTACCTCCACCAGCTCAGTGCGAAATCCAGCCGTCTCTAGCCAATCGGCCAGCAGATTGATTACCACCTGATTGCTCTGATCCAGGCCGGGATCGACGCTGCTGACGGACGGTGTGGCGATAAGGGCCTCCAGCATGGAGGTCAAAGATGGTATCGTGTAGGACATGTCATCGTTCCCCAGGTAGACTGGGAAATCCATAGGCTTTTGATGGATTCCGGACAGTTTTACCCTCCACTCCCAGCGTAACCGTAGGGTATGTCAATAGCATAGGGCCCGCTGTGCGAGCAGACCACGCGGGGGTAGTGGGTGTAGGTTGCGTTATGGAGTCACCATGAAATCGATCCTGATCATGCTCGGGGTGCTGGTCACCCACCTGGCCATGGCCGGTTCACAGGTACACGAAAAGGTGCTTGACAACGGACTGAAGGTATTGATAAAGCCCGATCACCGGGCCCCGATCGTCACTTCCCAGGTTTGGTACAAGGTCGGGGCCAGCTATGAGCACGGCGGTCTGACCGGTATCTCCCATGTACTGGAACATATGATGTTCAAGGGTTCCAAGCGGCTCGCTCCCGGTGAGTTCTCGCACATCATCGCAGAGAACGGCGGTAGGGAGAACGCCTTCACCGGTCGTGATTACACGGCCTATTATCAAATCTTGGCTAAGGACCGACTCGCGATCGCCTTCGAGCTGGAGGCCGACCGGATGCGCAATCTCACGCTGCCGGAGGAGGAATTCGTCAAAGAGCTGGAGGTGGTCAAGGAAGAGCGCCGCCTGCGTACCGAGGACGACCCCGAATCCTTGACCTTCGAGCAGTTCAACGCTACGGCCTACGAGGCATCCCCCTATCGGATTCCCATCGTCGGCCGGGCCAGCGACCTGGAGTATCTGAAGGTAGCTGATCTACGGGACTGGTACCACAGGTGGTACGCCCCGAACAACGCCACCCTGATAGTAGTAGGTGACCTGGAGCCGAAAGCAGTCTTTCAGCTGGCCGAGAAGCACTTCGGTCCCCTGGAGCCGAAGCAGATACAGCCGCCAAAGGTCCGGGGCGAGCCCGTGCAACGGGGCGAGAAACGGATCCGGGTCAAGGCGCCGGCTAAGGAGCCCTATCTGATCCTGGGCTACAAGGCCACCGCCCTGGGACATGCCGAAGCGGCCTGGGAACCCTATGCCCTGGAGATGTTGGCCTCGGTACTCGACGGTGGTAACAGCGCCCGTTTCAGCCGCGAGCTAGTACGCGGCACGCGGGTGGCCGCATCGGCAAGTGCCGGTTACAGTGCCTTTACCCGTCTGCCCGGAATGTTCCTGATCGATGGCACCCCCGCCCAGGGGCGTACCCTGGAAGCGCTCGAGCAGGCTTTCCGAACCCAGATCGAGCGCGTCCAGCGCAAGCTGGTGGCGGCATCCGAGCTCAAGCGCATCCGCACCCAGCTCATCGCCCACAAGGTCTACGAGCAAGACTCGGTCTTTTACCAGGCCATGCAGCTGGGACGCCTGGAGACCGTAGGCCTGGGTTGGCCCTTGGTCGATCAGTACGTCGCGCAGCTGAGCCGGATAACCCCGGAACAGATCCAGGCCGTGGCGCGCAAATACCTGATCGCGGACCAGCTCACGGTGGCCCTGCTGGAGCCCCAACCCCTGGATGGCAAACAACCGCCATCGAGGACAGCGGGAGGACCCGGCCATGCGCACTGACAACATCCGCCTCTTTTCCATCGCCTGCGCCCTGTTTGGTCTCGCTGCTGTGAGTGCCGCCGAAGCGGGACCCGAGATCGAGACTTGGAAGACCACCAAGGGCGCGCGGGTCCTCTTCGTCGCCGCACCGGATCTGCCGATGCTCGACGTCCGGCTGGTGTTCGACGCCGGGAGCGCCCGGGACGGCAAACGCTCCGGTCTAGCCTCCCTGACCGTGAATATGTTGACCCAGGGGGCGGGGGAGTGGGACGCAGATATCGTCGCCGAACGGATCGAGTCCGTCGGGGCAGAATTCTCCGCCAGTGCTAACCGTGATATGGCTACCCTGTCGCTGCGTACCTTGACCGAAGGGTCCGCTCTGGATAAGGCTCTGGAGACGGTGGCCAAGAGTCTGTCCGAGCCTAGGTTTAAACAAGCCGATTTCGAGCGCGTGCGCGAGAATCGCCTGGTCGCCCTGCGTCAGGACGAGCAGGATCCGGGCACCGTCGGCTCGAAGGCGATCTATCGTAAGATCTTCGGCGATCACCCCTATGCCGCCGATCCCGCCGGGACCCCGGAGACATTAAGCCACCTGCGGCGCGAGGAGCTAGTGGCATTCCACCGTCGCTACTATGTAGCCGGCAACGCGGTCATCGCCATGGTCGGGGCCCTTTCTCGGGAACAGGCCCAGGATATTGCGGAACGCCTCATGGCCGACCTGGACGCCGGCGAGTTGCCGCCTGAGTTGCCGCCGGTGCCGGAGCTGTCAGCCCCGATCCTGGAACGCCTGGACTTCCCATCGACCCAGACCCACGTCTTCGTGGGACAGCCGGGGATGCGGCGACTCGATCCGGATTATTTTCTGCTCTATGTGGGTAATCACATCCTCGGTGGCAGCGGGGTAGTCTCCTTGCTCATGGACGAGATACGGGAGAAGCGGGGGCTGTCCTACCACGTTTACAGCCACTTTCTACCCCTGTCCGAGCGTGGTCCCTTTTTGACGGGACTGCAGACCAAAAACGACCAGGCCACCGAGGCTCGAAAGGTGCTGACGGACACGGTACGGCGTTTCCGGGAACAAGGACCTACGGAGGATGAGCTGGCGGCTGCGGTAAAACACATCACTGGCGGTTTTCCGCTGCGGATCGCCAGCAATAGCAAGATCGTCGGCTATCTCGCGGTGATCGGCTTCTACGGTCTACCCTTGGATTACTTGGACCGCTTCAGCCAGCGGGTATTGGAGGTACGGGCCGAGCAGATCCGCGCTGCCTTCAATCGCCGGGTACATCCGGACCGATTCGCCACCGTTGTCGTGGGGTTGCGGCAAGATCGTGCGGCCGAGGGGGGGGGCTGATGTAGTTGGGCAACGAGCATAGAACTTAGGATGCGGTGAGCGCGGGAGATTCTTGAGGATGGCACTGCCGGGTGGCGCGAACCGCATCGATGAATAAGCTCGTGCCCAACCAGCTGGGCACGCCCAGCGGTCAAAGATGTGGTTCGCGGCCGACACCAATGCCATCCCGGTAATGACGAACCGCGTTCACCGCATCCTACGGGTTGCGCGGAGGTTTCCGAACCGCTGCAGCCTGATAAAATGCACAAAGCGAAGCGTGCCCATTAGAACAGGCTACACGAAATCATGACGACCGATATTACCACCGAGATCCTGAAGCAAATCCGGGACGGCATCACGGAGCTGCGGGGAGACTTTAATCACCGGCTGGACCAGACCAATGAGCGGTTGGATCAGAACAACTCACGTCTTGGACGGGTAGAACAGGGTCTTAAGGATCTCGGCAAATTCATGCGTCAGATTGCCCTCGACCAAGCCAAACACGAGCGCTTCCATACCCAATCATGTGGAGCAATTTGGAAGAGGACGTAACGGACCTGAAAGCACGTGTCCAACGGCTCGAACAAAGAGCCGCCAACTGGGATATACTGAATAAGCATCCATCGGCGCCACACCCCGACAATCACTGAAATCCCCGCAATCCGAAGCTACCCAAATGAGCCAGGTCCATACCCCACAACCACCGTTTCACGACCCTTCCCTAGTTGCGGCCCGCACCGAGTTGTTCCGCGTGCTGCGTACCTTTCTGCCCGATGACGCCGTACTGGCGCGGGAGGAAGAGCTCTGCCCCTACGAATGCGATGCCCTCTCTGCCTACCGGCAGCTTCCGTTGCTGGTGGTGTTGCCGCGTACCCTCGAAGAGGTCCGGCGCATCATGCGCCTGTGTCATGAGCGCGACATCCCGGTGGTCGCCAGAGGTGCGGGAACCGGGGTTTCCGGCGGTGCGCTGCCCCATGCCGAGGGCGTCCTGCTCAGCCTGGCACGCTTCAACCGGATCCTGGACATCGACCGGATTGGCCGTACCGCGCGCGTCCAACCCGGTGTGCGTAACCTGGCCATCTCCGAGGCCGCGGCCCCATTCGGCCTCTACTATGCCCCGGACCCGTCCTCGCAGATCGCCTGCACCATCGGCGGCAATGTGGCAGAAAACTCCGGTGGCGTGCACTGTCTCAAGTACGGGCTGACGGTGCATAACGTGCTGGCGGTCAAGCTGGTGACGGTGGATGGTGAGCTGATTGAGATCGGCTGCCTGGCCCCGGACGCTCCGGGCTACGATCTGCTGGCCCTGCTTATCGGGTCCGAGGGAATGCTCGGCGTCGTGGTCGAGGTGACCATCCGCCTCCTATCGGTGCCTGAGCAGGCACAAGTCGTGTTGGCCGCTTACGACGATGTGGAGAAGGCTGGGCAGGCCGTGGGCGACATCATCGCTGCCGGCATCATCCCAGCGGGCCTGGAGATGATGGACAGCCCTGCCATCGCCGCCGTCGAGGCCTTCATCCATGCCGGTTATCCCACCGACGCTGCCGCCATCCTGTTGTGCGAGGTGGACGGTAGCGAGCAAGAGGTCGCCGCGCATATCGCCCAAGTCCAGGAGCTGTTGCTCGCCGGTGGTGCCACCGAGGTGCGAACCGCCCGCGACAACCAGGAACGCCTGCGCTTCTGGCAGGGTCGCAAGGCCGCCTTCCCCGCCATGGGCCAGCTCGCCCCTGACTACTACTGCATGGACGGCACCATCCCCCGGCGCCGGCTGCCCGAGGTCCTGCGCCGCACCGCGGAGTTCTCGGAAGCATACGGCCTGCCGGTGGTCAATGTCTTCCATGCCGGCGACGGCAACCTGCATCCGCTGATCCTCTACGATGCCAACAACCCCGGGGAACTGGAGCGCACCGAAGAGTTAGGCGGCAAGCTCCTGGAGCTGTGCGTCGAGGTCGGCGGTACCATCACCGGCGAGCACGGCGTAGGAATCGAGAAGGTCCGCCAGATGTGCTTTCAGTTTACCAAGGAAGAGCTCGATCAATTCTTGGCGGTCAAGCGGGCCTTCGACCCGAAGGGGCTACTGAATCCTGGCAAAGGCGTACCGACGCCGCGCCGGTGTTCGGAGTATCGCGAGCTCCCTTCACGGGCCCGGACCCTGAGCACAGGCACGATCACCGATGAACAAATACAGCCCACATAAGTCTTTCCTATTATTTTCCGCTGTTGTGGCCAGCTTGTTCCTTATATTCTCACCAATACTTGTTGGTGTGCTATATGCTTATGCAGAGACCATTGGTTCTGGAATGAACATCGCGCAACCAATATTGGCGATTTTGGTGGTTGTATCAACGATTGGGGCGTTCTTCGGTGGCGCACTATTTATAAGTTACAATTCAAAGAATCTTTCTGTATAGGACAATGAAATTGTCTAACGAATAGCTCCAGCGGACGTGCCAAAGGCGCGCGCCGCCGGTGTTTGATGTTATCGCGCCGAGCAGAATTTGAGGGGTATGTGGGGTGAAAGTCTTCCTCGAGAAAAGAGTTGGCTCCCCACCCGTATTTGAGTCTTGCGATCTGGAGAAATACGGAGACAGGAACCAAGGAAAAGGAGCTGTGCTCAGCTCAACTAATTAGAGATTCCAAGGACGATTGGACCAAAGGCATGTGCCGAATTCCAATACATCCCATTGAGGTGATTAAATGAGGCCAGAGAAAATCAAATCTGAAATCAACAGATTGGAGTTATCCGAGCAGTGCTTCTCGTCGAAGACATTTGGGACTCGACTGCTGCCGGTAATTCCGAGATACCGATACCGGAGTAGCAAAACAAGAGATCGATAAAAGGTACGAAGAATATAGAAATGGTATGCTGGAATTTCATAATTGGCAATCGATACATAAATCCCTACGTGATAAGTACAAATGAAACTGCGTTATACGGAGAGAACGAAAGATGATTTGGAACTCGCCTTTATGTGGTACGAAAGACAGAGAAGATGGCTTGGGTTTGAATTTTTAGATCGTGTCGAAAATGCTGTGAAGTCAATTCCCGAACATCCGGAAATGTATCGGATACACTATTCACTCTTTAGGGGATGCGTGATTCGGCGGTTTCCATTCTCCATGTTCTCGGTTGAAGAAAACGAAATAATCGTACATTCTATTTTCGATAATCGGGAAGATCAGAAAAAGAGACCAAATGCTGTTATAAGTATGAAACTATCATTCATTGAAGTAAAAAGAGTGAATAAGGATATCCACAGACAGGACGGCATCCACCGACCGAGGAACCCTGAATGCTGAATTCGATACGGCTAATCGATTTCAAGAACTATGCCGACACGACAATTCGCCTGGGGGAACTGGCTCTACTCGTCGGGCCGAATGGGGCCGGCAAGACCAGCGTCCTCCAGGGGATTCATCTGGTGTCACAAGCCCTTCAAGGGGACGCCGAATCGACTTTGGCCAAGCTGGGTAGCTCGGAGGTATTCGCCCGTATCGACGACAGGCCACTGGTAGATGAGCGTGTCAACCTTAATGAATTCAATGATTTTTTCACTTGAGTGGTTGGCCGACGCGAAGGAAGTGCCCGGAACAGTGGTGTATCTGCGCTTGGACGCGACCAGGCTGTCGGAACCCAGCTACTTGGGAGCCGCGGACGCCAGAATCAATTTCGACGGGTATGGGCTGGCGTCCAGCATCGCCCACCTGATGACCTACGAACGAGATCGCTTCGAGCGACTCGAATCGGCTGCGAATACGCCATTCACCGCATGGCGTGATGTAAGGCAACATGTCGAATCTCACTCAGTGAAGATCCATGGGAAAAACTGGGGCCGGATCACACAGCAAAACACGGCTCGCGCTCGCTGTCGCAATTGTCGTTGCCAGGGAAACGCCGATCGGCGCGCTAGTCTTGATCCGGGATTTGGACAACCAACCAGAGCGCCGGATAGGGCTAGAGGAGGCGTGGAAGGAGATGGCACCGAGCCTCGGCTTCCCAACCCTGATCGGGACAGCAAATCCAGAGCGGGAGGCGTGGATACTCAACGGTTTTGTGGCCTAGACCGCTATCGAAAACCGCCGCCTGGAGCAGGTGACGAGCCGTTTGGGATTTGATCCGACCCAACAAGCCCCAGCGCCTACGTGGCGACAGGCGGCGCTCTGATCAGGCTGCCGAGCGGGATATAAAGGAGGTGTTGAAGGAGTTAGTCGCTTCGGATCCGGGTCGGGAACAGGATTGCCTGCAAGACACACCGCTTAAGGAACTCGTCACCTGTGGTGGAAAGACGGGACTCTCCGATTTCCTTCGGGAGGTGTATGGTAAGCTTCTACCCCTGTTCGATCCGGTACCCGTTAGACCTTGCAACACTTCAGAGGCTGTCTAAAAACTAAGATATTGATTTAATGAATAAAATCTGCAAATTTCGCGCTCGTTCCCACGCTCCAGCGTAGGAAAACGCCGTTTTGTCCGCTCCCGCGGACTTAGTTCCTCTGTGCTGATCGGCGTTGGCTGTAGCCGACCGAGGCGCCTAGGCAATGCTGGAGCATCGGGATCTGCTCCCACGCTGGAGCGTGGGGAGCCAGTCGAAAATCAATGTGTTAGTTTTTAGACAGCCTCTTAGGCTCGCAGTGACGATTCAGAAAGAGGATATCGGGATTGATCATCGGCGGTATTGTGGTACTGATTCTAAAGGCCTTTTTCTGAGCGCAAACAGAATTCCAAACCATGAACAATGACTTGACCGAAGCACTACAAACGCGGGTACTCGCCGTCCTCGAATCCGGTACCCCGCTGGAAATCCGTGGCGGCGGGTCCAAGCGTTGGTTGGGCCGTACCCCGACCGGAGAGCCCTTGGAGGTGGCCGGTCACGCCGGTATCGTCAACTATCAGCCCAAGGAACTGGTGATCACGGCCCGCTGTGGAACAGCCCTGGAGACCCTCGAGGCAACCCTGGCGGAACAGGGTCAGGTAATGCCGTTCGAGCCGCCCCATTTAGGACCGAATGCCACCCTCGGCGGCACCATCGCCTGCGGCCTTTCGGGACCGGCCCGCCCCTACGCCGGATCGGCGCGGGACCTGGTGCTAGGCGCCCGGGTGCTTACTGGACGCGGCCAGGTCCTGCGTTTCGGCGGCGAGGTGATGAAGAATGTGGCAGGCTATGACCTTTCCCGGCTCATGACCGGCGCCTACGGTACTTTGGGTCTGTTGCTGGATGTGAGCCTGAAGGTGATGCCAACCCCCGCGGCACAACGGACCCTGATGCAGGAACAACCCCCGAGCGAGGCCATCCGGCTGATGAATGCCTGGGCCGGTACCCCGTTGCCCATCACGGCCACCTGCTGGGATGGCGAGCGGCTCTATGTCCGCCTCGCCGGCGCCGAGGCGGCCGTCGACCAGACGGCAGCGACCATCGGGGGCGAGATCGTCGTGGATCAAGACGAGTTTTGGCAGACCCGGATCCGCGAGCAGGGCCACGATTTTTTCGCTTTTCTCACCGGTGAGGCGGATCTGTGGCGTTTATCACTGCCGTCCGCGGCGCCGCACTTGGATCTGCCGGGGCGGCAGCTCATTGAATGGGGCGGGGCACAGCGTTGGTACCAGGGTGAGCTGGATATGCAGGCCGTGCGCACAGCGGCCGTCGTGGCCGGCGGTCACGCCACTCGCTTCCGCGGCGGTGACCGGGACAGCGAGGTCTTCCAGCCGTTGCTGCCGCCCCTGATGAGCATTCATCGCAACCTCAAGCAGGTGTTCGATCCTAAAAGGTTGCTCAATCCCGGGCGCCTCTACGCCGAACTCTGAACGCGTAGGATGTGGTGAGCGCAGAAGATCCTTGAAGATCCTTCAGGATGGCACCATGAGGAGGTGTGAACCGCATCGGGCCAGGCGCGGGACCGAGAATACCACGTAACGCGCCCGATCCATGATAGCAGGATCCATAAAAACATGCAAACTGAAATCATTCCGGAATTCTTGCGAACACCTGAGGGCCAAGAGGCCGACGCCATCCTGCGCGCTTGTGTCCATTGCGGTTTTTGCACTGCTACCTGTCCCACCTACCAGCTCCTGGGCGACGAACTGGACGGACCGCGAGGACGCATCTATCAGATCAAGCAGGTCCTGGAAGGCCGGACGCCCACCCGAACCACCCAGATCCACCTGGACCGCTGCCTCACTTGCCGTTCCTGCGAGACCACCTGCCCCTCCGGGGTGCGCTATACCCGCCTGGTGGACATCGGCCGCGGTCTGGTCGAGCGCCGAGTGGAGCGGCCCCTGGGCGAGAAGCTGCTGCGCCGGGCCCTGGTCAAGCTGGTGCCTTACCCCTCCCGCTTTGGCACCCTGATGCGACTGGGAAAACTCGCCAAATCCCTGCTGCCGATGCCGCTCAAGGCCAAGGTTCCGACACCCCGGCCGGCCGGGGCCTGGCCCGCCCCTGCCGGCAGGCGCCGGGTGCTTGTGCTCGCGGGTTGTGTGCAGTCGGTGGCAACCCCTGCCACCAACGCCGCTGCGGCCCGGGTCCTGAGCCGGCTCGGGATCGACCTGATCGGGGCGCCCGCGGCGGGTTGCTGCGGTGCCGCCGCCTATCATCTGAACGCCCAGGCGGAAGGGCTTGCTGCCATGCGTCGCAACATCAATGCCTGGTGGCCTCAGGTCCAGGCCGGCGCCGAGGCGATCCTGATCAACGCCAGCGGTTGTGGGGCTATGGTCAAGGAGTACGGCGAGCTACTGCGCCAGGACGCAAGCTATGCGGACAAGGCAGCACAGGTCGCGGCGCTGGCGCGGGACCCGGTCGAGCTACTTACCGAGCTGGATCTGGAGCCCCTGGGCCGGCCAGGCCGGGGCCGCAAGGTTGCCTTCCACTGTCCCTGCACCCTGCAACATGGACAAGGACTCGATAACCTAGTGGAGCCCATCCTCACCCGGCTCGGTTTCGTACCCACACCCATACCCGAAGCCCACCTGTGCTGCGGGTCGGCCGGGACCTATTCCCTGACTCAGCCGACGCTTTCAAGACAACTGAGGGACCGCAAGGTCGTAGCGCTCGAATCGGGCGGACCCGACATCATCGCCACCGCCAACATCGGTTGTCAGCTCCAGCTGGAGGCCGCGACTCACACGCCGGTGGTACACTGGTTGGAGCTCCTGGACGAAGACTGATCCGAGATCCCTCGGCAACAGCCGTCGCAGAGCGGCATTACGGATTCGATGCCGGTCAGGAAAGGGAGGAAACCAACGTATGACCTCCAGGGCCAGTGGCTTCGTCCCCTCTCCCGCCGGGAGAGGGGATCAAGAAAGATGAATCTCTCTACTCTTACGGGAGGGTGAGCCGCAGCTCTACAGATTGTTTTCAATTACCAGTAACATCGTCGGCGGTGTCCGCCTCCTTGGACACTTCCCGGTCGGCTGTGGCCGACTGGGCCTGCTGTGACATGAAAGTGGCATTGACGCGATCGCGCAGATCCTTACCGGGCTTGAAGTGGGGAACATACTTGCCTGCCAAGGCAACGGGACCGCCCGTCTTAGGATTACGTCCCATGCGCGGCGGGCGGTAGTGCAGGGAGAAGCTACCGAAACCGCGGATCTCGATACGTTCACCGGTAGCAAGGGTACTGCTCATTTGCTCCAGGATGCAACGGACAGTCAGCTCCACATCCTGGTAGACCAGGTGATGCGCTTGCTCATCCACGAGCAGCTCGATCAACTCCGATTTTGTCATCACTCCCGTTTCCTGCAGACAAGATTCAATACCCCATACGCACAGGTCATTCGTTCGGGCAGGGGATTCAATCTTTCTGATCTTCTTCCATCTGCTGCTTGAGGATGTCGCCCAGGGTGGCGGTACTGGCTTGGGCATCACGAGCATATCCTTTGATGGCGGCGCTTTCCTCATCCATATCCTTGGCCTTGATGGACAACGAAAGGGTGCGATTCTTACGGTCCACGCCGACAAATTTGGCCTTGATCTCGTCGTCGACCTTGAGCACCGCGCGAGCATCCTCGACCCGATCGCGGGATATCTCGGAGGCGCGCAGGTAGCCTTCGACGCCGTCGGCCAAGACCACGGTCGCGCCCTTGGCGTCCATTTCCTTGATGGTTCCGGTGACGATACTGCCCTTCTCGTTGAGGGCGACGAAGGAAGAAAAGGGATCCTTATCGAGCTGCTTTACCCCGAGGGAGATACGTTCGCGCTCGGGATCGACCGACAGCACCACGGTCTCGAGCTCATCGCCTTTCTGGTAACGGCGCAGGGACTGCTCACCGGACTCGTCCCAGGAAATATCCGACAGGTGCACCAGACCATCAATGCCCCCATCGAGGCCGATGAAGATACCGAAGTCCGTGATGGACTTGATCTTACCACTGATATGATCGCCCTTCTTGTAGTTGGTAGCAAACTCATCCCAGGGGTTGATCCGACATTGCTTGATGCCGAGGGAGATGCGACGACGTTCCTCGTCGATGTCGAGTACCATCACCTCCACCTCTTCACCCAGGGTGACAACCTTGCTGGGGTGGATGTTCTTATTGGTCCAGTCCATCTCGGAGACATGGACCAGCCCCTCGACACCCTCCTCGATCTCTACGAAGCAGCCATAATCGGCAGTATTGGTAACCTTGCCGAAGACCCGCGTACCCTCAGGATAACGGCGGGAGATATTGACCCAGGGATCCTCGCCCATCTGCTTAAGACCGAGGGAGACCCGTTGGCGCTCGCGGTCGAACTTGAGCACCTTGACCGTGACCTCGTCGCCGATCTCGACTACCTCCGAGGGGTGCTTGACCCGCCGCCAGGCCATGTCCGTGATATGCAGCAGACCATCGATGCCCCCCAGATCGAGAAAGGCGCCGTAATCCGTCAAATTCTTTACGATACCCTTGATTTCTATGCCCTCCTCCAACCGCTCGAGCAGGGCCTCACGCTCGGCACTGTACTCCTCTTCCACCACGGCACGCCGGGACACCACCACATTGTTGCGCTTACGATCCAGCTTGATGATCTTGAATTCTAGCTCTTTACCTTCCAGGTAACTGGTATCGCGTACCGGACGCACGTCCACCAGGGAGCCAGGGAGAAAGGCGCGGACACTGCCCAGATCGACCGTGAACCCACCCTTGACCTTGCCGTTGATGAGTCCCTTGACAGGGTCCGACGCTTCGAAGGCATTTTCCAGAGACTCCCAGACCGCATGGCGCTTCGCCTTGTCCCGCGACAGACGAGTAGCGCCGGAGCCGTCCTCGACCGCATCGAGGGCGACCTGTACTTCGTCGCCGACCGCAACCTCCAGACTACCTTCGGCATCGAAGAATTGGTTTTTGGGGATGACACCTTCCGACTTCAGACCGGCGTTCACGACCACCGTATCGGAGGTGATGTCCACCACCGTACCGGTGACGATGGTGCCGGGCTGCAGCTGGGTAGTGGAGAGACTCTCTTCGAGGAGTTTGGCAAAACTTTCGGTCATGGGTTCAAGGTTTCCTGACGCAGGCAGCGTCCTGCCCCTTCCGGGCCACTGGAGTTGAATTTACGGCCTGCCGCCCAGCGACGAGCCAGTTGAGAACGGGCAACCGACGGTGTGGGACGGCTACCCGCGACTAAGCGCCTGTCTTGCATACGGCTGTTTCCCTGCAGAAATGAGGCGGTGCGGAATCGAGGCAATCGGTCGGATTTTCCACTCGATTTCGTTAGAGAGGCCCCTATTACCTCAATCGAGCGGAAAATCTCATCTTTTGCTCCCGATCTCCCGCTACGAACGCATAAGCCAGACAGGCTCCAAAACGATCGGCGAAAAACAGCAGGCCGAACGCTAATCGGTCACATCCTGGAAGGCGCACTTCGCGGCTTCCAGGACCCGGACCAACACCTCCGAGATTGTCATGGCGGTGGTGTCCACCACCAGCGCCCCAGCGGGCAGTTTCAGCGGTGCCGCGGAACGACTGCCGTCGCGCGCGTCGCGCTCACGAATCTTCCTGACAAGTGGAAAAAGGCTAACATCCAACCCCTTTTGTTTCAACTGGTTATAACGACGTTCGGCCCGTTCTTCGGCACTCGCCGTCAGAAAGATCTTCAGGGGCGCGTCCGGAAAGACCACAGTTCCCATGTCCCGTCCGTCGGCGACCAGACCAGGCGGGCGTGCCGCCTCCCGTTGCCGGGCCAGCAGCCGCTCACGCACGGCACCGTGAACGGCCACCTGGGAAGCGGCGTTTCCCACCGCTTCGGTTCGGATGGCCTCGGATACGTCCTCGCCATCCAGAAAGACACGCCGGTTCCGGAATTCCACTTGTATGGTCGAAGCCAATGTCGCCAGCATCTCCACTACGTCCGGATCGAGCCCGCGGCGTTGCGCGGCCAAACCGAGCACCCGATAGAGGGCGCCGCTGTCCAGGCAGTGCCAACCTAAGCGCTGGGCCAGAAGACCGGCGATGGTGCCCTTGCCGGTCCCTGATGGGCCGTCGATGGTGATGACAGGCATCACGCCCGGATTTCCTGGATGCCCAATCCAACCTCGGCGGCCAGATCCGCAAAGTCTGGGAAGGAGGTATTTACATTGGCGCAGTCCCGAACCTCGATGGGGACCCTGGCCCGCAGGGCCGCGACGGCAAACGCCATGGCAACGCGGTGGTCACCGCTGCTGTCCACCCGGCCACCGCCATAGCCGCCGCCGCCGCGGATTCTGATACCATTGGCGCGGGGCTCGACCTCTACCCCGATGGCCGCCAAACCTTCTGCCATGACCCGAATCCGGTCGCTCTCCTTGACCCGCAGCTCTTCCGCGCCGGTCAGCAAAGTCTCACCCCGGGCACAGGCGGCGGCAATGAACAGGGCCGGAAACTCGTCGATCGCCAGCGGCACCTGGTCGCGCGGGATCACAATACCGTGCAGCGGGGCCGCACGTACTCGCACATCCGCCACCGGCTCGCCGCCGGTATCCCGTGGGTTCATGAGCTCGATATCCGCACCCATGGCACGCAGGATATTCAGCACCCCGATCCGAGTCGGATTCACCCCGACATGCTCCAGGGTCAGGTTCGAGCCGGGGGCAATGCTCGCTCCCACCAGAAAGAAAGCGGCGGAGGAGATATCCCCCGGAATATCGAGACGGCAGGCGGACAGCCGTCCGCCCCCCTTGACATAAACCCGCGACCCGACGCGGCGGACCGGATAACCGAAGGCCGCGAGCATCCGCTCGGTGTGGTCCCGGGTCGGTGCCGGCTCCGTGACGCAGGTCTCACCCGCGGCATAGAGCCCGGCCAGCAATAGACAGGACTTTACCTGGGCGCTGGCCACAGGCAGCACATAACTGATCGGACGCAGAGAAGCGACCGGCGTGATCCGCAGTGGCGCGGTGCCCGCGTCCGTAGCCTCGATCCGGGCGCCCATCCGCCCGAGAGGCTCCGTAACCCGCTGCATCGGCCGTTTGCTCAAGGAGGAATCGCCCACCAGTGTCGTCGCGAACTGCTGCCCAGCCAGCAACCCGGCCAGCAACCGCATGGAGGTGCCGGAGTTGCCCAGATCCAGATCCGAGCGTGGTGCCTGTAGACCCTCGAGTCCGACCCCCGCGATGCGCACGTACCCGCTGTCCGGCCCCTCCATAGGGACCCCCATGGCGCGCAAGGCACTGAGGGTTGCCAGGCTATCTTCGCCTTCCAGAAAGCCGGAAACCTGGGTTACCCCGTCGGTGACTGCGCCGAGCATGATGGCCCGATGGGAGATCGATTTGTCTCCGGGCACCCGGAGACGCCCGCGCAATTCACCGCCGGGCTTTACCTGGAAGCCTAGATCCGAAGCCCTGCTCAAGCTGCTTGTCCGCTCGGAGATTCCTTGGGTTGTTATCGATTCGAAGATAGCGCGGTTCAGCCATCATCCATCAGGGGTGTACGCGGTCCCTCCATACTCGGGTGTCGGATTATACACGAACAAGACTGCGATTTTCGGCCGTTGGACGGTTTGAATACCGAGCGTTGGTCCGTGCCGACCCGATGGCGTATCATTATGATCATACACGGATTAGAGTTGTTCCGTGTTGGATCGGCAGCTGTGACGCTACAGCAAGACCGCCGGCAGGTGGTGGCTAGCGTCCGGAGTTCCGTCGTTCGAGTGAGGGTAGAGGGTCAAGGTTCGAGTAGGAACGCCCAGCCGTCGATAGTGGTTCCGCATTTCTACCACTTGAAAATTCACTACTACCCAAGTGAGAAAAGGGCGATGACAACCAACGTCGAATTCAGCCCCGCGACACGCTTTTTGTTGGTCGCCGGTGCCTTCGTGCTGGTGATCGCGGATCTGCATGCGGCCGCTTCGCTCATTACCCCTTTTCTGCTCGCCGGCCTCATCGCCGTCATCGCCGCCCGGGTCTCCGGCTTCCTCAACGCCTTCACGGCCCAGCTGCCCGAACACCAAGTGAGACTCTAAGGAATTGACCCAGGAACTGGTCACATGATTATACCTCATATTGGCACAATGTTACATTTCCTGAACACTTGGAATCTCAGCGTGAGGAGCGAACTAAGCTCCTTCTTGTAGGTGGTATGTGTTTGATT
>Ga0049113_10000105_pt1 | contig 18523 bp, 21 predicted proteins | sample WorMettanBELIZE1_FD_55214 | JGI IMG/M metagenome (GOLD analysis project Ga0049113, IMG submission 55214) | Marine gutless worms symbiont microbial communities from Max Planck institute for Marine Microbiology, Germany - Olavius tantulus BELIZE.1 | ecosystem: Host-associated > Annelida >... | reverse complement strand
AAGCCCGTTACGTGGGAATGAGCCGAAATCGAACACGGATTGACTTGATGTGTGTGGTTTACACCATCAAACGAGGGTTATCGGTTAAGCAGGCAAGTTGCATCTAAAATACGGAGAATCAAGGAAAACAACGAAAAGGCAGATGAATTCAGGTTCGTTAGAACAAATAACGACCAGATGGTTGATTGAAAAAACGGGGGGCTTAATAAATTGGAAGTTTACGCATCGCGCAAAGGTCTCTTACTAAAATCATTGATTTTAAAAAAAATTTATATGCGCTCGCCCTGGCAGATACGATGAATTTACAACATCGGTCGAAACTAGGTACTAGAGTGTCTCCCAATCGCTCTTGTGGCGGCGGAAGCGTAGGTGGGGCAAGACGAGACCGATGAGGATCGCGCCGGTAACCACACCGGCACCGATCAGGAACCAGCGCTGATTCGTCTCGTTCTTCAGGTTCCGGTTCTTTTGCTGTAAATCGGCGACCTGTCCTGTCAGATCCGCCACGCTCTTGCGCAGGCCCGAGCGTTCCTGGGTGATGGCTACCAAGTTGCTGGAGGCATATTTGATAGAGGCGAGTTCCTCCTCCAGCCGCTCCTTTTCCTGCTCCAGGGCTGCATGATCGGCTGTGAGCTTTTCATGTACCGATCGCAGCTCGGAGAGCTTCATAGCCAACTGATCCGGCGCCTGTTGAAACTCCGCCAGACGGGCCTCCATTGCGGCCAGCCGATCACGTGCCCCCGGTTCGTCCTGCAGTTGGCGGGTCAGTACGTGGCCGATGGTTCCGTCCTTAGTCCGGACCCGCGAGTAACCGGTCCTTTTGCTTGCGCCCAACTCCTCCACCGCTTCGCCACTCGTCAGGTAGCGGAGGATCTTGTACCTGGTGCTCTCGCCCTTGCGCAATTCGATCTGGGCTATGTCGGTTATATAGCGGGTCTCGGCCAGGGCCTGACTAAGGCCGCATAGGCAAAGCAGTAAGAGGAGAAAACGTCTCATGTAAGGACCTCTGGTAACGAATAACACTTGCGGAGCGCCTTTATTTGGTGTTTGTTATGAGCAAGTTAGGTCGCAAGCAGGAACTCCAGCAGGGCCTTTTGAACATGTAGCCGATTCTCCGCCTCATCCCACACCACCGACTGCGGACCATCGATAACCGCGGCCGATACTTCCTCCCCCCGGTGGGCCGGAAGACAATGCATGAACAAGGCATCGCGGGCGGCATTCTCCAGCAGGGCCTCGTCCACCCTGAAGCGGGCAAAGGCCTGCCGACGCTGTCTTTGTTCCTGTTCCTTCCCCATGCTGGCCCACACGTCGGTGACCACGAGATCCGCATTTTCTGATGCCTGCACTGAGCTCTGCATAAGGATACAGCGGTCTCCAGCGCCCGCGAGGATATCGGGATCCGGACCAAACCCTTCCGGACAGGCGATACGCAACTCGAAATCGAACAGCTGGGCCGCATTCACGTAGGAATGACACATATTGTTGCCGTCGCCGATCCAGGCGACCGTCCGCCCGCAGATACTGCCCCGGTGTTCCTGGTAGGTTAGCACGTCCGCCAGCAATTGGCAGGGGTGGAAACGGTCAGTGAGCCCATTAATTACAGGCACCCGAGAGTAATCCGCGAAGCGCTCCAGCGTGCGCTGTTCGAAGGTGCGGATCATCACCGCATCGACCATGCGAGACAGCACGCGCGCGCTGTCCTCGACCGGCTCACCGCGGCCCAGCTGCGTGTCCTGCGACGATAGAAACAGGGCATGACCACCGAGTTGGGTCATGCCGACCTCGAAGGAGACCCGGGTTCTGGTGGATGACTTCTCGAAGATCATGCCCAGGGTCCGATTCTTCAAGAGATCGAAACGCTCGCCGTCGCGGACCGGACGCTTGAGCTCGGCGGCCCGCTGCAACAGGGCTCGGGCCTCGTCCGGGGAGAGGTCCAGCAGAGTAAGAAAGTGTCGTAACGGCCTGCCGATCGGAGCCATAGACGTCAACCTGTCGGGGTGGTCGAATCCACGGGCGATTGCAAAAAGCGCCGGATCAGCGATGAGAGCGCCTCTAGTAACAGATCCGCTTCCGTCTGCTCGAGGATCAGTGGTGGCAGCAGACGTACCACACGCTCGGCGGTCACATTGATGAGCAATCCCGCCGCGAGGGCCTGAGGGACCAGGTCACCACAGGGCCGGTCGAGTGCTATACCGAGCATGAGCCCGCGGCCGCGGATATCGAGTACGCCTGCGACCCCGCCCAGCATGCGCTCGAAACCGACGCGTAAATAGTCGCCCATGCGGGAGGCGCGATCCGTCAATCGGTCACGCTGAAGGGTCTCGATCACGGTTTGGGCGACTCGACAAGCCAGCGGGTTTCCGCCGAAGGTGGTTGCATGGGTGCCCGGTCCTAAGACCTGCGCCGCCTCGCCCCGGGCTAGGCAGGCGCCCACCGGGAAGCCGTTGCCGAGCCCCTTGGCGAGGGTGACTACATCCGGTTGGATGGCGTTGGCCTGGAAAGAGAAGAAATGCCCGGTGCGCCCCATGCCGGTCTGTACCTCGTCCAGCATGAGCAACCAACCGCGACGGTCGCACAGCACCCGCAGTCGGTTAAGATAGTTCTCGGCGGGGATGTTGATTCCGCCCTCGCCCTGGATCGGCTCTACCAGGACAGCGACGATATCGGGACGATTGGCGGCCGCGGCCTCCACTGCTTCCAGATTGTTGTAGGGAACCCGGACGAAGCCCTGCACCAGGGGCTCGAAACCTGCCTGGACCTTACGGTTTCCGGTGGCACTCAGGGTGGCCAGGGTGCGGCCGTGGAAACTCGCCTCCATCACCAGGATGGCCGGGTGTTCAATGCCTCGGTCATGGGCGTGGAGGCGGGCGATCTTGATGGCCGCTTCGTTGGCTTCCGCGCCCGAGTTGCAGAAAAATACCTTATCCATGCCCGAGAGTGCGGTCAGCGTCTCCCCCAAGGTCTCCTGCATGCCGATCCGGTATAGGTTCGAGGTGTGGATGAGGTCCCCCGCCTGCTCGCACAGGGCTTGGTGTACAGCTGGGTGGGCGTGTCCCAAACCGCATACGGCGACGCCCGATAGGGCGTCGAGATAGCGCTTACCGGCGACATTCCAGAGCCAGACGCCTTTACCGCGGGCAAAGGTAACCGGAAGGCGATTATAAGTAGCCATCAAGGACTCACCCATACGCCAACACCACTTCCCATACAAGAGGCGGTTCCACTCGGATGGGAAACTACCTCCAATATTTTAAACTAAGGTTTCGAGTATAGCCTGAGATACAAAATCTATCCAAGCCTGTTGATAATCCCTTCGGGCAGCCGAATAATAATTCTTAGGCAGCCCAACGACCAGTGTCTGCTGGTCGATAAATCACACTACACCGAGGTACGGGTCGAGTCCCTGTCCAGACCGCCTACTAGGTTCAGATCCGCTCCTTGACCAAGCGCGCCAATCACTGTACCTGCCCCGACTTCGCGACCAGCCAACTGGGTGCCTGCAAGCATATCGAGGCGGTCCTGTACCAAATCGGCAAACGCAAGGATTTCGCGGCCATCCGGCACCAGCCGCTGCCGCTGCCTTATGTCTACCTGGACTGGGACGGTGACAATGCGCCGCGTATCCGACTCCACCGCGGCAATGAGATCACCGCCCACTTGAGTCTTCTGCTCGCCCACTATCGGTACTGGCGGTGCCTTCACCGGCCGCCAGCCCGACGACTTTCTGCGCTTTGCGGAACAGGCGGGCGGTAACGAGAATCTGCTGATCGGCGACGATGCCACCCGCGAGATCGGCCAGCGCATCCGCGAGAGTGCGGTCGGTTGCCCGACATTCGGGCCCGACTTTATCCATATCAGGTCAACGGGGACGCTTTCCTCACCGGGCGCGGACACGCGCTTCTGGCGGACGAGATGGGTCTTGGCAAGACCTTGCAGGCCATTGCCGCGGCCTAAACCTGATGCAGGTAGTCGATGCGCGGGTGCTGGGGCCCTTGTGGCGCTATCTGGTGGACTTCCATATCACTAGCGAGCGCGGAAGGTAGCTCGGCTACCACAACCTCTCGGAGCTGCGCCGGCGCCTACAGCCGGTGATGCTGCGCCGAGATCGCGCCCTGGTAAGAGATCAGCTGCCGGACCGCATCGAGCAATGCCGAGACGTGGCAATGTCACCGCCCCAGATCGAGATCCACGACGAGGCCTTAGCCACCGCGGTCCGCCTGGCCCAAATCCTCGAACGTCGCCCCCTGACCCCGGTCGAGCAGAACCGCATGATGGCCGCCCTGCAGCGGACACGCATGGCCTGCAACGCTGCCGGGCTGGTCGACAAGACGACCCAAGGATCGCCCAAGCTCGACAAGCTGGCCAATATCCTCGATAGAGACTGCCAACTGGCCGGGCTCAAGGCCGTGGTCTTCTCCCAGTGGGCGCAGATGGCGAGCTCCGGGTCAGGCATGGGCCTAGGCTGTGGGCGGCTGCACGGCGGTGTACCCAGCGTCAAGCGCGGCGACCTGATGGACCGCTTCCGCGATGACGAGGCGTGCCAGGTCTTCGTGTCCTGGAGCTGCGGCGCGTGGGTCCGGGTATCGAGCGCATCCTGGGCGTGCAGGGTGGTCTGCTGGTGGTCTGGATGCGGTGGACGATGATGCCGACGAGCGCGCAACCACTATCTCGCAACAGATGCCCATCGCGCTTATCGACCGGCGTATCTTGGAGGGATTGCAGCGCCTGGGTGTCGTGTCGCCTGCGAAGGGTGCGCAAATCTCTATGAGGCCCCGCAGCAGCCTGCCGCGGAGCAGCCCGCACTGATGCGCCGGGCCCGCCAGAAATTGGAAGCCGCCGAGGTGCTGTTGCGCCAGGAGCACCCTGCTCCCGCCAGTGAGCTGCTGGGCATTCTACTCTGCGCCTCCGCCCTGCGCAGCGGGGCCAAGGTACCGCCCGAGTCCTATACAGCCGGTGTCTGGCTGTATGCGAACGCCCTGCCTTCCGGTAAGCTCCAATCGGACGACGCAGCCCTGATCATGCGCGCCGTCGCCCTAGCCCAAGCCGAGGAGTAGGCCCCACCGGACTTGCTCGCGGCACTTGCTTCCGATGCGACCCGGTTCGTCGGGGATACAGCCGATCGCGCTTAAATAGACAGGATTTACAGGATGCTTGCACTTTAAATAAAGCAGGCCAGGGCGATCAGCCAGATAACTCCAAAAATGGGAAGGTATTTTTTCATATACGAATAATGGTCCGTGCCTAACCAGTCGGGCACGCCCACTGGCCTGGGTCGAAATCGGGATCGCAATCGAATCCCGATTTGGATGATTCATCTCAAGGTTCAAATCCACCGACGCTGCTTAGCCGCGTCCGCTGCAACACCTGGTTGGGCTTCGATTGCTTCGGGATCGAAATCGCTCTCGGGATCGAGTCTTCCAACTTCACATAGAGCGCAACCAGTCAAAATTCACCACTATCGGGAACCGATCTTGGGCATCCTGCCCAACCGTTCACTGCTTCGCAGCCTACCTAACGCAATCCGATCTGCCGTTTTCCGCTGATCACCTTAGTGTCCATCGAGCCATTTCTGCAAAGCCTCGATCAACGCTTGTGCCTGTGCCTTGCTGGAGATGTTGAACTTGGACTGCTGGCGGAACTCGCCGCTGCGCTTTTGATAGCGGCGAATACTGTACTTCTCCAGGCCGTAAGTCTCCTTGGTACGGTCCCACTCTCGATAGCGGAAGAGCACCGTGGCCCAGCTGCCTTTGGACAAGATCGCCTTGTCGAGCTCCTGGACGATCTCGGTTTCTCCTTCGCTGTAGCTGACCGTAAGCTCGTCTACCGTTTCCGCCATTCGGGTGTCCCCTTGTCTTTCTCGTGTCCGGATTACGCATCAGCGCGTGGATGTTGTCGATTCGGCCCGGGCGCCAAAGCGCTCAAGCAGATCCATGATAGGCCGGTTACCTTTCTCGATCGCAATGGAGAGGGGGGTCCTTCCGTTGCCATCTGGGGCGTCCACATTCGCGCCGAGATCGATCAGGCGCTTGGTCAACAACCGCTGCCCGTCGTCGACGGCGAGGTTCAGGGGCGTGGCACCCGACTGGTCCTCGGCATCGACATCTGCGCCGCGCTGCGTCAAGAACACCAGAGAATCCCGGTCGTCTACATCGGCTCGGACGAGGACGAACAACAGCGCCTGGGGATCATCCGTTGCACCTGCCTCGACGAGCATGTCGGCCAACTGGGTCTTACCCCCGACCAAAGCGACTTGCAACGGGGTTTCTCCCGCCCGGTTCGTCGCGTTCGGGTCCGCGCCGTTCTTCAGCAACTCGCGGGCGATGATGAGACGCCCGCGCCGGATCGCCGCATGTAGAGGCGGCTCGCCCCGCGGATCGGCCCAGTCGATGTCCGTGCCCCAGTGAATGTGGCGTTTGATCTGGTCCAGATCGCCGCTTTGGATGGCGCGGTAGAAATTGATCGTCGGTGGTGGGGGCTCGCCGCAGGCCGCGAGCAACAGGGCCGACAGCGCGAGGACGGCAGAGACACGGACAAGGGACATCTGGCCTTGATTCGGAGCTTGGGTTGGAACCTGAGCCTTGCATGGTAAGTCCTGGGACGAGGCTACCGCAACCGCTTGATCCGAACGGCCAGCACTCTGTTCCGACTTATTTTGCATCCTCAGACTCCCCCCAATGCGTCTAGCCAAGGCATGGCGCACAGGGAATCGTTCACTCGATTGCCAAGCGCTGTAACGTGGCCAACCAGTCGGACGCGCCCACTGGCCGATCGAAATCGCAATCGAATCCCGATCCTAATGTATCTCTGTATTATTGCGATCTAAAATAATTAAGTTGTCGCTTGGCTCGTTCCCACGCTCCAGCATGGGAACCAGAGAGGCTAGTTTGTGGAGATACTTCAGGATCCCAATCCTGATCCCGATCATGGCACATCCCTCTCTCTATTTTAACCAAACAGTTTCTTTATGGCATTGGGCTGCAACTTCATCATCGGACTTGCGAAATATTACAAATATGTTACAAAGGGCACGGACTTCATCATCGGCCAACATTTGGTTGCCTTTTTGCATCGTACCGAGTTCTTAATTTCCATATGTCCCGCGAACTCTTGATCCTCCGTCATGCCAAATCGGACTGGAGCGCCGACGGCGCCGGCGACTTCAAACGCCCGCTCGCCAAACGGGGCAAGAAGGATGCACCGCGCGTTGGCGCGTGGATCTACCGGGAAGGGTTGGTACCCGACCTGGTGATCAGCTCGCCGGCGCAACGGGCCCGCCAGACCGCAGAGAAGGTGTGCAAATCAATGGACTATAAAAAAAAGAAGATCCGGTGGCACGATGAGGTGTACGGGGCGGATGCTCAGAACCTGTTACGCCTGCTGGAACGCTGTCCCCCCGGTGCGCGGATCGTCCTGCTGGTTGGACACAACCCGGGGTTGGAGGAACTGCTGCTCTATCTTGCCGGCGATGAGACGGACCGACAGGCAGATGGTAAGCTGCTTCCCACCGCCACCCTGGCGTGGCTGGAGATGCCGGACGACTGGAGTGCCCTGACCGCAGGCTGTGCCCAACTCGTCACCATTACTCGCCCGCGCAACCTCGCGGATTGACCCCGGAATCCCGCCCGATTTACAGGCTCCTTTCAGTTGCTATATCGTCCGCATTCGGACGTTTGGAAGTGCGGCGGCGACTTTTCTCCGGTAGTGGTAGAACCCCGCGGCACCTGGCATAACCCTGGCATAACCGAGGTGCCGGCACGTACACTACAAACCTGCCGCCGCTTTGGATTTGGCGACGCATCTATCTCCAGCGAAGGCGTTGCGGTCAGGGGAAAGCGCCGTCGCTGCGGCGTGTGTGGAAGCTGACGTCTAGGTTCCCGACCAACAGGGTTGGTATCCCCCATCGGTGGAGTTCGATTTGACCGCACCGCTTTGCCGGCGCACTCCAAAGTTGTCCGGAATCCATGAAGAGCCGTTTGCCGATACCTGGTAGCCATGAGTAAACCAAAATTACCGCTGGTCTTGACCCGTGAAGATTTCGACAATGATGAGGAGTTCGCGTGCTACCGATCGAACGAGATGGGAGAATGGGTTTCTATCCAAGGTCGGGAAGAACAAGGGCAAAGGCGGAAGGGATCGGCGCTGCGGACGCTGCATGGGAATCGATTATCTATGTCGGAAGCACGGACGGCGTCGGTTCCACCTCCTGTTGATCAAGCCTTCCCACTATGATGACGCGGGTTATGTCATCCAGTGGTTGCGTTCTTCCCTGCCGACGAACAGTCTGGCCACTGTCTACGGTATCGCCAGAGACGCGGCCGCGAGAAAGGTCCTTGGCGAAGACGTGGAGCTCCGCATCCGGGCCCTGGACGAGACCAACTCGCGCGTCCATGTAAAACGGCTGGCACGCGCGGTCCGCAGGGGTGGTGGTGAGGCCCTGGTTGGCTTGATCGGGGTGCAGTCTAATCAGTACCCGCGCGCCCTGGATCTGGGCCGGCGCTTTCGTGCCGCCGGGTTGCCCGTGGTGATCGGCGGTTTTCACGTCAGTGGCTGTTTGGCCATGCTTGAGGAAATGCCGGTGGAGCTCAGGGCGGCCCTGGATTTGGGGATCAGTTTGTTCGCCGGCGAGCTGGAGGGCCGGTTGGACGACCTGTTGCGCGACGCTGCACAGGGCCGGCTCCGGCCCCTCTATGATTTTCTGGGCGATCTTCCCGACATGCACGGCACGCCTACGCCCTATCTGCCGCCGGATCGGGTGCGTTTGACCATGGGCAAGCGCGCGAGCTTCGATGCCGGTCGCGGTTGCCCGTACCTTTGCAGCTTCTGCACCATCATCAATGTCCAGGGTCGTAAATCTCGGCACCGTACGGCGGACGACGTGGAGCGCCTGGTGCGTGCCGGCGCGCAGGACGGGATCACCAATTTCTTCATCACCGACGACAACTTCGCCCGCAACCGTAATTGGGAGGCGATCTTCGACCGGCTGATCGCGCTGCGTGCGTCGGGTATGGCGCTGCGGCTCGTGACCCAGGTGGATACCCAGTCGCACCGGATACCGGGTTTCATCGAGAAGGCGGGAAAGGCAGGGGTCACCCGGACCTTCATCGGCCTGGAGAATATTGACCCGGATGCCCTGAAGAGCGCGCGCAAGGGTCAGAACAAGATCACCGACTATCGGGCCCTACTCCAGGCCTGGCATCGCGCGGGTGTGCTGACCTACGCGGGCTATATTATCGGCTTTCCGAACGACACGCCGGATTCCGTGCGCCGGGATATCGAGATCATCAAGCGCGAGCTGCCTATCGACATCATGGAGTTCTTCGTCCTCACGCCCCTGCCAGGCTCCCAGGACCACCAACGCCTGGTAGCGGAGGGGACACCACTAGATTCCGACCTGAACAACTACGATACTCAGCACGTGACCATGGAGCACCCACGGATGTCCAAGGCGGAATGGGAGGGTATCTACCGCCAGGCCTGGGACCTGTATTACACCGAAGAGCATGTCGCCACGGTGCTGCGGCGCGCACGCGCCTGGGGCTATGATCCCGAGAACATGATGGCCAAGCTGTTCGCCTTCCATGCGCCGGTGGTCTATGAGGATATGCACCCCTTGGAGGGCGGCTTGATCCGGCGCAAGGCGCGGCGGGACCGCCGTCCGGGATTCCCAATCGAAAACCCGCTGGTCTTCTATCCCACGCTTGCCTGGGAATACCTGAACAAATACACCGGTGCTTTCCTCATGCATCGGCGTTACCGACGGATCCTGGCCGAGGTCATGGCGGACCCCGACCCGGAGGCCTATACGGATACCGCCATGGTACCCGTCGAGCAGGGCGAGGAAGACAGGCTGGCGCTCTTCATGGCCACCGCCTCGGCCCAGGAATTCGTGAACAAGCGGCGCGTGCTGGCTGCCCGGCGGGGTAAAGCGGGGGCCGCCTGATCGGTGCCGGTCGCGGATTTGCCGTCACGCTTCAGGACCCTTGCTGAAAACAGGCCGCTAATCCGTTCACGTCGCTCGTCCTGACGGTCCGGGACAATCCGCCGATACCGTGGTCTTGGGCAATGCTATCGAGTTGAGGTGATACTGTCGATTTGACAGGAATTGCCGGAACCGGAAAGCTATGAAAATTGTGAAAACCCCCACATTCCTGTGGCTGGATTCTGCCAATCCCCAGCGGAATGGCGGCTCGACGCAACGGCATTGTCGCCTTGGGTAGCTGATGGTTACGCCGACCGAAGCACACTCGGTGCAGCGAAGATCGCGTGATTACTTTTCAACCGAGGAATCCGATCATGGCAGTTGATAATGAACGTGGGAACGGTGTCGTAAATGCCGATTCGAACGGTCGTCGGATATTACCCGGTGCCCAGTTGATCACTGAAGAATTGACAAGGGGATTCGGTCGGCTGAAAGAGGAAATGGACGATAACGAAGAATTGATCGAGAAGAAAATGGAGCGGAGAGAGAAGGCATTGATATGGGTGATTTTCATTTTGGTTGTCTTCTCCGATTTTGCCTTACCTGCCATCGCCAAATTCATGTATGATTTAAATAAGGCAATGGAAGAAATGACCTTCTACATGAAGACAATGAACGATAGTATGTTGATTATTTAGGGCAGCATCTTGGTCATGAAAGACAGCATGACAGGGATGGCTGACGACATGGCCGACATACACAAGAATATGTTCAGTATGGACGAAAGTATGACGACGATGAGTAGTAACATGGATAGTATGTGCGGGAATATGTCCAATATGGATATCAGCATAGCCACTATGAACCAGACCATGCAGGCGATGACCGGTCATGTCTCCATGATGGATCTCGGGATGCACAACATGAACTATTCGGTGCACGAGATGGACTATATTTGTGTTGACGCTCGGCCTCATGGGATTGGCGGCGCTACAGATAACCGGTACCAAGCACGCATACAGCGCGGAAAAACGCTCCTAGGCTAGCATACTTACCGACGAAATGATTGAGCATATGTGCGCGAACCGTGCCGTCGCCCAAAGTGGGGGCTACGATATCGGCTTCGATTCCATGCCCCGAACCTGTGACCAAGCGGTGTGTCCATCCACCCCGATCCGGAGCAGTGACCTGTGTCAGTGGAAAAAACGCTTGCACTGTTCGCTGCCGTCCGGGGATGGATCGATCAGCAGAAGTGGAAATAGCGTCACCGTAACCGTCCAATGGGACGACAGCCTCGGGCTTTCCGGCAGCTCGAGTTGCCAATTCGTATCCGCAACCGGATTGTGAGCCCCTCGCTTCAGCGCAGCGATGGCTTCACTCTGGTCGAGTTGCTCCTAAGGGATCGCACTCGGGGTGCTAACGGTGTCCGCGGTGCTCCTCTTCTTCGCTTCCAACAAACAGCATTTCCTGGTTCAACTCGAAGCCAGCCGTTTGCAGGAGAACCAACGCTTTGTGGTGCAGTTCCTCACCCGTGACATCCGGGGCTCCGGCTACCGCGGCTGCGCCGGCAGCGGTGATCTCTTCTTCGATGCCTTGAACGGCCCGACTGTCCTGGAGAACGATTTCCGGACCGGTATCAAGGGCTTCGACAATGTGTCGGAGCTGCTGCCGGAACCCTTGGCGAGTACCTTTGCAGATGCGCGACGGGTCCGATTGCGGACACCGACGTGCTGGTAGTGCGGGGACCCGAAGGCGATGCTTCCGGCGTGCGCGCGGAGAACTCTGGCCAGCAGGTCTTCGCGGTCGTAAGGTCTCGGCAGACCAAGGCCTACACCGACGGTGCCAACCGCATCAACGGGATCTGCCCCGGCGATTACCTGTTGATCAGCGATTGTCAAAAGGCCTGGATCTTCCAGGCCAGTTCAATCGACGATTCCGGGACCATCGGGATATGGGGCGGTACCGCCGCGCTGCCGGACGAGCGGTTCGGCACCGATGCGGAAATTATTCGCTACGACACCTTGCATTTACTACCTCGCGAGCAACCCTGGTGGGGAACCGGCACTTTATCGTAAAGTAGTCAGAGGCCGCACGGAAGAGCTCGTCGAAGGCGTGGAAGATATGCAGATCCTCTACGGAGAAAACACCGACGCGGATACCGAAGGAACACCGGATCGCTTCGTTGACGCAGCGGGCGTAACCGACTGGAACGACGTAACTGCGGTAAGGATCTGGGCATTACTGGGGGGGGGCCGGGACAAGATGGCGGAGGCGGAACAGCATTACCCGGCACTCGATGGAACGCTAACCGCTGCCCTCGACAGGCGGCTGCACAAGACCCTCTTGTTGACTATCGGCCTGCGTAATCGGCTGCCCTAGTACCCCACTTCTGCACATTTTGCATATAGCCCGTAGGGTGGGCTGCGCCCACCAGCCAGGCTAGGGCGTATTGACATTCAGAAGGTTTCTCTCGTTCCCAGAGTGGGCGCATATTCTTAAAAATCAAAAAGTTATAATTAAGCTTTATTGCTGTGTTCGGACTGCAACTACTTTGAGGTGTTCGTCGATCCAGGCATGGATAACTGCGTTCGCGGACATTGTTCGATCCTCCAAAGTTGTTAGGTGTCAGGTCCCAATCCGATAATTCGGCGCTTCCTTGATGATCTGCACGTCATGGACGTGGGATTCACGCATACCCGCGCCGCTGATGCGCACGAATTCCGGCTTGGTCCGCATTTCTTTGATGGTGGCGCAGCCGGTATAGCCCATGCTTGCCCGTAGGCCACCCATGAGCTGGTGGATTACGTTGAGCACGCTGCCCTTGTAGGGCACCCGTCCCTCGATGCCCTCGGGTACCAGTTTTTCTTGTTCCTCGTCGTCCTGAAAATAGCGGTCGCTGGAGCCTTCCTTGCCGCCCATGGCGCCCAGGGAGCCCATGCCGCGGTAGGATTTGTAGGACCTGCCCTGGTATATTTCCACCTCGCCGGGCGCTTCGTCCGTTCCGGCGAAGAGTCCCCCGATCATGACGCTGTGGGCGCCAGCCGCGATGATCTTGGCGATATCGCCCGAGTAGCGCAGTCCCCCGTCTGCGATCACGGGTATGTCGTTGTCGGCAAGGGCCGTCGTGACGTCCGCGACCGCCGTGATCTGGGGTACGCCCACCCCCGCTACGATGCGGGTGGTGCAGATGGAGCCGGGCCCGATGCCGACCTTGACCGCATCGGCTCCCGCTTCCACCAGGGCGCGGGCGGCGGTGGTGGTAGCGATGTTGCCGCCGATGACCTGGACCGCCGGGAACTCCCGCTTGACCCGGGCCACGCGCTTGAGGACAGCATGGGAATGGCCGTGGGCGGTATCCACGACGACTACATCTACGCCGGCCTCTACCAGCGCCGCGACCCGCTCGTCGGTACCGGCCCCGACGCCGACCGCAGCGCCGACTCGCAGGCGTCCATGGTCGTCTCGGGACGCCTTGGGGAAATCCTTGGCCTTCTGGATGTCCTTGACGGTGATCATGCCCCGCAGCGTGAAGTCTTGGTCGACGACCAGTACCTTCTCGATCCGGTGCTTGTGCAGCAGGCCAACGATCTCTTCGCGGCCGGCGTTTTCGCGAACGGTCACGAGCCGGTCACGGGGGGTCATGATAGAAGACACGGGGGCATCGTAGCGGGTCTCGAAGCGCAGATCGCGTCCGGTGACGATGCCGTCGAGTTGTCCTCCTTCGGTCACAACCGGGACGCCGGAGATGTTGTTGGTCCGGGTGATGTGCCTAACTTCCCCGATACTGGTCTCTGGGGTGACCGTGATCGGGTCGCGGATGAGGCCGCTCTCGTACTTCTTGACCGTGAGTACCTCCCGTGCCTGCCGCTCGGTACTCATATTCTTGTGCACGATACCGATGCCGCCCTCCAGCGCCAGGGCGATGGCCAGCCTCGCCTCGGTAACCGTATCCATGGCGGCGGCAATCAGGGGGATCTTGAGGCCGATGGTATGGGTCAGACGCGTACTCAGGTCCGCTGTGTTAGGCAGGACCTGAGAGTAGGCTGGTACGAGGAGGACGTCGTCGAAGGTGAAGGCTTCCTGGATCAGGCGCATGGTGATGGGCGGATATGCTAAGGAGAGATGGCAGCAAATTATAGATTTTGCCCCCCGCGGGGTAAACTCGATGCCTCGTCACCGACCCTTTCCACCCGAGTATAGCTGGGCGCAAAATCCAGAGGTGCGGAATTCTGAAATGAGGGCGTTAGGATGACGAAGAAAGTGACAGACCGTGGTCCAACCCATAATAGTAGCTAAAAGCTGTTGTATTTGCACGTCGCAATGGTCGGTGACCTGTTGCAAGACTTCATACCGAAGGCCTGGGTAAAGGAGCTGGACTTGGCCACGTTGGAAAAATACAGCGGCAGCTATGTCAGCGATGACCTCCGCGACCGTGCCGACGACCTGATCTGGCGTGTGCGCTGGGGCCGGGACTGGCTCTATGTCTACCTGTTGCTCGAATTCCAATCCGGTATCGACCAGCTGGATGGCAGTACGTATCCAAACCTACCTCGGGCTCCTCTATCAGGACCTGATCCGCACCCGGCAGCTCAGCAGCACAGGCCGGCTGCCGCCGGTGCTCCCCATCGTGCTTTACAATGGAGCCGATCCTTGGAATACCGCACGCGCACTCGACGATTTGATCGAACTGGCTCTGCCCGTGCTGCACCAATACCGACCGCAACAGGTGTATTTCCTGATCGACGAGCAGCGTATAGCTGAGCAAGACAACCTGCCACGACGTAATCTGAGTGCCGCGCTCTTCTGCCTCGAAGCCAGCCGTACGCCGGCGGAAGTGCTGACCATCCTCCATGCCCTGGTCGAGTGGCTCAAGACACCGGAGCAAATCGGTCTGCGACGGGCCTTTACCGTCTGGTTCAACCGGGTTTTTCTCCCCAAGCGACTTGGGGGCGTAGAATTCGAGTCACTGACCGATTTACATTGAGGTACATGATATGTTATCCAATCGCGTAGAAAGCTAGACCGACCAATGGAAACGCGAGGGTTTGGAGCGGGGCCTGGACAGGGCCGCCAGGAGATGCGCCATCTACTCACCCGCCAAGCCCGCCATCGCTTTGGTCCCGCGATCGCCGCGCAGGCCGAGCCACTCCTGACGGCGATTGCTGACCCGCTGCGGCTAGCGGACCTCGGCGATGCACTCCTCTCCTGCTCCGACGGTACCGCTTAGCTGCGCGTCTTGCATCAGACAGGGGCCATGGCGACCAGCGGCGACGAGCACCCATAACCAACGTTTGAGCGTGATGGGTCTCCCATCCATCCGAATCGAGTCCTTGGAGGCCCTTGGAAACCTGTCGGCTTCACCGTCGCAAGAGAACTTGGGCTTTCCTCCTCGCTACACCTTAGCTCTCAGGCATGATAAACGCGCCTCACTCACCAGACTATTCACGTGCAACGGATATAATGTCAACAGGCCCTGGCCCCCATGCCTCAGGATTCCGCTCCTCAGCCACTGGATTTTTCCCGGGACATCTATAGCGTCTCGCGCCTCAACCGTGAAGCCCGCGCCGTGCTGGAAGGCGGCTTTCCACTACTGTGGGTGGAGGGGGAACTGTCCAACCTGGCACAGCCGGCCTCCGGTCACATCTACTTCTCCCTCAAGGATCCCGCGGCCCAAGTGCGTTGCGCCATGTTCCGGTCCAAACGGTTGTTGCTCGGGTTCAAGCCCATAAACCACCAGCAGGTGTTGGTCCGGGCACGGGTCGGTCTCTACGAGGGTCGCGGCGAATTCCAATTGGTCGTCGAGCACATGGAGCCGGTGGGGGAGGGCGCCTTGTGTCTTCAATTCGAGCGCCTGAAGCAAAAGCTTGCTGCCGAGGGGTTGTTCGACGAGTCGCAAAAGCGGTCGCTGCCGTCTATCCCGCGCCAAGTCGGTCTGATCACCTCGCCCACCGGTGCCGCCGTCCGTGATCTGCTCACGGTGTTGGAACGGCGCTTTCCGGCCCTTCCGGTTCTGATCTATCCGGCCCAGGTCCAGGGGCGGAATGCGGCCAAGGAGCTGGTGGCGGCGCTCGCTCTGGCCAATGGGCGGGCGGAGTGCAATGTCCTGATCCTGGCCCGGGGGGGCGGGTCGCTGGAAGACTTGCAGGCCTTCAACGATGAGGCCCTGGCCCGCGCCATCCGCCGCTCGGTTATTCCGGTGGTCACAGGGATCGGCCATGAGATCGATCTCAGCATCGCCGACCTTGCCGCCGACCGGCGCGGTGCGACGCCATCGGCGGCGGCGGAGCTGGTCAGCCCCTCGGCGCAACATATGGCGGAGCGGGTACGGGCCTGCGAGCAACGCTTGGAGGGGATTTTGGCGCAGGAGCTTGCCGCGCGCCGGCAACGCTTCGCCGCTGCGGAGCGGCACCTGCATCTGCTGCATCCACGCGATCGGCTCCGACGCCGGCAGCAACGGGTCGGGGAACTACAACGCCGTTTGGCTACCACGATGGAGAGGAAGCTGACGGGTGCGCGGAGACGCCTGGATCCGCTCACCCTGCGGGTACGGGGGGCGTCACCGCAAGGCGAACTGGCGCGCCGGCGCCTGATCGTCGGTGCTCTGGGACGCCGGTTGGACGAGGCGATAGATCGGATATTGGATACCCGCGGCGAACGCCTGGCCCGCGCCGTTTATGGCCTGGATGCGCGCAGCCCCTTAGCTACCCTGACGCGCGGCTTCGCCATCTTGCATCGGGTTCCGACCGGGCAAGTTATCACCGATGCGGGCCGGCTCGTGCCCGGAGACCGAGTGGACGCGCGCCTGGCCCGTGGCCGTCTGCTACTCGATGTCGTCGAGGCGGTCGGCGAGGATTGAGTTTTTTGTCGGGTTACGGCGCGTTCAGACCCATTGCCGAACAATCACATTTCGTTTTAGTTGAAAATACAATATCCTTTGTGGTGGAAATCTCACCACCCTAATGAGGAACCGGACATGACCCGAGACGAACAGATCAAGGCCCTCGAACAAGATTGGTCCAAGAACCCCCGCTGGACCGATGTCAAACGCGGTTACTCCGCCGCGGATGTGATCCGCCTGCGGGGTTCCATCCAGCCCGAGTACACCTATGCTCGACTCGGGGCCGAGAAGTTATGGGAGCTGGTCCGCGGAGGTGCCAAGAAGGGTTATGTGAACTGCATGGGGGCCATCACGGCCGGTCAGGCCATGCAGCAGGCCAAGGCCGGAATCGAGGCTATCTATCTGTCCGGTTGGCAGGTAGCGGCCGACGGCAATACCTCCGAGACTATGTATCCGGACCAATCTCTCTACGCTTATGACTCGGTCCCCACCATGGTGCGACGCATCAACAACGCTTTCAAACGAGCGGACGAGATCCAGTGGGCGCGCGCGATCGGGCCCGGAGACAAAGACTACGTGGACTACTTTCTGCCCATCGTGGCGGATGCGGAGGCCGGATTCGGGGGCGTGCTCAACACCTTCGAGCTCATGAAGAACATGATCGCCGCCGGTGCCGCCGGGGTGCACTACGAAGACCAGCTCGCCGCAGTGAAAAAGTGCGGTCACATGGGTGGTAAGGTGCTGGTCCCCACCCGCGAGGCAGTCGAGAAGATCATCGCCGCCCGCCTAGCCGCGGATGTCTGCGGCGTGCCCACCATGGTGCTGGCCCGTACCGACTCCGAGGCGGCCAACCTGTTGACCAACGACGTGGACGCCAACGACAAGCCCTTCCTCACCGGCGAGCGCACTAGCGAAGGTTTTTATCGGGTCCACAACGGACTCGAGCAGGCCATCAGCCGTGGCCTGGCCTACGCCCCCTATGCGGACCTGGTGTGGTGCGAGACCGGCACCCCGGATCTAGGCTTTGCCCGCGAATTCGCCACGGCGGTGTTGGAGAAGAATCCCAATAAACTGCTGGCTTATAACTGCTCACCGTCCTTCAACTGGAAGAAGAACCTGGACGACGCCACCATCGCCAAGTTCCAGGACGCGCTCTCCGATATGGGCTACAAATACCAGTTCATCACCCTGGCCGGCATCCACAACATGTGGTTCAACATGTTCGACCTGTCCTACGACTATGCCCGTGGCGAGGGCATGAAGCACTATGTGGAGAAGCTCCAAGAGCCGGAATTCGCCGCCCGCGACCGGGGCTACACCTTCGTATCCCACCAGCAGGAAGTGGGCGCGGGTTACTTCGACGACGTCACTACCACCATCCAGGGCGGTGCCTCCTCGGTCACAGCCCTGACCGGCTCCACGGAAGAGGCGCAGTTTTAGAGGCGGTGTAGGATGTGGTGAGCCGAGCGCCCAGAAACGGGCGCGGCGAACCGCATTGATGAGGGACTCGGTTTCCTGCCGAGTAGTTTGTAAACTCTAAATTTAGAGACCTTTACACGAGATCCCCAAAGTTGCTGAAATTTAAGATAAGGTTGACTCATAAAAATTGCGCTCCGGGGGAACAAAAGTTGGCGTGAAAAAACTTGCAACAATGCAGTTTACCAGATCCAATGCTGATAGAACACGATGCCTTGCAAGAAGCGGGATGAGGTTCATGAGCTGATTGATTGGACAAGGCTTGAAAGATTATTATCGGGTGTCCA
>Ga0049113_10000098_pt1 | contig 19387 bp, 19 predicted proteins | sample WorMettanBELIZE1_FD_55214 | JGI IMG/M metagenome (GOLD analysis project Ga0049113, IMG submission 55214) | Marine gutless worms symbiont microbial communities from Max Planck institute for Marine Microbiology, Germany - Olavius tantulus BELIZE.1 | ecosystem: Host-associated > Annelida >... | reverse complement strand
AAAACTATTACAGAACTTGATCAAAGCCGGTCAAGAAGAGTTTTAAAAAAATGTGCGGGTGGTCCACCTGTCGCGAGAGGACGTTGTCCATTCTCGTTCAACGATCCTCACCTTCTGATTTTGAGACCAATCGCCACAAGCGTCCTAGAAACCGCTTCCAATCGCCCGCCAGAAAAGGAATGGTTGCATGGGGTGCGGTGCTCAATGTCGGCAACGGGATTCCGGCAGGGTACTTACGAATATCGGTCCGCGTTGATTTATGGCCATCCCGACTTAAAAGTTCTTCGAGAATGGCCTCGATCTGCTCCGGGGGCATTTTGGAAAGCGTTTCGATGAACCAGCGCTCTACCGCCTTTGGGTCCTTCGGATCAACGTTGCCATACTTGGCGGCGATATCCGCAAAGTATTGTGTCGGGGTCGGCATAGGCTTTCTCCGGCTTTACCTTAGATAATCAAGTCGCTTGCTGGCTGCGGCCGCGGCTTGTGGTGTAAAGTAGCAGTAGCGCCCGTCGCTTGGCTTGAATAGCCGCCGGGGCACGCGGGGCAACCGTTGATTCGCGGGGAGGACCTGCATGCCTTGTTTCCGATACCAGTTCAGCAGCGCCTCTCCCCCTCGCTCGTCTGCGTAGAGCCCTACCCGTCCTCGATTTCGATGATTGAAGGAGTAGGTTACCGCCACATCCAGGGCAATGGCGCCCAATCGCTTGGGAACTGTCTCCTCGGTTAAGTGGTATTCGGGAATGTTGATCAAGGCCGCCACCGGTGCAGTTGACAGAAACCAAACGAATCCGCTCCTGCCCCCACTGTCGTCCAGCGCAGGGTAGCGACCGAACAACTGAACCAGGGCGCACGGTACCAGTCGATTCTCTTCAGCATCGACAATCCCGACGGTATACCCCGCAGGTTTTCTCATCAGGGTCGTGCCAAAGACTGTCGTAAAGGAAACATACAGCAACCAGTTCCACCCGTTATCAACGCGATCGGGGNCCTTGTCTATTTCCGGTTGGACATGGCTGTGCCACCACAGGACGTGTGGCAATGCCATTGGCGTCACGCGTAGGTTCAATTCACCCCCGGCCCTGGTTGGAGCACGGCGGACAAACCGTATTCCTGTCCATCGCCTCAGAAGCATATCAGATTATCCGCATTTTCGATGTTTATGTCGACGGCAAGGTGTGTTTCTGTGTCCCAGGATCGGCTATTTCATGCCATGCTCATAAATCCGTGATCAACTTGTTGCCCGGGGATGTCTCCATGGCCTCGCCCATTTTTCCCAGTGCTTCCGCCAATATCCGCATATCCTGTGATCTTCCCACAGGAATCTCATTCACGCNATTTTTTTCCATGGCCGTAATGGCATAATTCAGTGTCCAGAGGCGGATGTCGCTGGCCGGTTGAAACACATGGTCATTCGATTCCTGCAGGTGTATATCGGACACCAATCCGCAGCTGACAAGAACAGACAATATTTCGGACACATGTCGAATGGGAATTTCAAGCTCGTTGGAGATCGCCGGGGCACCCAGCGGCGGCTCNCTTTTGGAAAACCGCAGCGCCAGAAGCTGAAGGATTTGCAATGCCAGCAGTCTTCTGAAATGGGGGCTGATCTTCGAAAAATCCGGTCCATATTCGTAGTTATCCACATTCTGGTGGGCGTATGTGTACTCAGCTCCGGCAAGGAAAATATTCCACCCCAGATTCAGCCAGATCAAGAGTAGCGGCAGGGCGGCCAGGCTGCCATAAATGGGATTTAANCGGGTAACTCCGATCTGGAACGAAATGTACATCCATTGCACGATGATAAATATCGNACCGGCAATAATGCCCCCGAACATGCCGGATAGGAAATTCACACGGGTATTCGGAATGATCAGGTAGATAAAAGTGAATATCCCGCATGTAATCACATACGGAGACCAATTCAGCAGCCAGATAAGAACCGGGCTAATTTTATCCAGAATGACCGTTTTATCGGAAATTTCCATGACCTGGGACGATAGGAACACCGGAACGCTGGTATATATCACCAGCAATAGTGGGGCGATAATTAAAAAAGCCAGATAGTTGACTATTTTCCGCTTCCAGGCTCGGGATCGTTTGATTTTCCAGATATCGGTCACCGATGTTTCAATATGGACGAGTAACTTCACCACAGACCAGATCAGGACAACAACCCCGAAACCGACGACAACAGCTCCTTTTGTTTCTTCAAGAAGGGCTTTCGCATACTGTGTGATATCCTGAAGTACTTCCTCCTGCGCGGGAATTTTATTGATAACCTGGGTCTCCAGAAATTCTTCCATGCCGAAGCCCTTGGCGATGCCAAATGCCAAAGCGATGAGCGGTCCAACGGAGAGAAGGGAAAAAAATGTCAGAGACGAGGCTCTTATTGGGCATTTATCTTTCACAAAGCCGCGCACCGTCAAAACAACGATCCGCAGCTGTCTGAGAAAAAACGCTTTTACCGGCGGAAGATCCCGCAGGCGTAAGCGCCAGATGTCGGTGGAGAGAATCTGGAGGACTTTCGTCGTCATAGTCGAACATCAACCATGTTGGAGGTCGAAGCAATGTCTTCAATAATATTTTGAAAAAAGTCGTTTAAGCTTCCGGACGGTGCAATCGCCATTAATTTCCATCCATGAAATTGGTGAGATATTGATCCCTCGTCAACCAAAGCTCTTCCATGCGGTACATGTGCCAGTGGTCATGCATGAGAATGTGTCTGGCGAGAATAATCAGAGAATACTGCTCGTACTCGGGGTGGGTGGCTGTCTTTTCCCAGTCAGCCGGGGTCGCCGCCTGGAGAAGCTTGATCTGCTCGGCCCTGCCTTCAGAAAATGCTGCCAATGCGATGCTCACATCGATCTGCAGGTCTTCCGGTATGGGTTCGTCTTCATTTGGGAAAAAGGGGACAAACTCGGGGTGCGCTTCTTCGAGAAATCTTCGTATCCGATCGCCAAGCATCGACTGGACTTCGGCCAGGTGATTAACGTGTTCGGCAATCGTCCAGAATTCCTCGCCCCTTTTCCTCATAAGGATCTCGTCGGGAATAGATCTCACAAAATCTGCCAGAATGGCGGAGGATCGTTTTAGAGCTTCGAGCATGTCAAGTATGGCAGTCATGATATTGGGTATCCGGTATTTAGTGTTTGGTACTTAGTAAATGGTGTTTCGTGATTTGTGATTTGTGTTTTGAAAATTGTGATTTGTGTTTTGTTATTTGTGATTTGTGATTTGTTATTTGCTATTTGTTATTTGTAAAAAGGGGTATCAGGAATAGGTTCATAAGTAAATCGGTAAAGGGAGAAGGCCATGTCCGACATCATCCGATTCTTCCAGTTTAGAAAGATTGACGGAAAGACGGTCAAGTTACCCGCAGGTCTCGATTATGTCTTGAAAAAGCACACAGCCGATTTTCATCTGATTTACAAGGAAATAAAAAATGCCATCAAATTGCTGAATGGTATATTTGAAGACAGCCAAAAGGTTTGCGCCAAAGAAGGTATTCAGCTTCAGCCAAAACGGATCTGGGTGGAGACGGCGCTTCGGGATATCGTCGGCCACTTGCTGGATGAGGAGGAAATAAAACAGGGGTAAGTCTTGAATGATGAAAAATTCAAGATTTACCCCTGTTGGTAAGAGTGGTGTCTACCAGGTAATCAGGGGCGCGTTCACCAGCGCGCCGATGAGCATGAACACTCCTACCGCAATCGCGACAAATCCAAAAACGTAGTAAATTGCTTTAAGTCCGGGCTGAACTCCGGTTATCAGGGACCCTTCCAGCTGCCCGGAATCCTCCAGGCGCCCGATCCATGCGGGTCGTTCTTCCCGTGCAGTCTCCAGATCGACACTCCCTTCGAACATGGCATGATCCATGGGAAAATTATGCCGCCGCAGGTGGCCGATGAAGAAATGAATAATAAACACATGACCCATGGCCAGAATGGCTTCGATGCGGTGGACCCAGAAGGCGACGTTTAGACCCCATCCGGGCATCCATTTGGTGGATGTTAATGAATAGGCCAACATGAGTCCGGTAATCCCGATGATNGNCATCCCCCAGAAAACGGCCCAGTAGTCGAACTTTTCCCAGTACCCCCACCGGTCGAAATCCGGCTGCTTGCGCGCTCCGAAAAACCATGCCACGTGCTGGAAAAATTCCCTGATGTCAGCCGGCCGGGGCAGCATCGAATCCGGCCCGAACAGGCTCTGCGGAAAACCCTTCCAATCGACCTTGAACAACAGATAGAGCACATGCAGGACAAACCCGCAGAGCATGATGATGCCCACCCAGATGTGGACTTCCCGGGTAGCTTCGTATCCGCCGAAAAGCCAGCACAACCACTGCCCCCATTTGGTTTCCATGAACATTCGTCCCAGTCCGGTAGCGGACTGAATGAGAAATGTGACCATAAGAAAAATATGGGAAAGACGCTGCAGCGGAGTGAACCGCTTGATCTTAGTCTTTGTTTTCAATCTCACCCCCGGATGTCTTTTTTTTCATGAATAGCTCCCGTATGCCCCATAGTAACGTGTGGGGAATGAACAGCACGAAGGTCGCGACAGCGATGGCGATCATGATCCAGAACGCCCAGGCCAGAACCGGGAAACTCTTGAAGGTGTCGGCCATGGCCGGGTTGGGCTCGTGAATCACGTAACTGGCATACGATGCACTGGCACCTTCATGGCATTTGGAACATACGTAGGCATGACGGCGAATGGGATTCAGGGGAGACCAATAGTAATTGATGCTGGCAATCGGCTCACCACCATGACATTGCCGGCAAGTCAAATTGGCACGGACGGTATGGATATCCAGCGCCGCCGCAGGGTGACAATCTGCACACTGGTGTCCCTCGTAGAACCGGATTCCCTGATGGGAATCTGCCAGACGTGAGCGGCTGCGAACCGAAGCGGCCGATGGGCTGTACGGAAATATCCCTTGTCGAATATTGGGGATCGTGATCAAGGGACGCTGCCGTCTAGGCAGCACTTCGTACTCTTCGTAATATCCGGTACTGGCTTCATAGGCCTTATATCGCCGAATGCTCGACGAAACTTCGTCCTGGGCATTTACCGGAATTGCGGCAAAGAGGATCCCCACGATAAAAGCGCCGGCCAGCACATGATACAATGATGTGATCCTGTCCATATGCGCTCTCCTCCAGGGCCCTATCGATAGCCGACAGGATCAATGATCTGGCCCTGCGGTTGGGGCCGCTGGGTCAGTTTTTCATAAGCCGCCTGGAGTTTTTCCAGATCGGCATCCTTGTGCTTGTGGCAAGAGGTGCACGAGTTGGGAATGGTTGGATCGTCTATGGTCTCTTGCGGCAGCAATGCAATGAACGTGTGGCTGCGGATATCTCCGATCTCCGCACTCTTGGCGATTCTGGGCATATGACAGCCCACGCAATTGGCAAATGAGTGGATCCCGTGGGCCCCGTTCCGGTTCACCATTTCATGACATTGGGCGCACTGCTTCGATCCAGCGGCCTGTGTTTGGGATCTCGTCTGGGGAATCCCGATCTGGTGGACGTAGTGACAAGACGTGCAGGTAACGCCTTCTTTCGAGTGGGGAGACTGTGCCCAATCGATGTGCTGCTGGTGGTGCCCTTTAGAGAANTCGTTGGAATACAGATATTTTTTGTTGCCACCGGCATAGGAAACCTGGTTATAAAACGCAGACAGGGCTTTGCCCGGTTCGTAGCCCACCGGCCATCCGGCGCCTTTCATCTTTTTCGCTTTGCCACGGTTGTGACATGAGCCGCAAATCTGCTGAGCTACACCCGAAGGGAGTTTGGCGGGATTAACTATCGTTTGTCGTTTTTCGAAAACGGCTGTTTTCGGCAGCGCCGCATGCCAGGATCCCTTACCGTGGCAGGCCTCGCAGGCGACGCCCGGTTCCGTAAAGGTCTGTTTTTCCAGGTCGGTCCCGGTGACGTGACACCCGCCGCATTTCAGCAACCAGGGGCGCTTATTCCAGTCGGCTTCATGGTAGTTGACCCAACGGTCGGTTTCCACATTGTACTGGATGGGTGATATGAACAGCGTATCGTCTTTTTTTACGATAAAGCGTTGTTTCCACTGACTGCCAATCGTGTAGAGAATTTCATCCTCGGTGGGAATGTATATCTCATTAGACGGTACCTTGAGCTTTTTCTCCAATTTGGCCAGATCTTCCCGGATCCGCTTCTCGTCAATGGCCGTGACCAATACATCGCGATTCTCCCGGGCATCCTGGATCATCCGGCTGTGCTGAGTCATTTTCCATTAATCATAATGCTCCAGGTGGCACATTTTGCAGGTGTCCGATCCGACAAACGTCTTCGCCTGGCTCAAGACCGCCTTGGTGTCCACAGGCTGTTCGGTGGAGCAGGCCACAAGCCCCATCGATGCAAACGCGATGACGATCGACATTAATAGCCGTATGGTCATGTCGTCCTCCTTTGCTCACCAACGGTTTATTCATACAAATGAAATTAAATGTTGCCGCCCGTCCCTGTGTTCGCGAAAACGACAGGGGGGAGCTGCAAATATCTATTGGATCAAACCCGCCGTACCGGAGCTTAACGGGTGCACGGGCCGAGTTGTATCAAGGTGGTTGAATCAGGGTTAAAGGTATTGGTCTATCAATGCGCGCCGGTAAGGGAGAGAGAGTATCGGAAGTGAAACCGGCGATACGGATCGCTGATAAAATCTTTCCTGACCAGATTACTCAAGAAAGGATTTCCCCGCAAGGCTTTTTTTCAATTAATGGAGAATCTTCCCATTACCGGAAATAGAACTAATGGAAATAAGGGACGCTTGAAGATAAATGGGCCAACTAGCGAGGGGCAGCGGCAAGGCTGGATCGGCGATCGTATTCACATACCTCCTCGGTCATCCCGCCAGGACGACCACAGCGACAAGCGGAATGGCCAGAATCAGGCTGCTGACCACCCACCAATGTGTATCCGGCAGGCCACGCACTTTTCCCACCAGGGCCTTTATCGCTGTCCCGATGCCAATAACCCCGCCGGCAAGGGCTATTAGCGCGACGGTCAATCCCCGAGTACGGCAGCCGATAACCTCCACCGGGGCCAAAGCGAAAATCAAAAAGAGCGCCGGGAAGATGGTCGGTAAAAGGATGTATCGCAAGTGGGATGTCATCTCTGACCCCGGATCGCTGCTCTTATCCGGATTTTGATCAACCACGCTATCGCTCATCCAGAAGCCTTTCGGTTGAAGGAAACGGTATTATCCTACCATACAAAAGGGGTGTCATCCAAAACGGGACGCCCGGATATGGCAGTGAATGAAAATTGGAAGGGAAGGAGTCACCATGAGCCTTAAAAATAAGATCGCATTGGTCACCGGCGGTAGCCGGGGGCTTGGAAAAAATACCGCATTTCGTTTGGCGCAAAACGGCGCGGATGTCGTGATCACCTACAGGAAAGAAAAAGACGCCGCCGACAGGGTCGTCTCGGAAATTAGTGGAATGGGAAATAAGGCAGCGGCCCTGCAGCTGGATATGGGAAATATCAATACCCTGGACACATTTGTCGACCAGGTCTCCCAAGTGATATCCGGGCAGTGGAATCGCGACAGCTTTGATATTTTGATCAACAATGCCGGAATTATCGCCCATGAAATGATTGCCGAGACATCCGAGGAAACCTTCGATCAGCTCATGAATATTCATTTGAAGGGTGTTTATTTCCTGACCCAGAAGCTTCTGACGCGGATGGGGGACGGAGGGCGTATCGTAAATTTCTCGTCGGGTCTGGCGCGTTTCACCTTCCCTGGTTTTGCCGCCTACGCCATTATGAAGGGGGGCATCGAAGTGTATACGCGTTATCTGGCCAAGGAGCTTGGCGAACGGAAAATAACAGCCAACGTTATCGCTCCGGGTCCGATCCACACGGATATGAACCAGGCCAGGTTCGAGGAGAATCCTCAAATGGTGGAGATGATGGTATCCCTGACGGCCTTGGGTCGGATCGGCGAGGCCAGCGACATCGGCGGTGTGGTGGCATTTCTCTGCTCGGATGAGGCCGGCTGGATCAGCGGCCAGCGAATCGAGTTGTCAGGGGGAATGCTCCTTTAGTTAATGTAGCCGATAGTATCAAGTTGATCCATTCATCAGGCCGCAGGTTTCTTGCGTCTTTCAGCCGACGAAGTTTTGTCGTAAGAAAAAGGTGCCACGATTGAGTCTGTCATGCCGGACGTGATCCCCGCTACAGACGGGATCTGCGACCGGCATCCAGTTACGTGACTATCCATAAAGACATGGATTCCTGGTCGAGCCCGGAATGACAAGGTCAAGAGTTGCCCCATATCTGCACATGACGAGACATTATCTCGGGCTGGAACGCCAAACACAAGCGTGTCAGGTGCTACGCCTGTCGATCTTCATAAAAAGAAGTCCGGGATCGCAGGCAGTTGCAACCGCGGATGTTTCATGCCATATGTTGACGATCTAAAACAGACCCTATCCGGTCATTGAACCTAACGCTGAAAGAATTCATGCAATGACTGGATTGAGGGGGGTGCCGTGCTATTGGAAAGTTACCGTCTCGAGATTGTCAACAATCATTGCATGCCGGAAGCCATGTCCGTGAATTGTTTTGCCCATCTGGATCAGGATGTCGGCGAGGCGATTCCTTACCTAAACGCCGTTCTTGGGGGGTTCGAATACACCAAGGACCCGCCTTCGGTCACCTTTCGCGCCCAGGGCAAACTCATTAGCGTCCATAGCCGCAAAATCGCCGTCAACTCGCTAAAGAACGAGGATGAGGCCCGAAAGATCATTGAATGGCTGAAACGGGAAATTAACGCGGCCTGGGAGATTCGGGACGATATCGAGCCGTCGTACGAAGGTATGCCGCGGCCCCAAATGATAGAAATCCTGAAGCTGCTTCCAAAAACAAATTGCCGGGAGTGTGGCGAGCCTACCTGCATGGTATTCGCCAACCGGATGACCGAGGGCGTCAAAGGACCGGAGGACTGTCCACCCCTGAGTGCAGAGGACGGGAAAGCACTGACCAAATATATGGCCCAATTCGATCTGGATTTTTGACTGATCAATGCTGGCTTTCCCTGATCGAGCGTAGCGAGCGAAGGGATACTTGAAATTGTGACTAGCAGAGGTGCAAACCAGGAGCCAGGTGTCGGGTGTCAGGTGTCAGTGAAATAACCGGCTAACTGGNAAATGGGAGAACCGGCAAACCTTTCAGGTTCTGCGAGTACCTAATACCAAATACCCAATACCCGTTCTAATACCTAATACCCATACCGATGATAGAGGCGCCCGAATTCACAATCCAGATTGCCATGGTCCTCGGCGTTGTGCTGATTNCGATCGTGCTGTTTATCACTGAATGGCTGCGCGTGGACATCGTGGCCATTCTGATCATGGTATCGCTTCCCATACTGGGACTGTTGGACGGCCGAGAAACATTCAGGGGATTTTCGAGCACAGCGGTGATTTCCATCATTGCTGTGATCATCATGGGGCGGGGACTGGATCACACAGGTGTCATCAACCGGGGGATCCGCCCGCTGCTGCAACTCGCCGGCTCGAGCCGGCGGCGTATGATCCTGCTGCTGTCGGGAACCGTCGCGGTCATCTCAAGCTTTATGCAGAATGTCGGAGCGGCAGCCCTGTTTCTGCCGGCCATACAGCGGATGGGCCGACAGACGAACACTCCCATTTCTCAGCTTCTCATGCCGGTAGGATTCGCTGCTATCCTGGGTGGCACCCTGACGCTGGTCGGATCCAGCCCGCTGATTATGCTGAACGATCTTCTTCGACCTTACGGTCTTAGACCATTCAGCCTCTTCGATGTCACACCCGCCGGTGCTGCTCTCATCCTCACGGGCATCGTCTACTTCATCGTGTTCGGTAAATTTGTGCTCCCCAAAGAGACGGAAAACGATACTGCGGATCGCCAGGCTTTGGTCGACCCTCTGATTTACTACCCGGAGCTTGTCCGATTGTATGAGCTTGAATATCCGGTGGGCAGCGGAAAAGGGCCGAAAGTGCTCGATCTGTGCGACCGGTTCAATGTCCATGCGGTAGAGCTTTCCCTCGACGGCGGACTGCACAAAATGGCACCACCGGACCGGGACATGAACATCACCCCCGGATCTGTTTTTGCCGTTTACGCCTCACCGGAACATGTCGAGCAGGTTGCCGATGCTTATGGATTCCGGATCAAGTACGATCTCGATGTTTTCAAAGAAGATCTCTCCAGGGATGTTTCCGGAGTTGTAGAAGCCATCATTTCGCCTCACTCCAGTTTCGTTGGCAAAACCCTGATACAGGTTAGGTTCCGCCACAATTACTTGATGGCCCCGCTGGCCATTGTGCACCAGGGCCAGATTCAATACCGAAAGCTAGGCCCGAGGATTCTGGAATCCGGTGACGTCATTCTGATGCACGGAAAATGGGAGAGTTTCCAGCGGATGCGGCCAAAACGGGATCTGCTCTTTGCACAGTCGTTGGAGCACGAAGTGCTGCTGACGAACAAATCCAAGGTGGCGTTTGGTTGTTTTGCCCTGGCCACAGCGCTGATTATCTTCACATCTCTGCCGATTTCCGTGTGCCTCATGACCGGCGCCTTGGGCATGATTCTGTCCGGGGTGTTGACCATTGACGAAGCCTACCACGGCATCGACTGGCGCACGGTCTTTCTCCTCAGTGGGCTCATCCCACTGGGTCTGGCCATGCAGAAAACCCATGCGGCGGAATGGCTCGCTTATCATGTACTGAGTATCATCGGCACCCCATCACCAACGCTTTTCGTTCTGGTCGTCGGAGCTATGACAACCGTCTTTACACTGGTGGTATCCAATGTGGGGGCCACCGTCTTGCTGGTACCCATGGTCGTGGGCATGGCCGAACACGTTGGTGTGGATCCCCGTGTGGCGGCCCTGGTTGTGGGGTTGGCCGCATCCAACGCGTTTCTGCTCCCCACCCACCAGGTCAATGCTCTCTATATGGGGCCCGGCGGCTACACCACCAGGGATTTTATCAAAGCCGGTACACCCCTAAGCATCCTTTTTCTAATTGTTCTGACAGCCGTGGTGGTGTGGTTATATTGCTGAGCCAGGCAATTACGTATGTGGTCAACGTATGGGGTCAGGTCTTGCATTATTACATTTCCAAAAATATTTAGAGCCTCTCTATAGACAAGCCAACCTCGAAAATCAGCATGTTCACGATCCTGAGATAAATGTGATAATGCAAGACCTGACCCCATTTTTATTTTGTTCTCCCTCCCCTGGAGGGAGGGAGTCAGTGGGAGGGGGTAAGATTGGTTCATTCCTTATTTTTTTTATAAGATCGTAATTTTATGCGCGTCCCACATTACACATTTCTTACTTATGGAACATCAGAGGTATCTCAATGGATGGGAGCCGAATACTTTTCGGCTCAATCGGTATGGGTGCGACGGTAATTCAAAATTAAAATATAGACACTCACCNGGAACACCCAGCCGGGGAAGACAAAACGAGATTCCGGAATCTTGCCGGCGAATACCATAAATCCCGCGGAGACGATGTACGTGATGATGATCAACCAGCGTGGCATTACATCTGCCCGTATCCATAGTGTCGCAACTGAGCTCATATACACGCCGACGACCCGCAAGGCATAGTCGCCCAAGACTTCGTTCATGAAGATAAACCCAAAATAATAAATATCTCCGCTCATCAATTTGTCGCTAACAGCGGTGTAGGTGCCAAACAACGCTCCTAAAGCCGCGCCCCATACGAATAGCATTCCCACAAACAATATCCCGCTTCCGAAAAAAACGGTCGAAAAGAAGTGGTCTCGCCGATCTTCCAGCCAGTCGCGGAGAACGCCGGTAAACCATAAAAACGCGATGCCGTTGAACGGCACCAGGAGTAATCCCAAAGAGGCGGCTTTGGAATTTGCTTTTAACCACTCCTTGGTAACATCGGCCGGTGAAACCGTGACCAATTCCTGGACCAGGAGCATGATGGTCACCGATAAAAGCGTAAACACGATACCGTAGAGCGCCGCCGCACGAGGCGATCTCAGATCAGAGAGGGTGAGCTCGTCAGCCTCGGTATCAGGCTGTTCCATTTCGCTGAGGCTATCGGTGTTGTCTTCTTCTGAACTTCTGCGACGATCAGCATTAACTTTACTTTTTATTCCGTTCTTCAATGGCATGTTCCGCCTTTTCCTGCGCATCCTCGAGGGCTTCTCCGGTATCCTCGGCGGCTTCCTTAATTGTATCTCCGGCACGCTCTAAAGTGCTCTTTTGCTCTCAGCCACTGGACCCAAACTCCGAAAGGGTGAAAAACAGAATAAAGAATGGCTTCTTTAGAGCGGGCATTCGTTAGTCCCTCCTTACATATGGTAGCTCATACCGTTCATCATCCACAACAGCGTTTAGATTTTCGGCCGCTGCCGCAGGGGCAGGGCACATTACGGCCTGGTCCCATGGGGCGTATAATAGTCCTTCTGCTGTCCAATCCACATCGCTTCAATAGCGTACGCCCACCAACGAACTGGAAACAGAGCAAGGATCATAAACACCTCGCATCAGGGATCGAATCTCTGAAATGCCCAATTCACCCCGTCAATGTCAGGCAAATGGGATCCGTCGTCCTTGCCCACCTCGGCATCGATCAACCGGTTGAGCTTGTCGTTCATGGCGAGCAGGAGGTCCTGCTTGGTCTTATCAAGGGTAAGATCATGCATCTCATTCGGATCGTTCTGGAGGTCGAATAATTCGACATCGTTGGTCTGAAAAATCTGCTTAACCGTCGTCGGACGGTTGTGCTCGGTGGTGCTGAAGTATCGGCTGTATTTGTACCGGCCGTCAAACACGGTACGTATGGCGGAACGCTTTTTCGTGTCGGGCCTCGGGGCTGTGTCTTTTGTCAGTTTTTTATTCGCTTTAATAGCCTCTAAAATCTTTGTAAGCCAATCTGCATCCATGTACGACCACATGCCGTAGCAGTATAGTGCGCCCTCACGGATGGCATCCAGAGGGGCGTTTTGAGGATTTTCGAGCAAGGGCGACACATCGTGACCGTGGAGTTTGTCGACCACCTCTGTCTTCTGTTTTTTATCCGCCCCGGTCATGGCCAGGATTGTCGGTACGAGATCCAGATGGGAAGTCACGGCCCGGCATTTTTCGCCTCCCGGCATGTCTGGGTGGTAGAGAATGAAAGGTACGTTGTTTTGTTCCCGGTAGGCGGTGGCCCCTTTACCGGACATCCCGTGGGCGCCGCAAAGCTCGCCGTGGTCTGCGGTAAAGAGGATGATGGTGTTGTCCATCATACCCAGATTGTCGAGATCCGTGAGGATGGTGTCCAGGGAACGGTCGTTGTCGCTGATACAGTTGAAGTAGTAATCCTGCAAATTTCGCCAACGTGNGTCTTCGTTGGGGATCGCACCGACAAGCAACCTTCTCGATCTCTGATATTCCTTGTGCGCCTGGGGCCGTCCTGGTTTATTCCACTTCTCGTTGCGGCTGGGTGACAGTGGAACATCCCACTTCTTTCGGTAAATCTGGTCGTCTGGCTCCCGGTTGATCGGCATTCCCGGTTTGGGATCGCCCTGGATGTTCTGCCCCGGCTTGTCGGTGTTGTAGAACATGACGTCGTGGGGGTTGACCAGATTGAGTGCCATGAACCATGGCTGGCCATCGTCATTCAGCGGTTTACCCTTGCGCCGCAACCACCCCTGGGCGGTGGCGGTAACGAACGGATCGGTTTCATATCCGCCAAGCGGATCTCCCACCATGTCGCCAATTCCGGTAAAGTCGGAAAACCCATACTCGTTCATTAAATCGTTTCCGACAAGCCGGAGCGGTTCGTTGGGTGCAAAATGCTCGTGAAGTCGAGAATGAAGATGCCATTTCCCCTGATAGGTCGAATAATAGCCGGCATCTCGCATCATGTGGCCGATGGTGGGAATGTCGAACGGCAATTCCCCGATCCAGGGAAAGTTGGTATTGTCGAACATCCGGGTGTGCTGGATGTGCCGGCCGGTGTAAATAACCGATCGGGACGGTGTGNAGACCGCGGAGCAGACCTGGTGATTTTCAAAGGTGGTTCCCATCGCGGCCAGGCGATCTCTCCCCGGCCAGTGACCTTTGCCCCACAGCTCACGCTGGTATCGTTCCTGATCGGTAAGGATGAACAGGACATTGTAGCGTTTCGGGGTAACCGGCCCTCCTCCGGGCCTTGTTTTTTTAGACCCCGGCTGGCTGGCCTGAGCAGTCTTCGGTGCCAGAGAAACGGTTCCTGAACCCATGGCCAGTGTGGCTAACCCCGCAGTCTGTAAAAAATCCCGGCGGGAAAGTCCCTTCGAGCGGCCTTCTTTATTGGTGCCGGATTGACTCATTGATCCTCCTTTCGGTCACAGGTCTATGTGAGCTGAAAACATATAGAACTCCATATACGATTGAAACGAGATATTTGCCGTTTGTTTCGGAACAATTAGACCGACTCCCCGTAAGACTGTATGAGAACTGCCTGACTAGTGCCCATCCAGAAATGGTAGTTTGTGGTTCAGACCAAGGACGCAGTGTTTTGGCAACCGCAGGCGTAGCGGCGCTGCGTCGAGGATTGCCAAAACGTGAGAACACCGGCCTGGGCCGCAAGATGCCATTTATGGATGGACAGTGACTATCTTCTCAGTATATGAACCGGACGTTCAAGCTGGCGCCCCAGTCGAGCGTGCTATCCGCGAAACCCGCCAACCCGCTGCCGTAAACGCCGAAAAATGATGTAATCATGCGGCCAAGTTCGAGTTCGATATTCCCCGGGACAGCTTCCTTATTCCAATCGTAAGGCACCACGATGTCCATTTTGGTCCAGAACCCCTTGTCGAATTTCCGGATCGCTACCAAGTGAAAGGCGGTCACGCTCACATCCTGATCGCCTGAAAAGTCCNCGTAGTGCTGAACAGTGGATGTGAGAATCGTATTTCTTTTTTTGAAGGAAATGCCGACGATGGGGCTGAACAAATCCGACCCCGACCCATATCCCTGGAGAGTCCCGCGGCCCGTGTTGACCTCTGCAAAGTCCAAGACCAGTTCAAAACCGGTTGCCAGGCCATATTTCCAGTAGCCAACGTTCCCCTTGCCGAAAAAAAAGAGCGGCTTCAGGCTCAGATTGTCCCAACCCTGCGTGATCATTCCCGCATCGTCGGTTTTGGCATAGGTCAGCTCATAGCTCAGTTTTCCCCATTTGGCGAAGTCATAAATTCCTTTGATCCACCATAGGTTCGTGGTCACTCCGTCCTCGTTGAGGTGTGTCCATTTCAGATCCGTTTTATTCGTTTTTGCGAGCGGGTCAGAAGCGCCCGCGCCGGCGCTCCGGCGCGCTGCATCGGCCAGATCTTTCGCCGAAACGGGCACGGCAATGAATAGCAAACAGAGCGACAACATGACAGCCACGACGCTGCCTGGGGACAAATGGGCTTCTTCTATTTCCACATAGCCACCACACCGCATCGACAGTTGCATAGATCTACAGAAGGGCATTAGCATTCTACTCGTTAAAGGAAAGTTCTGCCAAGATTTTATTACTTAACTCTCAACTCACCCTTTATGTCTCGTTATCAAGTCCCGTGCCGGGGTAAGCCAGATGCTCAAATAACGACTATAACCTATCTCAAAAAAGCGTCTAAGGGCCCGGTGTCCAGCCGGTGGCGGGATTGCGGGCCAACTGGCATGGGTATGGGTGCGGGGCCCTGAACCCTGATACACATTTTTGAGATAGATTCTAACATTATCTTTAATAGCGGCAGCTATCCCGCGGCGCTCATGAAACCGACCAGAATCATGGCAGTAAAACCCGCGTAACCGAGCGGGAAGGCCCATCGACACGTCCGGTCGAGCCGGTCGCCGTCGGCCTTGCGACCAGCCCGATTCAGCTTGTCCACCACAATGCTGATGATCACACTGCCCGCCAAAATCAAATAGGTCCCGATCATGAACGCGTCCATCATTGTAAGATAGGGGATTTCCGGCACGCTGTCCTTGATGACAAGGTAGTAAGCGACCACGCTCAATACCCCGATGAGAGAAAAATTAATGCGGTCGGACACCGACTCCTCATCCAACCAGAATACGCACCAGGTCAGTGAAACGAGCACCACCAATGGAAAAATTATGCTGTACAGAATACTTTCCGGGCGCCGAGCAAGTTGGATCGAGTAGACCATCTCGGAAAAAACCATCGTGCGACCGGATGGGGTGGTAATTTTGGCCGGCCTCTCCGCGATTTCTGAGCCAAGCCTCCGCCATTCGGCAACGCCCAAATCCCCCTGCCAATTACCGATGGCACGGTCTTTATGAACCAAGATGACCTCACTTCGCTCATAGATCGGCTGATGCAAATAGAGGTTCAGTTCTTGCCGATCGAAGGGGTATTTTCTCAGATCCATAGGGGTTTCGGCAGTAGCGCGAAAATGGTCTGCGTACATCATCATCCCATCCGGCCAGATGCCGGCTGCCGTGTAATCAATTTCCCGGCTTCCGATACCGTTGGAAAGCTCGATATAGGGCCGCCATCCAGGAAAGAGCTCAGCCACCTCAAACGCCCCCTGGTAAAATCGTGGCGGTTTCCTTGAGTAGTCTCCGGGAACAAACCCGCTATCCGGCAAGTTCAACGCGACCGGATCGTAGGCCTGCCTCGGGTCCATCCATGTCAGGAGGATGGCGCCCTCAAATTCAATGGTCTCCTCCTTCTCGTTGATTTTCGTGATGTTATACACATTAAATGAAATATTTACCTCAACCGGACCATCCATATTGGGTGGAATTCTGAGACTTTCATTTGCCTGGGAATACGCCGGCGACAACCACACGATGGAGAGAAAAAGTATAAAGGAAAAAACCATCCGTCTCATTATAAAGCCTCGCTATGCGTAGGGGCCACATCTTCTTGCGGCAGGAATCGACTGCTTGGCGTAGGGACTATAAAAATTCAGCTATCCTTGGCCTTTCTGCTCATTTATTAAATGCACGTCTCGCTGAGGAAAGGGTATTTCAATGCCGGCCTCGGCAAAGGCATTGTAAATGCCGGTATTCAGACTGTGCATGAGTCTTCCACGGTCGTGTGGGCGTCTGGCCCAGCACAAAAGCTCGAACTCCAGAGACGAGTCGCCGAAATTACGAAAACGGACCCGAGGTTCGGGATATTGCACTGCCAGGAAATTTGAACGTACCTGATCCAACAAAACGGTCTCTACCTGGTTGATGTCCGAGCCATAGGCCACACCGATTTTGATGCGTACCCGGAACATGGGCTTGGGAGAGCTCTGATTGACGATCATGGTGTTGGTAAGGATCGAATTGGGGATCGTAATCATAATGTCGTCTCGGGTCTGGATGCGTGTACTGCGCAGGCCGATCTGCACGACTTCGCCGCGTTCATTGTTGTCGAGGACAATGTAGTCTCCCGTCCTGAAGGGGCGATCCATGAAAATCGTCACGCCGCCCAATAANTTGGACAAGGTGTCCTTGGCGGCAAAGGCCACAGCAAGACCGGCGATCCCAGCAGACGCAAAAATAGCGTTTACCGGAATGCCGAAATGCTCGGCGGTACTGTAAAAAAGAAGGAAAACGATTATAAATGAAATAGTGCGAATAACCAGACGGGTGACGTCTGCGGCAATGCTCATGGACTCAAAATGCTTGATGGCGGAGATGCCCTCATTGAAGATGTCGCCACAGGTCAGCACTGCCCACGATAGGAATACGAGAATAAGGCCTCTTAGTCCTACTGAGATGACACCCAAAACGACACCGGTGATATTCACCTGCTCATCGATAAAATAGAACATAGCAATTACAACAAGCACGCCGAAGATGGGGTATGTCAGCCGCTCCCAGCGCCATCGCCTGGTATTGGAGTCCATCTTCTTCGTCAACCATCGATACGCTCGATACGCCCATAAGAGAATGATGGCGCCGATGGCTACGGAGAGAATCAGGCCAATCCACTGCCAGAGCGCCTGTTCAAAAACGCCTGTCCTCATCCACCGGGGTAGGGTATTAATCAGTCTCGCCGGTATCATCCAGCCGGGAGAATATATATATTTTTCGAAGGTCCAGTCAGTAGTTTGGTCGGCTCCGCTACTCTCTCTAATCAACTTATAGTATTCGGGAAGCTGGGACACTGTTTCAGCAGTAAAGAGCCAGGCGCCCCTGCGGGTTCCTTCGGTGATCCTGGCAATGGTAATATCCGTATTTGGTATGCGCCAGAACGGGTTGTCCGTGTCTTTGAAATGCTCTTGCCCAGGAATAGTGTCGAGCGCGGGCACCTCAATATTGTCGAGAATCACTTTAAGGCGCAGCGTGGCTTCAAAACCCACGTCTGCTCGTCTGGCAGTTGAGATTTGCCTCAAATCCAGCGTGCTTGCCGCACGCTGAATGTATTTCATGGCTTCTTTAGACCGATAGCCGGACTGTTGGAACTCCGATTGGGCACTCTCCGCGTTGGTCATAAATGCGTGCAGAGTGGCTTTGGGGCCGGAGGTGTTGACCGGCTGCAAAGGGTGTTCCTGTGATGAGGCGGCTCTTCCAGGAGAGAGCAGATAAAGGCTGACAAACACAATTACCAACTGAGTACAGAAAACAGCAAGGCATTGACCGGAGTTCGGATTTTGGTCTTTAGATTTAAAACTCATGGGCGCTTCCTCTTCACCAGCAACTTATTCCGATCATCTCGGGCGTGGATTTTTATCGCTCGCAGGTGTGCACATTTTCTATGGGAGTATCCTCATGATCTCCTCCCTGCAGAAAGCTCTGGTGGAGACTTGCAATGGTAAAAAGCATCGATAGGAATTGGGCACTACTTTATTTCACCCAGAAGCTTCGGGTGTTTGACCAGCTTCCTGACCCCGTGGGCATAATTTTCTCCAAACACATTTTTTTTGCACCATTTGCTGAGACTGTTGATGTCGATTTTGGCGCNCTTTGGCCGGACACTCCACGTCCCATAATAGGGCGAACAATTCTGTTCGGTATATTTGGATCCCGTAGTGGATCCGGCATACTCAACCGGCTTACCGGTGTTTTCGGGAAGCGCTTTGGCCTGATGGTATCCATTCATCATGGTGCCGCCGTAGACGAAGTCCAGAAAATTGAGGGCGGACGGATCATTTACAACGGTAAATACCTGGGATTCCACGCGAAGATCGGGATTGATACACTGGTCGGATAGGCAGGAATTTAGAGTTTTACCAGGCTTCATATCACAAGAAGTATACACCCAGTGGACCTCAATGGTGTCTCCCGGCTTTAAATCTTTACGAGATTATGCACCATTTTAAGGGTATTCTCACGCAATGGTCTGAGTATGTAGGACCCTAAAGCCATTGTTTGCAGTTTTCCGAAGTTGGCGTCCTGCA
>Ga0049113_10000096_pt1 | contig 19552 bp, 19 predicted proteins | sample WorMettanBELIZE1_FD_55214 | JGI IMG/M metagenome (GOLD analysis project Ga0049113, IMG submission 55214) | Marine gutless worms symbiont microbial communities from Max Planck institute for Marine Microbiology, Germany - Olavius tantulus BELIZE.1 | ecosystem: Host-associated > Annelida >... | reverse complement strand
CACCATCAAACGAGGGTTATCGGTTAAGCAGGCAAGTTGCGCTTAAAATACGGGGAATAAGGAAAACAGCGCTGGAAATACCCGGAATCAGTCAAAAGGCAGATGAATTCAGGTTCGTTCGAACAAATAACGAACAGCCGGTTGATTGAAAAAACGGGGGGGCTTAATAAATCGGAAGTTTATGCATCGCGCAAAGGTCTCTTCACATCGAATCGGCTCGAGCCTGTTCGAGCCGGGGGAGATCGCGACTTCGGCCTTAAGCTCTGTTGGTATGGATGTTGAGTCCATGGGACGAGGGTCCGGCAGGAACTTCGGTATTCGGAGTCGGTAGCTGCTTGAGGACTGGTTGATCACCTACCGGGACCTCACAATTCAACAAGACCGAGGAGGCGATCACACAAGTAGGAAATCTGATGACACACCTACCGCAGGATGGTGACGAACCCCAGCTGGGTGGTTACGACTGACTCATTGCTGAGCTGGACGACGGAAGGCGGTGAACTTGGGACCCGACCTTTCCTTTCAAGGGGTTGTTGATATTTATCCGAGACCGTAGGGTGGGTCAGGCGCGTGCGCCAGGCGCCGTGATTGCCGTGCGGTGGGCGTACCGTTACCCGCCGAATGGCAGCCCGTAGGTCAGATTAGACCACGGATGGCCGCTCCCCGACGGAGGTGGCCGGCATACGGCGGATGGCGCAAGTTTATCCACCCTACGCAGGCTAAATGTTAACACGCCCTGGATCAATCAAATCCGGTCCTCCGAACAGCGCCAAATCATTCAGGATTGCTTTTAACCGGACAGCTTCTTTAGTCACCAGCGTTTAAGCTTGAACCCAGGCTGGTTCTTGATCTCCATGAGCTCATCACCCACTGCCAGCACCAGAAAACCTTGTTTCTCCGCATAGGTGAGCACGTTCTTTTCCACCCCGGGGCTGACAAGGATTCCCACCAGGGGCAGGGCGTCGTGCTCGGGAAAGAAGGTCCGAAACTCGGCGATATCGGACATGAAGCTGTCCACGTCGCCGCTGCGCAGGGTCGCCTTGGTGCTGTTGAGGCGAACGCAATTGGGGTGACCACCAGGGCTCGAATTCCTTCATGCGCCCATCGGGCAAACGGCGCTTGAACCACACCATCAGGTCATAGGCGGGCTCGTTCAGGTGTTTCTCAATGATACGGGGGAAACTCGGAGCGACCAGGTCTTCCACCAAGGTGCCTAGTTTGTTGGAGAGTTCTCCCCACTTTCTGTTCATCTCCCGCTGCTGTCAACGCGTCTCGTCCTTGAAGCCACCCATCTCATCCTTGAATACACGCATTTCGTCCTTGAACAGGCGCAGCTTGGCTTCTGTTTGCCGTTGCGAGCCGTAGAGCTTGCGGGATTCGGCGCCGACACTCCTGACGAAATCCTGCACGGTCTGTTCGAGGCTGTCAACGCGTTCGATGATGGCGGCCCTAATCGAGCCCGAGAAGTTGAAGTTAGAGGGGGAATAGCTAGCTCGTGGTCCGGATGCAAGTGGGTCAGCGGCGGTTATCGGGAATCTGGGTGCCAGGTTCCACCCGCACCACGGCGACAGCGCTTTGGTTGGTCTGTCGTGCTTAGGTTTGGAATGACGTGCAATTGATCATTATCCGGTTCGGCCATCCGACCCGAGGCATCAACGGAAATCGCCTGAGCCCGAATCCTGCTTCGAGTATCATGGGATACCAGTATAGACGCGGATGGTGGGATCGGTGTTCGATCCGGTCACGTCTCGTGACTGCGCGGGTTGAAGAATCCCCTAGAGGGGGTGCTATGAAGGCCCCGTGACGGACGGCAGCAAGGTTATATCCGTCATGGTCGGGCCTTACCGAAGGTGAGGTGGGTCTATCGTGTCCGCTTGGATCGATTTGAATTTCGGAAACTCAGGTAATTTCCAGGTGTTGGAGTTGATGAGGGCCGGTGGCTGGCTGATGTTGCCAATCCTTGCCTGCTCGATCATCGCCCTGGCTATCGTCATGGAGCGGCTGTGGACCCTGCGTCGGCGTAGGGTCATACCTGCTGGCTTGGTTACTGAGATCCGGGAATGGCACTGCCTGGAACAGCTCACGGAGGAACGCCTGGTCGAGGTGCAGGACGGTTCTCCCCTAGGGCGTATCCTGACCGCAGGCTTGGTGAACCGAGAGTATTCCCGGGAGGTGATGAAGGAGGCCATTCACGATACCGGCCGTCAGGTGGTGGCAGAGCTGGAGCGTTATATCAACACCTTGGGCACCATTGCCTCGGTGACGCCCTTGCTGGGGCTGTTGGGGACCGTCATCGGGATGATCGAGGTATTCGGTGTCATTATGGAGGCCGGCGTGGGCGATCCGGGGGTCTTGGCGGGCGGCATCTCTAAGGCCCTGATCACCACTGCCGCCGGTCTTTCGGTGGCTATCCCGGCCATGATGTTTCACCACTACTTCAACGGCAAGATCGATAAACTTACCATCGGCATGGAGGAGCAGGCCATGAAGCTGGTGGAGATCATCAAGGGCGAGCGCGCGGAGGACAGTGCCAAATGAACCTGCGCCCGCAGCGCCCCGAGCCCCCCGATATCAATCTGACGCCGATGATCGATGTCGTCTTCCTGCTCTTGATTTTTTTCATGGTGTCCACGACTTTCAAGGAAGACACCCGGATCCAAATCCGGTTGCCGGAAGCCCAAGGAGAGACCGTACCTGCCGAGATGCCGCGGGCCCTGGAGATTACCATCGACAGCGCGGGCGTCTTTTATGTGGACGAACGGATGGTCGCGGACCGCGAGCCGGCTACTCTGCAACAGGCGATCGCTGCTGTGGTCGGCGAGGAGAGAACGCGTTCAGTAATCATCAGGGCCGACGCCGCGACTCCGCACCAGGCGGTCATGACTGCCATGGATGCAGCCAGTCGACTCGGGCTGTTGCGCTTCTCCCTCGCCGCGACCCGACCCGGTGCTCCCCGATGAATAAGGCGGACGGCAGCGTCGCAGGTCCCGCCTGGCTGGTCTACCGGCGTTTGCTCGGCTACGCCCGACCCTACTGGCGGCCCTTTTCCATTTCGATCTTGGGGATGCTCGTCTACGCGGCCACCGAGCCGATCTTCGCCGCCATGATGCAACCCCTGTTGAACGGCAGTTTCGTGGACCGGGATCCGGATGTGGTGCGCACCATGCCGGTGTTCCTGGTGGCTTTGTTCGTCGTTCGGGGTAGTGCCGGGTTTGTAAATACCTACTTTCTCAAGTGGGTGGGGCGACGGGTGGTGGCAGACCTGCGCCGGGAGATGTTCGAGCACCTGATGCACACCCCGACCCGCTATTACGATCGCCACAGCTCCGGTCAGATCCTGTCCAAGTTCACCTACAATGTCGAGAATGTCGCCCACGCCACCACCACAGCCTTAACCACCCTGGTGCGCGACGGTTTCACCGTCATCGGTCTGATAGCCTATATGCTATACATCAATGCTTCCTTGTCGGCGATCTTCTTACTGACGGGGCCCGCCATGGCGGGGGCGGTGAAGTACGCCTCCAAGCGCTTTCGCCGTCATAGCCAACGCATTCAGGACCGAGTGGGTGAGCTGACCCATACCGTCCAGGAAGTCATCGACGCCCACCGGGTGGTCAAGACCTTCGGCGGACAAGCCCGAGAGCGGACCCGCTTTGGCCATGTCAACGAGAAGACCCGCTCCCTGCAAATGAAGATGATCGCCACCGAGGCGGCCAGCGTTCCACTGGTGCAGCTCATCTCGGCCCTGGCGATCGCCGTAATCGTCTACCTGTCCACTATGCAAGGACTGCGGGAAGGTATCTCGGTGGGGACCTTCATGTCCTTCGTGGTAGCCATGGGGTTGTTGCTGCCGCCGGTCAAACGTCTGACTTCGGTCAATGCTCATCTGCAGCGGGGTATCATCGCCGCCGAAAGTCTGTTCGATCTGCTGGATACACAGACCGAAAGCGACACCGGTACCCGCATTCTGGGCCGCGCTGCAGGAAAGGTAGAGTATCGGGAGGTGAGCCATTTCTACGACCCGGATCAGGGGCCCGTGCTCGAAGATGTCGTCCTCATCATCGAGCCTGGAGAGGCAGTCGCTTTCGTGGGGCATTCCGGCAGCGGCAAGACCACCCTGGTCAACCTCTTGCCGCGTTTCTATGACGCGACTTATGGGCGGATCCTCATCGACGGCGTGGAGGTGCGGGAGCTGACCCTGAACAGCCTGCGCGACCAGATCTCCCTAGTAACCCAGGACGTGGTCCTATTCAACGACTCGGTGGCGAACAATATCGCCTACGGTCGTCCGGGGAAGGTGGACCTGGGAGACATCGAGCGGGTAGCCCACGCGGCCTATGCCTTGGACTTCATTCGTGCCCTCCCCCGCGGCTTCGAGACCCCCATCGGTGACCGGGGAGTGCTGCTCTCTGGCGGGCAGCGCCAGCGGATCGCCATCGCGCGGGCCATGCTCAAGGATGCCCCCATCCTGATTCTGGACGAGGCTACCTCGGCGCTGGACACCGAGTCGGAGCGCCATATTCAGGCCGCCCTGCTGGAGCTGATGCAACACCGCACCACCCTGGTCATCGCCCATCGGCTCTCCACCATCGAGCACGTGGATCGAATTGTGGTTATCGAGCAGGGATGCATCGTGGAGCAGGGCCGGCACCTAGACCTGCTGGCGCGGGAAGGATATTACGCAAAGTTGTACCGTCTCCAGTTCCATACGAGTCCGGCGGCCACGTGAACGGATCAGTGAGCCGGATCGCGATGATCCGCCTTGTGGAAACGGTTTGGTACGGTGGTCATCCGCTCTCCTACGTCTTACTGCCCTTGAGCTGGCTCTATTGCGGCGGCGTCAGGCTGCGGCGTCTGGCCTATCGGCAGGGATGGCTGCACGGCCGTCGCCTGCCGGTCCCCGTGATCATGGTGGGTAATCTCACCGTCGGCGGTACCGGCAAGACCCCCCTGGTGCTGGGAGTAATCGACTTGCTGCGCCGTCGGGGTTACCGACCCGGTATCCTGGTCCGGGGCTACGGTGGTCGCGGGACTCGGCGGCCCCGGTTGGTGAGGGGGAACGATGATCCTTTCCAGGTGGGAGAAGAGTCGGTTCTGCTGGCACGACGCAGCAGTTGCCCCGTCGTCGCCGGGGCCGATCGGGTTGCGGCCGGCGAGCTGCTTCTGGCTAACTCCGAATGCGATATGATTGTGAGCGATGATGGGCTCCAGCACTATGGTCTGCGGCGGGATCTGGAGATCCTGATGGTGGATGCCTTCCGCCGGTTCGGCAATGGACGCTGTCTGCCCGCCGGTCCCCTGCGCGAGCCCGTGGCACGGGGCCGCGCGGCGGATCTGACCCTGTGCAACGGCGGTCCCTGTCCAGGGGGGCAGATCATGCGCCTGGTTCCCGGACCGTTGGTTAATCTCGCTGACCAGGAGGTCACGCAGGATCTGGGGGAGTTGCGCGGGCAACGGGTCACGGCGGTGGCGGGGATCGGCAATCCCGACCGCTTCTTCGCGCATTTGCGCCAACAGGGGTTGCATGTGGACGAGTGGCCCTACCCGGACCATCATCCGTTCCGCCATGAAGATGCGGCATCCTGGCCTCCGGGGTCAGTGGTTATGACGGAGAAGGACGCGGTCAAGTGCGCTGGGTTTGCGCGTCCGAATTTTTGGTATTTGCCCGTGGTGTCACGGCTCCCGAGCGAGTTTGAGCAATTACTGTTGGAAAAACTGAGGGGTATCGGCAATGGATAAAAGACTTTTGGACATCCTGCGGTGTCCCGTATGCAAAGGCGTCCTCTACTACGACAAAACGGCCGCAGAGCTCATCTGCAGGGGCGATCGCCTGGCCTATCCGATCCGGGATGACATTCCCGTAATGCTGGAGGAGGAAGCGCGGGAGTTGGGTCCCGAAGAAGGGGTCCCCGCGGCGTGAGTGGCTCAGAGGCTGTCTAAAAAACCAACACATTGATTTTCAGCTGGCTCCCCATGCTCCAGCGTGGGAGCAGATCCCGACGCTCCAGCGTCGATTAAGCGCCTTGGTAGGCTAACAGCCAGCACCTATCAGCACAAAGGATCTGAGCCCGCGGGTGCGGACAAGACGGCGGAGCGCGAACTTTTCAGATTTTACATCCTAAAATCAGTATCTTAATTTTAGTTAGACAGTATCTCAGGGACCTCTTGGAAGATACTCGTTATCCATAGTAAACGCTGCGAAACGACCGCTTTCAGACAATCAAACGCTTGCACATTTCCTATAAAATATACACAATCGATGCTGTAACATGTGTCACGCTATAGAGAGCTAATCATGCGGAGCATGACCATTGAGCAACTACGCGCTGCAAGCGATGCTGGTGGTGTGGCCGGCGTGACTCTGAAAGGACAGGGTGGGGTGTTCCTCGTGCAGGTCGCTACGCGCAGCGGTGCCGTCGCCGTTCTTGAAAGGAAGAAACTGCCGGCAACCGGGGTCGCGCCGATGCGATGCGCAAGGCGCACCAAGCCGCCGCCTATACCGATTGGCTGGCCGCCGAGATTCAAGCCTCTATCGATGACCCCCGGCCAAGCGTCCCGCACGATGAAGTCATGGCGCGGATGGACACTAAAATTGCCCACCTAAAAGCCGACAAAGCGGCAGGAAGAAAACGCGCATGAACCAGCCGCCGTCGCAACCCGAGGGCATCCCGCCGGCCGTTCCGGCTGTGCTCACGACCGAGCAGGTCCGGAAATGATGGATGCAGGGTGGTGGTTAAAGTTTAAATGGAAATCTGACCAATAGTAGTGTGTTGGGCACGCCACGCATTGTATCCCCTCTCCCTCCGAGGGAGTCGTAAAAACGGTGGCGTCAGCTGCCAGTCTGTGAAGTTTAAACTACAGAGGACGCCGAGAACACAGAGAATTGGCCGATTCCTTTCTTTGCGTTCTCGGTGTCCTCTGTGGTCCGAAATGACTTTTGCGACACCCTCCGGGAGAAAGTCTGTCCCGACGGAGGAGGGAGCCGAGGAGAGGGGATCAAAAAAAGAAATGGGGAGTAGTTAAATGAACCGCTGGTAGTGTTTTAGTTTTGTTGTTCTGCTCGTTCCCACGCTCCAACGTGGGAACGCAGGTGTTGCCACTTCAGCGGCCAAAGTTTCATGACACTGGAGCGTCTAGACTTGCTCCCACGCTGAAGCGTGGGAGCAAGAGAGGGTCTTATATTTGGCAACAACAAAATTAGAACACTACCGAACTGCTTCACTTCCAACCACTTGAAAAATTACCACTACCGGATACAGAACGCGCCGCGCCTGAGCGTCCTATCCGCATTGTCAAGGCCGACTCTGGCCAGAGCTGACGTGTTGCCGACTTCCGGCTGGTGTTGGTTGTGGAACGCCGGCAATTGCGGCAGCTTCGACTTAACCGAGCTTTGAGCTCTGGACGACGCCATCACGGCCGACATGGTGACCATGTCTCCTCCTTGCTCGCGTGAGCAAGTACCCCGGCAGCTCGGGCTATGAGGCCGATTTCAAGCCTGTCGTGCGTACATGGCGTCCCGAGTTGGCCGACTGACCTATGGCGAAGGCAAAGACTCCTTACCGCATCCGATGGCCGAGGTCGACTTGGACCGCATCGTCGACTACATCGCCCAAGACAACCCAACTAGGGCGGGGGAGTTCGGCCATGAGCTACGCGACAAGACCTTGCCGCTTGCGCAGCATCCCGAGCTCGGGCGTACTAGCCGGCCGGGATTGCCGGCCACTGTGCGCGAACTGGTCGCGTATCCGAATTACATCGTTTTTTACCGGGTGTTGGTCGAGGCCAGCACCGTGCAGATTTTGAGAGTGAAACACGCAGCTCAGCAAACGCCGTAACTGGGTGACGGGTTGGTTGAGTATAGGAAAAGCAAAGATGTCAGATACGCTGCGCTTTGCCCAGGAAAACTCAAATATCGGTTAAGATCAGTCAATGGATTCGCGTTGATTCGCGTGATTCGTAGTTTCTCCTCTTTTTTCCGACTGGTAACGCTTAACTTAACGGCATTGCTCTGGAGTCTAAGAGATCAGGGGGGGATTAAAGGTGACAACATGCAGAAAGAAACCGGCCGCAAGATCATCATCTTCGACTGAGCCATTAAGACCGTCCTGCGCGACAAGGCTAACTTCGATGTCCTGGAGGGCTTCTTGACCGCCTTCTTCGGACGGCCGGTAGTCATCCTCGATCTACTGGAGAGCGATCGCAACCGGACCGATGACGCCGACAAATGCAATCGCGTGGATCTCCTGACCGAGACCTAAGACAGCGAGCGGATCATCGTCGGTGACGACTACATCTACCACGGCAAGACCGAATTCACGGGCCTCCATACCCACCATCCCGTAACCCTGAAGAAATCCCTGGTGGGCGATCAGGTCCGTATCGGTGAGACCAATATCTTTCCCGAGTATTATCTGAGGGTCTAGATAATTTTAGCATCCTCAGATGTATGCTAAAGTTATGTTATGCAAGGGGAAAACAGGTATTTCAGGCGGTTCCGAAGCAAAATTCAACGTGATTATACGCTATTTCGCGTACGATTTACCGGCCTCGAAAATCGCTGCGCTGAGTGATGTAAGTCGTCCTCCGATTAATCAATTGTTAATGAAATTACGAATCAAGATCGCCCTGGCGTGTGAATCTTCATCACTCTTATCCGGCGAGGTTGAAGTCGATGAATCCTATTTTGGCGCCTGCCGTGTTCGCGGAAAAAAGGAGCGCGGCGCAGCCGGTAAAACGATCATCTTCGGAATCCTGGAGTGCCACGGGAAAGTGTACACGGAAATCGTCCCTATGATTAATACTCACTCTGCTGAGAGAAGATTCACTCTAAAGTTATCTAGACCCTATCTGATTCCCCTGAAACGCTTTGCGGATGTAGTGCAGGACGACCTGGATCAGTGGGTCTATGCCTTCAAGAACAATGAAGTCATGGACGAATTTACCGCCCCCGGTATCGGCGCCTTGAAGGAGAAGCTCGATTATCTGAAGATGGATGACAAGGAGCGGCGCAGGTTCGACAAGCATATCGATTATGTTCGCTCCGAGTGGGGAATGATCGAGCATGCCAGATGGGAAGCCAGACAGGAAATCGAAAATGCCAGACAGGAAGGGCGTGAGAAAGGACGTGATGAAGGAAGAAGAATCTTCGTCAAGCCTTTGCATGACAACGAGATATCCACTGAAATCATTGCTGCATCCCTAAGGCTTTCCGAACCCGCGATACGCCGGTTGCTCGATGACGGATAATGGTATCCAAACCGGATACGCGAGGTACCAGAAATGACAAATGGTCCTCCGATTGGCATTCGTGCGATCGGGTGATTACCCGCCATTGCCTGGTCGACCGGCGCTCGCCTAGTCCAAGACCGTGCGGAAGGGGACTCGGGTCAGGGTCCCTGCGAGTGGATGTTTCCCCAGCGGCTGTTTATTACTACCCAGCTTGACTCGGCTGAGGCGAGGGGAGGGGGCACCGCACAAAAAGCGGGCGAGGGGTCTTGGCTCGTCGAGCGTACCGGCGGCGGTGGAGACTAGTTGGTTCACCTGATCCCGGAGAACCGGTGGTATCCCCGGCGAGCCACGTTCCGGGAGCTCGGATCCGCCTGACCGACACCAGCTGCAATTGCCGCAGGGTTCTTCCAGGCGCTCACCGAAGTAGGCGGCGAGTGAGGCAGTTCGACAACTGTCTTTGCCTGCCAGCTCCAATACCTGCCGGAGTCGCCCGAGCTCCGCCGCTTCCCGTTTCAGACCGTAATGGTGCAGCTCGTCCGCCAGCGCGGCGGGGTCCGCGGGAGACTGGAGCCGCCGGTAGCGATGACGTAGCCCCATGGCCTCGACCTGCAGCATTTGATGCTCCCCTAGCCAATCCAGGGCTCGGATGACCCGTTCCCGGTTGGTCCCCAGCACCGTCGCAGCTGCGCCGGGATCGATATGGAACCAGGACCTGGCCTTATGTGCCTGGCGGAACAGATCGGCGAGGAAAGTGCGGCGCACCCCCTCGAAGCGAGCTAGTATCTCCCGCGAGGTCAGCAAGGGCTTGAATCGGTATTGCCCATATAAAGGCGTGCCCCCCGCGAGAAATCCTTTGATCTCCAGATAGGTGAGCAGGGTACGCAGCACCAGCGGCCGGATATCGTGCTCGAATGCAAGGTCGTAGAGGCTGACATCGAATTCGCTCCCGTGCGCAAAGACATCCCGGATCAGGCCCCTGACGGCATCCGGAGCCGGGGTGTCGCCGTAGACGAAATTTTCAAGCACGTTCAGATCGTCCGAGTATACCAGCATGTGGCAGATTGCCGGCTCGCCGTCGCGGTCGGCGCGCCCGATCTCCTGGGAATAGTTCTCCAGGCTCTTGGGAAGGTTGTAGTGATAGACAGAGCGGATATTCGCCTTGTCGATTCCCATGCCGAAGGCGATGGTGGCAACCACGATGGCCTGGTTCGAGGCCATAAACCAGTCCTGAATCTCCGCCCGCTGCTCGTCCTGCATCCCCGCGTGGTAGGCGCGGGCCTCGAGGCCTGCCGCGTCGAGGCGTTCCGCTAGCACCTCGGCAGTGCGCTGCAGGGTAACATAGACGATGGTGGGACCCGGCGGATTGGCCCGCAGGGCATCGAATAAGCAGTCGTCGCGCTCTGCGGCGGATACGGGGGTCATGATCAGGGAAAGGTTGGGCCTGTAAAAACCGGTGCGCACGGCCCGCTCGGCATCGATTGCCAAGCCGTCACAGATATCAGCGAGTACCCGTCCGTGGCGGTGGCGGTCAGGGCGAGGACCCGCTCGGCACCGCACGCACGGGCGAATCCCGCGAGCTTCAGGTAGTCGGGACGGAAGTTGGGACCCCACTCGGAGATGCAGTGGGCCTCGTCCACAGCAAACAAGGCGATCCGCACGGGGGTGATGGCCTCCCGAAAACGCTCGTTGTTGAACCGCTCCGGCGCCACATAGAGCAATCGCAAGGTACCCTCGCGCACCTGGCCCATCACCGTCCGGTGGGCCGCGGCATCCAGGGTGGAATCTAGACGGGCGGCGGCGATCCCGCGGCAGGTAAGGGCGTCGATCTGATCCTTCATCAAGGCAATCAGAGGTGAGACGACTAGGGTCAGGCCTGGCAGCAGCAGGGCTGGGAGCTGATAGCACAGCGATTTGCCACCGCCGGTGGGAAACACGGCCGCAGCGGAATGGCCGGCCATGAGGTGTGCGATTACGGTCTCCTGCCCGGAGCGAAATGTCTCGAAGCCGAAATAACGCTTCAGTGCGGCTCGGGTATCGGCCGACATGGTTGTTCTCCCCTTAAGGAAAAGCGAACATTATTGAGACCGAATCCGTGTCCCCGACAGTGGACGACCACGGAGAGTTGCCTCGCTATTTCCGGGGACCCTGCCATAGATGATGAAGGTCGCTATACCTCGCTTCAAGGCTCGCAGACCGGCACGCACCTTAGCCGGCATACCTCCGGTGACATCTTGCCCGGCACAGTTTGCACGTGTGGCAAAGATCAACCGGTCAGCGTGAATGGTTTGCGCGAGGTCCGAAGCCACATCGTCACTGGAACAAACTCCAAATCCGGTTGGCGTGATAACAAAGCCACCCCCGACGACCACAGTAGCACCATTCCGGAGCAGAGCTTGGATCGGTTCCGAGTCGGCAAGGCGGTATCCAACGGACGTCCCCCGCATCAGCATAGCCGTCGAGATGCGAAATGGACAGAGACCCCTGCCCAATAGGTACTCTATAAGGAAGGATTCGTACCTGCCGAGGTGGGCTGCTACTTCCGCAACCACAGCGCGAGACGCCTGGCATCGAGGTGTCCCTGGAGGAAGGCATATCGCTCCGCCGGTGGTTTTCCAAAAGCCCCCGTTCCGTGAACAAGAACCAGCGGCCGATTCAGGGCGGAGAGTTCATGCGCAAGGTTGATGACCAACCCCTCCTCGAGTCAGGGGCCGGTTCCGGTATCTCGGGTAATGAGGCTCGCTCCTAACTTGACGACGACACATCCTTGGGAGGTACTTGCTCGTGTAGCCATAGGTATAGAGGCTGTCTGATTAAAAGCAGTCCTGAATGATTCGGCTGAGCCGGCCGGATTTCCCCGGAAAGGTTCGCTGCAAACCAAGGTCAATGGATCAAGAAGCGTTGATGATAGCGAGTCAATCGCGACCGATTTGCGTTTTTCCAATCAAATGTGCTCCGTTTTCGTGTACTGCCTCCAACCTCACATCAAGGATTCGGTTTGTCGAGTTTTCCATTTTATCGGCCCGTACTTTGACCGGAAGATAATTCGGCGTATAACCGAACCATTCACCTTCCCGTGAGTCGTCGTAGGGGCCTTCCACCAGAATCGGCAACTGCCGACCGACAAAGCGGGCCAAGGTTTCACGTTTCATTTGGCGTCCCAGCACGTGCATTTGGTGGCTACGCTCCTGCTTCGTCCGGTCATTGACCTGTCCCGGCAGCGTCGTGGCCTTGGTGCCTGCCCGCGGTGAGTAGGGAAAGATGTGGAGGTGACCGCAGCCCAGTGATGCCACGAAGGACAGGGTCTGTTGCCACTCGGCTGGGGTCTCGCCGGGAAAGCCGAGGATGATATCGGTGGTCAGATTGAAGTCCGCCACCTGTCTGCGGGCCGCGCCGGTCAGACGCACAAAATCCAGGGTCCTATAGCGTCGGGCCATGCGCCGCAGCACCGAATCCGATCCGCTCTGCAGCGGCAGATGCAGGTGAGGCATCAGACGCCGGTCCTCGAACAGCGCCCAGAATCCTGCGGGCAGGTCCCAGGGTTCCAGGGATCCCAGGCGTACCCGTGGCACTTCGGTGTCGGCAAGGACTGCGCGGATCAATGCCGATAGGTCATTCCGACTATCACTTCCATAGCCCCCGAGATGGACACCGGTGAGTACCACCTCCTTAACCCCTTCCGTGCTTAGCCGGTTGATCTCTTCCACCACCTCGGCAATCGGACGACTGCGCTCCTCGCCCCGGGCGAGGGTTACGATACAGAAGGTACAGCAGTGGCGGCAGCCGTCCTGTACCTTGACGAAGGCCCGTCGGCGGCCGCGGACGAACAAGGGGTTGATCGTTCGCTCCATGGCATCGGAGACCATGGAATCCAGATCGAACGCCCGAGCGGTAATCTCTACTAGACGATCCTTGTCCTGGTTAGGTATCAACAGGTCGATGCCCTGCTCACGGGCCAATGTGTCCCTGTCCAGCGAGGCGAAACAACCGCTGACCACCAGCTTGGCCCAGGGATTGACGCGCCGGGCGCGGCGCAGTAGCTTGCGGGATTTGCGTACCGCCTCGGCGGTCACCGCGCAGGTATTGACCACCACCAGATCGGCTGTTTCCAGATCGGCGGTAACCGGATGGCCCTGTCGTTGGAACTGCCGGGCCCAGATTTGAAGCTCCGCCTCATTGAGCCTACAGCCTAGTGCCTGAAGGTTTATACGCATAATGGTACAGGATTCACAGGATTTTCAGGATTATTTTTCTGAATAATGAATTATAATATTCTGTTAATCATTGAAAATTCTGTGAATCTTGTCCTATTAACAGTTGGCACTTACTGGGCTGACGGGCACGCCGCCTGCACCATGCCGTTCACTTGAGTTGCGAGAGATCTCTGACGGCACCGCGCGCCGCGCTCGTCGCGAGGGTGGCGTAGGCCCGTAATGCCGTGGTCAGGGGGCGGTCCCGGTATTTCGGCTGCCATGCGGCAGTGCCCTTGGCCTCCATATCCCGACGGCGTGCCGCGAGCCTGTCCTTTGAAACCAGGAGTTCGATCCTGCGCTGCGGGATGTCGATCTCGATCCGGTCGCTCTCCCGCACCAGCCCGATGGTTCCGCCCTCGGCGGCCTCCGGCGACACATGTCCGATGGACAGCCCAGAGGTCCCGCCCGAGAAACGGCCATCGGTGACGAGGGCACAGGCCTTGCCCAACCCCTTCGATTTCAGATAGCTCGTAGGATAGAGCATCTCCTGCATTCCGGGCCCCCCTTTGGGACCCTCGTAACGGATGATCACCACCTCGCCGGGTTCGACCTGATCGCCGAGGATGGCCTCCACCGCAGCTTCCTGGCTCTCGTAGATCCTGGCCGGCCCGGAGAAGGTGAGGTTCGATGCGTCCACCCCGGCGGTCTTCACGATACAGCCCTGCTCTGCCAGATTGCCGTACAGGACGGCCAGCCCACCGTCGCGGCTGTAGGCGTGCGCCACATCCCGGATACACCCGTTGGCGCGGTCCAGATCCAAGTCGGGCCAGCGGTTGTTCTGACTGAAGGCGACCTGGGTCGGCCACCCGCCGGGGGCCGCGAGATACCGGGAACGCACCTGTTCCGCCTGGGTCTGCATCGGGTCCAACTCGGTCAGCGCCACGCCTAGCGAGCTACTGAAGATGGTCGATGGGTCGCGATGGATCAGCCCCGCGCGGTCGAGCTCGGCCAGTATGCCCATTACGCCCCCGGCCCTGTGGACATCCTCGATGTGGTAACGCTGGGTCGCCGGTGCCACCTTGCATAGATTCGGGACCTTGCGGCTCAGACGGTCGATATCGGCCATGGTGAAATCCAGATTCGCCTCATGGGCGGCGGCGAGCAAATGCAGTACCGTGTTGGTCGAGCCGCCCATGGCAATGTCCAGGCTCATGGCATTCTCGAAGGCGTCGAAACAGGCGATGGCGCGTGGCAGCACGCTCGCATCGTCCCCGTCGTAATAGCGCTGCGCGAGCCGGACGATCAGTCTCCCGGCTTCGAGGAAGAGTTCACGGCGGTCGGCATGGGTCGCCAACAGCGAGCCGTTGCCCGGTAGGCTCAAGCCCAGNGCCTCGGTCAGGCAGTTCATTGAATTAGCCGTAAACATCCCGGAACAGGAGCCGCAGGTCGGACAGGCGGAACGCTCATACTCGGCCACTTCCGCGTCGTCCTTATCGGGATTTGCGGCCACGACCATGGCATCGATCAGATCCAGGCGGACCTCGCTGCCGCCGCGGACCAGCTTGCCCGCCTCCATGGGACCGCCGGAAACGAAGATTGTGGGAATATCGAGGCGCAAGGCGGCCATCAACATTCCGGGCGTGATCTTGTCGCAGTTCGAGATGCAGACCAAGGCATCTGCACAGTGTGCATTCACCATGTACTCCACGGAATCGGCGATTAGATCCCGCGAGGGCAGGGAGTAGAGCATGCCGCTGTGCCCCATGGCGATGCCATCGTCCACGGCGATGGTATTGAACTCCTTGGCCACTCCGCCCGTCCGATCGATCTCTCTCGCCACCAGTCGACCAAGGTCCTTGAGGTGAACATGGCCCGGGACGAATTGGGTGAAGGAGTTGGCAATGGCGACGATAGGCTTCTCGAAGTCCTCGTCTTGCATCCCGGTAGCCCGCCAGAGGGCGCGGGCACCTGCCATATTACGGCCTTGGGTCGTGGTGCGGGAACGCAAACGGGGCATGGTGAATCTCCGAATGGAAGAAATGGGGAGAACCGATGCGCTACACCCCATAACGGTGATTGTATCGATCCTCACGAATGGATTCGCGGCGATTCGCGCGATTCGTAGTTTTCTCTCATCCGGTATCTATCACCTCCAGCAGCTCCGGCCCATCGTTCGCCGGCGAGTTCACTTGCTTCGACACTGGAAACGTCTCCATCTGCGTCGTGTCATAGGGCGCCAACATCCCGCGCAGCACCTCGATGTCCCTGAATCCGGAATCTAGCCACCGATCCCGCAGCGCTGGCGCCAGGATCACCGGCATTCGATGGTGGATCGGTTGCAGCCGCTCGCTCGCGTCGGTCACGACAGGGTGCAGGTCTCCGAAGGCCTCGGTGGGAATCAGACACCGGCGAGAACGGAAGGGGCCGCGGTAGGCTGGCTTCCGATCCTTTGGACCATTGCGGCAGCAAGCCCCAACGCAATGGCCGGAGCTCGCGGCGGCCGTTTTGCTCTCGGCACGCCGTCACCGATTGGGTAGGCGCGACATTGTAGCGGCGCGCCAGGGCAGCGTGCAAACCCTTGATGTCGAACATCGCGGTGTAGAGGGTGACGGGTCCGATCTGAACAAAACGACCACACATAAGAGAAATACTCCATTGCGCAGAATATATATTATGTAAAGCAAGCGATGCGATCCAAAAAGTTTGGACTGCTCGTCCGCACGGCCTTGTCTTGAGCGTAGGATGCGGTGAACGCGATGGTTCCACACCTGATCCATCTGAAAATGCCCATAGTGTCACCTTTGAAAGTGGTTGCTTACAGTGTGAGATCGACCTGTGAAACTTCAGGGTCCGTCCGGCCTCAGGCTATGAATCCTCTCACCCACCGGAGTACGACAACCCTATGCCGGACAGGCTCCTATAGTGACTTCCGCACCGTCCAGCCAGTTGTGGGCAGCACTGGCTTACAAGCCCACCCATGGAATGGGCATGCTTCGCGTTGTGCATCCAACAAAGGCCACGGTTGGGAAAACTTCGCAAAATAACCAAATCTTAGATCGTCTTGATAGGCACGCTCCGCTTTGCCCATCCTACGTTTTGCGTCCTTTGTCCCCTGGCCCAACCCCTAGGATGGGCAAAGCAAGCGTCCATCAAACTGAACTCAAGGTTTCGACTACTGCCAGCAGTTTCCGCACCGCGCCAGTTCGTCAGGAGGCACGAAGCGAAGCGTGCCCATCGACCTGCCCGGATAATCTATGCGAGGATTTCTGCAGATGAAGAAAGAAATAATCTGCGTAATCTGCGGATTTAAAAGGAGAAGGGGCACGGCAACACCGATTCCTAAGAATATCCAAATCCAGGGTTTGTTCTTACGCAACCAATCCTACAGCCAGGAAAGGATGATCGAATGTCGGGTTACGGCGCATTGTAAGGATGTTTGCATCCCTCACCATCGCTAAAGAGGAGGAACTACGAATCACGCGAATGCTCGCGAATGGATTCGCGCGATTCGTAGTTTTTTCTACCTACCACGACAAACGGCAACTCAAGTGCTGCGACAGTAGCGCCCGCCGGGACATGGGAACACATATCCCTTCAACTCCAGCAGCAGGAGCATGGAGGCAATATTTTGGGCAGGCAGACCGGTGCGGCGATCAGGTCGTCCGGGACACTGGATCATGGCCCAGGTTGTCGAGCAGTTGCAGGTAGTCCATATCCAGCTCTCCCGGATCGCCGGGATTATTCACGTTCGACTCGGTGGTCTTGGCGGCGAGGGGACCCAACAGGGAAGCCAATTCCTCGAAAATGTCCGCGGCAGATTCCACCAGCTTGGCCCCATCCTTGATGAGTGCATGACAACCCCGGGCTAGGGGGTTGTGAATGGATCCGGGGATTGCAAAGACCTCCCGCCCTTGATCATGCGGTTGCGACGCGGATAGCTGCGCCAACCGGGGCGGATCGCAGGGATCGTCTCGGGTCAGAATCCATGCCCCCTCCTCCTCCCCCTCCGCCCAAGTCAAATCGGCATCCGCCTCGGCCTCCGGGGGATCCGGACGGCATCCACCAAATCCGGTTTGAGGCCCACGGCCTGAAGCTCTGCCCGCTCGGCGGCCAAAACCCGAGTCGGAGCGCCGAAATGCTCGACCAGACGGCCTACCAGGCGTGGCCCCACACCGGGGGCGTCCTAGGATCAGCCATGCCCGTAGGTGTTCTCTGTCGTTGGCAGACAAGGCGTCGACTCCGGCGGGATCCGGCCTGTTCGACACGGACTCGCAATGAAAGGTTAGCCGCAAATCAAGGTCAATGAACCAGGAAGCGTCGATGATGGCGAATCAATCGCGACCGATTGGCGTTTACTGGCGAAAAAAATTTCCAATGGAAGAACCGACGCCCTCTCCCCAATCCCTCTCCCGCCGGCTGGGAGAGGGGCTTTGCGATACCCTCATCAGGGTTCGCTGCCAGCCAAGTCTAGTCTTCCAAACCGCGCTGTCCGGCATTATTCGGTGCTGCCCAAGCTGGCCTCCCGAACAGCGCCAAAAAATTCAGGATTGCCGCTCAGCAGCCGGTCGAGCGCAATCTTGGGCACCATCGCCTCCAGCTCTCAGCCACCCTGATCCGTTGCCCGGTCCGACAGAACCTGGGTGTAGGTGAAAAATCAGGTCCGTAACGCCTTTCCTTCGGGACCCACGAGGATCCACCGGTGGAGATACTCTTCATGGAAATGCTCGCGCAGGGCATCGAGCAACAAATCGATCCTGGCCCCGCCGTGGGCCGAGACCTAAACCCGAGCGATTCGTCCTTTGGCGTCCCGCTCCAAGTGCGGTTCGGTGTCGGCTGGCTGATCGATCTTGTTAAAAACTTGGATTTGCGGTATGTCATCCGCCCCGATCTCCGACAACACTTCCCGGACGTCCCTGATGCAGCCGGCGCAGCATCGGATCCAAGGCTGCGAACAGCTGGTCGGCTTCATAGACAGCGGACCGGGGCAGCCGGTTGAAGAGGGTCGATTTTCCGGCGTTGGTGTAACCAACCAGTGAGACCGTCGCCAGGGCGGCCCGATCCCGCGCCCGGCGGCCCTGGGTACGCTGGGAGACGATACGCTCCAACCGCTTGGTGAGCTGGGAGATGCGTTTGTCGATCAGCTGGCGATCCGACTCTAGCTGGGTCTCGCCCGGTCCCCCGCAGACCGATACTGCCTTTCTGGCGTTCCAGGTGGGTCCACCCGCGTACCAGGCGTGTCGAGAGATGACGTAGCTGCGCCAACTCTACCTGTGACTTACCCTCGAAGGAACGCGCACGCTGCGCGAAGATATCCAGGACCAGCCCGGTCCGATCCACTACTCGGCACCGGAGGTGATGCCCCAGATTGCGCTCCTGTGCGGGGGAGAGCCCGTGATCGAAGGTCACCAGCGCCACCCCGTGGATTTCAATCAGCGCCTTGAGCTCGTCTGTCTCGCCGGAGCCGATGAACAGACGCGGATCAGGCATCCGGCGGAAACCGCCTAGGCAACTCGTAACCTCCGCTCCCACCGCTTCCGCAAGCAGGCGGAACTCGGCGTGCGCTTCGGGGTCACCGGCAGTGCCTATGTCCACATGCACAAGCAACGCCCGCTCACCGGTAGCGGGGCGCTCAAACATCGTCGTTCAGGCAGTTTTTAATTGTATCGGCGTTGTCCGGAAGGAAAGGATCCCTCCGGTATCGGGACAAATTCGACGGGTTGCGTTCGACGCACCAACGCTTGCCGACCATCCGCCGGGCCGTGCCCGGCGTCTTATCGAAATCGAATTCGGAATTCCGATTGCGACCCCGATCCTGAAGTATCTCCATAAACTAACCTCTCTGGCTCCCAATAACTTATTGTTTTAGTGGGTACTGCTGTACTACCCTTTCTCAAGCCCCGGTTGGCTTTCGAATGAAACCGGCGGCAGCTTGACGTTGCGTGAGGGAACGACGGTGGAGATGGCATGCTTGTAGATCGAGACTTTTGCCCGAGATCCCAAAGGTTGCTGAAATTTGAGATAAGGTTGACTCCTAAAAATTAGGGACCTATATACCTAGCTAGCCGCTACAGAATCTGGCGTGCGAAAGACGCAGGTCCTACAGGTCAGTCCTTGGGCGGTTTGAGGAACAGGGT
>Ga0049113_10000095_pt1 | contig 19786 bp, 19 predicted proteins | sample WorMettanBELIZE1_FD_55214 | JGI IMG/M metagenome (GOLD analysis project Ga0049113, IMG submission 55214) | Marine gutless worms symbiont microbial communities from Max Planck institute for Marine Microbiology, Germany - Olavius tantulus BELIZE.1 | ecosystem: Host-associated > Annelida >... | reverse complement strand
GACACCCGCTAATAATTTTTCAAGCCTTGTCCAATCAATCAGCTCATGAACCTCATCCAGCTTCTTGCAAGGCATCGTGTTCTATCCGCATTGGATCTGCTAAACTGCATTGTTGCAAGTTTTTTCACGCCAACTTTTGGTCCCTAAGTGCGTAATTTTTAGGAGTCAACATTATCTTAAATTTCAGCAACTTTGGGGATCTCTGGCAAAGTCTTAGCCTATATGTTTCTCCCATTCTCCCTACCATTTTTCCCTTTTAATTTGCAGGTACCATCGAGTGGAGATCTTAGTCTATTTTCTCCACAGCTTCATATTGTCGGTAACCCCAAAATTGAGAAAAAAGTCGTGACAGATATCGCCAGCTATGGCACGCAACTTGGAACCTTATCCAAAGTGGTGCTGGCGCTTGCCGAAGAGAAAGAGCGCAAACATATTGATCCACATATTGCTGAATTGAAGAAAAGGGTAGAGAAAATCGACGCTCTCAAGAAAGATTATGCCGCTGATCTCGAAGAAGACATCAAATATCGATTGAAAGAATTAAAAAAGAGCAATCGGGATACATTCGAACGATTGATCATCGACCATCATGAAGAAATTAAAAGAAAGGAACCGCAAGGAGTTGTGTGATCTGGAATTTTTCTTTCGTTTGGATTCGTTCCTCGCCTCGACTAACCTGGCGGGGCACCCACAAGGGGTGCCCCTACAAAAAATCTTTCCGCCCTCTGCGGTTCCAATGTAAGACCCGCGAACGCGGGACGGATTCAGGTCGAAGCATTCCGGACCGGGTTTTCCAAACTCCCGATCTGCCCGATCTCGACCCGTACCTGGTCTCCGTCCGCGAGGAAGACCGGCGGAGTACGCGTAAAACCGACGCCCGGCGGTGTTCCCGTAAGGATCAAGGTACCCGGCAACAGGGTCGTATCCCGGCTGAGGTGGGCGATAAGCTGGGCCACGGAGAAGATCATGTCATTGGTTTGGCTAGTCTGCATGGTCTCGCCGTTGAGCAGACAGCGCACGTCCAAGACCTGAGGATCCGGGATCTCATCCGCGGTGACCAGCACCGGGCCCAGGGGACAGAAACCGTCGAAGCTTTTGCCGCGCACCCATTGCCGAGCACCGCTGTGTTTCTGCCAACGCCGGGCCGAGACGTCGTTTGCGCAGGTATAGCCGAGGACATGATCTAGGGCCTGCGCCTCCGACACGTCCTTTGCGGTACGCCCGATGACGACCGCCAGCTCCGCCTCGAAGTCGACCTCCGGGCCATGGGTGCAGGATACCGGTAGGACGATGGGGTCTCCGGGGCCCGTGACCGTCGTGGTGGGCTTCATGAAGAGGATCGGGTGCTCAGGAATCTGCGCCCCGGTTTCTTGGGCATGGGCGCGGTAATTGAGTCCGATACCGAAGATGTTGACAGGGACGATGGGGGCCAGCCACTTGTTCACGGCGACCGTCTCTCCGGTCTCGCTCAGGCCCTCGTAGAGGTCGCCCGCCAGTCGAAGTGTGTGCCCTTGGTCGCTGCCTCCTTCATCGTCGGGGGTCCCGTAGTGGACTATCCCGGCGGCGTCCTGAAAACGTGCAATGCGCATGGTGGTTACTCCCGGTTCGATCGGATTCGACACGGCGATCATTTTATCCGATTTTATCCGCAGATTTCCGCAGATGAAAAACGGAATGATCTATGAAAATCTGCGTAATCTGTGGATATCAGTGGGCACAGCCCACCCTACACTTACTAGCGCATAGGTCGGGGTGAGCTTGCGAACCTCCAACGAGTTGCCGTACCGAGCCCAAGGTGTCGAGGTTCGTCCCTCATCCTAACCTACAGAAACTGTTGGAAAGCCTGGTAGGTCAAAGTCGAAATCGATATCACAATCGGAATCCCGCTTTCGATACCGATTTCAGGTATGACGCAGCTTAATCAACTTAGCTACCTGACTGATGCAGTTCGTTAAATGTCAACACCCCCTAGAACAACCCCCGGGTCAAAAACCCGTCCACGACCAATATCAACAGCAGGAGCCCTAGCCCCAACAGGGTAAAGCCCAGCAGGTGGGAGATCCGGTTCCAGGTCTTGGACGGGGGCATGACCAGCTGTCTGTCCAGCTCGCCGGAGGCCCGCAGCCGCTCGTACTCAGCGGGGCGTTCTTCCTTGAACTCCTCCAGATCCCAGGAACCGGTGAACATCACCGTATCCAAGGGGAACTTGGCGGGACGGAAGTGATTGTTGAAGAAATGGACCACGAATAGGGTCATGACCGCCAGGAAGGCCTCCAGGCCATGGACCACTGTAGCCAGGTTGAAGATCCAACCGGGCAGGACGGTACCCACCGCGTCGGCAAACCAGAGCAGGAGGCCCGACAGACCGATGATGAAGGCGCCCCAGTACACGGCCCAGTAGTCGAACTTCTCCCAGTAGGTCCAGCGCCCGAAGCGCGGCTGTTCGCCCTCGCCGAAGTACCAGCGGAACTGCCCCTTTATGTCCTCCCAGTCCTGCTTGCGGGGTAGCAAGGAGTCGGGGCCGAACCAATCGAAGTCCGGGTCGCGGAGGAGGCGTACCAGGACCACCGCGGCATGCCCGAGGATGGTCAGCAGGAAGACGACCCCGGCCCAGTGGTGGATCCTGTTGAGGGGCTCGGGTCCGCCCAGGAGGGGCACCAGGGTCTGGGCCCAGTCCGTATTCGGATACATGACGACCATGCCGGTAAAGACCAGCAGCATCAGAGACAGGGCCAGCAGCCAGTGATTGAGCCGCCAGCCCCAGGCAAAACGGTGGAAGTGCACACCGCTGCGGGGCTTCTCGCGCTTGATCCGCATAGGATAGCTGCACCTATCGACCTTGCGGTAGATCACCGGGCATTCCTGCTTCTCGCGCCACCACCAGAGCACCGAGTGAATGTAGAGAAAGACCAGGACCAGTACGATCAGCGACCCCATCCCCTTGCCCAGCAGCCACAGGCCCGGGTACTTGGCGAAATTGCTCGTGGTGCCGTGGGGCTGGTACTTGGCGAATTGTTCATTGGCCCATTCGTGGCACTTGCGGCAGGTCTCAACGCGACGCTCCGTGCCCACCGGCGAGGCCGCATCGGATACCCGGACGATATCATGACCGGCGTGGCAATCCACGCATTTAGGGGCATCCTTGTCACCGTGCCAAGCTAGCTGCCCGTGGGGACTGGCCATATAGCCGTCGCGTTCGGCGGCATGACACTCGCCGCACTGTTCGCTGACCACCTGATGGGCCGGCAGCTTGGTCAAGTCCGTGACCTCATGGGAGCTGTGACAATCGCTGCAAGTGGCCGAATCGCCGACCCAGGGTCGCTTCAGGGCCGCCCCGTGCAGGGACGCCTGATACTCTTCCAGGGCTTGTTGGTGGCAGGCACCGCACATGGCGGGAGATTCCAGGCGATAGGTACTGGCGCGATGATCGTCCGAGGGGAAAACATAGTGCGCCGTGTGGCAGGTCGCGCAACCGGCGTTGTTCGGCACCGATACGTCCGCATGGGCGGACAACGCATAGTTGCGGGTGAAGGCCACCAGCTGCGGCGGCTTGAGCCGCAACCAAACGGCACGGTCAGCGGGCATCCATCGATTGCCTTTGGTTTGCTCATGGCAGGTGACACAGTCCACCCGGCCGAGTCCACCTCCACGGTGCGGCAGGGCTTCGATGTCGTGGTGACAATCGGTGCAGGCCAGCGCACCATGTACGCTCTCCTCGAAGGACTCGGTGGCCACAAATAACTTTTCCCGCGCGGTCTCCCCATGCTCCCCGGTCGGGACACTATAGCCCTTGACGCCGTGGCATTCCTGGCATTGAGCATTCTCAAACGGCTTGGCCCCACAGAACGTAGATATCAGGAGTAAGACCAGGCCGAGGATGAATGCGGAATGATGAGCATCTCCCGTACTCCGGGGAAAGACGGCTTTTCCTATAGAAAAAATTTTGTTTCTCATACCCACGGGACAAACCTATTTATCACTCATCACTGCCCATTCATCATTCCGCATTCATCACTCATCATTTTCATCCCCCTTGCCCGCGGCGGCAGACGGTTTTTTCATCTGGCTACCACGCCCCGGAGACTGTAAAACGAGCTATGGCTTTGCTTTAGACTCTTGCACAAATTTCGTCAGGACATCTATATGTGTCTTTTCTTATTTTTTCCAGATCAATTTGAAACTTAGTAGTATGTAAATCAATCAATTTATCTGTCAGTAATTGTTGATCCTTGAGATTATCAAGACGGTTTTCAAAGCTATTTACATCTAGTTTAATTTCAGTCAGTTCTGGGCTAATTAACCGTACTGCATTCGTAACTCGGTATCTATTTTCACAACAGTTTCTTTCAATTCTGAAATTTCCTGATGAGTAGCGAAAATCCCTGAGAAAAATCCGACAATTCCCCCGAGAAAAAGTATCGCGACTTTATCCCAATTGTTTGCCCACCATGCGTTCATTGTGCTGCTCCCTGCTCTTTAGTCAGACTAACTTTGCGTATCCGGAGCAGCCCTCAACTCAAGATTCTCGACACGCAGTTTGAGCGCCAAGACTTCCTTCTTCAATAGCTGAATCTCTGAAACAAGATTCTCAGATTCCCTCGTGTTGAGTTCCAGCTTCTGGAGTGCTTTCTCCAGAAGATACTCACTTTCCTTAGAGCGTTCTATGGCTAGCCTAGAGTATTCCATAGCCCGCTCTCGGTATAGCTCGCTCTGTGGGGAACTAAAGTAGATCGTATACCCGACAACCATGATTCCAACAAGCACGCCAGCCCCTATCAATAATGAATTTCTGGTTTTTCTTCCTACTTCTTCTTCAATCTCATCGCGTAATTCTTCCGTTTTGAACCGAAAATACTCATCAGTAAGAACTGACACTGTTGAAGAATCGCCGTTTCGGTTTTCCATTCGCCACCTTCCTCCGCTGAACGCGGCATTTTTATATTCAAGGGCGCCTTGAAAAACTCAAGGCGCCCATATGGGGCAGGGATACCCCACTACCTTCGTACATGTAAGCGCCCTTATTTGGCGCCGACCTCGAAGCCGTGGTTGTCGCTATCCTCCGGGCGCCAGAACTTGGGCGGCTCGCCCCCTTCGAACCAGCGATGCAGCTCGGAGGAGAGGATCTCATCGAGCAAAGCCTGGACCGCGTCGGCCCCCTCTGTGTTGTCGGCGTGCCGGGCCTTTTCGATCGCCTCCCGTACCTCCGGTACCATCTCGATATAGAAGCGGTGGGCGACCTCGTACATGCCCTCCCAGTGGGCATAGTCCGGGGCGAACATGGCCGCACCGTGCCGCGCCCGGCGCCCTTCGTGGTGCCACAGGTAGAAGTAGGTCCACTCTACCGCCTCGTTGAACTTCACCTTATCGCGCAGGCCATGCTCGGCCATGGCCATAAAAAGCCGCTTGGCGGGGATCGCGAACTTGTCGTTGTAGAGATTGATGAAGGCATCCAACTGCTCGAAGTGGGCATCGGCGATCTTGCGCCCATGACAGGACTGGCAGATGCTCTTCATATCCTTGCGCCGGTCGATCCAGGACTTGACCTCTTTACCGGCGGCCTTGTCCTTCTCATCAATCTTGAAGGAGACCGGGGCGCGCAAATTCCAGGAGATACGGTCACCGATGTCGTGGGTGACCGGCAGGTCCTTGGTGCGGGACATGTGGCAGGTGACACAGGTCGGTGCGGCGTTATAGTCCTCGCCGACCACCCATTTGGCCGAGTCCAGGTTCATCCGGTCCAGATTGGCGCGGAAGGCCACGCCGTGGGCTGATTCCTCGAAGATCTCCTTTTGGGGATGGTCGGGCCCTAAATGGCAGCGGCCACAGTTATCCGGGTGACGGGCTTGGGCGGCGGAGAACTTGTGCCGCAGGTGACAAGCGGAGCAGGCGCCCTTCGAGCCGTCCGGGTTGATACGCCCGACGCCCGTGTTGGGCCAGGTGGCCACATCCAGGGTACCGTCGGAATTGACCTTGACGATGGAGCCGTGGCAACCAGCGCACCCCATGGTCACCACTGGCGAGGTGCCATTCAACACCGGGCCACCCTCCACCACCTCGGCCAGGACATTGTCCAGGGATCCCAGGATGTTTCCCGCCGAGGCATGATGCGAAGCGTCGAACTCGGCCACCTCGCGCTCGTGGCATTGGGCGCAGTCTTTCGGAGAAACGATGGTCGCGATCACGAAATCCTTGTGCAGAATGGCGTCCAGATCCGACTTGTCCGCCGCATGGCACTCGTAACAGCCCACGTTCGCGGCGAAGTGCTTGGAGTGACCCCACTCGCTGTAAATACCGGGGCTTTCCTCGCGGTGGCAGGACATACAGGTCGCGCTCTCCTTGCTGAGCTGCGAGAAGCCCTGGAGGATCTGTACCGGCTCTGTCTCCTGGGGCGGCGTCGGTGCGGAGGGCTCAGGCTCCACCGCAGCCTGAAGCGGCAAGGCCGCTAAAAAGAACAAGGTGACACCGGCGATTAGTCGCGGCGTGCTTGGAGGTACCGAATACATCTGTGTTGTTTCCTCGTTTACCCTTGGGTTGAACCTACGAATGCGGTGCAAGGATAGCGCCAGTTTCCGGAGTCCGAAATGATTTTTCCGATAGTCTTGAAAACTCGAAGTACCTGTGAGACTCGGGATGGGTCACTCTGCTCATGCGTATAGGCACATCAGAATGCGACATGCTCGGAAACCGCATTTTGCCTGCCTGTGTGGGCAATCTACCTACCGCCTGACGGTGGGCGGGGGATAATATAAGATTTTTGGCTAGAATTTATTTACTGGTGGAAACTGGTCGTTGGGTTGCCTGATCGCTCAGATCCCACCGCATCATTAGTCGTCAGTAGATACCATCACCAATGGCTGGTGGGGATCGCCGGTACCTGGCCCTGATCGCACCGCTTGGGGACGCGGAAGCTCCGTGCCGCGGAGAACGGGACGGCCATCCCTGGGTCCCTTTTTGGATGCTACGGCCTGGCTGGAAGACTACCTGCACCTCGTCCTCCGCGGTCGTCAAGCTATATTTCCGGCCAGCAGAGATAGCCGGAATCCAGACGCCGGGGACGATAAAAGCAGTGAGGGTCTGAACCATTAGCGGCTCGCTTACCACTTACAATTTACCACCACCGGGCAGGGCAGATAGGGGACGCACGCAGACAGGCGAGCGAAATCCCAGAGAAGGGATTTTTCCAACCCATATACGGAGCCGGACAGGCACCTTGCTGCACCTCGGCGGTACATCGGGGACACGGCGGCGCCCCATCCTGGTACAGACCAAGGGCGCCTCTCGAACCAGTAGAGAAGTAGAAGCCAGGGTTTCCCCTGGTTCCCCAGGGCAACCGAAGAGTCTAGACAACTTTAGAGTGGATATTCTCGGGTTTGGTATGTCCCTCGTATCCTTGGCCTGGCGTCGGGCCTTCATTGAATCTTCCTGAATGGCCCGCCGTGTCATTCTGGTTGGAGTATCTGCTTATCCTGGATTGGTCAAGGCTCGAACCCTGGCATTGGGCGAATCTGAATTGTCGTAACCGGCGCCCTGATGCTCTGGTTGGCGGGCAATGCGGTTGCCCCTTATAAGGCCGAGTTGGATTACGCTAAAGATAAAGCCTAGGTCTTCGCCGACCATGCACGCACTGTGTCGCCTGCGCACGCTTGCGGTTATCGCCGCCCTGCTGCTGGCCCTGGGTTTAATCGTGGTGCATCGTCAGCCCGGCTGGTTGGAGTATCTGCCGGAGCGTCAGGCCCAGGCACTGAGGGATTTCTACGGATAACCGCGCCGCGACTTCATCCTGCAAATGACATCGCTATCGGTGCCATCCGAGTTTGAGCCAAATTTTCCTATAGGAAAAAATCGGTTTCTCCCCGTGGGAAAATCGCAAAAGTCCTTTCGAACCACAGAGCCCGCGTAGGACGGAAAGCGCAGCGCATCCCGCCGATTGGGCTTTTTTATTTTTCTCACACCAAGCCACAAAGACACCAAGACTTCTCCTTGATTCCCGGCGTTCTTCTCTCGATCCTGATACCCCTTTGTGGCTTGGTGTCTTGGTATGATGCAGAAGAAAAACAGGAGACGGGAGATCAGATTATTCCGTTTCCGCCCCGCAACAGTGATCATGCGCACCTGCTTGCTCCGTAGAAGACGCGGATTTAGCCAGGTTAGGATGGGCAAAACAAGCGCCCGGCAGGCGAGTTCTTAAGGTTTCGATCATTCCGTAGAGCTTTCCGCACCGAGGCTGCTCGTCAGGATGCACAAAGCGAAGCGTGCCCATCAAATCCGGCTACGCCATCACCTTAGTTTCTCGCCTCGTTAGGAAAAACGACCGACGGCTGCTTATAATTGAGTTTCCTGCGGTCGAGCCCTCATCCGTATCCCGTTCCGGCGACCCCGGCAGGGAATGGCGGAGAGAGGATGCCTCCGGCGCGTATTTTCTACGGTGCGCTCGCTCCCATGAGGGTCATTCGCGGATTGCATAACCTGATACCTCGGCCGCGCGGTACGGTCGCCACTATCGGCAACTTCGACGGGGTACATCTGGGACACAAAGTGGTATTCGGGCGCCTGTTGGCACAGGGGCGGGTGCTCCGACTGCCGGCCATGGTGATTACCTTTGAGCCCCAGGCCATGGAATATTTCGCGCCGGATGCGGCGCCGGCCCGGCTTACCCGGTTGCGTGAAAAACTCGCCGCCCTGGCGGACTGCGGCGTCGAGCAGACGATATTGCTTAAATTCGGTCCCAAGTTGGCGCGGATGGGGGCGCGGGAGTTCGTGCAGGAATTGCTGGTGGACGAACTGGGTGCCCGGTATTTGCTGGTCGGCGACGATTTCCGCTTCGGTCACGGCCGGGCAGGGGACTTCCGGCTACTGCGGGAGATGGGCCAAGAGCACGGCTTTACCGTGGAGGGCCTGCGCACCATAACCCACGAGGACGAGCGGGTGAGCAGTACCCGCATCCGCGAGGCGTTGGCGCGGGGAGATTTCGAGTTTGCCCGGCGTCTGCTGGGTCGAACCTACCGCATCTGCGGACGTGTAGTCCACGGCGACAAGCGCGGGCGGGGCATCAATTTTCCCACCGCGAACCTAAATCTGCACCGACGGGTGAGTCCCCTCCGCGGCGTCTACACGGTGATGGTCGGAGGTATTGCGGACCGACCCTGGCCGGGGGTCGCGAATCTGGGGACCAGGCCGACGGTGGACGGGAGCGCCCGGTATCTGCTCGAGGTCCATCTGTTCGACTTTACGGGCAACCTTTACGGCCGGCATCTGGAAGTCGAGTTTCGACACAAGCTACGGGATGAGAAGAAATTCGGGTCCTGCGAGGAGCTCAAGGCGCAGATCGATCGGGATGTCGTGACAGCGCGGGCGTTTCTCGGCGTGCGACAACCGTGATATGGAGTCCGCAAATGAACGCGAATGGATTATGCGTTTATTTCGCGTTCATTCGCGGACCAAGGTCACAAAGGCCAGGTCGTAGCTGTTGCGCGCATCGTGCCGCCGTTCCTTTCGGGTAATCTCGCGCCAGGAAGTCCGGTCCCAGTCCGGGAAGAAGGCATCCCCCTCCAATGTCGCGGCCACCAGGGTCAGATACATGCGCCGAGCCAATGGAAGCATTTCTCGGTAGATGCCGGCCCCGCCAGCCACCATCAGCTCCGGGACAGACCCCGCGGCTGCGATGGCCTCCGTCGGCGAGCCCGCCAGGATGCAGCCCCGGGCCTTGTAGGAAGGGTTGCGGGTGACCACGATGTGGGTGCGATGCGGGAGTAGTCCTGGCAGGGATTCCCAGGTCCGCCGACCTATGACGATGGGTTTGTTCAGGGTCAGGCCCTTGAAATGGGCGAGATCGGCGGGGAGGTGCCAGGGTAGGCGACTACGGTGTCCGATGACCCGATTCTCGGATATGGCGGCGACGATGGAGACCAGCGGTCGGCGAGCAGTCATGGTGGCTATGTTAGCGTCTGATCGAAAACTCCGTATCCCCCGCGTCTGTCTGCCGCCAGGCAAGTTGGCCTTGCCTACCTCAGGAACCTGGATCGGGGTTCCCGATAGGACCTTTTTTTATCCGCAGATTACGCAGATTTTCACCGAATAGAAACGAAATAATCTGTGAAAATCTGCGTAATCTGCGGATAAAGGGTATCTATCAAATCCCATGAGATTATGGACTCGTTTTTTGGACGGATGAGAATAACCCTTTCTTTAAGATATGATCACCCGGCATATGACACTTAAGGATAGTTCATCGTGGTCAATCGACTATGAGCAGAGATCGGGAACTGCTGCCGTTTAGGGTCAGGCCCCGACCTTCCCGTATGTTGGCGGTATTCCTGCTAGTAACACATGGTGCGGCTTTGTCCGTCGTCGTTGCGCTTTCCTTGGATTGGTATTGGCGCCTCGGGCTCGGTAGTTTAGTGTTCATAAGTTTGGCCAATGCGATGGGGACACAGGTCTTGTTCTTGATTCCCTGGGCAGTGCGGGAAGCGATTTGGGAACCGGACGGAACCTGGACCCTGACCCTTCCCGCTGGAATACTACAAGAACAATGTAGGCGGTACTTTGGCCCTATGTGAGGCCATGGCCGAAGCCGGGGTTAAGAAGCTCATGTTCAGCTCGTTGGCTACCGTCTACGGCGATCCCGCCTCGGTGCCGATCCGCGAGGATTTTCCTACCTGCCCGACCAACCCCTACGGTCGTTCCAAGCGCTTTTCGAGGAGATCCTGCACAACCTGTACCGGTTGGACGGCACTTGGAACATCGCATTGCTGCGCTATTTCAACCCGGTGGGCGCCCACCATAGCGTGCGCATCGCTGAGGACCCCAACGGCATTCCCGGCAACTTGATGCCGTTCATCGCCCAGGTAGCGGTCGGTAAGCGACCTCGGTTACAGGTGTTCGGGGACGATTACGACACCCCGGACGGCACCGGTGTTCGGGACTATATTCATTGACGGATCTGGCCAGGGGCCACCTCAAGGCCCTGGAGAGGCTGTCCGTGGACCCAGGCGTCGTCACCTAAAATCTGGGGACCAGCCGCGGCTACAGTGTGTTGGAGATGGTACGTGCCTTCGAGCGACCCAGCGGCCGCTCGATACCTTTCGATATTGTCGGGCGTCGCCCCGGAGATATCGCCATCTGCTATGTCGATCCCGGGTTGGCGAGCGCGGAGCTAGACTGGACCGCGGACTTGGGAATCGAGGAAATGGTACAGGATACCTGGCGGTGGCAGTCCCAAACCCCGACGGCTACGAATGATTCATGGGCAATATGAAGATAATTGCGGGCCTACTCCTGCTGCCGGTTCTGACCGAGTGCGCCACACCCGAGGACACCACGTCCAAGGGACCGCCAGTACAGGTTACCGTCTACCGGGAACCGTCACCGCGCGACAGCCTGTTCCCGATGCTGTTCATCATCGACGGGCATCCGGTTTTCCAGCTGCAACCCGAAGAGGCGCGTCGCTTCAAGCTTCCTGCGGGGGATCACAAGTTCGGGTATGAGCTGGGCGTCTACAACTGCTCGGCGCGGGTGCGGCTCGAACCAAGCAAGACCGCTAGCTACCGGTTGGCACAAGGGTGTGTGATTGCGTTGGAGGACGAGTCCTGAGGTATGGGGGGTACGGCAGGGCAGGTCGATGGGCACGCTGCGCTTAGTGCAGCCTGACGGGTAGCCGCAGTGCAGAAACCGCCGCGGGATACTTAAAACCTCGCGCTCGTTTGATGGACGCTTGCTTTGCCCATCCTAAGGTTGCCCAGCCTGGGGGTTGGGCCAGGGGACAAAGGACGCAAAGCGTAGGATGGGCAAATCGGTCATTCCGTGGGGTTTTCCCAAGCGTGGTCCTTTGTCGGATGCAAAAAGCGAAGCGTGCCCATCACATCCGGTTGTAATTTGTTGTCTTAGATAGAAAGCATGTTCATCCATGCCCAGGTTTCCCGACTTGGATGGAAAGCCGTGTTCGGTCTGTTTTATGGCGCCAAGTATAGGCCGCGGTCACGGCATAGTTCCAAACCGCTCCTACCAGGATGCCGGCAAACGCCGATATGACCCAATAGGATTCGGCCTGAAACAAATAGGTGGCGATTCCGACGTTTGCGATCGCACCGATGCTGCATGCGAGGACGAAGGATAGCCAGCCCCGGAGCAGTTGCCACCGGCGCAGGCGCAGATCGCGGTAGGTCAGTATGTTGTTCAAAAAGAAGTTGGTGGTCATTGCCACCAACGTCGCTACGGCTTGACCGGTAATGAATGAGGTGCCCAGCAGCCGAAACAGGATCCAAAGCACGACCATGTGCACGACAATACCGGAACCGCCGATCAGCGAAAAGCCAATGAAGCGCACCGGGACCATGGACCCCATAGTTTTCTGCACCAACATCAGCAGATATTCCCAGAGCGCGGCGTTATCGAGCTTGCTTTCACCGGATCTGCGCTGGCGAAAGATATAGGGGATTTCCTTGAAACGCACCGGGTGCGACGACGAGGCGAAGATGTCGAGCAGGATCTTGAACCCGATGCCGCTGAGATTGCGCACGCAACTGTGCAGCAGAGTCGCGTTCAGCATGAAGAATCCGCTCATCGGATCGCTAAGATTCGCCTTGACCAAAATCCGGGCCAGGCGACTTGCAAACCGGCTCATGGACCGGCGGCGCCGGTTCCAGGTTCCGAGGCCACCACCTTCCAGGTACCGGCTGCCGACCACGATATCGAGCTCTTCGCACTTGAGTGTCTGCAACATGGAGGGCAACAGCGTCTCGTCGTGCTGCAGGTCCCCGTCAAGCACCGCGAGATAGGGTGCAACCGTGGCAAGCATACCCTCGATACAGGCCGAGGAGAGGCCGCGTCGCCCGATCCTCCTGAGCACCCGTATCCTGCGATCGCATTGGGCGATCTCTTGTGCCTTATCGGCGGAACCGTCGGGAGAGTCGTCATCGACGAAAATGAGCTCCCACTCCAATCCCTGGAGACTACGCCGCAACCGTTCCGTGAGCGCCTCGATATTGCCGGCCTCGTTGTAGATGGGGACGATCACCGCTAGCTCGGGCGGTGGGCAGCTTTCCGATGGGCGGTTAGACTCGGACATGTTCCCCTATGGGTCCCTTTCCCGATGGCGCGTGGACGGACCGGCGCGCTGTTCAACACCCGTCCTGCACAAGATGCGAAACCTAGACCTTTACCAGCAAACTATTGATTACCTGGTCCCAGGGATGGTCTTCGAATTTTCTCGATGCAATACGAGCGCGCCGACCCGTGTCCGGGCCATCTCTCATCAATGCCTCCCGCGCGCTAAATCGTCGTCGCCTCCCACCGCTGCCATGCGTTGCACGTCTTCCACCGAGAGGCCGAGCAGCTCGGAGACCTCCGCCACACCAAAGCCGGCTCAACAGACGACGCACAACCTGTGCCTTACCTTTTTCCATGTCTCTTTCCACCCCCTTTTCCAAACCTTCTTCTACACCTTTTTTCTCACTACGTTCGAAGCCGAGGGAAAAAGACGGCAAAGATTCGATATCGATTTCAGTCAGCATGCGTTCAGCCTCCTTAGATCTGTGCCTTCAGAATCCCGGTTCTTTCTCGACGTTTAACAGGAATTTTGCGCCGTCGGATGCGCGCATGCGGGCAATCAGATCAGCCCGGCGGTCTTCGACCCGTTGATGCTGGGTCTCCAACAATTCAATGGCTTCGCCGTCGAGCTCCAAGAGATGGCGTGCTAGATCGGTGGTGAGCCGCTTCAGCGTATCTCAGCTGATGACATCCTTTGCGGTCATACAGGAAGACTCCCACGGCAGTGCAGCGGTTTCGACATACGCAATTGGCGTTAAATGCCAACAGCCTCTAGTATATCCTGACTGGGCCCAAGCTTCGCAGGGACCGATTCGAGCAAGTGCTTTCTCTCCATGCAACTTAAGGGGCCGCAGGGCGAACTCGATTCCGTTGCCAGTTGGCTATGGGCGACGCTGGCTCTGGTAACACTCTGGCGGATTTGGGCGGCTTGGATGCTCCCGGTCACTCAGGACGAGGCCTATTATTTCGATTGGGCGCGCAGCCTGGCCTGGGGCTATTTCGATCACCCCCCTGCGGTTGCCCTGTTCGGGATCGGCACCCGTCTCGCCCCGACGTCGGCATTTTCCGGACGCCTCGGCACCGTTCTGGCCGCTACGCTTTCGCTGGTGGTGCTGGTCCGCCTCTATCGCGCCTGCAATCTGCGGGGCAACGCGCTGTTGGTCGCCGTGGTCGTCGCGTGCACAACCTTGCCGGGTCTTGCCTCCGGGGTGCTTGCTACCCCGGATACAGCACTCGGGCTCGCCTGGGTCTTCGCCTTACACGAGGGTCTGGCGGCCTTGCGCGGCGAGCGGCGGCGATGGTTGAGCGCAGGGATTGCGACCGGTCTCGGCCTGCTCGGCAAGTACACCATGGTGCTCATCGGTCCGGTTTTTCTGGGAGCAATCCTGTGGGCGGACCCCAAGGCCCTGCGGGCACCATGGCCTTATCTGGGCGGTCTGTTGGCGCTCCTGGTGTTCGGTCCGAATCTCCTCTGGAACGCGCAGAACGATTGGCTAACAATTCGGTTTCAGTTCGGTCATGGTTTTTCCACCGAGACCGATACCCTAGTGACCAATTCGCTGCCTGTTCCCAGTGGGGATCACAAGGTCGCGACTGCCCTGTCCTCCGCGCCACGCTTGATGGCCGAAGGTCTCGGCGGCCTGCTAGGCTTCTTCGGTACTCAGGTCGCGCTTTGGGGGCTGCCGGCATTAGCTATGGTCGCTGGTTTGTTTCGCAGGCGCAAAGCCGAACCAAAGTGGGGACTGACGATCTTCGACCCGGCGGCAAAGGCACTCTTGGTCACCGGGAGCCTGCTTCCACTCGCCTTCTTTGCGTTGGTGGCGACCTTCAGCGAGGTCGAGCCCAATTGGCCGGTTATGTACTTATCGGCAGCCGCGCCACTCGTCGCGCTAGCCGCGGCCAGACTGTGGATGTGGGTGATGGCGGCAGCCGGGGGGAATCTTTTGCTTGTGGGCCTGTATGTGCTGCATGGCTCGACGGGTATCCTACCCCTACCCGATGATTACAATCGGATTCTGCGGGAAACCCATGGCTATTGGGAGCTGGCGCAAAGCGTAGCAACCCTGCCCGGACATCTGTTTTCCGACCGGTATCAGATTGTGGCCATGACGCGGTTTTACGCGCCGCACCGACAGATAACCCAATGGCCGGGCATATCACGCTCCTCGGAGTATTTACGGGGCATAATTGCGCCCACTGTGACCCGGGAACAGATCGAGCAGGCCGGTGGTTTCTGGTATGTAGGCCGCCGGGTCCTACCAATAGAGATACCGGGCTTTAGGCTGTACTCGCAAGACAGCCTCTATTACTGTATGGACAGTGGTTTGGTGGAAGTACCGACGGATGCCGCCCGGCCATGCTCGGAGCCTCTCCATTGTTGGCAGCTTTTCGCGTATATAGCAGATGGCGCACGGTAGTCGGCTTCTTGTCAAGACAGGTACAACCGTGCCGAAGTCCGATAATATATGAAAAACAGTTGGTTGCAGTTAGATGTCGACGTGCCATAGGATAGGAATACAATTTCTCTGGGTTCCTTTTTGGGTATGGATCGCGTTTGTCCTGGTTAGCGCCCTATTGGTTTTTTATCCGGAAATCGATCTTGCGGTTTCCCGGTTCTTCCATACGCCGGGTGTCGGATTCGAGGCGGAAGGAACCCCGCTCGAACGCTTGATTTACCGGTCTGTGGGTTTCCTGCTCGTGGCTGGAAACATCGGTCTGATCGCATGGTGGTTGTCCGCCCGATTCACAAGTCGGTTGCGGATTCGGTTCACTGCCAAAGAACTCACGTTCCTGCTGCTCCTGCTCGCGTTGGGTCCCGGCTTGATCGTCAATGGACTGCTGAAGGAGAATTGGGGGCGAGCCCGACCGATCAAGCTCGCGCAGTTCGGTGGTAGCGACAGGTTCACGGCCGCTTTCGTCCGCTCCGATCAGGAGGGCAAATCATTCAGCTCGGGACATACGGCCGCATCGGCGTACTGGATCGTCGTCGTGCTTATGATCGCACCGCAGCGAATATGGCTCTTGGGCCTTGCGATTGCGTACAGTCTTGCCGTTTCATGGATGCGGATGGCCGCCGGGGGCCACTTCCTGAGTGATGTCGTGACCTCCTATTTTATTGTGGCGATCTTGGCACTCACACTTTACGAGCGCTTCTATCGACCACCCAAGGAATCCCAAGTACCTTGAACCATGATGAATACGAATTCGCGTTTACTTCGTGTGGATTCGCGGTTCAGTGTGGTTCGATTTCGCAAAAGAATTACGATTCTCTATCAAAAACCGACAAGTGGAAAAATCTTCATCTTCACTGATTATTGTTAAATTATTCAGTTTCGCGTACTGCCATATTTCTCTATCACTCGCTTCATCTAACTGAACATCCAAGACGTGAAGGGCTGTCATATTTTGTGATTGCAAAAATCAGCTTAGAGCCACAGACAATTGGTCATCAACAAGAAATTTCATGCTACCTTAAGTACTACATGATCGGCTTGACATACAGCGTATTGTAAAGTAGCCAAAATATCTTCTTGTTCAAGAAAAGAATAGTCCTCTAAAATTTCTTCGTACGCATTCGTTTCCCTCTAATACATGGACGGCTCCCACATTTTCCTTCTTCCAATGTAATCCGTTCCAGGAAGTTATTTTTCATACCATTTTCTCCTATTTTTATCCATTTCCAAATCCTAATGTGCCCTAATCCAAGCTGTATCATTTTTACCAGGGACACCAGCCTTTTCACGGGATAGATAAAGTCCAGGCTCCGAGAAGGTGCCCTTATGTCCGTTGCCGTCAGTCCTCTCCGATGACACGCTCGTCTCGGGGTTTGGACAAGAGCTTCTCGGCTTCGGCTTGGCTGTTCGCAAAGGCCATCCGATACTGGAACACCGCTTCGGACGGCTGCTCGCGACGTAGCCGGCGCACCAAGGCACGCGCATCTCGATAGTGGTCCTCCGTGCCTATGTGCGTCAGCAATGACGGCGGCGAAATTTTATAGACAAAATAAGGCATCTGACTGAACACTCATCTCGGTGATCAAGCCCTTGCGGAATGAGGTGTGAACTCGTGGGGACCCGATAGCGGATTACGGAGTTGCGCGACCGCCGCATCCGGGGCCGAAACGGCGCCGTCACTACGGCGGAAACTATACCACAGCGCTGTTTTGACCCCCAAAACGTGCTTATGGGTGCGGCAACGAACCTTCCGGTCTACCGGTCCGGCCGCATGGCCCGGTGCGACCAACAGGCCGGCCAGTCCCATAGGATTTTGCCCTTGGTCCGAGAAGCCATTTTTCGGGCCAGGATCTGATAGCCTTCGTCTCCCTTAAAATGGACGTCGTCGATAAAGATCGTCTGCTCCATGCCGTCATAGATATTCCTCCCGTCAAGGTACATGACATCGTCCCTTTTCGCCAATGCTTCGAGACCCGCATGAGCCAGATCATACAGGGCCATCACTACATGTTCGCGGTATTTGTACCTCGTAAAGGCAGCCTCCTGGTCCGAAAGCGGCTCCTTGAAGGCATTCAGCGGTTGCAGAACGATCATACGGTCGACGCAAGCACCCTTTGCCAACATGTTCACGCTGTGTTGCGCCCTGACCAGAACGGGTATCGCATCCTCATACTTGGACACATCCTTCACCCTTATCCTGGCCAGCTCCCGCCGCAGGCCGTTGCTGAATTGGGAATACCGCAGCAGCTCCGTAAAGGGCGCCAGGAAGGGGCGGGTTATGGTGAAGCGGTAGGAGCCGTCGAGATAGAAGGTACCGGCTCGGCTTATCCGGATTCTGTGAATGAGATCGTTGCCGCCGGTCACCGAGATCAGTAAGTCCGGGTCGAGCTGCAATCCCCAGATGCCTACAACAACAACTTCCTGCCGCGCGTTGTATCCGCCATAGCCGAGGTTGATGACCTCGAATTCCCACCCCGGATACCGGGTGCGGAATTCGTTCTCAAGGATGGTTGGCTTGAAAATAGCCGCGGTGGAGCCGCCGATGATCAGGATGCGATAGGTGTTCTTATCCTTGTTCCCCGTATAGCGGGCCGCAACCGTATCCAGCTCCTTGCCGAACATGGTGAACGGCTGATACCGCGAATGTCTGAATTGCTGCGCCTGCCCGGCAATCGAGGTGCCGGTGGCAAAATAGATGAACACCCGTGCACCAATTTCCAACGCGGCAATTGCAAGAACGCTAATCAGTAACCCTTTTCATGGAGGAGCTGCCTTCGGGCAGGGTGAGCACCTTAGTCATCCCACCGAAGAGGGAAAAGGCTCGGTGGGGCACCTTGAAAAATTCGAGGTGCCCTTTACGGGATATGAGGTTCTAACGCAGTCTCTTAGCCGCGCGGCAAACAATCTCCCAGCCTTTCCATTTGGATGGGCATCCGTGGGATTCACCCATAACGACCGGGGCTCTTCTCGCTCCACCGCCAGCAAAAGATCGCAGAACGATATGTCGTGCGCTTTCACCTGATCCGCGATAAGGTTCATGATATCTTGGAAGGGGTAAGGGATCAGCTGATGTAGCTCAGGATAATTGGCCACCAAGAGATCGATCCCGCGTTCTCGGCAAAATCGGGCCAATTTACCAAAGGCCTGCGTCGTATTCCGCCATCCAGACTGATTATCATCATACAAATTCCTATAGTACGCCCGCCAATCATCTTGTCCCCAATAGGTACGCATCAGGATATTGAGACGACCGGACAAAAAAACGGCGGCATAGGAATGCTCAACCAAGAAATTTTCCGTTCGAGTCGGCGGCAGCTCGGCATCATTGATGAAATAATTCAAAACTGCAATATCGGGTTGAAATCGAAATCCTTCATGGAGAAAATACGCCGTCTGCATTGCCGTGTTCGCATTGTCGACACCTGTGTTCAACACTTTATACTTTCGCACCCCAGACTCATTGAGAAGATTCTCCAACACGGTAGAGGTTACGCTTTCCAGCGGTGTTCCCCAACCCAGCGTCAAAGAATCTCCAAGCATCATGATCCGCACGGTGTCCTGTAGCTTTTCCAGCGGATATTCCTCATCTCGCCACCCCACGGAGTTGATGGAAATCGACACCCCCATATAGGTCCTGGATTGATGTAGTACATGCTCATGCCCCATTCCCGGCACATCATTCACCTGCTTCATCTCCCGTACGTAAAGCCACATTTCAATATCAAAGTTCGCAACATCCGTCTGCGTAATTCTGACATAAATCTCAAACAAACCGAAAACCACCAGTAGGTTCATAACAGCCATGGGCAATCCGTAGACAAAATCCTTCATCATGTCATCGGAAAATCCGATTTTTTATCATGGTCGCACCTCAATATCATTAAAGTCAGCTGCTGACCGCTTGTCGTGGTCGGTCAGGATGCGGATGAGGAAACAACGAATCACGCGAATCTGTGCGAATCCATTCGCGAGGATTCGCGTGATTCGTTGTTTCTCCTCTTGTTTGCCGACCGGTAACGCTTAACTTAATGGCATTGGGTCGTAACTCAGGATGAGCTGTATAAATTTCTTGATTATACGCATTTTGAGACTTTTGCACGAGATCCCCAAAGTTGCTGAAATTTGAGATAAGGTTGACTCCTAAAAATTGCGCACCGGGGGAGCAAAAGTTGCCGTGGAAAAACTTGCAACAACGCAGTTTAGCAGATCCAATGCGGATAGAACACGATGCCTTGCAAGAAGTTGGATGAGATTCATGAGCTGATTGATTGGACAAGGCTTGAAAATTA
>Ga0049113_10000093_pt1 | contig 20217 bp, 23 predicted proteins | sample WorMettanBELIZE1_FD_55214 | JGI IMG/M metagenome (GOLD analysis project Ga0049113, IMG submission 55214) | Marine gutless worms symbiont microbial communities from Max Planck institute for Marine Microbiology, Germany - Olavius tantulus BELIZE.1 | ecosystem: Host-associated > Annelida >... | reverse complement strand
TGTCTGTCTCTTCCATATTTTTAAGATACCTTCTACACCCCTTTCATCAAAATCGCCGCCAACAGGCTGAATATCACCACGATAATGGTGACTCCGGCGCCGATTCCCGCAGGGGTCATCTTCAATGCAATGCCCGGATTACGGACCGCAGTAATCGCAACATCGGCGACCTTTAACATGCTCCTGTCCAGAAATGCTCCGAAGNCCATCAAGGGGCCCCGGCAGAACGACACCAGGGCGTAACCGGGCACGCGTCCGAGCCAATCCGAATCGAGGGTAAACGTGGGGGTACCTCGAATCAATGTTCTTAAATACCAGGCCGCCAGGAACGTGAACACAAACATTTGAGAAATCGAGAATACCCGGGTGATCGTGTACGGGACAAAATCGACCGGAAATGGGAGCATGGCATAAAACGGGTAATAGGGGTATACGCCCATATACACGCAAAGGAACGCCGGGATGGTCATGCCGATGAGCATGTTGATCGGCGTATTTTCGGGCTTNTCTTTCAGTTTGACCCGGATATCCGCCGGCGGCTCGTCTCTTCCCTGGAACCATAGATTATACGGTAGTTTGATTGCCGTATGAAGAAAAGTCCCCACCGTGGCGCCTTCCAGGAGCAGATAGACGATGGGTTGATGGATCAATTCAGCGGCTTCGATGGTCATGCTTTTGCTCACGAATCCATTGAAAAACGGCACTCCCGAAATCGAAAAACCACCAATCAAGTAGAGCCAGAAGGAAATGCGCATGTATTTGTACAGTCCGCCCGTGTTGGTGAATTTACACGTACCGGTGACAGACAACAAGGTGCTGGCGCCCATGAGAAGAAGGCAGCTGTAGATGATGTGGCAGATAATGTGAGAAACACAACCCAGTATACCAAGGTAGGTACCGATGCCAACACCGCATATCATGTACCCATCCTGTGAAATGATGTGATAGCCGCACAGCCTCCTGGCGTCGTTCTCCAGCACGGCCAGGAAAAGGGCGACAACGGCCGTCACCACCCCCAGCCACATCAGCAGCTCCACGCCTGGAAAACACCGGACCAGTCCGTATATCCCGGTCTTGGTACTGTATGCGGTCACATATAATACGCTGGTCACGCCTCCTGTGGAATAGGCATCCGGCAACCAGGAATGGACCGGAAACGATCCCGCATCGATCAGAAATCCGATCATCATGAAGTAGTAGGCCAAATACGGCCAGCCCCATCCCCATGGCATTAAATCCATATAGATGGAACCGGTCGTTTGCACGTGCATGATACTGCCGGCCAGAAGAAATCCGCCGGCCACAACGTGCCAGATAAAGTATCTGAATCCAGACGCCTTTGACGTCTTGGTCCCCCGGAACATGATCAGGAAAACCGCGGAAAAGGTCGCGATCTCCACAAAGAAAATATAGGTAAACAGGTCACGGGCAAAAATTGCCGACACCGAACTTCCAATATGGATCAGCGCACTGACGTGCTCCCAGTCGTTCTTCTCCCGGAGGGCGAAAATGAGCATGGCAATGCCGATCACCACGTATACATAAGCAAAGATCATGCTCATCTTGTCGATCCGCCCCAACTCGAGCGTGTAGTCCAGGAACGGAATGCGCCATTTATGCAGGGCCCCGGGGAAGGCGGGAATGGCCCCGAAGAATCCCATCGAGGTGAGGAGCAGGATGACGAGTCCTGCTGACGGGAGAAGAATCAGGTAGACCTGCTTGACCTTTCGGTTGCCAAGAAACGGCAACAGAAACGCACCCAGCATGATCAACACCCCGGGATGTATCCACTCACCCATCTGAACTACTGCCTCCGGCGTTTTTCATAATAATCCACAGGCTTGACAAGCCATAATCCCAGCAGTTTGGCCCCTAAAATCAGAATGGAACAGAATACAAATCCGCAGATGGCAAAAAAGCCCGGTATATACTGGAACGCGAAGTGGTAGTGAAGCTTGTCGAAGTAGAGCAGCAGGAACCCGATCACAAGACTCCCGCCGACACCAAAAATATAGTAGAGCTTCATGAGTAACTCTTTGGTTATTTTCATTCTCACACCCCTCCGAAGAGATTGTTAACGGCTGCCTGCGCCAGGTCGAAAATGTGAAACATGTTCGGGAACAGGCAAAACAAAACAGAGAAAATGCCGGTAATGCCAAGGGGCACGACCATGAACAGATATAACGGTCGTCCGGTCTCCTTAACCCCGGCGTCCTTGGGTCTTTCAAAAAATGCCGTCCTGATCACGGGGAAAAAATAGACGAGATCGAGTATGGAAGCCGTGATGGCAACAAACAGGAACGCCATCTGATCCGCCTGTATGGTTCCCAGGCAAAAGTACCATTTGCTGATAAATCCGGCCAACGGCGGAATGCTGCACATGCCGAATGCGGCCACGGTGAAGGCCATCAGGGTGATGGGCATCACTCTGCCGACCCCGGCCATCTGGCTGATCTGCTTCTTCCCGGTGACGACCATGATGGCGCCGGCACACAAAAAGAGCGTAATTTTCATAAACCCGTGGTAGGCGATATGGATCATGGCCCCGATGGCGGCCAGGGGACTCAAAATGGCCGCGCCGAGAATAATAAAAGAGAGCTGGTTGATGGTGGAATAGGCGAGCAGCCGTTTGAGGTTATCCTGCCCAATGGCGTAGAGGTTGGCGACGATAATGGTAAACGAGGCGACGCAGGCCAGCGTGATGCCGAGATTCAGTTCATGCATCAGTTCGGTCCCATACAAGTAGTACACGAGCCGGATGATGCCGAACACACCGGCCTTTACAACGGCGACGGCGTGCAGCAAAGCACTGACCGGTGTCGGGGCGACCATTGCGGTGGGGAGCCATGAGTGAACCGGCATCCAGGCCGCCTTGACGAATCCCAGCATAAAGCAAAAGAATGCAATCTGCAGCGTGAGCCTGGAGGTCCCATCGAGGGCCGGTTGTAGTATTCCATTGGCCGTAAAATCGGTCGTTCCAACGGCATAATAGGTCGTCAATATGCCAAACAGAAAGAAGACCCCTCCGGTGAGCAGATAGGCCAGGTACTTATGGCCGCCATGGATGGCCTCCGGCGTCTCATCATGGGCGACCAGGGGATACGTGGACAGGGTCAATATTTCATAGAAAATGAACATCGTCACCAAATTGGCCGAAAGCGCAATCCCGATGGCACCCAGGAGGGCAAGAGCGAAACAGAAGAAAAACCGTGTCTGGGCGTGTTCGTCCAGCGATCGCATGTAGCCGATGGAATAGAGGGATACCAGTATCCACAGAAAAGATGAGGTGGTGGCGAAGATCAGGCCAAAGGCGTCTACGTGAAATGCGAAGTCAATTCCCGGTAAAAGATTGAACCATTTGAATGTTATGGATCCCTGCTGCAGAACAACCGGCGTCATCGACAGGACGGTCAGGAAAAGCAATGTACTACCGATCATTATCCAGCTTTCCCTGACGTTCGGGCGACTCCCGAACAGTAAAATGAGACACGCCACTGCGCCCGGCCAGAAAATGGCCAGCAAAGGCCTGTATTCAATTGAAAGTAATTCCATCATAGTTGGTNCTTTTGTGTGTTATGCATCACGGCATCCCCACTGATATGAACGGAATTCCGGTTCAGAAGCCCGTGGGGACGGTATATCGAATGACTTCGTCTACAATGACCTGATTGAAAATACCCACCAGAACAATCACAACAGCGAGAACTGAGACGGGGATCAGCATACTCAGCGGCGCCTCGCCCCCTGACGGATTGCTGGGAGATCCGGAGTGGTCCGGCAGGGCATGGTGCGCGTGGGTATACAGGCCTTTGTCAAATACCCGAAAAAACAGGGCGACATTGATCAGGGTACACACGAGAAGGGCGGCCACAAAACCCCATTGATTGGCCGCTATACCCCCCAGGAGCAGGTACCATTTGCTGAAGAATCCGCACGTTGGCGGGACTCCGATCANTGCCAGGGCCCCCACGGTGAAAATAGCGGCCGTAATTGGCATTGATCTGAAGATGCCCTTAAAATCGGCAATGCGGTGTCCCCCGGTCCGGTACATGATCTGCCCGGCCACCAGAAACAGGCAGGCCACCATCAGGGCATCGTTGAGGATGTGGAACACGGCCCCTTTGAAAGCAATGGCGTTTGCAACGCCGATTCCCCCGATGATAAATCCGATTTCTGCGATGATGACATACGACAACATGCGTTTGAAGTCGCTCTGGGACAGCGCCATCAGGGCACCAAAGAGTATGGCCAGGGTACCCAGCCACACCATGACATCGGTTACCCGTATCCACGATATGGAAAGCTCCACTTGAAACACGGTGAACATCACCCGGATCAGCGCGTAGGCCATCACCTTGGTCATCAGAGGCGCCACAACCGCACTGGTCGCCGACGGCGCATAGGTATAGGCGTCCGGCAGCCATCCGTGCATCGGGAACAGCGCTATTTTAATTCCTATACCGGTCATCATGAACGCGAATCCAATTAGGATCGTTTTGGATGGATACAGGCCGGGAAGCAATTGTGCCAGGTCCGCCATATTCAATGAACCGGTGGCGATATATAGGCAACCGACACCCAAAAGGTAGAAGCTGGCGCCGATGGTGCCGATCAGCGTATAACGGAAGCTGGCAAACACGGCCCTGTCTTCCCCCATGGCAATGAGGGCATATCCGGACAGTGACGCGACTTCCAGGAGCACAAAGAGATTGAACAGATCCGCTGTGATGCAAATTCCCAGAAGACCGGTGATCAGCAACAGGTAGAGACTCCAGAAAAGCGCCGTTTTATCGGGAAGTTCGCTCTCGACGCTGTCTCTGGAGTGGGCCGCGGTGATCAGGCTGATCAACGAAATTAAGCCCAGCATCATGGCGTTGAGGTGGTCAATTCGATATTCGATCCCCCAGGGCGGGTCCCACCCGCCCAGGTAATAATGGATCGGACCGTCTGATATCACGGCGGTCAGAATCCAAATCGCCGCTATTCCGCACCCGGCCAGTGCGACCATCACCAGATAATACCCGGCCCGTTTCATCCACCAGCCGGAGAAAAAAACAAAAAACGCCATCACCAGGGGCAGGATGACGATTATGGCGGGCAGTTGCTGACTCATAAACCTTTAACGAGGTATCCCTAAGGTTTTACGCGATTTCAGTTTGTCAGATGTAACCTGTTACGTATTCGGAAAATCCGAGTCATGGTAACGAGAGACACTATTCGCTAAATAACTGGTGCATTTCCGGGTGTTTCATGATGGCCTGCCGGAATTGTTCGGTACGATAGTCGAGCCGTTTTTTAATGATCACCAGCAACCGCTGGTAAAGAATGAGTCCCATTTGTGGGTTTTCTTGGATCATCCGATCAATTTTCTCCCGTTTGAAAGACAGCACTTCGGAGGGTTCGACACATATGGCATCCACAGTGTAGGTCCCGTCCTCCACCATTGCCGACCATCCAAAAGAATATCCGGGTTTGATGGACCCGACGATGGCCGTCACATCCTCCGAAATTTTCTGCTCCAGCAGTATGAGGCCGGATCTCATCATATAAAATCGATCGGCCCATTGATTCTCTCTGAAGAGCACCTCTTCTCTGTCGAACTTCAGGATATCGACGATCGTCGTCAGCCGATCGAGCATCTCATCGGTGAGATAGGTGAGCATGACAATCTGCTTTAAGTCATCCCGTTGGACCATGGCGTGGTTCTCCACATGTGGTTATTGATCGTTCATCTGCGCCAGTATCTCGTCTTCCTCGAGTGTTTGATATTTCTGGTGGACCCTGATGGCCAGAGCCAGGGCCACACCCAGGGTGGCCACCGCCACGACAATGGCCGTGAGCATGAGCACGTGGGGCAGGGGGTTGATGTATTCGATTGCTTTGACGGCATGGTGCCCACCATCGTGTCCGTGTATGATGATCGGGATAGTGGCATTGTTCTTTGCACCGATGGAGATAAAAAAAAGGATGACGGCGGTCTGGAGGATGTTCATACCGATGATCTTTTTGACGAGATTGGTCTTGGAGATCAAGGCCCACAGACCGATCATCATCAGCGCGATGTAAACCCAGTAGTTGATCTTGGATATCAGAATGGGGGTCAGTTCGCTCATTCCTATAGCCCCTCATCTTGCCGGCCGGCAGACGCAATGTTGTAGTAGAGAAGCACCATGACGGCCATCACAGAAATGCCGACGCCGATTTCCACCATCAGTATACCGTGGGACCGGGCCGTGACCGGATCCACGCCAAACATTGTCGACAGGGCACCGTAATCGAGGTAGTTGGCACCCAGCAGCATACAGAGGGCCCCGGTGATGGCGTAGATAAACACCCCCAGGCCACAGAGTAGAACGGCGGGTTTTTCACCAAACCAGGCAAGACCTGACCGCAGGTTCAGGGAGATGGCGTACAGCGCGATAGAAGCCCCCAGGATCACGCCTCCCTGGAACCCGCCCCCGGGGCTATGGTGGCCGTGGGCAATGACATACAGCCCGAAAAGCTGGCTGAAGGGAATGATGAGCCTGCAACCGGTTTTTATGATTAGGTCATAGGGAACCCACATGAGATCGATGCGTTCGAACTCCTTCATGGTTTCCGGATGCCCGGCGTCCCCTTTCACCCGGAGCGTGATCCCGGTGGGAATGTGACGATACATCCGGGTTTTAGAGTCGGCCCGTTTGAAAATGCGAAGCAGAAACAGACATGCGACACCGGCGGTAAAGATGACAATGGTTTCGAACATGGTGTCGTAACCCCGGTAATCGGCCAGTACTGCCGTGACGATGTTCGGCACGGAGGTTTCCTCCAGGGTGCGTTCGATATACCGGGGGGACACATGGGTGCTGGCCGGGGCCGTTGGGTCTCCCCATGGCGGAAAGTCGATCGTCCCGTAAAACAACAGCGCGCCAAACAATAGGACCACAATGGCGGCGAATGCTTTCAATCCTTTGTCCTCCGTGAGGTACGAAACACGGCGGCGACAAACAGCACCGTGCTCACCCCGGCGCCCACGGACGCCTCGGTAAATGCGACGTCCACCGCCCCCATGATCGCCCACAGCAGACACATCATGAAACTGTAAGCGCCGAACAGGATGGCGGCCCCCAACAGGTCCTTGACGGTGATGGCGGCGATCCCGCAGATGAGGACGATGAGCAGCACCAGCAATTCGATCTGCCAGATCATAATCGACCTTCTTTTGTCCATGGTTTCAAACCCGCACGAACCCCCGCATCGATGATGGCGTGGGTGGCCGTGGGGCTTGTGATATAGATGAAAATCACAATCAGGACGATTTTGGCTGCCGTGAGAAACGTGTGCAGGGAAAAATCCTGAAGAATATACAGGGCAATGCCGGACATGGTGAACAGCTGACCGGCCGTATCCAGTTTGCCGGCCGGGTGCAGCCTGGAATAAAAATCCGGAAATCGGATAATACCGATGGAACCGCCGGAAAAGAATATCAGGCCGCTGATCACCAGAATCGCGCTGAGCCAATTGATCATCTCATGCTTTCCTTCCGTTACGGGGCCTCGTCATACAACCCCTTTTTCTTCTGAAAATACCGGGATGCGGCCAGCACGGCGATGAAATTGAGCAACGCATAGGCCAGGGCAATGTCGACAAACATGTCGACCCGGTTGTACAGCAGCCCCACCAGGATCAGCATGACGGTTGTCTTGCTGCCGATGGCGTTGACGCCGATGAGCCGGTCCAGAACCGTCGGACCGAACACGGCACGGTACAGGGGCAGGAACANGGTGATGCCCAAAAAAATTCCGCTATATATGAAAAAGGTGCCCATCATTCACGGAAAACCTTTGCAATACGCTTTTCCATTTCACCGGGAAGGGGTTCACCGGCTTTGGTGTTGATACAATGAACGGAAAATCGGCCGAGCACCGTTACATTGACGGTGATCGTGCCGGGAGTCAGGGTGATGGAATTGGCGAACGTGGTTCGGGAGTAATCACTCTTCAGACGGCTATCAAATTCGATTATTTGAGGGTCGATTATATCGATGAGCCGGGGGTGAAAGGTGAGATACATGACTTGGAGATTGGCCAGAAAGACCTGGACCAACAACCAGGGAATGTAGCCGGCCAGACGCACCCACATGCGAATGAGCCCCTTCGGTCGACTGGTCGTGAAAAGCAGATCGCCCGAGAGAAAGGAAACGATGGCACTGGCGACCAGGCCCATGGTGATGTGAAAGGTATCAAAACGGCCGGAAAAGATCAGCCACAGGATAAAGAAGATAATAAAGGAAAGGAAAAAAGTGGTGTTGCGCCGGGTTTCCAAGGGCGCGCCTACGGATGTGTCTGAAGAGCCTTTGTCGCGTTTCGGGGAGGGGTCCATTTTCCTCTCAGTTACGAATATTCCGGCCGGCGTCTGAATGGTGTTTCTAACAGGATCCGGGCAAAGTTGTTGTCGAACAGGTACAATTAGATTGCCCCTATGTTGCGACGTAAATGTTTTTGCGTATGTTCACCTCTATGGTTACGGGATGGTTCTCTGTATCGGTCGGAGGCGGTTTCGAAAGGCTGTCGAACACCGAATTTGCCATGGGCAAAACCATCTCTGTGTCACGCACCCTGGGAAAGCGTTTCGTCTCCCCGTCACAAACCCCTGCCCCATATCCGCTTCAGGCGGACGTGATTCATAATTAGGGCATACACGCTTTGGGGCGATCCGGACGTTTCGAACCACTGCTATTCATTCAACCACACGCTGTGAACGTCACCGATGGTATCTCTGACGGTCTGGAGCGCATTCAGGACTCGCGTATACTGCATGGCAAGGCCCACAAGCTCTCCCAACAGCATCAGGGAATCCACTTCGTCATCGGATACCTCCCAGGGGGACCCGTGGTAGAGTCGTACATCTCCGATGACGCGATCGTAAATCTTGATGGGGATGGAAACGATGGCACGGATTCCTTCATTCAGGGCGTTCTCCGGATATTGAAGCTGGTCGGAGGCTTCAATATCCTGCACCACCACCGGTTCTCCGCTCCTGGCCCGCCGAAGGCTTTTGGCCGACAGCACCGGACCCTTATTGACGTACGCAGCACTCAGGCCAAAGGTGGCCAGAATTTCCAGTTCATCGTTGTCGATGTTCAATGCAAAGATCGTACACCCCTTGATGCCCAGGGCCCCTACCAGAAGGCGGGTGAGGTGGTCGGCCATGAGATCCAGTTGGTCCGACTGGGCAATGGCTCGGGTGACCGCCTTAAACACATCGATATCGAGGGTCTCTTTATCTGCCATGGCATCCTCCTTATTGACGTATACCGCAGCACTCCCTGTCGACAGCAGCGGGACGGGTCACGAGACGATGCAGACCGTAACATTCTTAAGTGCCGCCACCACTTTGCTGTATACGCTGGCGGTGAAAAAGCGGGTTATTTTGCCGGCTTTACGGCTCAGCACCAGAATGTGATAATGTTCTTTCATCACCTGGTCGATGATTTCACCGGCAATATCTTTCTTTCGGGCCTTGAAAACATAGCGGACCTGGTCTTTGCCGAGGCCTCTTTCCCGGAGTTGGTCTGCGACAGCCTGCAGAGCTTCCTCCTGATCCTTCATTTTCTGCAGCAAATAGCCGATGTTCTCTTTGAGTTTTCCCGTGATGGATCGGCCGCTGGTCTCGATCTCGGGCAACGGTGCATAGGTGTTAAAGAGGGTGACTTCAAGGTCATCGTTGGACGCGAATGTGTCGACGACGAATTCAAGGGCCTTCTGATCCTGGGGGGTGAAATTGTACGGGAGCAGCAGCTTTTGACCGGCCATGGTGTCCTCCTTTCTCCCGTTTCGGGGACTGGATGTCCAAAGGGCATGCCGTCCGGGGAACACAAGACCAAGTTTGGTACCTATATCGACAGATGTCGGACGTTCATCAGCGGATCAGAGATGTTCTCCATGAAGCCAGGGCAGAATCAGATTCTGTTTGTTGTTGTAGAAGATTTCGGCGAAGCAGGAAATCCGCTGTTCATGGGCATTCGTAAAAATGAAGCGGATATCAAATGTGGTTCGAATAGATAAAATGCTGGCATACTTTAAAGATAATTTCAAGCGCAAAGAGATCACCTCGCTCAGGAAAATTCCGATGGCGCTATCCCGTATTTTTTCATGCGCTTCCATACCGTCACACGGCTGACTCCCAGGCGACGCGCTGCTTCGGATCGGTTTCCGCCGCAGGCTTTGAGCACATCGAGCAGTTTGTCCCGCTCTTTCTGATGGTTTGGCGGGATCGTCTCGGGCAACGGCGCGCATTCCCGGCTGCTGGCAATGCGCGGGGGTAAATGATGGGTGTCGATGCCGCCGCTGTTGCACAGGACAAAGGCGTATTCGACCGCATTTCGAAGCTCCCGGACATTGCCCGGCCATGAGTAGGCCGTCAGATGTTCCATGGCTTCGGGAGTCATTCCAAGAATTTTCTTTCCGGATTTCTCGTTGTTTTTACGGATAAAATGCTGAACGATGATTGGAATGTCCTCTCTCCGATCCTTGAGCGACGGACAGCGAAGGGGAAACACATTGACCCGGAAAAACAGGTCCTCCCGGAATACGCCCTGGGCGATCAATGTTTCGAGATCTTTATTGGTGGCTGTCAGGATGCGCACATCGATACGGATCGGCTGATGATCGCCCACCCGTTCGATCTCCTTTTCTTCCAGTACCCGGAGCAGCTTGACCTGGGTGGCCATGGGCACATCACCCAGCTCGTCGAGAAAGATCGTACCCCCATGAGCGGCTTCAAACCGGCCGACCCGATTCCGATTGGCCCCTGTATAGGCGCCACGGGTGTGGCCGAACAGCTCGCTCTCCAGGAGGTTTTCGTTCAGGGCGGCGCAATTGACCTTGATGAACGGTTTGCTGCGGCGGGGACTGGCATCGTGAATGGCCCGGGCGACCAGTTCCTTGCCGGTACCGCTTTCTCCATGAATCATCACCGGGGCTTCAGTCAACGCCACGTTGTCGATGAGCTCATAGAGATTTTGCATAATCGCCGATTTGCCGATTATCCCATGAAATCCATCCTCCATGTGCAGGGATTTTCGCAGAGCAGTGATTTCCTGTTGCTTGCGAACGATCTCGGACATGTCGGTCAGTGTTTCCACGGCCCCGATCATTCGTCCCTTTTCATCCCGCAGAACGGAGGCGTTTTTAATGATGTTGATGACACGATGATCCTTATTGGTGATCAGGCATTTTTTNGCCCGGACCGACCCTTCCCTGTAGAGACCGCACCATTCTTCTCCGGTACCCTTGCCGATAATCTCGCAACCGGTACAATCGAGCACCCGGCATGATTGCCCAACCAGTTCCTCCGCGGAATACCCGGTCAGCCGCTCAGCGGCTGGATTAACTGCCAGGACCACCCCTTTGGTATCCACCACCAGGATGCCGTCCATCAACGTTTCGACAACCGTTTTCCAGTATTTTGATAAGTCGAGCATCGGTCGTGTCCTTTTGGGGGATTCGATGGCACCGCTGAACAGTCCCAGATGACCGGCTTCCAGTTCCGCATCCATCAGAGATGCCTCTGCTACAGCGGTGTTAAATGGAACCACCCTATTAACCTGTAAAGNTAACACTGTTAACATAACATCCCTCCCCAGCGGTTTCAAGGGATCCTATAGGAAATAATAATATTCATGATAACAGTAGGTTAAAATATTATTAAAAGATTGGCACGATCATTNCTCAGTCCCGACACATAACCGGAGCGGTTTGGTCTGAGCGTTAGCCCGTCTGCGCGCACCAGGCGCTTCCATTCCAGTGTTCGGTATCTCATGGAACATCAGGCAGAATAAAGTGGCGTGTTATGGTCGAAGCTCGAAAAATCGCGATTATCGTCAGAGATTCCGGGCACATCGATGAACTGCCGGCGATTCTCCACGGCTTTTGCAGTATTTTTCAGTATATTCAGGTGTTTTTAGTCCGCGGTGATGACACCGACGCCGATTCCGTCTCGAAAGCCACAAGGGATCGCATCCGAGAATGCGAAGCCGCCTATTTTGCAGATGATCCGGAGAAAGCCCGTCAGTACGGATTCCGATATACCAGTATCGCGGAAATGGCACCGATGCTCCGCATGTTTGATGCCGTCATCCCAATGTAATGAACGACCGTATTCTGCACATACTTAAATCCCCGCCGGATGCCGTGGTTTCTCATTTTATAGAGGAGATCACCGGAGACGGCGGCGCCTCCGTATTCAGTCTTTACCGGGACGACATCGCTGATATCCCGGTGGACTGGTCGCGTTTGGTGGACGACATATTCAATCATGAACTGGTGATTTGCTGGTGGTAGGCCCATGACAGCTCTTGAAATGAAGAGAAAAGCAGAGATCCTGGGCATTTTGGTGAACACAGCCGATCACCCGGACTATGTGATATCCCTTGCCCGTGCTGCCGTGGAGAAGGGGAAAACCGTTCGGATCCATTTCTCGGGTCCCGGTGTGAATCTTCTGTCGAAAACGGGGATCGGATCGCTAACCGACGTTGTTCAAGCGACGGTCTGTGCGGAAAGCCTTTCCAAATACGGCCATCCTGCTGCCGGTGATGACCTGGAAGGCGTTCGGGTGGTTCCGGCAACGAAATTGGGACGATTCATCTCGGACTGCCGGCGATATGTTTCATTCTGAACGTGATCCGGATTCCGTCCCTAGCGGTTCTTTAAGGAAAGATGTTAATCTGTTCAGTTAACACCGGGTTAACAAATGCATGAGACATCCATTTCGTGTATTNCGATCGATGATTTAAAATATAATGATATTCNATAGATATAATGATATTGGGTTTTTTCTACAGGTTGGCATACCCGTTGCAAAATATCTTTGGACCGGGAGACGCCGGGTACATTTCATACGACTGCAAATAATTACACATATTGTTTAACGGAAAGGAGAGGAGAATCATGTTTCGGAAGTCATTTGTGTTAGGTCTAACCATTTTAATTGCGTTTAGCTTTATCGGTATGGCATTCGCCGCCGAAGGGAACAAGCGCAAGGGAAAGTACACTTACCGAAAAGTCTACAAAGCGTGTCACGAACGGGGTGAAGTCGACGTCGCCAAACCGCCCATCAACCCGGACGGTCACACCCAGGCCGAATGGACCACCATCTTCGAAAACAAGACGTTTGCCGAATTTGGCTGCAAGGATGAGTGGGACAACCTGAACGAAAGTCAATTGGCGGATATTTATGCGTATCTTCATGCCCATGCATCGGATTCACCGACACCACTGAAATGCAAATAATCGGTGAATAACCTCCCCATGCAGGGGAGTGACACACGAGACGAAACCAAGGAGGGGTAGCATGTACAGGAAAACAGCAATCATTGCGTTGATTATGGTGCTGATGACGGCGCTTTGCTTTGGCACCGCCGTGGCAGCCAGTGAGAAAAAGGCCGAAGGATCGACAGACTGGAAGTATCACGACATTGTCGATGTGGGATTTGTGAAACAATACGCCAAGGTCCCCATGGCGGAAGATGTCATGATCATCGATGCCCGCCCAAAACGCCCAAAGTACGATAAGGGGCATATCCCAATGGCGGTCAGCATGCCGTACAGTCAGTTCGACAAAATGGTCGATATTCTGCCTGAAAACAAAGACGCGCTGCTGATTTTTTACTGCGGCGGAGTCAAATGCAAACTGAGTCATAAGGCCGCCTGGAAGGCCGAGAAACTGGGATACACCAATGTAAAAGTTTTTGCAGAGGGATTTCCCCGGTGGATGAAGGAGCCCGGACACTACGCCTCTGTGTCTGAAGACTGGGTCCAGAAACAGATCGAAAAACAGGCGGATACGGTCGTGGTCGACTCGAGACCCAAACGGAAGAAATATGACAAAGGGCATATTACCGGGGCCATCAGCATCCCCGCCAGTCAGTTCGACAAAATGGTCGGAGAGCTTCCCCAGGATAAAGGCAAGTTAACGGTCTTTTACTGCGGCGGATACAAATGCAAATTGAGCCACAAGTCTGCCCAAAAGGCAATGGCACTCGGTTATACAAAGGTCAAGGTGTTGTCCGCGGGTTATCCGGCATGGAAAAAGAAATATTGGGCCGCTGCTGCAGCACCGGCACCGCTGAAAGCTGGAGAAGAAGAGGGCAGCCTCGATATCGCGACGTTCAAAAAGATGGTCGCGGAAAACCCGGAAAGCCTCTATCTCGTGGACGTTCGAGATGCGGATGAATTCGCCGCCGGGAGCCTGAAAACAGCCATCAACATACCGGTGGATGAATTGGAAAACAAGATCAGCACGCTTCCCACAGACAAACCGGTCGTCTTTATCTGCGGCACCGGGGCACGGAGCGGTGAAGCCTTTTATATGGTTCAGGACATTCGCCCGGAACTGAAAACCGTCTATTACATTGAAGCGGAGATGACTTTCGGGAAAGACGGCAGTTTTGCCATCGCGAAAACCCAAGAATAGCACATCGCGTCCGGTTCACCGGACAAACATCCTATCGGCCCCGTTCCCGGCTGACCGCGTCGGGAATGGGGCCGTCAAAAATAAAATGAAATCGTATAGGTTCTCCAAGGAGATGACTCGATGAGGACACCCAACATGAAACACGGGGGGGGTGCGCTACTGGTTGTCGTTCTGCTGCTGGCTATGTGTTGGCCGGCCGCGGCAAGCGAACCTGCCGAAGAGGCCCCGGGTCGTGCCATGGCCCACCAGGTCGTCAAAAACCAGGCGCTCTGGAACACCACCGATCATTCCCAGCATGCAGGATTAAAAAAACAATTTAAAAACGGCAAAGAGATTACCGATGCCTGTCTGTCCTGCCATAATCAGGCCGCGGACCAATTTAAGCAAACCGTTCACTGGACGTGGGTGGCCGACGATGAGCACGGAAAGGCCAATTACTCCCTGAACAATTTTTGTATTTCGACCAACCGGANGGCCGACAAAGGCTGCATGTCGTGTCATCCCGGCTGGGGAATGAAAACCGAATCGATCAACTGCCTCGCCTGCCACGGCCGGAAAAAGATCAACTGGGGTGAGGCGTTCGAAGATTACAATGCCTTTGCCGGATCCGACGATGCCGAAGAACAGGAAATTGCAGAAGAAATCCAGGCCGATATCCAGGCTGCGGCCCAGNNNGTCGGTCTGCCGGGCAGGAGCAACTGCGGTGCCTGCCATTTTAAAGGCGGTGGCGGGGACGGCGTCAAACACGGCGATCTTGACTCGTCATTGACCAATCCGGACAAGCCCCTGGATGTACACATGGGGCTCGACGGACAGGATTTTAATTGCACCCGATGCCACACCACGGTCAATCACAATATCGCCGGACGGCTGTATACGGCCCCGGCGGCATCCCATCGGAAAAGCCTGGTGGAAGACGATCTGACGACCAAGATCATGTGTGAGTCGTGTCATACCGACAAACCCCACAAGACTTCGGGCAAGGCCAATGATCACACCGACAAGGTGGCCTGTCAGACCTGTCATATCCCGGAGTTCGCACGGGTCAACCCCACCAAAATGAGTTGGGACTGGTCCAAGGCCGGAAAGCGCAAAGACGGCAAGCCCTTCAAAACCAAAGACGCGTTCGGTCAGTTTGATTATCTGTCCATGAAGGGGCAGATGAAATGGGAAAAGAATGTACGGCCCGAGTATGCCTGGTATAACGGGTCCATCGAAAGCATTTCCATGAAGGACCGGATCAACCCGGGCGACACCGTAGCGGTGAGCCGGCCGGTGGGCAGCCGGGAAGATGAAAACTCCAGGATTTCTCCGTTCAAGGTGCACCGTGGGCGTCAGCCATACGACAAAGTCCACAAGACCCTGGTGGCTCCGATCCTTTCGGGACCCAAGGGATTCTTCAAGACCATGGACTGGGATACCACGGTACCGATGGGGCAAAAGGCACTGGGACTTCCATATTCCGGTGAGATGGGTTTTGTGGATACGACCTACGTATTTCCCACAACCCACATGGTCGCCCCCAAAGATCAGGTGGTTGCCTGCGGGGAGTGCCACACGCGAAACGGGAGCCGGCTGGAAAATCTGAAAGGATTTTATATGCCGGGGAGGGACCGCAACAAATGGATCAATACTCTCGGTTGGATCGTTGTACTCGGGAGCCTGGTAGGAGTGACTTTCCATGGCCTGGGAAGAATTTTCAGCGGCACCCGTAACGGCAGAAAGGAGGCCTAAGCATGACCGGCTTTCGAATGAAACTGATATACCTGTATTCCCGATACGAACGCTTCTGGCACTGGTTCCAGGCGGCACTGATCATTATTCTGCTGGTGACCGGATTCCAGGTCAACACCGGCTACGGCCTGTTCGACTTTGAAACCGCGGTGGACATTCATAACTACACCGGCCTGACCTGGCTCATCTCCTTTGCCTTTTTTGTATTCTGGATATTCACCACCGGTGAATGGAAACAGTACATCCCCACAACCAAGAAAATGCTGGCGGNCATCCGGTATTACTCCTATGGTATTTTCCGGGGAGAAGCCCATCCGGTACCCAAACGCCTCGACGCCAAACACAATCCCCTGCAGCGTCTGACCTACCTGAGCCTGGCGGCATTTCTTTTGCCGGTTCAGATGGTGACGGGATTTCTGTACTGGGGGTATAATTCCTGGGCCAGCTGGGGATTCGGGGGACTGGCCCTGGAGGTGGTCGCCCTGATCCACACCGCGTGCGCGTTTGCGATTTTGTCGTTTCTGATCGTTCATCTCTACATGACCACCACCGGTCATAAAATTACGGCCCATGTCAAGGCCATGATCACGGGGTGGGAAGAAGTGGAAGCAGACGAGAAAGTAGAAGCCTGGGAGGAGAGGGAAGCCGCACAAAAGGCCTAAGGTTGCATGAAATCTTTTCAGAAAAACGTGCAACGCCTTTAGAAACCGCAGACAGCGATACTGTTACCATATTTCTTAGAATACAATCGTCAAAAGACGAGACAGCCGGTCTCCTAATATGGAGCCGGCTGTTGTCGTTTTAAAATAAAAGGGACGGTCAGATAGACCGTCCCTTGGAGAACGAGGAAAGAATGGAAGGTGATGGCATTACCGTTCCATAGAACATTTAGTAAGATCCGCTCATACATTGTCAAGGTGGAACGGTTAAAAAATATGTTCCGCTGTGCATTCTGAAGCGAGCTGCTTCCGCATGGTTTTAATCCGTTCGATGGCGGCCTGAAGCGTCGCTGCCGACTTTAGGCCCGGCCGCTGGAGAATCGCCTTTTGTGTCGGGCAAATAAACCAGGTGCGGACAAACGGGCGACGGAGGCGGGGTATTCGGCATCCCTTGGGACCAAGGTAGNTGCAGGGCTGGTTCCGGTGGGAACAGGGTTGCCGCTGGGGAAGGCCCTGATCCGTCAGATACAGAAATAGAATATCTTTAAAATCAAACCAGAGGCGAGCGTTCAGGCAGCATGGGTCTGGACACCAGGGGCAGGTTTGCCGGCAAAGATCCTCGAGCATTGGGAAAATTCCGATCAATGCGCGCTGGATATCGCCTGCCAGTTTTCGGGCCGATTCACGCCGCCCCTCAGGGTAGATTGGGTGCTCCAGCGTCGAGATAAGTGCCTGCCAATCGTCCAAACCACCCCAGGGGGGATTCCGGACGCGTTTTGTATGGACAGCGATGGGATCATACGCTCTTCAGGAAGGAAATTTTCTCGGAGAATGGGGCAAAATGCCTAAAATTTAAAATGCCTGAAATGCCTGAGTCGGCTTCTGATGGGTTGTCGTCTATTAATCAAACATTGCTGTTCATCGCTATTGAAAAGGTTTTATGCCAGAGGGTTCAAGGGTCCAAGGGTTCAAGGATTCGAGTGAAATACTGAAAAACGGCATCTCGGTAAATGTTCTATAAGAGACACTTGACCCCTCGCTTGTGGGGTCGTAGCTCGAAGAGCGTAGCCCCAACCCCTTGAATCCCTGGTCGCCTCCGGCGCCGCCATAGGCGGGTAAACCTTGGACCCTTTACTCCAACTTGATCGGAGCTGCTCAAAATAATCAACTTATAGATATAACTATATGAATATACCTATTACAATTTCCGGGATCGGATGATCTGCACGATGAGCAGAAAGCCCAGGACCGTGGCGATGGTATATCCCAGGACACCCAGCATGGCGGTCAGGGTGAAGGTCTGCTCTCCGAAAAAGTGAATGGTGAACTCCATGACGGTCTGTTTGGAGTTGAGCACCAGGGATCCGGCAATGATGGACGCGGCGATAATCAGGCCGACGACCATCCGGTTCACACCGGTTTCCAGTTGTTTATCAAGCTGTTTGAAGCCGGATAGGCTTAGATCGATCCGATGTCTTCCGGTGGCCAGTTGGGTGAGAATGTTGTGGAGCAGGCGCGGGGCCGACCGGAGAAACCCGCTGGCCCTGAGGGCGTCCCGTCCGAGCATTTGCAGCGTCTTTTCCGGATCGTATCGTTTTTCAAGCAGCTGTTTGGCATAGGGACGCATAACCTGCAGGATACTGGCATCGCTGCCGAGAATCTTTCCCAGGGCCTCTGTCTGCACCATTGTTTTCAATAACAGCAGCAGATTCCGGGGAAGACGGATCTGGTGCTTGAGGACAATGCGGATGACCTGGTCATAAACGTCCTTGACCGAAATCGTCAGCAGGGAGCGTCCGTAAAAGGGTTCACTGATATCTTTCAAATCGATCCGGAAATTTTTCAAATCCATGTCGTCATGGATGAGTCCGGCATCCAGAATGGCCTCCATGACCATGTCATAGTCATGTTCAGCGTAGCCCAGGAACAGGTTGGCGACCTGGTGCATGGTTTCATCATCCAGATAGCCCATGATGCCGAAGTCCACCAGGCTCACCCGACCGTCATACATGACAATGGTATTTCCCGGGTGGGGATCGGCGTGAAAAACCCCGAATTCCATGAGTTGGCGTGACAATGAACGGAGCCCGATCATGGCAATTTCTTTGGGGTCGATCCCGTTGGCCCTGATCTCATCGACCTGGTCCACCTTGATGCCGGGGATGTATTCCATCACCAGGACGGACTTGGTNGTGTATTCCCAATATACCCTGGGAATATGGATCTCGTTCACCAGCCTGAAGAACTCGGCGAATTTCTGGATGTTCCCCGCCTCGATGGGCATTTCCAGTTCCTGGAAGACGGTGCGCTCGAATTCTTTAACCAGATTAACGGCGCCGATGACCCGACCGAGTTCAAAGGTTTTTTCGATCCTGCCGGCCAATTGATACATGAGGCGGATATCCTGGCGTATCATCCGATCGATCCCCGGACGAACCACCTTGACGGCAACATCCTCACCGTTTTTCAAAACCGCGCGATGCACCTGGGCGACGGAAGCCGCGGCGATGGGATCCGTGTCGAAGCTTTCGAAGGTTTCCGCGAGGGGATTGCCAAGATCCCGTTCCACGATCGTGCGGATTGTATCGTAGGGCTCGGGGGAGACGCTGTCCTGGAGCTTTCTGAATTCTTCGATATATTCCGGCGGAAAGATGTCGGCACGGGTGCTCAGGAGTTGGCCCAGCTTGATAAAACTCGGTCCGAGATCCTCGAGGGCCAGTCGGATACGTCGGGGGTCTGGAAAGGCGGTTTTCCGGGACACCTTATCGCCCTCGTCCTGATCCTCGATCGGGGCCCCATCGCGGCGAAACAGGCGAGTGGCCAAATCGCCCATGCCATGCTTGATAAGTATTCCACTGATGCCGCCGAGTCGGCGAAATTTGCTGACCTCACGAAACATAGGATGAATGTATCCTGGAACTCCGGGGTTAAGGGATCTATTTCACTTTACGCCATTTAATGAGTATTTCCTTCAGCTTTCCGGGTTCGGCAATATACCGTTCTACAAAGCCGCAATCTGCACAGACATAATTATCCAGGGCGGCGATAGAGGTCAGACTGATCGGAATGGAATTGCTGGTGAAGGGGCCTGTTTTGGGGTAAACGTCTGATCCGCAGTAGACTTCCGTACTCCCACATTTCGAGCATTTACAGTCTTTCACGGGGACACCTCCTCTTTGACGAAGTCAATGGATTCTCACTGTTTTTTTGGCTCGTGAGTATGGCTGAAAGCGCAGGCAGTGTCAATATGGCTCTGCCTAAGCTTCGTGTTTATATTTTTACGGGATTATGCACCATTTTAAGGGTATTCTCACGCAATGGTCTGAGTATGTAGGACCCTAAAGCCATTGTTTGCAGTTTTCCGAAGTTG
>Ga0049113_10000091_pt1 | contig 20288 bp, 23 predicted proteins | sample WorMettanBELIZE1_FD_55214 | JGI IMG/M metagenome (GOLD analysis project Ga0049113, IMG submission 55214) | Marine gutless worms symbiont microbial communities from Max Planck institute for Marine Microbiology, Germany - Olavius tantulus BELIZE.1 | ecosystem: Host-associated > Annelida >... | reverse complement strand
CCCAACCGAAACGGGGGCCGATTAGGCCAGTTTATGCACCAAGGGCAATTTTTGGCAAGCACGAGCCAATTCGGGCTTGCACTAGAACAGAGTATCTACGGATCTGAGAACGTAAAATAGGGTGAAATGTGACACTGACACTCCGCGATGCGGAGCTTCCGCGTTCCCACGCAGCGCGTGGGAATGAGAGAATCGGCGCGAATCCATTCGCGAGGATTCGCGTGATTCGTAGTTTTTTCACTTACTTTGCCTAACTTATAGCGTTGCCTTACAATATGGCTACAAATTTTGCTCATGACAGCGCCCACACTCAGACAGGCGCGGCTGCGAATTCCCCCAGGACGATGATCCCCGGTAAGACATGCGGGCTAGTCCTACTCCACGGCTGGGGCATGAACGCGGCGGTCTGGGAGGGACTGTCGGCCTCGCTCACAGATGGCTGGCGGCAGTGGCGGATCGAGCTGCCCGGTCACGGCGCCAGCCCCTTCGAGCCGCGTCACGACAGCCGTGGGGCCTGGGCCGACGCCTGCCTGGAGGTAGCCCCGGAGCGGGCGGTCTGGATCGGCTGGTCCCTGGGAGGGCTGATTGCCTTGGAAACGGCGCTGAGGGCCCCGGAGCGGATTTCGGCCCTGGTCCTCTTGACCGCTACACCCCGCTTCGTCCGTGCCCCGGACTGGCTGGCGGCCATGGATGCCCATGTGTTGGCCCAGTTCCATGATGGCCTGCTGGCCGACCCTATGGGGACCCTGGACCGCTTTTTGGCCCTCCAGGTCATGGGGAGCGAGGCGGCACGGCACACCCTACGTACCTTACGCCGCGAGCTCGCCCAACGCCCGGCACCGCTTCCCGCCGCCCTAGCGCTGGGGCTCGATCTGTTGCGGGACACCGATCTGCGGGGACGGATCGGCGCGCTCGCCTGTCCGACCCTGTGGCTATTCGGGCGACGCGATACCCTGGTCCCTGCGGCTACCAGCGAGGGCATCGCCCGCCTGTTGCCCCAGGCTCGCCGACGGGTGATCGCCGGTGCCGCCCACGCGCCCTTCCTGTCCCATCCCCAGGAGACCGGCATCGCAATCGCGGGTTTTCTGCAAGAGGTCACATGCTGAACGGGGGTCCCATCGACAAAGGCGCCGCCCGTCGCTCCTTCGAGCAGGCCGCGGCTGGCTATGACGAGGCCGCGGTTCTGCAACGCGAAATGGCTGATCGGCTCCTGGAGCGCCTGGACTATATCCGCCTAAAACCCGAGTTGGTACTGGATCTGGGCGCCGGGACCGGCTACGCGATCCCCGGACTGTACAGACGCTTCGGTACGGCCCGCATTCTGGCCCTGGATTTTGCGCCAGCCATGCTCTTAGAAACCCGAGATCGGAACCGAACCTGCGGTTCCCGGCTCGGATCTCCGAACTGTGTGTGCGCCGACGTAGAGGCCCTACCCCTTGCGGACGCTAGTGTGGATCTCATCTTCTCCAATGCTACCTTCCAGTGGTGCAATAACATCCGAGGGACCTTCGGCGAGTGCCTGCGGGTACTGCGGCCCGGTGGCCTGCTGCTGTTCACTACCTTCGGACCGGATACCCTGTGGGAGTTGCGCGACGCCTGGGCCACCGCCGACGGCCATCCCCACGTCAGTCCCTTCCTGGACATGCATGACGTGGGCGATGCTCTGGTGAACGCCGGGTTTGCCGATCCTATCATAGACATCGAGCGTCTGACCGTCACCTACGAGCAAGCGCGGGACCTGATGCGGGATCTCAAGATCCTGGGGGCCCACAATGCCGCCAGCCAACGCGCACGTGGACTCACCGGTCGTCGTCGCCTGCTGGCGGTAGAGCGGGCCTACGAGACCCACCGTCGGGACGGACGCCTGCCGGCGAGCTACGAGGTCGTCTACGGACACGCCTGGGCACCCGAGCAGCGCCAGTTGGAAGGCGCCACGGCCATTCCGGTCGGCGCCGTCCGCGATACCTGGCGCGGACAATCAAAGGCGCGTGGGTAGTGGTCAGGGTTTAAATGGAAACATCACCTTAGCCCCCCTCCCGCTGGGAGAGGGGCTACCCCAAGCGTAGCGAAGGGGCGTTCTCTCGTTTTCTCTGCAGTTGTGGCCGCTCCAGCGGCCGATGTTTCATGACGCTGGGCGTCTGGACTGGCTCCCACGCTGGAGCGTGGGAGCCAGAGAAAGCGTAGCGCATTCCGCTTTCAGCCGCTGTGTCATCTATCTGAGTTTTCCTATGCTCAATAGGCGTCTTTAGGGATTCATCCAGTTACCAACTACCAGTAGCTGGCGACTGGTAGCTGGTAGCCGATGAGCACAGCTCACCCTACAGGTCCATGCCGGGGGTGGGGCCGAAGGTCTCGGCGGGGAGGCGTTCGAGACGGCCAGTCTCGGGGTCTTTGACTTGCCAGCCGAGCTGGCGCCAGGCGCCGGGACTGGCGGAGCGGAAGCCGCTGCCATCGGACTCCAGGACGGCGTACTCTCGGCCCGGGAGCGTATGGATGATGGTCAGGGGCTTCCCGGTGGTGGCGTCCCACAAGCGCAGGGTGCCCTCTAAGCCGGCGGAGACCAGACGGCTACCCTCCGGCGACCAATCACAGGCTTTGACTTCGCCCCAGTGCCCCTCCAATACTCGGGCCAAGTTGTCGATCGCCGGGGCATGGGGCTGGGGTGGCGGTCGGTGCCCGTCCGTCCGGCAGTTGGCGATAAGGATGTCCTCCATGTCGAGACCCAGGGTCCGGTCCAGGATATAGCCCAAGAGTTGGGTGCGGTAGCATCGCTTGGCATGCAGATCCGCGCAGACTAGATCCATGCCAGCCAGGCTGGGGGCGGGGAGCCCGTGTTTTTGGGCATAGGCTATAGGCCAGAAGCAGCTCGCTGATGCTGGGTCGATAGTGTTGGCGGATGATACGAAAGGCCGGTTGCCAACTGGTCGCGTTTGTTTTCCGCAGCAGCTCGCCCAGAAAATCCAGGGTCTCGGGACTGGGGACGGGGATCTTCCACAGGGCCAAGGCCTGTTCCAGGTTGGGATTCCGGTTCGCGGCGGGATCCGGGTTGCCGGCCTGTGCCCCGATTGCCAGCAGGGCTCGCAACAGGGCACGGGCGAGAAAGAATTCCATGATGGAGGTGTGGGCGAAGCGGAAGCGGTCTTTTTCCTCCCGGACCAGAAAGGTCGCATTGCGCAGATCCTCCTGCAGGATGTCGGTGCCACTCTCCCGGTCCAGATAGGCCCGGTAAGCGAGCTGGCGACGGGAATCGGCGACCAGCTGGTCCAGCAGCCAGTCTTCCAGCTCCCGGTAATTCAGGCTCTTCTGCTTGCGGGACCAGAGGCGGTGGGCCAGCTGTTCCATGAGCAGCAGTTTATGGTCTCGGTTCAATCGGTGCTTGGGACTGTCGCGGTCGGTCCATTGGTCGACCATATTCTCGTAGAAATCAGCGACACTGATCCGGCCGCCAATCCGGTGGATGGCCTCCAGATTCTCCACCTGATCCTGGATCAGGCGCAGGTTGTGGGGGCGGTTGCTGAGCCCGCGCAGATCATGGTTCTGATCCAGCATCGCCAGTACCAGTTCGGCACGCTCGGGCTCGTCGCCGAGGACCTGGCGGAAATAGGTCGCGACCTGCTCCGAGCCAAAGGGCCGCAGGGTGACCCAGAGATAGTCCTTGGCGCCTACAGCTTCCCGCTGCCGTCCGTCCAGGGCGCCGAGCTGGTCCCGCAGGGTCTGAAAGAAATGGCTGCGGCAGGTCATGATCAGGCGCCCGACCTGCTTGTCTCCCACCGACCGATCCGGGTCTGCTCGACGCCAAACCTGAGGCGGCAGGATCTCCCACAGCCGTTGGATGAAGCGATGGCACTGATCCGGGGGCAGGTGGTTCATCACCTCGTCCAGGCCATCGAAGATCACCAGACCGTCTTGCTCCTGGGCCAAGCGCTTGATGTCCTCCACACTGGGTCGGGTTTGGCCCACCGGGAGGTTGTAGGTCGCTTCCAACAGATGTTCGAGCGTGGCATCCAGAGGCGGGACACCCTGGGTCCGCCAGTCCCAGTTGTTCATGGGATTGACCGCCCGTAGATCCAGATAGACGGGTAAGGGGTCTCGGGCTCGGTCCTAAGCAGCTCCAGGAGCTTACGGGTCAGGCGTTGGCTCAGGGTGGTCTTGCCATGCCCAGCCTGCCGAAGATGGCGCAGTAGGGCAGCCCGTCGAGGGGACGCCGCAGCCAGTTGAGCAGGAAAGGCAGAGCCTCCTGGCCCTCGGTATCGCCTTGCTGGTGCAGGTGTGGATCGACAAAATGGGACACCGGGCAATCGCCGAGACGGCCGGCGAAGAACTCGGCAATGGCGGCGATGCTTTTTTGTGCGGCTATCGCCGGGTCATGAAGCCGGTCCATCCGGGCGAGAATGGTTTGTGCCGCCTCGGTGGCCCAGACCTTGCGCCTGCCGCTGCTTTTCCATGCCTTGCCGCCGGCGTCGCAGAAGATCCGGAGGCCGGCGAGTGATGTGCTTGTGAGCTGGTCGTCTTCGAAACCTTATGAATGCTAGGGGGATCAGGGGCCGGTTATCGGGCAGCGGAAGACTCTCTTTTTTGATCTCGGCAATCAGGGCCACACTGACTAGGGGCAGGATCAGATCGGCCTATTCCAGATAGTGGGCACGGGTAGATTCTTTGTTCTCTCCCACCGGGATTTGGTGGAAGTCGATGGCGGTCCAATCCTTTCCGTAGGCCCGGAGCTGGGTCCTCAGTTGTCCGTGCAGATCGCGGGTGTCGGTCATCTCCCGTTCTGCGTAGAGCAGCAAGTAGCTGGGCTGCTCGTTCCGTATCCGTAGGGTCTGCTCCTGGGGGTGCTCGACCAGGCTGCCGGTGGTGCCCAGATTGAATTCGGTCAGGCGGTCTTCGGCGTCGTCCGCGGCGGCGAACTAGAGACAGCACTGTTCCGGGTCCGCATTGCGTTTGGCATCTAGTTGCAGCTCCAGCTGGGTCTTTTCCGCCGGACTCCGACCGTTCTCGGGAAACAACTGGGCATAGGCGGCGGCATAGCCGATGTAGCCTGTCTCGTCCATCAGCTCGATCAGGAGCGACAGGCGGCGTGAGTTCAGAGGCGCGAGCCGGCTGGGGCCGGACAATTGGCGTGCCAGGTCCTCCACTAGTGATTTGGATGCGGGGGCGAGCAGATTAGTCATGGGCGGGCCTTTGGGCAGTGCCATTGAGTTAAGCGTTAGCCGCGGTGCGGAAATCCCTGCGGAATGACCGAACTCATGAGATCAGCTTGATGGACACTTGTTTTGCCCTTTAAAGTTAACACGCTGCGGGCCTTCAGTAGGATCTACCGCCTACCCTGGCCGATAGCCCTTTTTAGACAGCTTCTTAGGTATGTTGATAGAGATATTCATGAGAGACTTTTGCACGAGATCCCCAAAGTTGCTGAAATTTAAGATAATGTTGAACTTGCAACAACGCAGATTAGCAGATCCAATGCGGATAGAACACGATGCCTTGCAAGAAGCTGGATGAGGTTCATGAGCTGATTGATTGGATAAGGCTTGAAAAATTATTATCGGGTGTCCATGCGAACCAGACAGGCGAGAAGGCGTGGCCACCATTGATGATATTCAAGGCTCTGTTGCTGCAAAGTTGGTCTCGATTATTGGTCGTGATCTTTCTGAATCGGTGGCGGCCCAGAGCACGCTTTGGCGTTTTAGACAGAAGCTGGAGAGAGGGTCACTGCTAGAGCGTTTACGGCCGGAGGTCAATGAGCAGTTTGCGGGACAAGGAGTGTATATCAAGTCGGGAGAAGTGAGCATTGTCGATGCGAGCGTCATTGCAGCTAAACAGAGCCGCCCGTAAAATACGGAGAATAAGGAAAACAGTGCTGGAAATACCCGGAATCAGTCAAAAGGCAGATGAATTCAGGTTCGTTCGAACAAATAACGACCAGCCGGTTGATTGAAAAAACGGGGGGCTTAATAAAATTGGAATTTACGCATATCGCGCAAAGGTCTCTTACCACTACCAATCTGACCTCCGATCCTAAAATAAGTGTCAGGAACGTTGATCTGCCTGCGGTAGATAATTCCACCAAGATCATGTTCTCAGGGAGCTTTATATGTGCTTGCTCGATAGCTGTCATGGACCGCGTTGACCATCTAGGAAAATGCCCTATACTGTGTTGCGCTGCACAAAGGGGCAAATCTTCGGTCCGGCGTGCGAGCGGGGTATTGGGTTCCGGTCGGTATTCCCGGCGGTTGAAGCGCCGCACGAGCCCGAGTGTTCGTCCAATCCGATGGGTTGAGGGTCAATGCTGCCGATTTGACAGGGATTGTCGGAACCGGGAAGCCAAGAAATTTCAAGACAGGCAGAACAGGCTGCCTAGCAAAGTGAATCGCAGGGTATCGTCCACCTTTTCGTTCCCATTTCAGCATAAGTCCGTAAGTCCTTCATCAACTACCTCGTACCCCCCCTGAAAATATGGATTTTTCAAGGTCCGGTTGTACGAGAACGCCCGTTATCCGTCTGGGATGACAGGCCCGATCCTCGTCGATGAGCAACCGGGAGTCGGCCGAGGTCTACCATCTCAACCGCTGCGGTAAAAAAAGAATTCCCACTTCGATAAGAGATATGATTTTATGAAAAAACGTTATAAGCATTATATAGGTCTTCTTGCTGGTATTTTGGTATTCGGGATGGGCGCAGTACCGCTCGACCCTTTGGTAATGGATGTCGAAGCCAAACGGTTCGGGGGAGGATTCGGACGTAGCTCGTTTCGATCTGGGAAAGGTGGGAGGTTTAAACCTTTCTCTATTTCAAGCTTGTCGAAACCCAAGCGGGCTGGTAAGCCAAGAGGGGGCATAAGAATCGAAAAATCCATGGGGACTGGTAAGCCGAAAAGGAGCATAAAAATCGGTGGCAGAAAAGGAGGAATTGTTACGAGTGGACAAAGTGCAAGGACAAAGGCAGCGATTAATGCAAAACGGATGCGCGATAAATTTAAGAAAAAGTCTTCACCGGTTGTTTCCAGTCAAGCGGATAAAGCCCCGGTGATTGGAGCACAACGTCATGTAGCGAGGGATAAAACATACGGTGATAATCCAATTTATCGACGTGCTCGTAAAACCGATAAGGGAAGCTATTGGAAGCGTCGTGAGCAGTTCTATGGTAGGAATTATGAGCCACCAAGTTATGTATACGACATGGCACCTTCATATGGTCTATTCGGGACGATCTTTCTTGCTGGTTTGTTGAATAATGTTTCAAATGCGGGGGCATTTGCTCATCATCATCAAAATAATCCAGGTTATCAGAAGTGGCGTAGAGAAGCAGACGAGTTAGCTAAGCAGAATGAAGATTTGCGTAACAAACTCGTCGCAATGGATGCCGAGGCTGCTAAGCTCGAGAGGGCACCTATTGATCCGACTTATTTGCCAAAGGGTGTTGATCCTGATATTGTTTTAACCTCGGGTGTCCGTGCTGCAACATTGCTTCAGCTAAGGGTTTGTGTTGGATCGCAATCAGGGGCTTATTATCGAGTGACTGGTCAGATCCTTGGTTCGAGCCTTGGTGATACGGTCAATGTCGTACCGGTAGAGACGGTTGGATCGAACCAGGCACTTGAGTTCCTTGTCGATGGGAAGTGTGATAGTGCATGGGTTCAGAGGGATAGCTACTGGAATTACATTGAGGCGACAAAAACTAACAACTTACCGTTTGTACGTGTTGTTTCACCTTACAAAGAGGCTGTTCATTTGATCTGTCATGCGTCCGGTCCGAGCAAAATCAGCAGGCTTACCGAAGATCATAAAGTTTGGTTTCCAAAAAAATCCGGTGCAGCGGAGACCTGGAAGAATTTTATTGGTGAGGATGCCGGCTATGGGGAGGTCCAGACTGTTTTAAATACCCCCTCGATGACAGTCGCCTCGAATAAAGAGGCATTATTGAAGGTGACTGATGCCAAGTCCTGCATGATGTATGTCGCAGCTCCGGGAGAAACCGGGTTCATGGAGGTGGTTGAGGAGATAGCTGTAAACAGGAATCTTGTTATGATCGATGTCAGTGATGGCGATCTTGAAAATACGACTGATCCGGCGGGTGAAGATGTGTACGAGTACAAAGAGATCGATTCATCTGTGTATCCCAATCTTGCACGTCAGAATGGAATAGTTTTTGGCCGTGGTGACATTGATACGCTCTACGTGAGGGCCGATCTTGTCATCGCCAATGCATGGAAGGACGCGAATCCTGAGCTTTATCCATCAGTTGCCTTTGATATTGCCTCGCTCGAGAGTAAGATCAAAAAGGTAGTGGGTCAGTAATTCATCTAGGGGGAGATTATTGAAATGATCGGTCAGTATCTGAAACGGAAGCTTGGAATCGGGGGTAAGGAGGTTCCTTTGACTGAAGCCTTCCATTCTCCGTTAAGGGTTGCACTGCATAGCACAATCAGCTTGGAGACGGTCGATCTACTGATATTGAAATCAGTACTTCATCCGGATTTTGTGGTCCCGAATGGCGATCTGCAAGTGCTCGCCATTGGCAAATTTGAGCTGGATGGGGTGCCGGTCCATCAGCTCTATGTCCAGGATCAGTCGAGAGAAGAGTTTGTCTTCCAGCTTATCGAGGGCAAGGATTATCGATCTCAGGCATCGATTGTCGATGAGATCACGTTGTTCAGGCAGATTGTCACTTTGGAACCTGAGACTGAGACCTCGCTTGGCCAGGAGCTTGCGGATATTGGGTTTCATGAATTGACAGTGGGGGGTGTTGCTTATCACCGGCTGTGGGGAGATACTTATACGGAGAAGGCGGAGTTCCGAACTTATAATGAGAAGGTGATAACACCAGCCGGTGTTGAGACCTATACAAACCAATTGCTATTATATGGTCGTGAAGTCGAGAGTCCGGTTGGTGGTGATCCAGTCAATGAGTATCTATTGGTTGGGATCGAGGAAAACGAATCGGTTGCCCAGCTGATGATGCAAATTGGGGTAGCACTTAATCAAAATGATATTTCGATTCAATAAAGAAGAGGAGAAAACTACCATGTTTGGTCGGTTTATAAAGAACTATGGAAAAGGTAAACTCACCGATACTCTCGGTGGGCTGCGGGATGCGATTGTTGGGTTTGACCCGGAAGGGGCAACCGAGGCCGAAATCGCTACTATGGAGGAAAATTTCGATAAGGTTAATCGAGAGTTCTCTAAAGCAAAGCAGGATTGGCTCCGAGAGAAACAGGAGGCTGATACGATTGAGGATCTGTACCAACAGCGGTTAGCTGCAGCTGAACATATTCAGCAGCAGCTCGATGCATGGCCTGACAATGCCGATCAGCTAAGTGCCGCATTGAATCAGCTGGTTGAGACGCTCGAATCGATGGCACCGGAGGTCCAGCGAGAGAAGGAAGAGGCCAGAGACGCGAAAGAAGTGATGGATGACCTCGAGGCGACAGTACAGCTGTACGCTGAGAATCTGAGGACAGCACGGAGTCAGTTGAAGGCTGCTGCACGTGCCATGGAGAAGGCGAAGCGGGACGAGGAACGTGCTGTTGTTAAGGCGGAGCGAGCTGCACGGCTTGCCGGTCTGAAGCAAAACAGCTCGATACTCGGATCGGCGCTGGAGAGCATGAACAAGCAAGCGGCCGATGCATGGGCGCGGGCGGATGCCGCAAAGCATAAGGCGGAACTGCTTGGACCAGCTAAAGTCGAGGATAACGCTATTGTCAAGCAGGCGCTTGCGAGCGTTTCCGTGACCTCTCCTGCCTCATCATCGATTTCCGAGCGGTTGGCTACTTTGAGGAAGTAAGCCTAATCCGTTCAGAAGATTGATTGAAGCGTAAAAGCAGAACATTAGAGTTGTTCCCTTTGTAACATTCTTTAAAATCAGTAGGTTACGAGGGCCATTTGGCGGTTAACCCTTTTTTCTGGTCAACGACCACCGTGTCGGCCTCATATTCCAATATAACCGATTGATTTTTAAAGATTCGCATCGGGAACAACTCTATTGGTTATGAACGGCCCAAACCAACCCGGCAGCCATGGGGAAGAGCCACCGGACGGGCTGGTGCCCGAGGCCGATAAGAAGAAGGATATGCAGCCGCAAGGCCGCCGGGAAGTCAGCGGCTCTCCGGGGCCGGAATCTACCCGCTATGGAGACGGGGAAAAAGCAGGCCGTTGCATCGATTTTTGATGGGTTCTCCCGTCGCATTTCTACCGGAGGGTTGTCGGTATCTATCCGAATGCGGGCGATTGCGAGGTTCTCGCGTGCGGCCAGGGCGCAGCAAGAAGTAGGTGGGCTGTGCCCACCAATACTGTGCCTACTTTTGACGGAATCCCCCGCGGCATTTGTGGGGCGGAAACGGAATCACGTGATCTCCCGTTTCTTTTTTCTTCTGCATCACAAAAAGACACCAAGCCACAAAGGAGTATTCAGGATTGAGAGAAGAACGACAGAACTCGATGAGAATACTTCGTGTCTTTATGGCTTGGTGTGAGAAAAACGGGTATCACAATTAGTGGGCACAGCCCGCCCTACGGGTTCCCGTGCTCCGGCGTGGGAACGCAGTTGTGGCCGCTCCAGCGACCGAGATCCCTTGCTCCGCTCGGGACAGGGTTTCATGATACTAGAGTGTGGGAGCCAGAGAGACTGATTCATGGGGATACCTAGTACCTAGTTTCGACGGATATTACAAGTTCATAGTCTCCTGGTTGGCTCTCACGCTCTAGCGCCAAAGCTAGCAAAATCGATCGAAACTAGGTACAGTCCCTACCCCCCTTTCAGAATTCGTCAATGTGACAGGCACGAGGTAAGGCGTATGGGTAATACCGACCGACCGCTTTCTCCACATCTGCAAGTTTACAAACCGCAGCTCACTGCGGTTCTTTCCATCTTCCACCGGGCCACCGGCGTATTTTTAACCATAGGCTCTCTGTTGTTGGTTTGTTGGCTGGCGGCCTTGGCGAAAGGTCCCGAGAGCTATGCGAATGTGCAGGGGCTTCTCGGTTCCGGAATCGGACGCACGCTCCTGCTGGCTTGGGTATTCGCGCTCTTCTATCACCTGTGCAACGGCATGCGTCACCTGTTCTGGGACATGGGACTCGGGTTCGATATGGACACGGTCTACGCCTCCGGGAAGTTCGTAGTCGTCGTGGCCGTCACTCTGACCTTGATTACCTTCGCCATGACCTATGCGATCCGGGGAGGTCTCCTATGAATATGCGTGCACCATTGGCACGGGTGCGTGGGCATGGCTCGGCGAAGTCGGGTGCTCACCACTGGTGGGCGCAACGGCTGTCGGCCATTGCCCTGGTCCCGCTCTTTCTGTGGTTCGTCGCGTCCTTGACTGTCATCGCAACGGCCGACTATGCAACGGCCGCGAAATGGGTCGGTTCCCCCTATAACAGTGCGCTGCTAATCTTGCTGATTGGGGCCTTGTTCTACCACGCCCAGCTGGGGATGCAGGTGGTCTTCGATGACTATATCTCCACCCCCTGGTTACAGGTGGCGAGCCTCATCCTGGTGAGATTCCTGGCCCTGCTGTTGGCCGTCATTGCGATCGTCGCAGTTCTAAGCATTGCTTTAGGCACTGCCTCGGGAGGGTGAACCATCATGTCGGAAGTTTATCAAATCATCGATCACGCCTATGACGTGGTGGTGGTCGGCGCAGGCGGGGCGGGTCTAAGGGCAACCTTCGGTGCCGCTGCCAAGGGCCTCTCTACAGCCTGCATCACCAAGGTGTTTCCCACCCGGAGCCACACGGTGGCTGCCCAAGGGGGAATGAGCGCCGCCCTCGGTAACATGGGGGAGGACGACTGGCGTTGGCACATGTACGACACGGTCAAGGGCTCGGATTGGCTGGGGGATCAGGACGCTATCGAATATATGTGTCGAGCCGCCATCCCCGCTGTCATCGAGCTGGAGCACTATGGCGTGCCCTTCTCGCGCACCGATGAAGGCAAGATCTACCAGCGCCCGTTCGGGGGCATGACGACCAACTACGGACAGGGCACGGCCCACCGCACCTGTGCCGCTGCCGACCGCACCGGGCACGCCATCCTCCATACCCTCTATCAGCAGAGCCTGCAATTCAGGGCGGAATACTACATCGAGTATTTCGCACTGGATCTGATCATGGACGACGAGGGCGCCTGTCGCGGCGTCATGGCCTGGGACCTGGATTCTGGAACCCTGCATCGGTTCCGCGCCCATCAGGTGATTCTGGCCTCCGGCGGCTATGGCCGGGCCTATTTTTCCGCCACCTCAGCTCACACCTGCACCGGCGATGGGAATGCCATGGTCCTGCGCGCCGGGTTACCGGTTCAGGACCACGAGTTCGTCCAGTTCCACCCCACCGGGATCTACGGCTCTGGCTGTCTGATCACTGAGGGCTCCCGGGGCGAAGGAGGCTACCTGACCAATTCCGAGGGCGAGCGCTTCATGGAACGCTATGCGCCGAATGCCAAGGACCTTGCCTCCCGGGATGTGGTGAGCCGCTCCATGACTATCGAGATCCGCGAGAGCCGGGGGGTTGGTCCCGAAAAGGATCACATCTACCTGCACCTCGAACACCTGGGTCCCGAGGTCCTCAACGAACGGCTGCCCGGCATCTCGGAGTCGGCGCGGATCTTCGCCGGCGTGGACGTGACCAAGGAGCCTATCCCGGTCTTGCCGACGGTGCACTACAACATGGGTGGCATCCCGACCAACCTGCACGGAGAAGTCGTGACCCTGCGGGCCGGGGACCCAGATGCCGTAGTGCCCGGACTAATGGCCATCGGCGAGGCCGCCTGCGTCTCGGTCCATGGGGCCAATCGCTTGGGCTCCAATTCCCTGCTAGATATCGTCGTCTTCGGTCGTGCCGCCGCCGAGCGTTGCGCCGAGGTCATCAAGCCCGGCACCAAGCACAAGTCGCTGCGGGCGGATGCGGACGACAAGATCGTGCAGCGCTTCGACCGGCTACGCTACGCCAAGGGCTCCCAACCTACCGCGGAGATCCGCCTGAAAATGCAGAAGACCATGCAGAACTACGTGGCGGTCTTTCGTACCGGTGAGACCCTGGACGAAGGCGTGAAGCTGATCGGCGAAGTACGCGAGTCTTTCGGCGACGTCAGTGTCACCGACCGAAACATGGTCTGGAACTCGGATCTGGTGGAGACCCTGGAACTGGACAATCTACTAGCGTTGTCGGTAGTTACCATGCACAGCGCCCGCAACCGGACCGAGAGCCGGGGGGCCCACGCCCGAGAAGACTACCCGGAGCGCGACGACGAGAACTGGCAAAAACACACTCTGGCTTGGCTCGGGGAGACAGGCGAGCCGACCATCGACTACCGGCCGGTCCACTACTACACCCTCACCGACGAAGTCGAAGTAGTTCCGCCCAAGGCGCGTGTCTATTGAGCCGGTGCGGACAAGGGGATAGTAAGTGATGATGACTGACAAACACGAGGAATCAGCAAATGGCTGAGTTTCGGTTGCCGAAAAATTCGGTCGTTCAACCGGGTAAGACCTTCAATGCCGCCAAAGGCGCGAAGAACACCAAGCGGTTCGTGATCTACCGTTGGGACCCGAGCACCGGCGAGAATCCGCGTACCGACACCTACGAGATCGATCTCGACAGCTGTGGTCCCATGGTTCTGGATGCCGTGCTCAAGATTAAGAACGAAGTGGATTCGACGCTGTCGTTCCGCCGCTCCTGTCGCGAAGGCGTGTGCGGGTCCTGCGCCATGAACATCGATGGGACCAACACCCTGGCCTGCACCAAGGCAATCGCCGATATCAAGGGCGGTGTCAAGATCTATCCCTTGCCGCATCTGCCAGTGGTGAAAGACCTGGTGCCCGATCTGACCAACTTCTATGCTCAGTATGCCGCCATCAAGCCTTGGATGTGGACCCAATCGACCCCACCGCCGGATCGTGAGCGTTTGCAATCGAAGGAAGACCGGGCGAAACTAAACGGGCTCTACGAGTGCATTCTTTGTGCCTCCTGCTCCACCAGCTGCCCCAGCTATTGGTGGAACGGCGACCGCTATCTGGGACCGGCAGCATTGCTCCAGGCCTATCGGTGGATTTCCGACAGCCGCGACGAGTCCACGGGCGAACGGCTCGACGAGTTGGAAGACCCGTTCCGGTTGTTCCGCTGTCACACCATCATGAACTGCACCAATACCTGTCCCAAGGGCCTCAATCCGGGCCAGGCAATCGGCGAGATCAAGCGGATGATTGCGATGCGTGCGCTTTAGACCATGCGGGCTTTCGCGTTCCTATCGCTCCCCCATCGTTAAGAAGGGTGTCGTAGAAACGGTGGCGTTACTGTCAGTCTGTGAAGTTTAGACCACAGAGAACACAGAGAATTAGCCGATTCCTTTCTCTGTGTTCTCAGTGTCCTCTGTGGTTCGAAATGATTTTTGCGACACCTTTTGCATCGGATTATGGCCCGCGTAAGATGCGGTGAGTAAAATGAACTGCATCGCTGTTCTGTAGATAATGAATTATGCTCGAATTGAAGTGGATACAGGATAAAGTTGATTTATGAGGCACGACATCCAGCGTAGGATTCGGGGTAAGAAATGTAAGGTTAGGCAAATAGCGTAGGATGCGGTGAGCCTACGAGCTCACGTCTCGTCAGTCTGAGGTGGAGCCTCGCTAGATATTTAATCTGTTGGCGCAGACAGCAGAATCCACCGCTAGCCGCGGCTGTTGATTGCGGCTCGGCGCTCGAATTCAGCGGCGGTCATTGAGATCGACCTCTAATTAATCCTACTTTCCGCTAAACATTTTTTTGAGGGTTTCCTCTTGTTAGCCACAGTTCTGGCTGAGGTTGGAAAGAACATGAACCCCGTGCGGGAAACATTTGCGAAGACCGACGAAAAAACTCGGTACAGGCTTCGCCACAAGCGCTATGCGCAGTCAACTCCACCCTACGGCCACGCTTATTACGAACGAGGCTACGCACAGCTGACTTAGAAAAGCAATTACGAATATGCAGGAGAGGAAGCTGGAAGTTCCCCTGGTTGAATTCCCCGACCTTGCGTTAGCAACCGAAAATGATGTGCAGATACTTGTCGACGGTATGATAGCAGGGGACTTCAATGGCTAGGGCTATGGTCTTACATACTATGTGAATGAGACCAAAACTGACTTTATCCAGGCACGGCGAACTGTCAACGTGCTGGACAGCGCCCGTGAAATAGCTGGCTACGCGGAAGACTTCTGGGATACTATAGAGTATACTGCCAAATCACGCCCGTTTTCGAGCTTGCTATCTGTGAAAGGTGCTTCGTCACACAATGCGAAAGTACTCTTGCAACCGTCGTTGGAGCATATGGAAGCTCAGCACGTGCTGTTGCCTTTCGACGAGACGGAGGGGGACAAAAAGGGGACACTATTATTAGAGTCCCCGATAGGGGACCTGTAAACCTCTCGCCTTTAGCCCGTAAGTTGGGGTGAGAAACGAACCCCAACTCTGCTGGTACGGTAGTTCTGAGCTTGTCGGTCGATGCACGCATTCCCCGCGCGAACTCCTGTGAAATAACTGGTTGCAAGGATCCCTGAGCGTTTCAGACCAGGGTATCATCAATAGTTTTCTATCGAAGATGGTGGCTCTCTACCGGTCTACGACTGAAGCCGGCCACTATGCCACCCAATACTAGGCTGACATCGCTGTTAATTCCAAGCACCCACTAGCTCCACTGGCTAACATTCCCGGAGTATTTGCTGCATTATGGACACCTAAAACTGCACCCACAACTGCGATTACGCTAGCTACCGCAGGCTACGGATTTGCGGCTCTTCCCAAGAATCTGGTCCATTTCACTACCATTATAAGGTTTCGTGGAATTGCAGCGTCCGGAGCGATCAATCCTTCGAAAATCGGGCTTTTTGGTCCGGGGGTGTATATGGCAAAGATTGGTCGGCCATTGAATATTTTTGTTCGTGCTACCGCCCGAGTTCTAATACATCTTGTTACTCCCGCTGGTACAGCCCGGAGCATTCCTCGTTTGGTCTATGTTCGTTGGGGCCTATCTCCTATCGTTCTTCCATAGGGGAGCTTATGTTCAGAGTATTGAAGATTCTCGTTGTCCTTTGGGCGTGGGGGTGTTGGGGGTAGGTAGCCTATAGTCAGCAGTGGCTTTGGCTTATTGCGTCAATCATTCCGTATTTCCTTTTCACTACCTTCGGTCACTATCTTGATTTAACCGAATCGAACGCCTAAACAGGAAACCAAAGAGATTATGCTCGCATCGAGCTGAAAGTGAGACGATCACAGCGCATCCCGCCAAAAGCCTTCCGGTGGATTGTGACCGGCGGGGTCAAAGGAGGCATCATGCTCAAATTTCAAGAGTTATGGAAAAATCGTCTGATAATTACCGGCAATGATAACCCTTACAGATGCGGTGAGCACCGTGGGTTCTGAACTTGCTGGTCGGTGCATGCACTCCCCGCGCTAACTGCATCGGTTGATAGAAGACACAGGGCTGATTTTCTCCGCGGCGCGGAGCTTCCACATCCCCACGCAGCGCGTAGGAACGAGAAAGATTCAGAATACGAACCCCAACATCTTCTAGCACGGTAGCCCGCGTGGGGCGGATGAGAGGCGTACTTCATTGGCTAAACCAACCACTGCGATCGGGTGGTCCTCGTCACCCGCCGTATAGGTGTGGTAGTCCCCGGTGGCGGGTGGCGGCCATCCCTAGCCTGACGTAGGCTCACCTGTTGATTGGGTGTTAGGCATCGAAATAACCAAAAATTAACAGGATATTATTATGGCGTACAGTGAATTTACAATAAAAAGAGCAAAAGACGAATTTGGACTAAAAATCACCGAAAACAAAGATATTTTCGAGGAGGTAGAATCTGTTGAGGTCAGTGGTGACCTTAAAATTAGATTGGAGGGAAATGTGCCATTAGCCTTGGCCATAAATACAGAGAAAGCAAGATTCAGAGTTTATTATTGCCTTTATTTTATTGGAATTAAGAAATAATTTCAAAGATAAAATCAGTTTGTTTTCAGGGATAGACTTTGAAGTCGACAAAGAAAAACATCTAAATGGTTTTTGTGATTTTGTTATTAGTTTTTCTTCAGAAGAACTTTTTCTCACCACACCCGTTGTGACAGTAGTTGAAGCAAAGAATGAAAACATTATCGGTGGAATCGGGCAATGTTTGGCTGAAATGGTCGCATCAAAAATATTCAATGAAAATGAAAATAATTATTTAGATAATATCTATGGAGTGGTCACCCTATGAAGTGCCTGGAAATTTTTAAAGCTCAATAACCATATGGTCTTGATAGATAAAAAGGAATATCATATTGAACATATTGGAAAAATTATGGGAATTTTGAGTGCGATGGTAAATCAAATCGCCTGAACCAGGGAATGGAGACGGATTTCCTCCACTACGCTCGTTTCTTGCTCCGTTGGGAAACCGCTCATTGATGAAGTTCTCTCCATGAAAAGTGGAACGAGAGTGCCCACATATGATGATATGCGATGGGTATGAGTACGTGTTGCAGTGAGTCGTTCTGAAGAAACCTGTTCAACGTGTCGAGGAAGTAAGAAGTATGGCATTTACTGATTATAAAAGTATGGAAGACGTGCTGCGGAAAGAACCTGTCATTGTTCTCAATGAGGAATTCCTGCCAAAGCAAGTGAAGAAAGACTTGCCAGACTGGTTTTTGCAAGACATTACATTCGCCTTATCCATTAAAAGTTCTCAAGAAAATGAGGCGTTTTATGAAGAATTTTTCATTGTCCCATTTCTGAAAGAAATCTGGAAACATCACAGAAATATCAAAGTGTGGTCGCATATTTATATCCAATACGACGATGATTTATGCGGAAATCCGGACTATATTGTGTCTGCCTTACACGAGGCCCACTCGTATGAAATGTTGAGTACCCCTCTCTTAGCAGCGATTCGGGCGAAACAACAAAATTTTATTGCAGGTTGGGGGCAATGTCTTGCCACCATGCTTGCCTGTCAGAAAATCAATGCCGATCACCCTCGAGACGATAAGCCATTACCTCCGGTGTATGGGATTGTCTCGACTGGTGAGATCTGGGAATTTGGCAAACTCGAAGCGCACACATTGAAAAAATATCCTGCCCCGATTTCAATTGCCAACCCGGTCCAACTTGCGGGAGTGTTGGTTATATTTTTTCGGAATGTGAACGTGTGTCATTTTAGGATGTGAAATTATTATAATTATTGTGGTCTTCCGGTTTCGGCAATCCCTGTCGAGCGTAGCGGCATTGCCTTGACTCGATTGCATTGGGATATCTGGAGGGGATAGAAGATGTTTAGTGATTTCAGAATCAAAACGGATTTAGAGCGCATCGGTTATAAACTGAAAGAAAAGGATCTGTCGCTTCCGGAGCATGAACGAATTTCTGATGTGGCCTATGAAAACATCCAAACATTTGTGAAACTATTCTATAGCAATGAGGAGGCCGTCAAAGCCCTCATTTTGACACCTATTGTCGTCAATGTTATCAAACAATTGCACGGAAAATACAGTATCCTCTATGAAGAATACATCGAAGCTGATGAGGACTTGAAAGGAAGATGTGATCTGATTGTCTCGAAAGTCGAAGAGGATGATACGAATGATACATTAGGTGATTATCCAATTGTAGTGATTGAGGCGAAAAAGAAGGCTATCGAAGAGGCGTCGAGTCAATGTGCAGCCGAACTTGTGGCGTTGCATAAACTTGGGAAACACGCACAGTATGGTGTAATTTCAACTGGGGATGACTGGATGTTTTTGGAGCTTTTCCCCGAGCAACAGCTTGTCTACCAGCATCACCGAAAATTTTATCTTCCTGATATTCGGCGTGTTGCCAACATTCTGTTAAGCATGCTTACGGTGTGATGCTGGGGAGTGTTGTGTAAACTAATTAGGTGATGTAACCTATTGCATGCTGACCATCTTAATCCGCAGATTATGCAGATTTTCACAGATGGAAATGAAATAATCTGTGAAAATCTGCGGATTCAAAAAGTGACAAATGACTCAGAAAGCCAAGCTGAAATGGCATTGCCGCCGGGGAATGCGAGAGTTGGATCTGCTCCTGGAGGGGTTTTTGATGAACAGGGACGAAGCCCTCTCCACAGCCGACCACGCGATCTTCGAGCGTCTGTTAGATTGCCGCAACGAGGACCTCGTGGCCTGGCTCATCAACGGGGATTCCCCGGAAGACGAGCAGTTAGCAGGAATCGTGAACCAGATACGAACTCGACACTTATAATCCAAGATATTTTTCGCAGCTTAAAGTTTAACGACCATCCTGTCAACTGGCAGCACAACAGCCGAGTGCCGGTATAAATGATGAGCAACTACGCGAAAACTGGGCGCCGAGCGAATGGGGTGCGGAAGCTCGCATCGGTTTGGCAAGCTTGATTATCCCGGAGGTTGTCTTGCGTGCAGTCGGCCTTGTTAAACAGGGTAAAGTAGTCACGCTCGGAAAGGTCTATGCACAGGACACACCGACGTTCGGCGCACGGAGTTGGCGCATGATGATCCCCGGGTTCCCGACCGGCGGCCCTTTTGGACCGCAGCAACTCGTCTATAATGACGAGTATGTCGCGACCGAATTGGGGCAGATTGGTACCCAGTTCGACGGACCGGGGTATGTCGGGGTACAGACCTCCCAAGGCTAGTTTTTCTACAACGGCCGGTTCCTCGAAGACGAGAACATTACTCCTTACGGGTTGGGTCCTTTGGGCGTCGAGTTCATAGCCGAAAAGGGCTTCGTGTGTCGAGGTGTCGTGCTGGGTGCTGTGGCGCTGCACGGCCGTCGATTGCCGATTCCTGAAAGCAATGCTGCCGAGGATCCGAGTATCGTCACCGATAGCGATGTCTGCACCATGCTCAGACAGCAGGGACTGAATCGGATCGACGCCGGCGATTGCCTTTTTCTGTATACCGGCCACGGTGATCTGTGGCATCCGACTGCCTGGGACAATTTCGATGCCGCCGAGAAAGCACGACGGGTAGCCGCATTCAATGCAGGTACCCCAGGATTTGGAATTTCCGCTTGCGAGTAACTTTGCCGAACGCCGGAGCAGCCTGAACGGGTCTGACAGTTCGTCTATCGAGGCCGTGCTGAGAGATTTCATCGGCGAGAATCCGCAGCCGTTCGAATTGAGACCTTTGCGCGATGCGTAAACTTCCAATTTATTAAGCCCCCCCGTTTTTTCAATCAACCATCTGGTCGTTGTTTGTTCGAACGAACCTGAATTCATCTGCCTTTTGACTGATTCCGGGTATTTCCCGCGCTGTTTTCCTTATTCCCCGTATTTTAGGC
>Ga0049113_10000090_pt1 | contig 20317 bp, 18 predicted proteins | sample WorMettanBELIZE1_FD_55214 | JGI IMG/M metagenome (GOLD analysis project Ga0049113, IMG submission 55214) | Marine gutless worms symbiont microbial communities from Max Planck institute for Marine Microbiology, Germany - Olavius tantulus BELIZE.1 | ecosystem: Host-associated > Annelida >... | reverse complement strand
CCCCCGGCCACTCCGCCGGCCGCAGCGCCGTCCCCACCGTCCACCCCCGCCCCGGGCCAGATTGTGGAGCAGGATATCAAATAGCCGAGTATATACTGGATATTACGTCTTGGAATCGGCTGCGGGCAGTTCGATCCCCTGTTCCTGAATGAGTTGTTCGATTCGGGGGATGTCGTCGGGAAGATCGACCTCCGGTGAGTCATGGCGGGTCATTACCACGCGGAGCGGATAGCCGTGTTCAAGCACCCGGAGCTGTTCCAATTTCTCGATCTGCTCCAGACGCCCTTCCGGGAGATTGCGAAACGTTTCGAGAAACCACCGGGTGTAGGCATACACCCCCAGATGCTTGTAGGTATCGAAAACGGTCTCCGGATCGCGGGCAAGGGGGATCGGGGATCGTGAGAAATACAGGGCATAGCCCTTATTGTTCAAAGTGACTTTCACGTCCTTTGGATTGGTAATCTCGGCGTCATTTTGGATTCGGTATGCCAGGGTCGTCATCTGCACATCCGGTTCTTCCCGAAAGGGACGTATCACTTCGTCAATGCACTCCGGATGAATCAGCGGCTGATCTCCCTGAACGTTGATGACGATGTCTTCCGGTCGCAATCCCATTTGTTCGGCGGCTTCAGCAACCCGATCCGTACCCGAACGGGCCTCCGCTCCGGTTAAAATCGCTTGTCCGCCAAATGCTGATACCGCCGAAACGATGCGCTCGTCATCGGTTGCCACAACGACATTTGCCGGCTGGGCCGCCTGGGCAACCCGGCGATACACCCATTCGATCATCGNAGATCCGGTGATCCGTGCAAGGGATTTGCCTTCAAAACGTGTCGATCCGAATCGGGATGGTATAATTACAAAACAATCCATTGACATGCGCGCTCCATGACCGTGTTGAAATCGTTTTGTGTATACAATAATATTCTGGAATAATAAAGAACACGGGTCGATCGGATCAAGCCCTCAGACACCCTCAACCATCATGTCACAGGACAACTCATGGATTCAAAAACGCTTCGACACATTCTGGATCAGGTGGCCGGAGGCACACTACCGGTCGATTCGGCAATGGATCAATTGACCCGCATGCCCTTTGAAGATGTAGGTTATGCGCACATCGATCATCACCGCTCCCTCCGCAAAGGATTTCCCGAGGTCGTGTTTGGTGCCGGGAAAACCGCAGAACAGATCGCAGGTATCCTCGAACGTATGACCGCTCAGGAGCACGTGGTCCTGGTCACACGGATTGATCCGGAAAAAGCAAAAAGGATCTTGTCAGAATTTCCGGAAGGCTCCTATCACGAGGATGCCCGGATGCTGGTATGGATTCGTCGTCCCATTCCGAATCAAGGCCGGGGACGGATTCTCGTCCTTACCGCCGGCACGTCGGACATCCCTGTGGCCAAGGAGGCCTTCCTGACCGCTCAAACCATGGGAAACGACGTCGAGAGCATCTTTGATGTGGGTGTCNCCGGTATTCACCGCCTTCTCGAACATCGGGATACACTCGAACAAGCGGAAGTCCTGGTGGTGGTGGCCGGAATGGAAGGAGCTCTCCCCAGTGTTGTGGCCGGAATGGTTGGCAAACCGGTCATCGCCGTTCCCACCAGCGTGGGTTACGGCGCCAGTTTTGGAGGATTGACCGCTTTATTTGCCATGCTCAACAGTTGCAGCTCCAATGTCGCCGTGGTCAACATCGACAATGGATTTGGCGCCGGATATATGGCCGCGATGATCAACAGGAAATGACAGAACCGTTAGCCCGTCTGCCCGTTGTCCCGTCTGCCCGCTGGTCCGGTTGCCCGTGGGCCCGTTTGCCGGTTTAGCCAAGTGCCCCGGGATCCAGGATTAAAGATGCAGGCTGTATCTCGTGCTAAACGACCTGTATCCTGGATCCTGCATCTTGAATNCTGGGTCTTAAAACCGCATCCGATCACTCACGCCATCACTCCACCACTCCGATACTCCAGGTGCCCTGTATCCAGAATCAAGCATCCAGTATCCAGAATCGCACTTCTCACCCTCCCCAGCCGCCGATCAGGTGGAGATGAAGATGAAAGATGACCTGTCCGCCGCCCCTTTCCACATTAAACAGCAGTTTGTATCCGGACTTGCGGACACCCTGTTCCTTGGCCATTTGCCGAGCCACGCGGATCACCCGGGACACGATGATGCCATCCGACTCCTGCAATTCGTTGATGCTTCGGATATGCTTTCGAGGCACCACCAGCAGGTGTACCGGAGCGTGGGGGTGGATGTCCTTGAAGACCACCAGGGTATCATCTTCATATAAAATCGGGTATCCGTGTGGCCGCCAATGATATTGCAGAAGATACAATTTGATTCCATTTTTATTGTGTCCACAAGCCTTTAAGTATTTTTTTCAAAAGTGTTGCTTTAAGTTCTTCGAGAAATCGATGGCGGGGAACTTCACAGGCGCCAAACTGCTTCAGATGGGCCGTTGGAATCTGACAATCCAAAAAATCAAATCCCCACGTCGACAGTCGATGAACAAGAGAAACGAGTGCGACCTTCGATGCATTGCTCACCTTCGAAAACATCGATTCCCCAAAAAACGCGCCGCCCAGGGATACACCGTACAGGCCTCCCACCAGCTTACCATCCTGCCATGCCTCGATGGAGTGGGCATATCCAGCCCTGTGCAACAGCGCGTAGGCCTGGATCATATCGTCTACGATCCATGTGCCTTCGTTGTTTTCGATGCGAATCGCGGCACATCCGACAATAACCCGTTCAAAAGCCGTGTCATAGGTAATGTGGAATGCCGCTTTTCGAATGATTTTTTCAAGGCTTTTGGAAATATGAAGCTTTTCCGGATATAACAATAGGCGGGGATCCGGGGACCACCAGAGAATGGGTTCGCCGTCCTGGTACCATGGGAAAATACCCCGCCGGTATGCTTCCAGGAGGCGATCCGTGCGGAGATCCCCCCCAACAGCCAGGAGCCCGTCTNTTCTGGCCAGATGGGGTGATGGGAAAACGACCGCTTCCGGAAGCAGATAGACCGGCATGGCTTACTCTGAAATCATACATAGGGAACCGGCAATGGCGGGCGCGTGAAGCCGTTTGAGGAGCTTTACATCCGAGATGCCTGAACGGATTGCGTCACCGGACAACACGGGGTCCGGCGATACCCGTATATAGACCCCGGGCTTTAATTGAAATTAAAGACGAGCGCTTCGTTTTCGAATCCCACAAGAACTTCGCCGCCTTTGGCCAGTTTACCAAAGAGTATATGATTGCTCAGTTCGTTTTTGATCTCCTCCTGGATGACTCTGGATAACGGCCGTGCACCGTATCTGGGGTCATGGCCTTTTTCGGCCAAATAGCGGCGAGCCTCAGGAGTCAGAGACAAAACGAGCTTTTTGCCGGCAAGCTGTCCGTTTAACTCTTTGACAAACTTGTCGACAATCATTTCCATAATCTCCACATCAAGCGCATTGAACGTAATGATACCGTCGAGCCGGTTCCGGAATTCGGGGCTGAATACCTTTTCGATGGCTTTCTTGCCCTTGCTTTCAGGATCGAACTGGTTGCCGCCGAAACCAATGGTCTGAGTACTCATTTCCCGGGCGCCGGCATTTGATGTCATAATAATGATGACGTTCCGGAAGTCTGCCTTCCGGCCGGTGTTATCGGTGAGTGTGGCATGGTCCAGCACCTGTAGGAGAATATTGAAAATATCCAGGTGGACTTTCTCCAGTTCATCCATCAAAAGTACGCTGTGGGGGTGCTTTCGAATCCCGTCGGTGAGCAATCCTCCCTGGTCAAACCCGATGTAGCCCGGAGGTGCCCCAATCAAACGGGCCACGGCGTGTTTTTCCATATACTCGCTCATGTCGAAGCGGAGAAAGTGGATGCCCAGGAGACTGGCGATCTGTCGGGCGACTTCGGTTTTTCCCACACCCGTGGGACCGGTGAACAGAAACGATCCGATGGGATGTTCGGGGATCCCCAACCCGGCGCGGGATCGCTTAATGGAGGTGACCAGAGACCCGATGGCGCTATCCTGGCCGAAAACAACGTGCTTGAGTCGATCTTCCAGGGTCTCGAGCTTGGTTTTGTCCGATGTCGAAACGCTCTGGGTGGGGATACGGGCCATCTTGGCGACGATTTTTTCGATATCCGACGGATGGATCTTCTTTCGCCGAGGGGATCCGGAAATTCGGACATGCGCGCCTGCTTCGTCGATGACATCGATGGCCTTGTCCGGCAAATAGCGGTCGTTGAGAAATTTTGCGGAAAGTTCCACTGCCGATTTCAACGCCGTATCGGTATACCGAATGCCGTGGTGCTCCTCATATCGCGACCTGAGACCTTTCAGTATTTGAACACTTTCTGAAATCGGGGGCTCGGAAATTTCAATCTTTTCGAACCGGCGCGAGAAGGCGCGATCCTTCTCGAAATGATTGCGATATTCCTCAAATGTCGTGGACCCGATGCAGCGGATCTCTCCGGTGGCCAGTACCGGTTTAAGGATATTGGAGGCATCCATGGATCCGCTGCTGGTGGCCCCGGCACCGACGATGGTATGAATTTCATCGATAAACAGGATGGCATCCTTTTTCTTTTTCAGTGCAGTGATCACACCCTTCAACCGCTGCTCGAAATCACCGCGGAATTTTGTTCCCGCCAGCATACCCCCAAGATCCAGTGAATAGATGCGCACATCTTTGATGATATCCGGCACATCCCCTTCACTGATCATTTGGGATAGGCCCTCGGCCATGGCGGTTTTTCCGACACCCGGATCACCAACAAATACCGGATTGTTTTTTCGCCGGCGGCAGAGCACCTGCATGGTCCGTTCCATTTCCAGCCCCCGCCCGATGAGCGGATCCAGCTTTCCCTCGGTGGCCCGCTGCACCAGATCAATGGTAAAGGCTTCGAGCGGATCGGTTTTTTTCTTTTTTTCCTCCTTGGAGGTGCGCGTGAAACCGCCTTGTCCCTGCTGGAAAGGAAGTTTGGACACTTCGTGGGAGATAAAATTCAGGACATCCAACCGGGTGATGCCCTGGTTCTTCAGGAAATAGACGGCATGGGAATCCTTTTCCTTGAACATGGATGCGAGAATATCTCCAATGGAGACTTCCGCCTTTTCCGCCGAGCGCACATGATTTACCGCTCGCTGTATCATGCGTTGAAAGCCGATGGTCTGCTGCAACACAAACTCATCGTTCTCCGGCACGCTTTCCATTTTATCAGTGAAATAACCTTCCAGGTCTGTTTTCAGGTTATCCACATCTCCGCCGCAATTTTCAATGATATCGATTCCGGCAGGATCATGGAGAATGGCAAAAAGCACATGCTCGATACAGACGTATTCGTGCNGGCGCTTCTTGGCTTCTCTGACGGCAAATCCGAGAGTAGCACTCAGTTCTTTACTGATCATGGTCTATTCTTTCTCCATGGTGCACTTCAGCGGAAAGCCCCGGTCATTGGCCAGTTTCTGAACCGTATCCACTTTGCTTTCGGCGATGTCGTANGGAAAAATACCGCACACGCCGATTCCGGTATGGTGGACGTTGAGCATGATCTGCGTGGCCTGTTCCGCTGATTTGTTGAATACAAATATGAGAACCNCGACGACAAATTCCATCGTCGTGTAGTCGTCGTTATGAAGCAAAACCCTGTAAAGGGGTGGCTCGGCCACCTCATCTTCGGTTTCGGAGGCAACCTCATCATCCAGTTCCGGTCTTCGGGGCTCATGTTATTTCGCTAACACGTATGAGTGACGCAGGGTTTGGCGCCGTCGCCCCTTTGGATACCAATCACTATAATCATCGGTCATCGGTCTTGTAAAGGGCGTCCCTGCACATCTGTTGCCTGCCCGTAAATTGTCCCTGTCCAGCGGACCCGCAGGTGTCGTCTCTACCGGCCGCAGCATTTCTTGTATTTCTTCCCGCTCCCGCATGGGCATGGGTCGTTTCTGCCAACCTTCTTGGATTGCCGGCGAACCGGCTTTTTCTTCNCCGGTGCCGCACTCTCGCCACCGGAAAACACCAGGTTCTGCTCTTTTGGGGTGCTCATCCTTTCGATTTGAGTCGGCTCTGCCAACTGTATCCGGAATAGAATGCCGACGGTCTCCTCCTTGACCCGGTCGATCATATCCTGGAACATCTCAAAGCCTTCCTTCTTGTAGACGATCAGGGGATTTTGCTGAGCATACCCTCGAAGACCGATGCCCTCCTTGAGATGGTCCATGGATAACAGGTGGTCCTTCCAGAGCGAATCCACTGTCTGAAGCATGATAAACCGTTCGAGCTGGCGAAACTCCGCTTCACCGATCGCATGTTCCCTGGCCTTATATCGGTCGGAAACCGCTTCAAATAGCCATTGGGGCAGCGACTCCGAATCCAGTCCTTCAAGGCTGTCCGGTGACAGCGGCATCCGCATGTTGAACTGCTTGAAAATCGCATCATCCAAACCCTGCAGATCCCAATCCTCGGGATGCCGATCGTGATTGGCATATTCCGCGACAATGTTTTCGCAGAGATCCAGAATCATGTCTTCATTGGCCGGGCCAAGGTCATTATCGCCCAGGGTTTCCCGGCGCTGCTGATAGATGACCTCACGTTGCTGGTTCATGACATCGTCGTATTCCATCAGGTGCTTGCGAATGTCGAAATTATGAGCTTCCACCTTGGATTGGGCATTCTCTATGGCCTTGCTGATCAGGCCGTGCTCGATGGGTTCGCCCTCTTCCATCCCGAGGCGCTCCATAATGCCGGTGATCCGTTCGCCACCGAAGATACGCAGGAGATCGTCTTCAAGGGCCAGGTAGAAGCGGGAAGACCCAGGATCCCCCTGACGCCCGGAACGTCCCCGGAGCTGATTGTCGATGCGTCTGCTTTCATGCCGCTCGGTGCCCAGAATATGCAGGCCCCCAAGGTCGGTCACACCCTCTCCCAGCACAATATCGGTTCCCCGTCCGGCCATGTTCGTGGAAATGGTGACGGCCCCTCTCTGACCGGCCTGGGCAACAATTTCAGCCTCCTTCTCGTGATTTTTGGCGTTCAATACCGAATGGGGGATGCCTCTTTTCTTGAGACGTTTGCTGAGGCCCTCGGAAACGTCGATGGAGATGGTACCCACCAATACCGGTTGGCCTCTTTCATGGAGTTCTTCGATTTCGTCGAGAGCGGCCTCGTATTTTTCACGCTTCGTCTTGTAAATCACATCGGGATAATCATCACGGACCATCGGCTTGTGGGTCGGTATCACCACCACGTCCAGATCATATATTTTCTTAAATTCAGCGGCTTCGGTGTCCGCCGTTCCGGTCATGCCGGCCAGTTTCTTAAACATGCGGAAGTAATTTTGAAATGTAATGGTGGCCAGGGTCTGGTTTTCGTTTTCGATTTTTACATTTTCCTTGGCTTCGAGGGCCTGATGCAACCCTTCGCTGTAGCGCCTTCCGGGCATCAGACGGCCCGTGAACTCATCGACGATGATGACTTCGCCGTTCTTGACGATATAATCCACATCGCGCTTGAAAAGTGTATGGGCTCTCAGGGCCTGGTTGATATGATGGAGCAGATCAATGTATTTCGGGTCGTACAGGTTGTCGACCTTGATGATCTTTTCGGCCCTGGAAACGCCCTCTTCGGTAAGGGTTACCGAACGCGCTTTTTCATCGATACTGTAGTCGACGTCACGCTTGAGCCCCGGAATAACGGAGTTCACCTGGTAATACAGGTGGGTTGATTTTTCGGNCGGTCCGGAAATGATCAGCGGGGTCCGGGCTTCGTCGATGAGGATACTGTCCACCTCGTCAACTATGGCAAAGTTGAGCTCGGGCTGGACAAGACTTTCCTGCTCGAACTTCATGTTGTCCCGCAGATAATCGAAACCGAATTCATTGTTGGTGCCGTAGGTGATGTCGCAGTTATAGGCGTCTTTGCGCTCGGCGTCATCTAGGCCATGAAGGATGGTGCCGACAGACAAGCCGAGAAAACGGTAAATCTGCCCCATCCATTCGGTGTCCCGGGTGGCCAGATAATCGTTGACGGTAACGACATGTACCCCTTTTTGGGGNAACGCGTTCAAGTATGCCGGAAGGGTGGCCACCAGTGTTTTCCCCTCCCCGGTTTTCATCTCAGCGATTTTGCCCATGTGAAGGACGACACCGCCGATGAGCTGGACGTCGAAATGCCGCATATTCAGCGTTCTAAGGGAAGCTTCCCGCACGGTTGCGAATGCCTCGGGAATCAGGTCGTCCAAGGGTTCTCCGTTATCCAGACGCTCCCTGAAACGGATGGTCTGTTGCCGGAGTTGCTCATCGGTTAAGGCCTGAATTCCCGCCTCCAGGCTGTTAACGGCTTCGACAACCGGTTGCAGCCGCTTGAGTTCGCGTTCATTTTTACTGCCAAATACCTTGGTTAACAAATTCAAAACCATCGCTGGGTGATCCTTCGGATAAACATAACAGGTTGCCGATAGTATACCATATATTTGCTGAAAAACCAGATATCCGAATAAAATCGTGCAACGATTTTATGATCGGCAAAGGCGTCGTTTAGAGGGTGAACGGCGCGTATACACTTGTCGGGGTGAGTTTGAAATCCTTGCGGGCGTACTCAGGCTGGAGTTGCAGAGTCTAGTTCAGAATGTACTTCATGGGATTTACCGGAACACCATTAAGCTTTACCTCATAGTGAAGATGGGGTCCGGTACTTCGGCCGGTGTTTCCGACCAGCGCGATGGGCTCACCGCGTTTGACGGTTTCTCCGCGCTTTTTGAGTGCCTTCTTAATATGGCCGTATCGTGTGACAAATCCGTGTCCGTGATCGATGACAAGCACCATGCCGAGCAAACCTTTTCTTCCGGTGTAGGCCACGACACCGTCAGCCGTTGCCACAATGGGTGTGCCTGCCCGGTTGGCGATATCCAGTCCTTTGTGAAATTCCCGGAGCCCGGTAAAGGGAGATTNCCGGTAGCCGAACCGGGAGGTAATCCAGCCTTCCGCCGGACGAATGGCCGGGGTACAGGCCAGCAGATTTCTCTGGTCCTCAAGATAACCCAACAATGAGCTGAATCCGCTTTCCTGGTTGATACGGGCCATTTCGAGCTGTTGGGTTTGCTCGTGCATTTCGCGAATCAGACTGTCGTGGCGTTGCTGGAGCGGCACGCTCGTATCCAGGTCCTCGGGAATGGACCCGCCAATACCGAAAAGCCCATCCTGGGTGGCCTTCTGTTCGATATTGGCGATAATCCGGATTTTGTTTTCGAAATCATGAAGTACAACGAGCTCATCTTTTAGTTTGTTGATCTCTTCGGCAAAATTCTTGATTTGATTNCGTTGGGTGGTGATTTCTTCTTTCCTGGAATTCAATTCCTGAANCAGGGCCTGAGTATCCCCCTGGGTGAATTTCACCTGAGTGTAATCGTATATCAGCCATCCGGCACCAACAAACCCAAGCGTCAGCAAGACAGCAAGACATCGTAGCAGACTCCGGGTGACCGTTATGCGTCGAATGGGGGTACCTGTTGTACTCAAAGCGATGAAGGATATCTTGTCGGCCATAATTCAATTAATCCCTTTTTTCTAATGAGATCAACAACTATGATCGTCCCTCTGGTTGGACACGGCGATTTTTAAAAAAAGCCCCTGGGCAGCTTCATCACCCAAAGGCTTTGGTGGTACTCGCCTTCGGCAACCTGGCAATCATGGCCTGTCGGCTTTAGACCCATGGCTTTGCGCCATCACCTTTCGGTGATTTTGCCCTTTCGAAATTTTTGCATACTGTACAATCGATAAACCAAAAAACCGAGAATGTCAAGAAAAATCCGAAAGTTCGTTCCTTTTTCGATCAACATCGGGTCTGTTTTTGAGGGGTTGTTTTCAGACGGGTGGGACCGCTTTTTACGACAATCCCACCCATCTGTTCCCCGAATTATTGAATTCCCAGCCGGAACTTGAGGGACTTTAACGTGTTCTGCATTAACATGGTGATGGTCATGGGACCGACCCCACCGGGGACCGGCGTGATGGATCCGGCGATTTCCTTGGCGGCGTCAAAGTCCACATCACCTTTGAGGATGGCCACCATCTTGCTGGGATCCTTGGCGCTTGGTTTCTCACCCACCCGGTTGACTCCGACATCGATGACACATGACCCCGGCTTGATCCACTCGGGTTTGACCAGACCCGGAACCCCGGCTGCCACGATCAGAATATCGGCGCGCTTGCAGTGGGCGGCCAGATCCTTGGTCCGGGTGTGAACGACGGTCACGGTGGAATTGGCGCCCGGCCCTTTCTGGAACATCATGTTGGCAATGGGTTTTCCCACAATATTCGACCGGCCAACCACGACTACCTCCGCACCACTGGTTTCCACCCCGGCACGCACGATCATTTCCTGAATCCCCGCAGGTGTACAGGGGGGAAACTTCACCTCGTCGCCACCGATCATGAGCCGGCCGACATTGACCGGATGGAATCCGTCCACGTCCTTGTCCGGATCGATGGCATTGAGCACCTTTTTATCGTCGATATGTTTGGGCAGCGGAAGCTGTACAAGGATCCCATGGATGCTGTCATCGTTATTATATTTGTCGATGAGCGCCAACAAATCCGCTTCGGAAATGTCATCCGGCTGGGAATCCTGGACCTCTTTGAATCCGAGCCGGTGGGCAGTTTTAATCTTGAGTGTGACGTAGGAAATGGATGCCGGATTCTCGCCGACAAGGATCGTCACGAGACCGGGAACAGCACCGTGTTTCGCTTTAATCTCCTCTACCTCTGCAGCGATCTCCTCGAGGATCTCCTCACGGATTTCGGTGCCTTTAATTAGTTTCGCCGTCATGTTCTCTCTCCTTTCCTCCAATTGGTTTGCTGTTGTTCATGGTGTCTATAATGTTCGTAGGCCCTATTCTTGCCGAATTGGATAGTGAGGTTATATGGGATACGGGACCTGATCCAGCCCCTCCCGCTGATCAAGTCCGAGCATGATATTCATGTTTTGTACTGCCTGTCCGGCAGCCCCTTTCACAAGATTGTCGATCGCTGAAATCAGAATCAACCGCCGCCCCCCTCTTTCGATCTTGCAGCCGATGTCGCAATAGTTGGTGCCGCGCACATGGAGCGTGTCCGGGGGACGCTCAGAACTTCGAATACGGACAAACGGCGCGTCCTTATAAAACTGTTGAAGGCAGTCGCGCACAGCGTCGTCGGATCGTTTCTTCAATAGACGGACATACAACGTCGTCAACATTCCCCTGGACTTGGGGACGAGATGGGGAACGAAGGTGATCTGTACCGGAATTCCGGCCTCTTTTTCAAGCACTTCCTCCATCTCCGGGGTATGCCGATGGACTCCGATCTTATATGCCTTGAAAGACTCCTGGACCTCGCAAAAATGGGTTGTCAGAGACAGCGACCTGCCGGCCCCGCTCACACCAGATTTCGCGTCTGCTACGATGCTGTCCAAATCAAGCCAGTTTCGCCGGATCAAGGGAATTAGGGGGAGCAATACGCTGGTGGGATAGCAACCCGGATTTCCGATGAGATTGCCCTGGTGTATGTCATCGGTATAGACTTCTGACAAGCCATAAACCGCCGTTTCCGCGTACGTTTTGGCTGAATGGGGCTGGTATGCGGCCTCGTATCGGGAGACATCACGGAACCTGAAATCAGCGGAGAGATCCACCACCCGCAGCCCTTTTTCAATGATCTCAGGGACAAGATCCATGGGGAGCTGATGGGGCAAGGCGGTGAACACCAGATCGGTCCGCTCGGCCAGGGCTTCAGCATCGTAGGTTTCACAAACCAGATCGACAATCCCGGCCATGGATGGGTAGGTATTGCTGAACCGTTCTCCTGCATACTGCCGGGAGGTCAGCACCGCAATATTTACATTCGGATGACCGGAAAGGAGTCGGACCAGTTCCGCCCCTGCATAACCGGTGGCACCGACCACGCCTACGTTTATCATTGAACCTCCCAGCACGACACGCTTAAGAAGCAGGCAAAGTACCCGGCGACTCAGGCGGTATGTATCAGCTTTTGGAAAAGGGGGGACCGTCCCTGCTTACAGGCCAAGGCGGGACCTTAGCAAACAAATTCACCGGTTTCAAGAAAAGAACCATACAGATATGTAATGAATCCAGAGGGAATTTCCAGGCGGGAATGGCCACTCTTTCAATTGCCGTGCAAATTTAGTCTTGAATGGTCTTGTTGATGTTGGGAATCGTCTCGGGTTTACCCTTTTCCATATATCGGCTGTCACCATCCCGGCGGGTTACATTTTCATACACCCCATCATCCCGGCGGACCAGTTTGGTGAAACCCAGGTCCCGCAATTCAGAGTTGGTTTTGGGGGTGCTGATATTGACCCGGGAAATAATCCGATGGATTTGCCCCTGGCACTCCGGACAACGGGTTAACTCCTTATCCTTGATGGACTGCTCCACCTCAAAAATTAACCCAAGGTCACAGGGGTCCGATGTGTGTTCGTATTCGTATACCGGCATGGATCAACCTCAAAAAAAAGAGCGTATGTGTAATGGGGCCTTTATACCATGTGAAGAAGCGGTGGTTCAAGTTGCCGGTTTGGCCGGTTGGCCGGTTAGCCCGTCTGCCCGTGGGCCCGTGGGCCCGCTTGAAATTTGGGATTTGGGTTTGAGATTTGTTATTTGGGATTTGAAATTTCGGCGGCGTCAGCCGCCCAGGTAGGCTTTCTTGACCTCCGGATCATTGAGGAGTTCGTCGGATCGCCCTTCCAACACGAGCTCACCGTTTTCCAGGACATAGCCCCGCTGGGCGAACTGCAGTGCCATACGGGCATTCTGTTCCACCAGCAGAATTGTAGTCCCCTCATCGTTGAGTTCCTTCATGGCCCGAAACACGTCCATCATGAGCAACGGCGCCAGACCCATGGAGGGTTCATCCAGGAGCATGATCCGTCGCCCGCTCATGAAGGCTCTTCCGATGGCCAGCATCTGCTGCTCGCCGCCGCTGAGGGTTCCGGCTTTTTGGGTCTTCCGCTCATCCAGCCGGGGGAAAATGTTCAGCACCCGATCGATGTCCTTTGGAATCTGGTCTTTGTCTTTCCTGGCAAAGGTGGCCAAGGTCAGGTTTTCCATGACCGTGAGATTCCCGAACAGNCGTCGTCCTTCAGGGACATGGGATATGCCGAGTTTGCTCACCACCTTGTCCGGCGCATAATCGAGAAGATCTTTCCCATCAAAGGTCATCTGGGTTCCCGATTCCACAGGCACCAGGCGGGAAATAGCCCGGAGAGTGGTGCTTTTTCCAGCGCCGTTGGCGCCGATGATGCAGACGATCTCCCCCTCCGCGATATTGAAATGGATCCCGTGAAGCGCCCGAATCTTACCGTACGAGACGCGCAGGTTTTCAACCGAAAGCAGCATTATTCCACCATCTCACTTCCAAGATAGGCCTCGATCACCTTGGGGTTGTTTTGAATTTCTTCCGGGGTGCCCTCTGCGATTACCTCCCCAAAAACCAATGTTTGTATTTCTTGGCACAGTTCCATGACAAATCGCATACGGTGCTCGATAAGAAATATTCCGACACCGAATTTCCGGTGTGCCCGACGGATGATGTCCATCATCTGAATCAATTCCTCAGGATTCATCCCGGCGGTCGGTTCATCCAGAAAGAGGATCTTTGGTTCCATGGCCATGGCCCGTGCCATTTCGACGCGCCGCTGGGCACCATAGGGTAGATTCAGCACGATCTGATTGGCAAATCGGTTTACTCCGAAAAGCTCCATCAATGCGTACGCCTTGTCGCGGCTTTCGGCCTCCTCCCGTTGGCGTTTCAGCGTCCCAAAAAAAGCGCCCACCAGCCCATAGCTCAGTTTGGAATAGCGGGCCATCATGACGTGCTCCAGAACCGTCATGTGCCGCCAAAGCTGTAGATTCTGGAAGGTGCGGCCCAGCCCGCGCGCTGCGATCTGATACGGCTGGAGCCCGACAATCGATGCCTCATCAAGACGGATGTCGCCCTCCGTAGGCCGATAAATTCCTGTAATTAAATTGAAAATCGTTGTTTTTCCCGCGCCGTTGGGTCCTATGAGACCGTGGATTTCGCCAGGATCAATGTTCAGGCTGTAGTTGTTCACGGCGCGAAGGCCACCGAAATAGTGGCTCATGCTATCGACTTCAAGCAACGCCATGGCTAGACCTCGGATTTAGGTTTGCGCTTGGGTTGGAGAACGGCCCGGACATCGAACTCGCGGAATGCGATCAAGCCGGTCGGCCGGTAGATCATCACCAGGACCAACAGCAGCGGAATGATGATCCATTTAAACAATTCAAAGGGACGGAGGGCCTCGCTGAGCAAGCTGATACTCACCGCGCCGACGATGGAGCCGTACACGGAGTTCAATCCCCCGAAATAGACCATGGCCAGCACTTCGGCCAATTTCTGCAGCCCGAACGTCGCCGGGTTCACATATCTCAGGACATGGGCAAAGAGCCCTCCCGCCACACCGGCCCAGAACGCGCCGAATAAAAAGGCCGTCATTTTCGTGCGACGGGTGTTGACGGTCATGGCGTTGGCGGCGATTTCATCGTCGCGGACGGCATTGAGGGCCTTTCCCAGCGTAGAGCGCACGAAATTGTTAATGGTCCAGATACACAGGACCGCCCAGGTAAACACGACCGGAAGACTGGCCAGATCCGGCTGACCTTTCAGGCCCCGGGGGCCGCCAACCATCTCAAGGTTTTCGATGAGACTTTTTACGATGAACAAAAATGCGAGGGAAATGATGGCCAGGTAATCTCCCCGTGTCCGAAATGAGGGTATGGCGATGAGCAATGCCCCCGAAGCGGCCACAGCGCCGCCGATGACAAGCGCCAAAGGAAAAAATGCAGGAGCCAGGGCTTTGGGCAAGAGGGCGGCCCCAAAAAGTTTGTCGTTGGCAAACAGAATAACCGTGACTACCGATGCCCCGTACGCACCCAGAGCCATAAAGCCGGGATGGGAACAGGAGAATTCCCCCATGTAGCCGTTGATCACATTGAGACTCAGAGTCAACATGACGGCGATCAGGGTGAATCGCAGGGTCATCCCCCGGTAGGCACTGATATCGGCCCAGATATGCATCACCAGGTAGAGCAACACCAGATAACCGATCACCGAGACAGCGGTGGGTAACTTGGACAGTTTGTCCGCCATCCAGTTGGCGGGGCGGACCGTCGCGTAGCTGAACAACGTCACCGGGAGAAGATAAATCAGGAAGACATATAGCAGAACCCGCGGTGTTTGAAACGGGTCCGGCACCCGGATGACCCCGCTGAATTCTCCGCCGGTGAACATTTTTCCGATGATCACAAGTTGGTCCCACCCTTGCCAGAGAAAATGCTTTATGTCCTTGGCAATGGCCAAAATTCCTAAAAGGCTTGGCATTTTGTCCATATCGAGGGCATCGACAAGATAATCCCCTACCAGCTGTTCCAAAATGACGGCCAGCAGAGCGGCCAGAAGCCATCCAAGAACCGGAACCAGTGACAAGTGATGCTGAATGTTATGGCGCAGGCGCAAATAGTGCTTTTCGGAAGTTGGGTTATCGGGAGTCATGTTGAACATATTCCAATGCGGCAAAGTCCGCTTCTTGATCCGGTGATGTCCTAAACCCTTAGAGTCTGCCTTTCCGGCTACAGTCGAAGTTTGGCGCTGTATGGTTCCCCAAAGAAACCATGGGGTCTGTATACGAGTATGAGCAAAATGATCGAGTAGGCGATCAGATCGCGAAGCGTCGACGGAAACACCAGGGGCACAAATATTTCGATAAAACCGATCAGAAAACCGGCAAAGCAGGCCCCCATAATGGATCCCCTGCCGCCCAGAATCGCGGCGACAAACGCCTTCCAGCCATAGACAATGCCCATGGTCGGCTCCAGAACCGGATAGGCCATGCCGAAAAATATCCCTGCTACCGCCGCCAAAGCGGAACCGATGGCAAATGTCATTCGGGCAATGGCGTTTATGGATACCCCCATGAGAGGGACAACCAGATAATCAAACGCCATGGCGCGCATGGCCATGCCCCATTTGTTTTTTTTGATAAACAGGTGCAGAGCGAACATGAAAGCCAGCGAAACACCCACAATCATGATTTTGATATTGGTGATATCCACCCCGCCGATACTGAATGTCTGACTTTCGATCAGCTCCGGAAAGCTGCGGCGTTTTGCTCCCAGAAGAATCAGGTTTCCCTGTTCCAGCATGATACCGATCATCAGACCGGTAATGGCTGCGGACGCCCGGGGGGCGTCACGCAAGGGTCTGTATCCGATGCGCTCCACCGTCATACCCACAATCGCTGTCAGGCACATGGCACCGATGAGGGTAAGAATAAGAATGAACCAGCCCGGCAATGCCAGTGTACCGGCGACGGTCAAACCGACCAGAAAAGAGGAAATGCCGAATCCAATGTAGGCGCCGACCATAAAAATGTCGCCGTGGGCAAAGTTGAACAGCATCAGGATGCTGTACACCATGGAATAGCCAAGGGCGATCAACGCNTAAAAGCTTCCCCATTGGAGCGCATCGATGACATTTTGAAAATCGAAGATGTTTTGCAGATTGATCGTCATGGGATGTGTACCCGAGGACTCTAAAAGGGCGGGCCCAGGTTTCCTTTGGCCCGCCCTTTCATTGTATCAACTCAGAAGCGTGCGCACTCGAGCGCATGCCACAGTCAGCACGTGTTCGAAACGAGCGACGTTCAGTTTTGGATTTTTTTGCGGCGCAGCCGCGTTTCGTAACATCGTGGAACGATGTTACGGGCAGACCGATTTGAAAAATTCGTATTCACCCTTTTCGCTGATCCGGACAACAACCGCGCATTTGATGGGATCGCCTTCTTCGGTAAACGTCATATTCCCGGTGATGCCGTCGAACTCCTTGATTTTAGCCAGCGCGTTCCGGACGCATTTGCGGTCTTTCTCGATCCGGCCGGTGAGCTTTCCGCAGGACTGGATCGCTCTCTGGACGAGGCGGAGGGCGTCCCAGGTCAGGGCACCGACATCGTCCGGGATGTACCCATATTTCTTTTCGTATCGCTCGATGAATGCCTTGGTTGCGCCTTTGGCACCGGCAGCCGCATAGTGCGTGCTGAAAAACAAACCATAGCAATCCTTGCCGCAAAGTTCCACGGTCTCTGCCGAGCCCCAGCTATCGCTACCCACGATGGGAAAGTTGATCCCTTTGGCATGGGCCTGCTGCACGATTAGGGCCACCTCATTATAGTACTGAGGAGTAAAGAGGACCTGGGCTCCGGAGTTCTTGATTTTGTTCAGCTGTGAGCTGAAATCCACATCTTTGGTGGTAAAACTTTCAAATGCCACGACCGATCCGCGACCATGAATCTTTTCCCAGGCTTCTTTAAAAAACTCTGCGAGCCCTTTGGGATAGTCGCTCGCGACATCATAGAGAACCGCGGCTTTTTTGAAACCGAACTCTTCTGTGATAAAGTTTGCCAGAACCGGTCCCTGGAAGGGGTCCAGAAAACACCCACGGAACACATAGGGACGATCTTTGGTGGTATCGGGGTTGGTGGACCACGGGCTGATCATGGGGGTCTTCCAATTATTGGCAACCTCTCCGGCCGGAACGGCCTGTTTGGAGGATTGTGGCCCCACGATGACGAGAACCTCGTCATCGGTGATCATTTTGGTATTGGCGCGAACTGCTGATTCGGCCTTGGATTCGTTGTCTTCGATAACCAGTTCAACGCGATATTTTTTGCCGCCAACCTCGAGACCTCCGGCGGCATCGATATCTGCCTTCCACATTTCCGCCGCGTATCTCGTTCCCTCGCCAACCTTCGGGATGTCACCGGTGAGCGGCGCATTGATTCCGACCTTGATGACCTTGGCGCGNCCCCAGGCACAGGGCGAGAGGATGAGACTGAGCACCACACAAGCAAGAACGACATAAAGGGCTTTCCGCATCATGACCTCCTTTAGCTTTCCTACAGGTTGATTTTTACAACGGAATAAAATCGCGAAACGATTTTATGAAACGCGACAACGACGTTCATAGGGCGAGGGGTGTATCCGCCGTAGCAGTGACGGATTCATATTCGCATCCCTGCCAACTAAGATGCCATGCGTATCTCAACTAAGATGCCATGCGTATCTCGGAGATGAGATGCGGTCAAATATCACACGGAATATTATTTTTCAACTTATAAAATCGTGAAAGGATTCTGATAATTTAACGGGGAACTCTGAGATGCCTGCGTTTGAAACAGACTATTTCGCTGGAATGGGTGTAATCTCAGAGGATTCAAGGATTCGAGGATTTCGGGATTCAACAGATAGAATCTTTAACAATACCCTTGAATCCCCGACCCCTTGGATCATTGGCCCCTTTTCTACTCNGCCATTGGAGACGGACATCACCTATTTTTTTTCAGATCATCCACCAGATCCTTTATGATAGACATCACGTTGCTGCCCCGTTCTTTGGCGATGTGGTGCGCATCCTCGACGAGTTTGGACGCCTGGCGCTTCAACTCGGCGGGTGGCGGTACCGGCAGCCGACTCCGTTCATAGTGCCAAGCCAGAAGACGCACGGCCAGCTTTTCTTCCTGTTGTCTGATAAAACCCACGCTTACCCCTTTCGTAAGGCTCCGCGGCGGAACACACCCTTAACCGTCGTTCCCGGTTCCGCGTGCTGGGCGGCCGAATCCCATCACCACCCTTTCCAAAACCCGCAAGGGCTGATTCGCTCCGGACTTGATGGCAAAATCCGCCTCGAGAATACCGGCATATCCGTCAAGCAGTTCCTCCCGCGAGAAATGCGCGGCCTTTCTCATCATCAGGTACACCGGATAGGCATTCTTCGGATTGGGTGCCATGAGCAGATCTGTCCGCGCCGTCCGTTTACGACGTTTGCTCCGTTTAGACGCATTCTTCGGGGCGTGGTTGTCATGATGGGAATCCAGGGCGTCTGCCCATTCATCGAGTTGCGACGTGAGGGATCTGTCATGCTCCTGGATTAACGGCATCACCTCCTGCCGGAACCGCTGAAACGGAAGTCCGGCGTGCCAAACGCTACCACTGGGTCCATCCATAAACTCCCGCATCAAAATCAGTTTGCGGATCTGATTGGCAATTCCCGCAAGCAGCTGCAGCGGGTGGGACAGCTCCCCGCTGCCCAGCAGGGAGTGCATGTAGAACAGGGCGTCTTCCACATCACGATTGGTCACCGCGTTGGTAAACTCGTAGATCGGGTCCTTTTTGGTTCGGGTAAGCACCGATTCCACATCCTCGAATGAGACGGTCGGCCGATCGCCGGTGTAGTCGACCAGTTTTTCGACATTTGCGGTAAAGGTCCGAAGATCGAACCCGCTCTTTTCCACCAACGCTTCGAATACTCCGGGGTCCATGGATTTGCCGTGTTTTTCCAGGGCGTCCCCGAGACGTTGTCGAAGCACAGCCACTTGTACTTGGCGGTCGGCCCGTCGATCGCCTTTGGGGACACTGCAATCGACAATCATCCCGGCTGTCGTTATTGCCGCATACAGCGTTGTTCGTTTGTCCACCCGATCTGTTGTGATGAGCAGATGATTGCTCTTGGGGAAGCCTGTTTCTATCGCATGCTGCAGGAGCCCGGCCTGGTCCCGAGATTCTGAAATCGAGAAATTCCGTTCCCGGCAGAAGGCCACTACCCGATCCAGCCATGCGCCATCCTGGATCCCGGCCGCATCCAATTTTAGAAGATCCTCTCGCTGCTCCGAAGCGAGATCGTCCATGCTCAGCCTCTGGGCCGCTAGTACAGCCAGGAGATACCGTGCGGCTTTACGGAAATCTTCGGCGTCAGCCGCCTGTTTGGATCGGATCAAGAGGCTGGACAGATCTTGCCGGGTGCTGAAAATTTGTGCCCCAAGAAGGGCAAGTACTTTGGGACCGTCCATCAGGGAAAACGTGTTGAGCCGCTCAAGGATGTCGGACATCTCCACATCCATGCCGTCGAAGGCTTCGAAATTCAGACTGCGGGCGGCTTGCGGAAGCATGGCTTCCAGCAGCGTCCGATACGCCTCCGTAACCAGAAGTTCCTCCCCGTAGATTAGATAAATCGGGGCATATCCGGATGAAGGCGTCTCCTGAATATGGGTTTCCACGTCTTTGTAGCTGATTTCGGCCATAGATATCAGTCCGTGGGCCCGTTTGCCCGTTTGCCCGTGGGCCGGTTTGCCCGTTTGCCCGCCTGCCGCGGCGAAGCCCGAAGGGCGAAGACTGGTGGGCCCGTTTACCCGTGGGCCCGTTGGCCCGTTTGCCCGCCTGCCGGGGCGAAGCCCGAGGGGCGAAG
>Ga0049113_10000088_pt1 | contig 20824 bp, 27 predicted proteins | sample WorMettanBELIZE1_FD_55214 | JGI IMG/M metagenome (GOLD analysis project Ga0049113, IMG submission 55214) | Marine gutless worms symbiont microbial communities from Max Planck institute for Marine Microbiology, Germany - Olavius tantulus BELIZE.1 | ecosystem: Host-associated > Annelida >... | reverse complement strand
CGCCAAGAACTTGGGCAGCCTCTCCTATGGATGCTAACTTACTCATAATGCCTAATTTTAGGCAGGTTTGAGAAAAAATCTAGTCAACTGGGCAGCCCCCCGCACTAAGACGATGCCACGCGCCGCCGTAGTAGTTGTCACCCGCTTTCTTAATATCCCAGATTGCGGGCTGGTAGTCTCCTGTATATCGCTCAGCACCCGCGTCAGGACGTAGGGATGCTGCTCCTAATGGCTGCCCTCCAAGTAGCTCTTGAGCGCCATCTGTGCGACGCGGCAATAAGTCTCAAACTGATCCGCGTCCCAAGCCAAGACTGATTTGTAGTGGATATCGAGCGGCGAATGATGCTGAAGCGCCTCCACCAATTCGTAGTTCTCGTAAAGGGCGTGGATAAACGGCTTGATGTAACCGAGCAGGCCTGAGTTATAGCCCTAGTCACCTACAGTTGGTGATAAGCAGCAACGTATCGCTCGCGTAACCCTCGGCACCTGCCTTCAGCTTCCCTTTGGCCTCAGCCTTCACCTTTCCCAAACCTGCAGCGAGCGTAACTAGCGACTTGTCGGAGGCCATGAGTTCGTGCGCGATGATCTGGAGTCCTGCCTCCGATCTCTTCAATACTACGCGATAAAGCTCTTGCGCGTACTTCTGGTCGTTGTTCCGTCAGAAGATCGGCGGTTTGATGAAAGCGTAATACATCCACGTGATAACAAGTCCGAGGAACAGCGAAGCCAAGGTACCTTGCCGGATCGCAGTCGTGATGGGGCTATCGGGTACAATCCATTTCTCGTTGATCCAGATGTCAGTTGCCAACGTTCCGAATCCAATCACACCGATGAGCGCGTAGCTGATCTTAAACAATTGTCTGGGCGAAACAGAGATGCGGAACTGATAGCGAATATCGGATATCGTGTAGATGATGATAAGCAAGGCGAGCGCGGCGATGGAATCCTTGAAGCTAAATAGATTCGCCGTGCTATTGGCTGCAACGAAACAGATGTTTCAGAACGAATCGACACACTTCATGAAGACAATACGGTATGTTTTTCCAGTCTGTGATTCCAGTATGCCGAATCAAAGCCTGAACATCCTTCAACCAATGCATGGCTGGCGCTGCCCTTGGTATAATGTCATTCTCTTATTGACCCAGTGCGCAGCAAGTCCAGCCGCCTTCTGTCGGCTTTCTGACCGACCGGCAATGGTCTCACCGACGAGACACTGCGGGAAGCTGACAGAGCTTCCTAGCCAATCTAACGTCTCAGTAAGATCGGCAGCGCCAATCGACGGTACCGAAGGTTTTCACCTAGGCGCCGCGATCCGGCGCATCGGTATGGCTTGGGGGAATCGCGCATTTGTCTCCCTTCTCAATGTGGAAACCATCGCCAATGCGCTTGCGTGCGTCTATGCGCTTACTTTAGGTCGCTAGCAGGTTTCTAGGACTCACCTAGGAACGCTTCTAGTGGCTTCCCACACATCGTAGGCATCAAGCATTAGAGCAATCCTGTGAGCGTTTCCGTGCGCCTTGATAACCCATAAGCGGGATATGCCCATGGGACACAGAGTTATTAGTTAGGTCTCTACTGGCTATGTCGTACGTAGTTGATACCAACATCTTTAACAAACTCGTTGATGGCATTCTTCGTTTAAAAGACTTACCATCCGATGTCCCGTACATTGCGACGCACATCCAGATAGAGGAGATAAACAACCCCAAGGACATTGAACGGAGAACTAGGTTGCTCTTGATATTTGCTGAAATGCGCCCACAAATGGTTCCTACCGAGTCGTCAGTTTGGTGTGTTTTCCGCTGGGGTAAAGGAAAGTTTGGTGGCGGTATTCGTTACAAAAAGCTGAAACAGAACTTGGATGCTCGTAACAAATTGAAGTACAATAACGCAAACGACATACTCATTGCAGAAATAGCAATCGCTAACGGCTATACGTTGTTCACCGTAGACTATGATATTGCTTCTGTTACAGAAAAGCACGGAGGTAAGGTTCGTTACCTAAGCAATTGAACCAGAGCTTGAAAACCAGTTGTGCTAATTCACAACGTACGGCTATGCCGTGCGATGAACCATCAGACCGTGCGGAGGCTCTGATCTGGACGTTTTCGGAGTTGTTTCTATGCCTGACTCCGACGATGTGCGCGGAGCCAGTATGAAGAATACCCATAAAACTATCCATATTTTGTGTCAGGCCGGTATTCTTGAATGGGATAGCATAGAATATCCTGAAAAATATACTTTAACTATTGTTTGCGATGTTCCTTTTTATGTCCCATAATTTGATTCTCAAAATGTCTGAGATAATATGGGATATCACAATGGCGACCATCGGCTACGCACGAGAAAGTTCCACCTGACAAAACCTGGAAATTCAACTGGCCTGCTTGTCCCATTGCGACAAGGTCTTCCAAGAGAAAACTAGCGGGACTTCGGCGGCCAGGCCCTGCTTCAAGGCTTGTATCGAGTATGTCCGTGAAGGCGATTTCCTCGTCGTGACATGCCTGGATCGTTTGGCGCGATCAACCTTTCACCTCTGTCAGATCGGCGAACAGCTTCAGCGCAAAGGCGTCGAGCTACAGGTGCTCGACCAGCACATCGACACGAGCGCCGCCACCGGACGCTTGCTCTTCAATATGCTCGGCGCGATTGCTCAATTCGAGACGAAAATCCGCGCCGAGCGCCAAATGGAAGGCATCCAAAAGGCGAAATCAAGAGGCGTCCAGTTTGGGAGGCAGCGGTACTTGTCGGAACAGGCGGTGCAGGATTTGAGGCAGAAACGGCAGGCCGGTATCTTGATCAAAGATCTGATGGCGGAGTTCGGGCTGTCCAAAACGAGTACCTATCGTTACCTGGCTGCCCCGATTTCGGAAGCACAGAATATCCTGCAATCCTCCCACTAAAAGCAGCTAGCGAGATTCGAGACGATGAATGGAACAGGACCTTTTCGCGCGGCGCAACTGCGTCCAGGCGATCCTTACGAGCTGTGCAATGGACATCCCATCAAATGTTTACCCAGCGGCGGTCGGCACGCCAAAACGAACGTGAGCGGCGGTCTGGCCTTAGAGACCGATCCGGACGTGGAATCGGCCGGTTTTGACGCCGGGTTCACGCCAGACGACCGCAACCTGCAAGCCCCCGATCTCGCCGTGGGCAATATCCCGGACGCGCCGGGATGGATCCCCGGCGCGCCGCCGTTGGCAGTAGAGTACGCCGATACTGGCCAAAACGAGCGGGATCTACAGGCGAAGATTCGCACCCTGCTGGAGGCAGGGACGCGCTATGTTTGGGTGGTACGCCTGACAGGCCCGCGCCGCGTCGAGGTCCACGAGCGCGACCAACCCCTTCACGTGGCTTACCCCGGAGCGGAGCTAATGGCCCCCGGAGTCCTGGCCAACCCGGTGCTGGTGGAAGCCTTATACGACCCTACTGCGGCTCACGAAGCGGCGTTGCGCAACCTGTTGCAGCGGCGCGGTTACCGGGACCTGAACGCGGTGCTGGAAAAAGGCCGGGAAGAAGGCCGGGAAGAAGGTAAGCTGGCGTTGGTTCTACTGCAGCTGCAACGTGCACTGGGGCAAGTCCCGGAAGACATGCGCCACCGCATCGGCTACCTCGGACATGACGACCTGGACCGGCTGGCCAGCGATTTGCTGGACTTTAGCGCCCCCGGCGATCTAACCGCCTGGCTGGCGCATAATCTTCCTACTAGCGGCCAGGAGATGACACGATGAGCACCGCCGCGTACCGAGATTTGGAGAACTTGCCGGAACTAAGAAATCAACAACCAAACCAATCAGAGGCCCCCTGACAAACTCAAACCCATACCCTACGGAGAGAACAAAAAAAGCCACAGGGAGCCCCAAATCGATCTTTCGTTAGCCTACAACCACCTGAGCCGCTGGCACAGCTCCGAGGGTAAGTCGACAAGGTGGTAAAGTAGCCGAATGCAGGTCCAGCGGAAAGCAACAGGATCGAGCCACACGCAGCCTCGGAGAATTCCCGGCTCTCGTGAATCCCTACACCCTCTGGCATCCCTGCCTGCGCGCGCGTCCCTGCGCTTGCAAACTGCCGAGCCGCTGCGAACGCTCCGGTGGTACCTGCATATTCCGCGGCCATGTGCCGCGGTCCCATTGATCAGCTGTCGGGATCATATACCGGACCTTGTTACGCATCTGTTGGCATCCACAGACTGCCCAGGTCGAGGGGCACCGCGTCAAATGGCGGTATGGCGGCTTGGGTCGTGCCCGTGTAACGTCCGATTTCCGACCATTCACCAGCCGCTAGCTGGTAGGCTTCCACGACGTGCTCAATTGGCTCCACTAGCCAGAGCCACGACACGCCATACCGCGCATACAGCGGCATCTTGATTTCTCGGTCGATGCTCCGGGTGGACGGCGATAGAATTTCGCAGATCCAATCCGGCACGAGCTCGATTTTATGGCCAGTCGGAAACTTCAGCTTGCGTTCTCGGCGCCACCCGGCCAGATCGGGTACGGCAACATCAAGATCCAACGCAAAGTGAATTTCCGGTTCACTATAGATCACCCATCCACCAGGGCCGCCAATCCCATCGTGAAACGGGTTGAACAGTTTGCCGCCAACCGTTGAGTGCGCATGTACATGCGGTGCAGCGGGGCGCGATTGCGCGTGCAGCTGCCCATCGAACAGCTCGCCAATTGCCCGCTCCGGCAGGTTCTCCAAATCCCGGTAAGCGGCGGTGCTCATCGTTTCATCTCCTGGCCACTAGTGGGAGGATTATGCGCCAGCCAGGCGGTTACATTCGTCTTGGCGTGCCACCCGCCGCTGGGCAGACACTCGATGGGATGGCCGTTGTGAAGCTCGTAGGGAGCGCCTGGACGCAGCTGGTCCGCGCGAAAAGGTCCGGTAGCGTAGCGTTGCGGTTCAATCGGCATTGGTGTTTTCTCTCAAGGATTCGACGCGGCAACAGTGGAAAGCGCGTTCCTCTCGATCTTACAGATTGTAGAGGTCTAATGCTCGCACAATTGGTGCCGCTTGCTTGGACAAGCCGTAAGTAATCAACGGTGAAACACGCGCCCTGGCCGATTTGAAAGCCTCCTGGCCATCACCCTCCCAGCCCCGCAAACGGCTGCAGCGAAACCAACTCTCGGGGCGGCAGATTGGTCCCGTAAGCGCAAGGATGCCGAAACCTATAGGGACGTAGGGAGAAGGGGTCTAGGTGCTACCGGCCAGAATAAAGACATTCGCGGGAGGGAGGAATACAATAACTACCACTAAACTCACAAGAGCGCCTCTACGAACTTCTTAGGGCCTGACGCTAACACTAACCACCTTGGGCGTGGCCGATTATTAGGTCGGTGGGGATGACTTTAAACGCATACAGAGCCTCTTATGAGATGTCCGAGAGGCATGGGAATACCAGAGGCCAACCCAAACCCAAAAAGGCGCTTGTCCGTCCTTGATGATGGGGGTATTGATTACCCAAAAGCCTAGCTCCCCTGCCAACAGAGTCCCGCTGTTGGGCTTGATGGGGGGTGTGCGAGATGAGCGCGACCACCAATCACTGCCATCGCTTCGATCTTGCCAGCCAAGACATATACTGCGTATGTATACATACCCCTTCAGCACGTCCGCTGGAATCCCGAAATGCCGCAGCCACCTGAATTTAATGAGGCATAAAACTCATGCAAAATCACTTAGATTTACCATCCCTGATTGAATCCATCAAAACCGGATCAGTTGGACCGTTAACCTTTATACCCAATTCTGTCCTTGCATTTGGCATAAATAGTGACGGCACCGTTATCATAGGGGTTAACACTAACGCAGAAGGGACAAGCCGTGCGTTTCGCTGGAAGGACGGCGAAGGCATGCACGATCTTGGAGTTCTCCCAGACAGAACAGCAGGCAGTAATGCCTTAGGCATAAATGCCAATGGAACCGTTATCGTAGGTAAGAGCTGGAATGACAGGAGAGAGAAGCGTGCGTTCCGCTGGAAGGAAAGCACAGGCACTATGGAGGACCTCGGAGTCCTCCCCAGTGGGGTGGACAGTACTGCCAGGGGTGTGAGTAATGATGGAACCGTCATTGTGGGTTCGAGCTGGAATGACAGGGGAGAGGAGCGTGCGTTCCGCTGGAAGGAAGGTCGAACCCCCGCGATGGAAGACCTCGGAGTCCTCCCCAGTATGACGAGTAGTAAGGCCTTTGCGGTGAGTGCTAATGGAACCACTGTCATTGGTGAGTGCCATGGAGAAGGGGTAACACGCGCCTTCCGCTGGAAGGAGGGCAGAACCCCCGCGCTGGAAGACCTCGGAGTCCTTTCCAGCATGACGAGCAGTGAAGGCCATAGTATGAATGCTGATGGAACCGTCATTGTGGGTTCAAGCTGGAATGACAGGGGAGAGAAGCGTGCGTTCCGCTGGGCGGACAGCGGCGACATGCAAGATCTTGGAGTCCTCCCCAATAGGACACGAAGTAAGGCTAATGATGTAAATGCTGATGGAACCGTCATCGCAGGTTCGAGCTGGAATGACAGCGAAGGCGAAAGCAAAAGAGGGTTCCTCTGGAATGCTAGTCACGGCATGCACGATCTTGGAGAATACAACAGTAGGATGGGCAGTGAAGCTAATGGCTTGAGTAGCGATGGCTCTGTCACCGTTGGGGGAGAGGCTTGCCAAGGACCAGGAAGCGCACCGCACGCGTTGCGTTGGACAGCCTACTGCGGCATGCAAGATCTTAGAGTCATCCCCGGTTTTACGAGCAGTAATGCCTATGCTGTGAGTGCTAATGGACTCTCCGTCGTAGGGGCATGCTTCGGAGGAGAAGGGGGAGCAATACGTGTGTTCCGCTGGACAGCCGGCGTCTTGCAAAATCTCGGAACCCTCCCATGAGGGCAATTCAGCGGAAAGCCAGAGCAGCAATGATACCGATACGACATCGACTTGCTGCAGAACGGTCTGGACCGCTGCTTCCCGAAAGGTGGGCAGTATAAATACTAAAAGGTCGCGTTGCGCACTCTCCTAAAAAAGATAGTTATTGCGACACTACAAGAGAGATTGCCGGCCGGATGATGGCCGAGGTCTTTACCGGCCAGAAGTACCTGGAGTTCGAAGGATTCCAGTGCGTGACCGGAGAATAGCCAGACGTGTCCAGCCGGGACTTCTCCCGAAAATGCAAACGATGGCAGCGGATGCCCACCTTTATCGACCGTCAGCCAAATGCTGTTTTCGATTTCCTGTCCGTTGACCTGGACGCCTTCCTGGATTCCCCCGGCAAGGCTAGGACGGGCTTCAGCAAGGATTCAGCGCCGCTATCGCAAGTGAGCCTCCAGTCTAATAGACTCGCTCACGCGCCACCTGAATGACCAGATTGGTAAGGTCCAGGCAAGCAACCACGAGCGATCATACGCTCGACCTCACCCGGCGTGATCCGGTAGAAGCCTAGCGGCATTGAGTCTGTGAGGTTGATGCAGATGCCGGTGCCGACCAGGAGTATGGCTCCTGTTGCGAGAAATAGGAGCCAAATCAAGATGGTTCGTTTCATGGCGTACAGCGTGATCTGATCCAGGAGGCCGTGATGACCATCCCCGCACTATCAGCAGCACGCACACTCTGAGAAGTTAGCAGTTAGTTAGCATCGAACCATAAATTGCGGCATATCCTCTACATTGCATAGCCAATTCATCTTGGCAATCATAAAGAGCCGCTAATTCATGAAACCTTTGAGGCATGGATTTGCTGACCTGTTGTGCCCGCTGTCTATAATCGTATCCGGTTGGGAAATGGCCCTATTCGTAATGTATTCCGCTGGATACCGAAAATAGCAAAGAATAGCATGGAATATGAGCCAATAGCATGCGTTTATAAAGCCAGCAAGAATTTATCTTCCAGACAATTATTTTGATTACCAATTGAAGTAGTGGAACTTGGCACAAATGCTATAAGCAAGGCATACGCGGTAAGCCTATGCCTAACAATCTTATAGAAGAAGCATTCCGTGCCAAAACAAAAACCTACATATAATACTTACCAAATTACTAAAGATAATGCCGACACTAAAGACAGACAGCTTTCTATTCTTCAAAAGCAACTAAGAGAAGAAGAGCATCGGCTTAATAAATAGCGGTTTCTATTGGTCGTTATCAGTATCATTTTTATAGACGCGCTAATCTTTGCCTGAGCTTAAAAGCTGGACTGACTCCTTCATTATCGGTGCTATCGAGCGGTCGATTGAAAGTCTCTCCCTCGATGCTCTATCGACACCTGCCAGGCGGTAAGAAGCCAAGTCCTATGTGAGCCAGAAACCTACCATGTATCTCTCTGATAAGCCCGTAGCAGCGTTCTGGGGAATGAGACCATAGATCGTACCCTAAGGAATATCACAATGTGTGCGATTAGGAAGAACGCTGGAACCTTCGTCTCGACATATTCATGAACAACTTTGAACATGGCCACATTGAGATCATCGATAAGGGCGGATGATATGGTACCAAAAATATGCAAGCGGAATTCCGCCAAGTAGCCAGATAACGAAAATCCACATGGCAAGTTGTTCCTTAAATGGGAAACCGATGACAGCGATAGAACCCATGTAGAATTTTAAGAAGAACGCATTGGTTTGATTGCGCCGTGCGCTTATCTGATCCACCATCTCGACATACAACTTCTACTGCTCAAGAACGTGGGTGTTGTGGTCCGGTCCGTAGACTGATCTATCAATACCACCTAAGCCACATTGGCACTGCAGGTGATCGAGAAAACATAAGTGCCTTGCCTGGCTATCGGGTAGGATATAGGTACACGCTATGCATCCCATGCTCAATATCGGCGTCCTCGCTGCTCGCAGCGCTGGACGAATCTTGTTGCGCTACTTCGAACACATTGATGGGATCGCCGTTACCAGCAAGCGCCGCAATGACTTCGTCAGCGAGGTAGACCACAGTGCCGAAGAGGCAATCATCCAGGAGCTGAGCAGCAAATACCCGGATCACGCCATTCTGGCCGAGGAGAGCGGCAGGCATCATGGCAGTGATTTTCAATGGGTAATAGACCCCTTAGATGGCACCACCAACTACCTGCACGGCTTTCCACAATTCTCTGTCTCCATTGCCCTTAAGTACCGCAACCGGCTGGAGCATGCGGTAGTCTATGATCCGTTGCGGGAAGAGCTTTTCACCGCCAGCCGCGGTCAAGGTGCACAGCTCAATGGTCGGCGCTTGCGCGTGACCGGTTGCCAGTCCCTGGGAGATGCCATGATTGGAACAGGCTTTCCATACCGAGACCTCAGTCACCTAGATGCCTATTTAGGTATGTTCAGGGCCATACTCAAGGATACGGTGGGCATCCGTCGTCCTGGCTCCGCAGCCCTGGATCTCGCCTATGTGGCTGCAGGCAGACTAGATGGTTTCTGGGAGCTTGGGTTAGCTCAGTGGGACATCGCCGCCGGGGCCCTACTGGTCAGCGAGGCCGGCGGTACGGTGAGTGATTTAGCCGGTAGGGACTGGTATCTGGAGACGGGAAATGTAATTGCCAGCAACCTTGAAATCCACCAGGCTCTGGTTGCCAAACTCCGGCCATTCCTCAGCGATTCTCTCAAGGCCTGAAAATTTTATGGGTAAACACCAAAATTAGGGCCTCCGCGCGGTCTGGCACTGCCTTACCCACGTACCTGTGTGTGGTGAACCGGACAAAATCGATCTGTTGGGTGACGGAAACCCAACGCACGCCTGCCCCGCACCAATCGGAAAGCATCTCGATCTCAAACCTAAGCATCAAGGGCATCCTGGTCGAACACACGCCGTCCGGTTGGTAGCCTCGCGCCCCCAGCCAGCGTTGAATCTCGGCACGCTAATGCTCGTTTTTCTGTGTGTGGGAAGCCCCCCGGCTGTAGACGCCGGTGGGGGGGAGCGGGATAAGAGGAGACAGGTTCCGATGGGAGTGCGGAACTGTCATGGAACAGGTATGATTGGCGCTAGCCATAGCTGAACCTCCAATACAGGTTGGTCGTGGTCATGACCTTGGCGCGGTGACAACGCACCAAGGTCCAAATTCATGTCGATTAGGTTATTGAATTAACCCTATACGTCAACTATTTTCAATTCCGCATAACGGCAAAGTAACAGCGAAAGCTTACTGTTATGAGACCAGATCTACCGCAGGAATTTTTCCGCTGTCAGCGGCAACCTTGGTGCCGGAACCAGAATTAGCAGGCAAAAACCTCATTTGGAGTACGTGTCCTTCCCCTGGTAAAGTGCGCCGCATGGGAAAAATACCAGGCCCCTTTATTCATTGAGACCCCCTAACACGTTTCTGCGATTTTCGGTGTAGTTAAAATGTATGGTTGGAGCTTGGCTGGTATACTAGGAACGGTCCAAGTTGGCTATACCTTCTTTCGATGCAATGTCCTTCGACTTAAGCGGCCTGTGGATGCCAACTAGTGTGGCCCCCTCTGATGAGAACTGGTTGAATATGCCGTGTGTTTTTGCTCTTGTCTGCTTTGCTTGTTCCTGTTTTCGCGTCTGCCGGTACCGTAGCTTGATACCTCAAAGTGATACAGGAGAAGGAAACACATGCTAAGGCGCTCGAAGTTACTATTTCTACTTGCCATCGGTGTTGTCATAGCCGCAACGCAGGGTTGCGAATCGACTCCGCCGCTGTCCGAATCCTGCCAGGACCTCACGAGCACCACATTCCTTCCGGATTTCTACAAGACTCCCATCTGTAATCCTACCCCCCCCCCATTATTAGCGGGGACAGTATGGCCTATGGCGTGAGTGGTAACGGTTCCATCACCGTTGGGAAAAGCAGTAGCAGCGCGGGGGAACGTGGGGTAGCCTGGATAAAGTTGGGGAGAGATATACTCAAACGCAGATTCGAACCTGCCGCTCCATACACATCTAGTGAGATCCATGACACGAGTATGGCTCTCGCCGTGGGAGTAATCCGTAGACAAGACGGGATATCCACGATAACACAAGCTGCCTCCGTGCACCCCACAAGGGGCAGCAGGATTCTTCAACCCCTCCCCGGCGGGAGTCGCAGTGAAGCCCGTGGTGTGAATAACGATGGTACTGTCATCGTGGGGTGGGGTGCCCCCAGCACGGCGGAACTACACGCGGTCCTTTGGAGGAAAAACCCAAGTTCCGGCACATTCGTCATAGAGGACCTCGGAGTCCTCCACGACGGTAGGTCCAGTAAGGCTCATGGTGTGAGTGGGAATGGCAATATCGTCGTGGGAGAACGCACCACCACAGATGGATCACACCGCGCCTTCTGGTGGGTAAGAGGCAGAACCCCAGAGCCTATGCAGGACCTCGGAACTCTCCCCAGACTCACATTCAGTGAGGCATTTGATGTGACTAGCGATGGCAACGTCGTCGTGGGGTTGAGTGGTCTCCATGACAGAGTTGAGAGGAAATTAAAGAGACATGCGTTCCGCTGGAAGGAAGGTGAAGGCATGCTGGACCTCGGAGTCCTCCCATAATAGTCGCTGTAATTCCCCAACGAGGCATAACCTATCGGTTATGGTCAACTAGCCCCAAGACCCTTTGGCACACCTCGATTCAGTACCAAAACCCAATCCCAAAAACTACGTCCCATTGTAGGTGTTCTCCTGTCTTTTGGTGGGTCCGCCAAACCACGAAGTCGTTCTGCCGCCAGCCATCCCGCTCGCCTCGATCGAAACCTTTTCGATCTCGGCTCCGGGATGCCATGGGTGGCCCAGTGGGTTTCATCCCGGCGAACGTTCAGCTCGCCTTACTCGAAACTTTCGGGATCGGCTACGGCGGTCACAGCCCGCAGTAGCAGGATTCGAGTTGTCCAACTGGCAGCATCGCTGGCGACCAGCTTCGATAGGGGAGGTAACTAGGGATATGCGGCTAGGGCGATGGTTCCATCGCTTCATCGCTGTACTGGTCAGGCCCTTGCTACATGCTCGGGTCGGGGTTGCCGGACCCGGTCTTCCTACATCCCTATAGCCTTCGGCCGTCCCTGCCTGCGCGCGCATCCTGCGCTTGCTGGCTGAGGTAATCACTGAGCAGTCCGATTTGATTGTTTCTCGCTCAAATCTAATCCCGGCACCAGGGCTTGCGGCGGCCACCCTGGTAAGGTCTGGCATGGCTGGCATCGAGCAACGCACGTTCCAAGCTCTTGCCGTTCACCCGAATGCTTCCTATCATCCGTCCGGCATACTTCCCAGGCCGAACACCCGAAACCGTCACGGTCCTGGCCCCCTGCAGGAAATCGCGGGTGAAGGTGGTTGCGGCTCGACCGGCCCGCTTTTCACAATCTGCAATCTTCCGTCCTCGCTTCTCCGGGGCATTCACGCCAGCCAGCCTCAGCTTGGTCACCTGGCGCAATCCAGGCCAAATAGCCACCTCCACCTGCACCGTATCCCCATCGATGACTCGCAGAACCTTTGCGTTGTAAGGGCCATAGGTTTCCGCTGCCTGCGCGCTGGTCACCAGTATGCAGAAGACCAAGAGAGCAACCCGTGCGTAGTTGAGACTCATTTCGTTTTAACTTACGAGAATATGAAGAATAGCAGCGCCGTCGAGATCGCCACAGATGCTCCAATGATGCCCCACAAGACGAGCGACATAACGTGGCCATTCCTGCGAGGCGCGTTCATTGCCGCATCCAATATGGATTGAAGGTCTTGCCGAATACGGGTCGTCCGTTATCAAGCTTTAACGCCGCGCCGTCAAGATAGGTTCGTGGCAAGTGGGGCAGGATGATTAACGGGATACCGCAATCTTCCAGCAATGCTTTGGCTGTCTCGGCCATCTTCAGACCAGCCTAACTGTGCAATCTGCCGAAGAAGGACCATGGTTACGGTGCCGTGGGCATATTCTGCCGCTAGCCGTACCTCATTTGCTGTCGCCACAACCTGCCAGCACTACGCATGGAGCGCATAGAGGTCCATCTTGGCATTTGCGCGCGTGGTCATTCTTCCGATAGAGCGCGGCATCTGTGGTGTCGGTTCCTCCCGCCCGCTTGATTAGCTTTCTCATGACCTTGAGCGGAAAACGGCTCCATTCGATCTCGGCCTGGAGGTTATCCAGGCTGTCTTCCGGCTCGCGCAGCAAGATCTCTGCCGAAAGAAATCCCAAAATACTTGTGGAGCGCCCGCGCCATTTGCATGGTGATTTCTCGCTTGCCGGACAGAATCAAAGAGATGATGGATCGGCTTTCAAGGAGCGGGATCAAATCGCTAGGCGTTAATCCCAACCGCTTCATTTCCGCCTTGATCGCCGCGACAGATTCTGTGTAACCGCTGGCATTGTCATTTTGTCCTAACGGACTCGGTTCTAGGTTGGCTATGGGCTCCCCCTTTTTTCTCTTTTGGTATATGTTCGTGTTGTAAACCGAATATTTATTTATATTACTTTATTTCTTACATATATCATAAACATAGACCATATTATGGTTACAAACTGAAAATAAAGTGTTTTCAAAGATTGACTGAATCACAAGCAAATGCCCTCGGAGAAAATCGCAATTAGCCATCGGGAGGTAATGGCTGCGCTGTCACCGGAAGACATTGATGACTGGCGCAAGGGGGTGCTTCGTCCCGAGAACCTACGGGCCTTTGCCCGTTTCTTGGTTCAGCAGATGGAAATGGAGGAGGGGAAGCGCGATGACAGCCACCTGTAGGCACTGCGGTCCGGTTTGGATGTGTGAGTCTGCCGACTTCTTGGCGTGTCCCTGGTGCGTGAATCGGCTAATGGATAAGCCTACACCGCGCCCTTCCCCTGTCCGTTGCGGTGACTGCGCTCACTTCCAGCGCGAAGGGTTCTATCCGAAGCTAAGCGTTGTGCCAAGGGGCTGCGTGTTAAGTGCTGGGAACCTGACAGCTTCGCTTGCGAGCGATTCGTGCCTGCTCTCAAGGGCACAGTGAAGACAGCCGCTCCTGGCTGACAGGTTCAGTCGGTCGTCTCGTGTATGAGACCTACTCTTTGGATCAAAAAAGATCTTCTTCATGATCGCAAGCTCAGCACCGCGATACTCCGATAGGTTTTTTTGCATGATCCCTGGCGCGGTTATTCGCCTCCATTGATAAGTATTTATCGTTATCGCCGTCTTCCATAAGTTGTTGGCAATATTCAATGAGCTGACCGTGGTAGCCGTGCCAATCCTCTTCGAACGGGTGATCCGCCAGGCCTAACCGAGCGGCCTCTTCGGCCAACACGGGCATACAATCTTCGGTGAGCGCATACGCTTTCTTTCGCCTATCCGTTTGGGGAGCAGATAGGTCCAATACTCGGAGCCGGATAGGCCCATGGTCTTATAGTGGGGATTCAGAACCACGCCTCGTCGAACGATCACCTCATCACATGCCAGTGCAAAAATGACGCCACCTGTTCCTGCAGGTGTTACGCAGCGCGGAAATTGTTATTTGCTTAGGGGTGTCAGCAACTTCCAATACCAGATCAATCGATTGCATTAATATTGTTCCAAGATTCTAACGCCGGGTCCTCACTTGCTTCGATCTAATTAAAATGGATACCGTTGCTGGAAAAGTCCTATCCTCCCAGCAGCACTATAATTTTGGCATCGGAATCTTTTAGTGCATCGATGGTAGCTTTTAATTCGACACATTGGTTAGTACTCATAGCACCACTGTAAAAGTCGAAATAGACATAGGCAATATCATCGATTCGATCCACGTGTATTGACTCGATTACGGACGTATCCGCCACTGTTTGCATTTATTGCAACTGTTCGGGATGATAGATTTTTTCTAACACCTTACTTGCGGGGAGCTTTATCGGGGCCAAGATTTCAGGATCATTACACCTGAGTTGTTTGATCCAAACCGTGCCGTCCTGTGTGGCACGACAGCAAGCCCCTCATGGATCGCCAGGATATCTCCAGGACGACCCTTCAAATTCGGTTCTTCTACGGCACCGAACATATGCACATCAATGCCATTGATCCGGTCACGTATGTCGGCCAGGGAATCTGCGGCATTCAACTTGCGTATTGCAACCTCCATCGTTGTGTTGTGCCATTTGATCATGCGATCACTTTGCCTCATCAGTGGTCGCTTACGATCTTTAACTACGGGACGCTCATAGTCGAGTGGTCTGGGGGTAAAGTACCCGTATTCGATATTCCGTAACGCCTGCTTGATCAGGCATACGGCTACCCCTGTCACTTCACGCTTATAGAGACTGGTTTTTGAGGCTTCGTGCATGTGAAAACGCCGGCTTTCCCAGACATCACCCGCATCAAATTCTTCGTTGGCCTGGAACAGGGTGACTCCCCAGCTTTTCTCATCTTCACTGATGCCCAGTCGAGCGAAGAGGGACCACAGTCTCCTACAATACCAGGGTGCACGACCAGACAGATGTAGTTTTTCCAAACTTCGGACGGGATACGTTGGGTTAAGTATGGACATACGATAGCATCGGTTCGAAAATGGCCGACCTGTTCGATTAAACGATCTTCATCCAAATTATAGTGTTCATCCAGAGTATGGTTCAGGACTTTCAGCTCCATTAAAACGCGCTGCACTATATCGGAGAAAGCGGTTGCTAAGATCAGTATCTTCATTAAATTTCTTTGAAAAATTAGGAATGTAGACAAAGCGTTTTACGGTTGCATGTAGGAAAGCCGTATGAGTTTCCTAGAGACTCTGGTGTGGTTTCTTTGCTCCTCAGTTGATTAAGCCTCTAACTTGACCGATCCCTGCGCCGTAACCGCCGCCATGAGTATCTCTACGGTCAATCCTGGCCAAACGCCACCCCAACCTGACGGGGGTCAAATTCAAAAATTTACATTAATCAAACCCTAATTACAAGCCGCAGAATTTTCTAGTTACCGATATTGATCGGTAATATTAAGATACCGTGCTATGCGTTGGAGGGAGAGTAATGGGTTCGGAGCCAGTGCGGCGCCCTGCCGCCATGTAAGGGAAGCTGGGCGATGCCGATGCATATTGGGAGATTATGGAGGAGGCGGGGGTAGATGGCAATTTCCTTTGAATATCAAAAATAATTGCTCTATGACTCCAATCATATGATACACGAACAAATACTTATGTGTAGATTTCCCTATCCTTCAAACCACCTAAAAGATTGTGTCAGTGAAAAAAGGGTAGTTGCTTATGCTGTTGGTCAATATGCGCGATATGCTGAACCATTCCTACCAGAATGGCTACGCCGTGGGTAGCTTTGATCTGGTGAGCCTGGATTTCCTGGAGGCGATCCTCTCGGCTGCCGAAGCTAGTCGCGCGCTGGTTATCCTCTCATTGGCAGAATCCCATTTTGAGTATTACGATTTTGAGCTGGCCATGGCGGCCAGCGAGGCGGTGGCCAAGCATGCTAAGGTGCCGGAGGTGATTCACCTGGATCACGGTGCTTCGTTTGAGGCGGCGGTGAAGGCCATCAATCTTGGCTGCAATGGCGTGATGGTAGATGCCTCGCACGAGGCATTTGTCGGTGATGTTGGCGCTACCCAACGGATCGTGAATATGGCTCATGTCTGTGGTGTACCGGTTGAAGGCGAACTGGGTTATGTGGCCAGCGTGAAGGGCGAGGATACCGAAAAGCACCCCGGCGAGGTGGTGTATACCTCAGTGGAAGAAATCGAGGCCTATGTGCAACAGACCGGTGTGGATTTCCTCGCGGTATCCATCGGCACTGTGCATGGCCGCATGAAGGGCGAACCGGCACTTGATTTAGGGCGATTGCAGGGGATCAACGGGCGATTGGATATCCTGCTGGTGATCCATTGCAGCACCGATCTATCAGATGACCAGTTTCGTAAATTGATTGTAAACGGCGCGAGCAAGATTAATTATTACACGGCGTTGGCCGATGCCGCTGGGGCGTGGATCCGTAGTAATGCGGTGGCTGACGCTCGCTGTGGCTATACCGGCATTGTCAAGGGCATTCAGGATGCCATGCATGTGGATATCGAGCGTTGGATGGAGGTGTGGGGCTCGTCGGGTTAGTCGGATGCCGTACTCGGAGCGGTAGAGGCATGGCGGCTGGTGCAGCACGTGATTATCTACAACGTAAACGGCAAGGACGATACCAAGGTCGCGGCCATGATGCACGAAGGCAAACAGGTATTGAGCGGAATACCGGGTGTGCGCCGTGTCATCACCGGCCCTGCGGTGCAGGGTGGCGATAAATACTAGTGCAGCTGGCTCCTCGAGTTTGTCCATGAAAAGGTCATTGGGTAGCTACCGTGATGCCTCCATGCATGTAGGTTTTGCCGATAGACTGTTTCAGTCCATTACCAGTGATCGCATCAGTATCGACTATCTGGAGAGCTGAATGGCCGTCGGCGACGTTGAGAGTAACGGCTTGAGTGCATGATCGACCGCAGTTTGCCGGGTGCGGCATGGTGCCTGGTACAATCGCTGACGATAACAACGCAGATAGGGCATATGAAAATCCATTCCAGCTTGATTGAGGTGGCAAGCGGGGCGGGCATTTCCTTGCATGATCTGATGCCCGGTATCTATGAGGCGGTGCGTGCCTCGGGCATACAAAATGGCTTTGTTACTGTGACTTCCCAGCATACTACCACGGCCATCGCCGTTAACGAACATGAGCCGCGCTTGCTGGAGGATGTGAAGGCCTTTTTCACCCAGTTGATTCCGCCCGCCGACAAGTACCTGCACAACGATATTGCACTGCGCGATTGCCCGCCTGATGAGCCGGAAAACGCTCACTCACACCTGGTGGCCATGCTGTTGGGAAGCTCGGAGGTTATTGCTCTTTCCGGGGGCGAACTAGTATTGGGCCGATACCAGTCAGTGATGCTCTATGAACTGGATGGACCGCGCGAGCGCAAGGTGAGTGTGCAGGTCTACGGTGAATAGCGCAAAACCGAGCGTTTAATTTGCGAACCTACTCCAGCTCGGTATGCCCCGCCTGCTTTTGCCGAATGCTCTAAGCATCTCTCTTGATACGCGGTGGTGATCCGGTGTTCTTGGCCTCTTTGTCCTGCTCGGTAGCCCAATTCGTGTAGAGCCAGACCTTGTCTTAGAGGCCCGCGTAGCTTGCTTCGTGGGTGAGATAGGTGCGGATCAGCTCCTCGAAGTAAGTGCTTTTCTCGCGTTCGCTCTGGGCTGATGAGCGGAGGTGGTCGAGGAGGTCTGGGAGCGCGGTTATTGGTGGTCCTTGTTGGTTGTTCCGGTGTCGGAGTTACCCCGTCACTTAGGAAGCAACTCGGTACCCATGTTGTCGGTGATGCTTGGCTATCTCCTTGAGTGTATCTTCCCCGGCTACTTTGGATTTGACAACGTTGGTCTTTATCCCGCCGAGCTTTGAGCCCAGAGCGTCTCAGCACGATACTGGAGTTTAGTCACCGAATGGATCTTGGACTAGGGGTTTTGGTGCTGCTCTCCGGTGGGATTTCGATGTGGCTTTCTGGCGCTCAGTCTTGGTGCTGTCGGTGAAGGTCTCCACCGCTTCCTTGGTGATCTCGGGTACTTCGGTATGGCGCTTTACGCCGAGGGTTATTTTTCTTCTTTTTGGTGTGCTACTTAATGTGTAGATCTTCCCGGGCAAGGTCTTGATCTTAGCCGCGGTCTTACTGAGCGGATCTATTTTGGCGACATTGGTGCCGGTTACCATGGCACTGATGTAGAGTTTGTGGTTGTAGGCTACCGTGTTAGCTAACTTGAATGCACTGAGTTTTCTGAGTAGTTCCTGAGTCTCCTGGGCTGGTTTGATCGCTAGATGTTTCGGGGTGTTGGTGATTAGGATCATCGCTTTAAGGCTGGGATTTATGTCTCGGGTCTGGTCGATTAGGCTGCTGATTTAGGCCAGGGTTTTGGTATTGGTCTGTGAAGGATGAATGGGTGTGACTAGGAGATGTGCCGCCAGGAGAGCGGTGTGGAATTCCTTGCTGTCTTGCCCGCCAGTGTTGATTATGATTTTGTCGTGGTGCTTGGTTAGGTTCCGTAATGTGTGATGTAGGTTCCTGGATTTCTTGACGCAGGCAATTTCCGCCAGTTCGGACTCTTTATGTCTGGCTAGCATCAGTTTGATGTGATGCCCTGGGTGGAGTTGCTGTCGATCAAGAGGACGTCATGACCGTGTGTTGTCAGTAGCACGGTTTGGTTCATGGTGACAGTTTTTTCCCTGTGTTTCCTTTCTGACCGCTGAGTAAAGTGGTTATGTAGAGTTTAAGGGTATGTATGGTTACTACGATATTAGCAGTATACATCGTTATTTCAGTTTGGCCGGGTCTTCTGCTGTTTCATCGAAGTATTAACGGAGCTGATTGGTTGCTCGTGTGTTTCGGTTTTTACTTTGGGATTGGTTCTTTGGTTTTTTCTTTTCTTTTTCTGAAGACTGTTCCGTGGCTGTTGGGCAACTATTAGTTCTTAATTTTCTGATTAATGACAGACACCTAACGGTAGTTTCTACTGACACTTAAAATTCACGCTGAGTTTGTCTGGCCATCGGCGCGCCCGCTCCGGCTGGGGTCCTTGCCGTTTGCAAGTGATTTCCGGGGAGCTGATGTGTCTTGGGAAGGTGTTTTCTGGCTGCGTGAAAGTGGGGGTTTAGGCGTGGTGAGGATCGAGGTCAAAGAGTATCCTTTCGGCTTCTTCAATGAGCCGTTCTCTGCTCCAGTCCCAGTGCTTTTCTTTGAGTTCCGCCAGCTTGAGGTTAAGTCGGCGGCGGTATTCCCAGTCATCCGGTGGTTTGCGTTTCGGTTTCCCGCCCAGTTTTCCAGGTAAGGCTTTCAAAGCCAATGCCAGCCTGGCCAGGTTGGCTTGACCATTCGGCGCTTGCTTCCCGGCTTTTCTAGCGGGCCGCTTACGGGCCTTGGCGCGTTCTTTTTTCAGCCTGCGGTCCAGACCGAAGACGGTAAACAGGTGGCGGGAGATGGCCTTGACGGCGGCCCGGCCCTTCCAGGAGCCATCGGGCAGCCGTTTGCGGGGCTGGGCGATGGTCACCAGGCCGGATGTCTTCAGATCGGCCAGGGCGCGTTCGACGCGCTTGAGCGTCATGCCGGTTTGCTTGGCGATATAGTCCACAGTGAGGCTGAGGAAACCATCCTGGGTGGGGATGCCGACCTGCAGACTGGTCAGGTCCGTGTATTTCAGCAAGGCTGTCAGCAGGAGTACGCAGGCTTCCCGGCGTTCGCTGCGCTGCTGCCGTTCGCTGCCGTTGGCCAGGTCCAGGGATGGGATGACTTTGCGTGGGCTGTAGTAATAGGCTCTTAGCCGTTCCGCGCACAGCGTGAGCACGTGGGGAATCCCGCCCTTGCCGGTTTTGGCTGGCCTTGCCAGCGTAAACCTGGGGCTTAGCGGAGCATGCCCGCAGAAGTTGCCTCCTAGGTTTTCACGCGGGACGTAGGCTCTGCCCACGGGAAACCCCTCGCCTGGCGAGCGGGGAGCAGGCAGTTATCACTTTCCAAATCCCCGTGGTTAAAAAGCTTGCAACAGGGGATTTCTACGGTTAGGATTTTCATAGACCGTGGCTTCCTGCAAATCTGTTACGGTTAAATCGGCCCGTGCTCAGTTCCGAATCCTGAGCGCGGGTTTCTTTTTTGTGCCTCTTCGTTAGCGTTCGTTAGCGCTTCTCTCGAACCCGAAAGCTTTTAAGCTTTTCGGGGCTTGTATCCGCTCCGACCTTGCGTTTCCTCGCCACCTGTCCACTCCTCTCACACTAGCCAGGGCGGGCTGTCCTTTTTAACCTAGCATAAACGCTTGCCAGCGCCCCCTGTCAATTTCTCTCTCCTTGAGATGTGCGGGAGCTGGCGTTTAGAGCCTCCGAAAGCCCTGCCTAGCTTTCTAGGTAGGCCAGGCGGGAAACCGAAGCGCAGGCCACCGGATGACCTAGAATACTGCTGATAACGTGGCATTAAGATGCTGG
>Ga0049113_10000084_pt1 | contig 21329 bp, 16 predicted proteins | sample WorMettanBELIZE1_FD_55214 | JGI IMG/M metagenome (GOLD analysis project Ga0049113, IMG submission 55214) | Marine gutless worms symbiont microbial communities from Max Planck institute for Marine Microbiology, Germany - Olavius tantulus BELIZE.1 | ecosystem: Host-associated > Annelida >... | reverse complement strand
AAAAAAACCCGCAGTCCCGCTTTCAGGCTGTCCATCAATGCCTTCTCATCGTCGACGAGTAGGACCGTTTTGACTAAACGCTGCATGGCAATGCCCGTTCCCTTTCTCGGTGGATGGCCCTTATCCGGCCGCCACCGACTGGCGACTGACATCGTCCCTTACCGGATTCTGCAGAATCGCCGTTTCCAAGTTCATTTTGGATTTGCACATGAAGCCGGTTCTCTGGCCAGGCATTCCGCCAACACCTTACTGAACTCGGTCATGTCAAAAGGTTTTATCAGGTACTCCTGAAATAGCGCCCGGGCACTCTCTTCCAGACCATTGGGCCCCTTCTCGTCGTACCCGGAGAATAAAATAATTTTTGCCGATGCATCCTGCTCCAAAAGTTTTCCGGCGCATGTCACCCCATCCATCCGGGGCATGTTCCGGTCCATCAGCACAATATCGGGCCGAATATCGGGATACCGCTCCAGCGCCTCCTGGCCGCTGGTGACGATGTGGACGTCATATCGGAGTCGCTCAAGGAATTGCCCCAACGGCTCCAGAAAATCGGGCTCATCATCGGCAATGAGAATGCGTTCTCCGTTGCCTTCACGTATCTCTTGACTTTCGCTGTGGGGAGAGAATATCTCGGGAATCACCATGGGCAGCGTGATGGTAAAGGTCATACCCTTGTCCGGTACGGAAGAGACCCGGATATCGCCTCCGATCTCTTTGATAATGCCGTAGGTCGTCGACAATCCCAGACCGGTGCCTTTACCGACTTCCTTGGTGGTGAAGAAAGGATCGAAGCACTTGGCCTGAACCGCCCGGGTCATGCCGTGCCCCGTATCGGTAACCGTAATCACGGCCCGCCCCTTCTCCGCCCAGGCGGCAATCCGAAGACTGCCTTCGGCCTCCATGGCATCCCGGGCGTTGGTACAGAGATTCATGAGGACCTGGCTCATTTTTTCCTGATCCGCAATGATCAGCAACGATTCCGGTGCGTCTACCCGAATGGAAATCCNCTTGTCCACGGAGCTGCTGATGATCCGATAGGTTTCACTGATAATTTCGGTTAAATTAATCGGCCCGGCCTGGGTCGTGTGCTTGTTGTGGGAAAAATGCATCAAGTCCTCAATAAGCCGAGTTCCCCGCTTCAAAGACACTTCGATCCGTTCGATGATTTCCTGGAGCCGTGGCTCGTCGGTATAAAGCAGCCTCATGAGTTGGGAATCGATGGAAATTCCCGCGAGTATGTTTCGGAAATTGTGGGCCACACCACTGGTGAGGATTCCGATGGATTCCATTTTCTGGGCGTGGTGGAGCTGGTCCTCGAGGCTTTTTTTCTCCTTCTCCACGCGTTTACTTTCTGTCACATCGGAGAAAAAGAAAATGCTGGCCGGCCGTCCTTCCCAATCTGAATAAACACTGGTCGCCTCAAGCCATCGAAGTTGTCCATCAGCCGGCAGCACCCGGAAAATGTCCATCCAGGTCCGTTTGTCTTTGCTCGTCTGTTGGCGGTACCCCTTGGCGGCCCGTCGGCGATCTTCCGGATGAAAGTACTCGAACGGATCCGTGTGTGACAAAATGTCTTCCTTATCCGCATCCAGGAACCGACGGGCGGTGCTGTTCACAAACTGGACGCATTCATCCTGAATCACCATCATACCGATGCCCACGTTTTCCACCACGTGACGGTATCTTTTTTCGGATTCCCTCAGGGCCCTNTCCGCATTGGTCCGTTCGGTAACGTCGTTGAGTATGACCAGCCGACTTGGCGTCTCCTCGTCGATGGGAAAAATTCTCAGCGTCACCAGAAAGTCATTGATGGATATGGGTACTTGGCCAGAAGTTTCCGGTGCCTGAGTCAGGAGGACGTGGCGGACAAGCTTCCGGTCGCTTTCAGCAATGACACCGGCAAACTCTCGTCCCAGCAATTTTTCCTCGGGTCGGCCGATAATTCTGACGGCCGAGGGATTGACGTACACGATTCTGTCGTCGGCGTTGACCTCGATAATGCCCTCTTCCATCCGATCCAGTATGATTTCGCTGTGCCGCTTGATGGAGAGTAGTTCCTGGGTCACCTCCCGGGGGTAGAGCACCTTCGCCGTGGGGGATCGGGGAAGTCCAACCGGTTCGCTGACGGACCCTTCGAATTCCAGTGCGGAAAATACCTGCTCACGCATTTCCTGATAGGGTCCTTTCTGAATGTAGGCATCGGCCCCCGAACCTTTTAATTCATCAATTTCTTCTGCTGCGATCGCTGAGATCATAATGAGTTGCGTCCCATTGAACCTTTCCATACCACGGATGATGCGGCACAATTTAGCACCGTCGATGATCGGCATGACCATGTCGACAAACATGACATCCGGAAGAAAGCTGTCCAAAATATCCAGCGCGATGAGGGCATCGGATGCCGTGCGCACCTCATGCCCCTGCTTGGACAACTCTCGATCCATAAATTTCAGACAGATGTCGTTGTTATCGACGACCAGAATCTTTTTGGCATCCATCAAGCACCTGTCCCGGGAAGAGTTGAACGGCGCAACTCAGCTATCGAACTGAGAGAATCAGCAAAAACCGTACCATCAGACCCTGTTTATTTTTTATTCAATAATTACAATTAGATAAGTTGAGAATTCAGCGAAATCGAGTCCTTGTTTCGAGGCCTTCAATTGATTCAAAATAGATCACTGTTTCAAATCTGATCACTCTTCCCCCATGGAATATCTCTCCTCGGGGTACGGAGACCGCTTTCGTAGATCCCCATGATGAGCCCGGCTTGACCCAGTCCCCATCAATGTCTATCCTGGAAAAAACTCCGACGCGCCTCAATATGGCAGGGGTGCGGAAACACCCGTCAATAACACCATGGAGCAGNCNNATGACCGAATCGGAAAATCGTCGCCTCCCCAGGGTGCCGAAAAAAATCCGTATTGGAATCCGGGAACTGCGGTATCCATTGCCGGAGGACATGGAAGCAGAAGCCGAGGGGAAAGATATCAGTGGCGACGGCATCTCTTTCACAACCTCAATGGAATTCGCCCATGGGACCATTCTCGCGTTGACAATTGAGCTGACAGGCTGGCAGCGGCACCGGAAAAAGCCTCGCATCAAAACTGGACGACGGCGCGGTAAACGCTCCCCTGACGGCCATCGCCAAGGTGGTCTGGTGCGAACCCGCCGCCGGGGGTCGTGGATTTGATATTGGGGTGCACTTCGAGGATATATACGAGGACGACTACAACGCACTGGTCAAACAGCTAAAGGCGATCCATGGCGGATCCAGTCGGCGTTAGACGTAAATTCATCGGAGCGCTCCGGATGATTTCTGAAAAACGATGGCCCTCGGCAAAGTGTATCAAAATAGGACACTGTTCTAATATAAACCATTCAAAATCCCTTCATTCCCCCTTCGACTCACTGTATCATTTCCTATCTGTCTGAAATATTAATCAATATTGACATTTGTGTTCTGTGGCACATGACTTGCTTATGGCTTTATAGAGGTCTTGCGATTTGACGCACCCTCGGCGGCAAGGTGCGCGGAGAGCACTCCCCATCAGCCCTGCCGGCCATAGGAATTCACATCTTGGAGAGCGGCACGAATGATTGTCTTTTGCGAAGAATGCGGCGGAAAAAATTGCCTCCAGGCCGATTCCAAGGGCAATAGCGGATCCTCGCGTTATTGCCGCATCTGTCGGGAACCCCTGAAAAATACAGTCGGCGACGACATCGGGACGGCGGCGTCCCTGCCAACTGTAGATCACCAGATCCGGGTGATGATTGTGGATGACTCCACTTTGATCCGGCAGGCAGTCCGGCGGATTATTGAAACATCCGATCATCTCTGCGTTGCCGGAGAAGCCAAAAACGGGGCAGAAGCACTGGATCTATTGCCCCGATTGGATCCGGACGTGATTACCCTCGATATCAATATGCCGGTCATGGACGGCCTTACGGCCTTGAAACACATCATGATCCAGAAGCCCAAACCGACCGTCGTGTTCAGCACCCTGACCCGTGAAGGGTCCAGGGAGGCATTCAGGGCATTGGAGTATGGTGCCGTCGACGTGTTGCACAAACCTTCCCGTCTTGCCGACATGGATTTGCGCCAACAGCACCGGCTCATCATTCAAAAAATCGGACTGGCGGCCGATGTAAAAACAGAAGCCATCCAGTACATCCGGAATACAGACCGCTTGTCCGGAGAGAAAGTCGCCGAAACCGACACGTCTGATTACGCCGTGACCATGGGCGCGGCCGAAGGTGGCTACAGCGGGCTGTTGCGAATCATCCCGCGTCTCAGGCCCGATACCCGGGCAGCGTTTTTGGTCCTGCTGTATGCACCGGCAAGCCATGTGGGGGATTTTACCCGATATCTGGATCAACTCAGTGCAATCCGCGTGTGTCGCGCCACGGACAGCTCGCCCCTGTACGGCGGGGTCTGCCACATCGCCTCAGAAGACGAATACATGACCATTGAGCGGAACGGCGGGGCGCCGATGCTGCGGGTACAACCGGCACCCTTTTCACAGCGCCGGGGGGCGGTCAACATGCTCATGTTCTCGGTGGCGGAAACCTTTGGAGATCAATCCACCGGAGTGGTCCTTTCCGGGAAAGGCAGAGACGGCCAGGAAGGTCTGCAGGAAATTATTCGTGTGGGCGGTTCCGGTATTGTGCAGGACCCCAACAGCTGCCTTTATAAAGAGATGGCTCAATCGATCATCGAGAATTGCGACGGACAGGAGATCGTGATGGGTGGCGGCATATCGCACCAGATCAATCGGGTGCTCGACGACCCACCGGTCGCCGTGAATCAATAAACTCTTGCAATACTGCAAACTTGATAAGGGAGGGCCCAAGTAATGATTAAGAAACTATTTAGGGATCTGAAACTGAGGACCAAATTTTTGGTTGTCGGCGTTGCGCTGACACTGGTCCCGCTGCTTGTGTTCGGGGCCATCACGTACACCAACAGTAAAGAGCTTCAGCGAATCAGTAGATCAGAAAGTCTGAAACTGGCGTACACGGACCTCGACCATATCGCCGAGAATGTGTACGCCATGGCCGAAGCTCAGCAGAAACTGTTGGAAAAAACCCTGCTCAATTATCTGAATGTGGCCAGAAAAATCACCCAGGATCAGGGAAAGGTCCAATACGGTACCGGCAAGGCCACCTGGCAGGCCATCAATCAGTACACCAAAGCGATCACGCGGGTGGAACTGCCCCGTTTTACCGCGGGAGGCAACTGGTTCGGACAGGTTACCGATCCGAGTGAACATGTCGCGGTGGTGGATGACCTACAGGAATTGGCCCCGGGTGTCACCTGTACCGTGTTTCAGCGGATGAATGCCGCCGGGGATATGCTCCGGGTGGCGACCAACGTGTAGAAGACCGACGGATCGCGGGCCATCGGCACCTATATTCCGCGCACGAACCCGGACGGCAAACCGAATCCGGTTATTTCCACCGTTCTCAGAGGTCAGACATTTAACGNCCGCGCCTACGTTGTCAACAAGTGGTACATCACCGCTTATGAGCCCATCTACATCAATAACAAGATCGCCGGGGTTCTCTATGTGGGTATTCCCCAGGAAGCCACAGGCGCTTTGAGACAGGCGATTATGGACATCAAGGTGGGAAAGACCGGATACGTGTATGTTCTGGACAGCGAGGGCCACTATGTCATTTCCCAAAAAGGCCAGCGGGACGGTGAGTTGCTGATCGACGCAAAGGATTCCGATGGCAACTTTTTTATTCGGGAAATGGTACAAAAATCGGTCCTTCTGAAGCCGGGCGAATTTGCCGAACAGCGCTATCCCTGGAAAAACCCCGCGGACCCCAAAGCGAGGTACAAGGTGGCACGTCTNCTGTACTTCAAACCCTGGGACTGGATTATCGGGGCAGGTTCGTACGAGGAGGATTTTCTGGAAAGCACCAACAGGATGGAGGCCGCGAACCAACGGGTCAATCTGATCATGTCCATCGTGGCGGCGGTTTCCGGTGTGCTGGCGATTCTCGTCTGGATCATCGTTGCCCGGGGTGTTGCCAATCCCATTGCATCCATCGCCGCAACCATCCGCCGAATCGCCTCTGAACGGGATCTCACACAAAGCGTTCCCGTCCAGAGCCGGGACGAGATCGGCCGGATGGCCCGCGACTTTAACAACATGATCGACGAGCTGAACCAATCATTCAAAATCGTCGATACGTCGGCGGTCGGGGTGGCCACGTTCGCCGATGATGTGGCCCAGCGGGCATCGGCCAATAGAAACCGTGCCACCAACGAACAGAAACGGACGGCGGAGATTTTTAAGACCGTCCGGGATATGGGTACCACGGCGGGCGAGGTGGCCACCTTCTCGAACGAACAGGCCGAGGTGGCCATGACATCCAAGGAGAAACTGAACACCCTTCTGAACATGATGGAGCAGGTGGCCGATACGTCGTCATCCCAGGTTCAGGAAGCGAAGACGGCCTCTGACCGTGTTGAGGCCATGGGTGAAACCGGTGCCAAGGTTGTGGCCTCGGCCCGACGCCAGGGAGAAGCCGTTAAAAATGTGACCATGGCCATCGACCAGATTACCGAGATTGTGGAGGAGATGACCCGGGCCGCCACCGAGTCCTCCGAGCACGGTAAGAACGTGTTGGCAGCGGCCTCTGAAGGTGCAAGTTCGGTGAACGCCACTGTTGAGGGTATGGGCGCCATTTCCGAATCATCGGCGCAGATCTCCGAAATCATCGCGGTGATCACCGAGATCGCCGAACAGACCAACCTCCTGGCCCTCAACGCCGCCATCGAGGCAGCACGCGCCGGTGCCCACGGTAAAGGTTTCGCCGTCGTCGCTGACGAAGTCGGCAAGCTGGCACAACGGTCATCGGAGGCTGCCAAGGAGATTACCCAGTTGATTAAAAACTCCACCGATAGCGTTAAAGAGGGAACCAAGTTGACCGACCAATCCCAGCTGGCCCTTCAGCGCATTTCAGAAGGTGGCGAAATCAACATGCGCGCTATCGAGGGCATCTCCGAGAAGACAGAGGTTCTTTCAGGAAACATTGTAGAAGTAAACAAGATGATGGAGGAGCTCAACGCACTGGCGGAACAGATCGGTACCATGGCCGGCCAACAGGGTGAACGCCGAAAAGCAGCCAAGGAAGCCCTGGACTCCATGGTCGGCAAGGCCAATCAGATTGCCGAACTGGTCGATATGTCCAGTCAATCCGCCAAGGCGGTGGGAAAGGAGATGGAAGCCATCGTTCTCCGGACCGAAAAAATGCAGGAAATGACCAATCTCCAGGCAGAGCGCTCGAAACGTCTCTCCGAAGCCACCCAGGAATCGGCAAAAGGCGCCAAACAAACCATGGAAGGTGCCGGAACCGTTGTGCAGATTACCGAAGAACTTCAGTCCCTGTCTAAGAGCCTCACCGACCAGGTGAAGCAGTTTAAGATTCGGGGCAATGGGGATTTTGTACAACCAACCGAAACACAGGAAATGGTCATGCAGTAGACGGGTGTCCGACGGCCGACCGATGGTTCCCCCTCCGACCATCGGTCGGCCGGCCCTCCCGGACCCGCGATGGGGCTGCCCATAGACCTCAATCACAGGAGATCCCAAATGACTGCCGAGACACTTGAAACTCTGGCGTCGGAGAAATCGGAGAAGGACCGGCTGATGCAGCTGGTCGGATTTACCATCGGCGCTGAACAATTTGGTGTGAACATCCTTATGGTCCAGGAGATCATCCGCTCCACACCGATCACCTCGGTGCCGAATGCACCGTCGTTTGTCGAGGGCGTGATCAATCTCCGTGGCAATATCATTCCGGTGATCGATCTTCGGAAACGCCTCCACCTGGATCCAGGAGACATGGATCCGACCGATACCTGGATCATCATTCTCGATATCGAAGGAAAAATTACCGGGTTTATTGTCGATTCGGTGACCGAGGTGCTCAAAATTCAGGCAAGCGGCATCGAACCACCACCGGATATTATCGTCGCTGGACTCGAAAGCCAGTACATTCAGGGTGTGTGCGATATCGGTGAAAAGCTACTGATCATTTTGGATTTTAACCGCATTCTGCTCGTTGACGAGATCCGATCGCTCAAGAGCATGTAACCGATGACCCCGGAGCTTGGCATACCACCACGGAAATGGAAACGAACGGAACAGGGTAACAGCCAATGAACAAGCGCATACTGATTGTCGATGACTCATCCATGATGCGAAAGATGATTTCCAGACTCTTGACGCCTCCAGGGCACGTCATTGTAGGTGAAGCAAAAAACGGGCAAGAGGCCGTGGCACTGTATCAGGAGCTTCACCCGGATATTGTCACCATGGACATCACCATGAGAGGCATGGACGGCGTCACCGCCGCCAGGGAAATCCTCACGATGGATGAAACAGCGCAGATTATTTTTCTTTCAAATCTGGATGAAGAAAAATACCGGCATGAGGTGGAACAGCTGGGCGCTGTCGGTTTTGTCAGTAAACACCATTCCGAGAAGCTGTTGGAGCTTATTGAAGACCGATGATGAGCGTTCGTCCGGGATCAGCAATGCATGCGGCCGGATAGATCCAGAAATGCCGGCCCCGTATTCCGGTTTGGGACGACGATCAACATAGAACCCGCATTCGAAGGGTCCACTGCAATAAGGAGACGCCGTGCTCGTCGATACGTTTCGGAAAAAGGCGACCCGCAGCGAGCCTAACACACCGCGTACCCCTGGTCTTCGACGAAAGGCCTATATGGTGTTTCTCGTGGCCGCGGCAGTGATCCTGGCCGTCGGCGCTTACGCCGTTGGACAGGCAGGGAGCCGGATGCCCCAAAGTCGGTTGATCAGCGATCTGACGGCGACACTGACGGTAGAAGGCGACCAGCAGGTGGAAACCGCTGCCATCATTCAATCGTTTCGGACGATGCAAAAGGTCCTGATCGCGGCGACGGCCTGTGTTCTGGCGGTGATGCTGGCCGTCGTCCTGGTCTTCATCGAAAAAGTGGCAAAACCCATCGACCAGATGGGAGAGGCGGCAGGTAAAATCGCCAAGGGACAGCTCAACGCTCTGGCGCCCATGGACAGTAGCGGAGAAGTCGGCCGGATAGCGGACATGATCCATGATATGGCGATGAATCTCCAGGAGATTCTGCTGCTGGTGTGGAATCACACAGGTCGAAACCGGCAACGGCTGGAGCTTATGGCTGAGATGTTGAAGCAGCATTCCAACGGGAACGGACTGCCGGAAGGATTTTCAGAGCGGCTCACGGCAGTGAGAAAAGAAGTGGAAGAGCTGCAACGTTTCGTTGAAGCATTTGATTACTACGATGTCCGTCTGCAGTATGGCAAGGCGCAGGCGGCCAGCGATAGAGAGACACCGGTTCCCTCATAAGGAGACTACCATGATTGATCACGCACTGCTTCAAGATTTCATCACAGAGGCAGGGGAGCACCTGGAGGAATTGGAATCCAGCCTGCTTCAACTGGAATCCGATCCGGGAAACGGGGAGATTTTGAACGACATATTCCGGTCTGTTCACAGCATTAAAGGAGCGGCCCAATTTGTCGGTATAGAGAATATATCGTCTCTCACCCATCGCCTGGAGACCCTGCTCGATCTGGCCCGGAACGGGCAGTTATCGCTTCACCAGGAAGTGGTCGATATCCTTATGGCATCAAAAGATCGTCTGGCCAAACTGACCGAAGATCTGGCAGAGGGCCAATCCGAACAGGCATCGGTGGACGATCTCATCGCGGCCATCAACCTTCATATCGATCCTCCGGAGACATCGGATGATATGGCCGCCATCCCGTCGTCAAATTCTGAGCCGGCATCCGACACCGGGGGAAATGAGGCGAAACATCAGAATCCACTGGACGAAGATATAACCGATGAGGAGCTGGATCCGGAACTTTACACCATATTCATTGATCAATTACAGGAAAAAGCCTCCGCCATCCGTGTCTTGTCGGAAGACGGCAGCTCGCTGGCGAATAATGCCGAGGCCATGTCATCGGTGCTGGATCATCTCCAGACCCTTCGGTCGGCGGCGAACTATATGGGGTACGATAAACTTCTCGATTATTATGACGAGTGGATTCTGGAGACAACATCCGCGTTGGCCAAGATAGAGTCCGGCGACACCCCATCCATCGAGTTTATTCATGACCGCCTTCGGGTTCTCGAAGATCGATTTCCCCAACTGGCACAAACAACGGACATTGCGAAGGAACCGAAAGTCACGCCGGAAGAACCCACACGTGACGATTTTGATGAGGTCATCGATACGATCTTCAGCACGGAGACCACCGGGGATCCGGCAACAATGTCGGATGCGACGGGCAATGGGGCTTCCGACAACGGGGACTACGAGGAGTACACAGAGGATCTCGATCAAGAGCTTTTCGATATTTTTCTGAACCATTTAACGGACAGCATCCGCGCCCTGTGGCAGGAAGGCCAACGCTGGCCGGAGACATCGAAGCATTCCGAATCTCTTGAGCGCTGCGCCAGCATCCTGGACCGGCTTCAATCCTCGGCGAACTACATGGGATACAGCCATCTTCGATCGATCTTTGCCCAATGGCGCGACAAAGTGGAAGCCTCCCGGGAAATGCTGGCATCCGGCGAGACGGTGTCTCTGGATTTCTGGGACGATTACCTCGACCGGATCGTAAAGAAGTTTCCCAACGCCAATTTTTCCTTTCACATGGATCAGCCTCCGGCGGAGATGGATTTCGAGATGTCCCTGGAGACCCAGCCTGAGGCCGATCCAACAACGGACGTTGCCGTGGCAGAGCCGGAGCTTTTCGATATCCTCAGCAACGCCTTTGACGATACCGGTCTGGGCAATGCAGACCCAGGTAATGATTCCTTCCAGAGTGTTATCCAGGAAATGATAGCCGGCCGGGCCGATCCAACCATGGACCATTTTATGCCGGCGGGACTACCTGCGGACTCCGGCAAACCATCTCCGGCAGGTACGGAAGTTCCCGCAGCACCATCTTCGAAAACAAAGACACNGATCGCTACCATGGCCCAGCAAGACGGCGAACCGGTCGAGTCTCCCCCAAAACAGGATTCCACACCGGATGAACAACAGCTGGCCGGCAAGGAAAAACAGCAGACTGTCGGTGAGGAACGCGGCGGGCACAAAAAATTCAAGCAAAGCGTCCGAGTGGATGCCGATAAAATCGACCATCTGATGAACCAGGTTGGGGAACTCGTTGTCAGTCGCGCCTTCTTCTTCCAATTGTTCAATGACTTAAGGTTCCTCCATCAAGATATGAAAGAAGAGTTTGGCCTTAGCCAGAAGCAACTCAAGCCGCTTCGAGAGTTCTCCTTCAGACTTGGCGAGGCTACCGTGGCCCTGGGTCGGGTATCCAACGAGCTCCAGGAAGGTGTCATGAAAGTCAGAATGCTGCCCATCGCCCAGCTCTTCTCAAGATATCCGCGCCTGGTCCGGGATCTCGTTCACAATTCGAACAAAAAAGTTCGGCTGAAAACCCGGGGAGAAGATACGGAACTGGATAAAATGATCATTGAGGCCATTTCGGATCNGCTCATCCATATTATCCGCAATGCCGTCGATCACGGTTTTGAAACCGCAGAAGAGCGACGGCGCCTAAACAAACCGGAAACAGGTACATTACTTCTGGAAGCCTACCACGAAAGCAACCACATTGTAATCGAAGTCACCGATGATGGAAGGGGCATCGATACTCGGCATATCCGGNCCAAGGCCCTCGAGGGCGGCTTTATGTCCGAAGAAGATCTCGACCGCATGACCGAACGGGAATTGTGGCGCCTGATCATGATGCCCGGCTTTTCCACGGCCGGACAGGCGACACAAACATCCGGAAGGGGTGTGGGCATGGATGTGGTCAAGAAGAATATCGAGAAACTTAACGGAACCATTGAAATCGATTCCAAACTCGGTGTGCAGACCCAAATCCGGATTAAAACTCCACTCACCCTGGCCATCATCTCCGCCCTCCTGGTCCGTGTGGGAGACGAACTCTTCACCATTCCGCTAACGGCTGTGGAAGAGACCATCCGTGTTTATGGGCACGACATCACGACCATCGAGGGGATCGAGGTGATTCATCTCAGGGAGAAGACGACGCCCATTCTGCGATTGTCCGATTTGTTCGATCTGCGCCCGGAGCATATGGAGGACGGAAAGAATTTTATTGTCATCGTCAACACGGGCAACCAGCATGTCGGATTGGTCGTGGATGCACTCATCGGTCAGGAGGAGGTGGTTATCAAACCCTTGCCCGATTATCTGCGACAAAAGAGCGGTTTCTCAGGAGCCACGATCATCGGCGATGGCCATATCTCCCTGATTCTCGATGTCTATGAACTGGTGCATATGACCAAGGCTCGCCAGAGCCATCGACGAGGGAGCCAGAGCGTGACACTGCCGGGCAACCTGGCCATGGCCCAGCCCGGCGGGGAAACCACCGCTCCAACCATTCATTAAACCGACAGCTCTTTGTGGTCATCCGAAACCGGACTGAATCGCTGGGACAGACGGAACGAACGCATGGAAAAGGGNAAAAAACAAATTCTTTTGGTCGATGATGAACCGGAACTGCTGGCGGCATTGTCGGAGTTTTTAGGCCTCGACAGCGATATTTACCGGGTGCTTACCGCCAGCGGGGGCCAGGAAGCCTTAGATATCATTAATAAGGAAGATATCTATATGGTGGTTTCCGATATCCAGATGCCACAAATCACCGGGCTGCATCTGCTCACGGAAATTCGGGCCCTGCACCCCCACATCCGGGTGATTTTGATGACCGGATACGGCACGGATGCCATTCAGCGGGAAGCCGAGCAGAAAGGGTGCCTTCATTTCCTGAATAAACCCTTTCAGGTCGAGCACCTGAGAAACCTCATCCGCGATGAAATAGACCGCAAGTCCGAGGGTTTCATGGGAACCCTCGAGAACATCCAGCTCGTGGATCTGATTCAGATGTGCTGCATGTCGTCGGTGGACATGACCCTGCTGGTGACCCAGGGCGGGACCCAGGGACACATCTTCATTGAAGGGGGCGAAATCGTCCATGCATCATGCGAAAACATTGAAGGGGAAGAGGCGTTTTACCGGATCCTCTCCTGGGAAAACGGACGATTCAGCACGTTAGGTGAGCACGCCGTACCCAACATCACTATCGACAAACCATGGCAGGCGCTGATCATGGACGCCATGCGGATGGTGGATGAAATGGCCGAAGCTGCGGAAACGCCGGACAAAGATCCACCTCCGTCACCGCAACCGTTGGATCCACCGTCTCCCGTTGAGTCACCGACGGAACGCGCCATCAACCTGCTGATCGTGGATGACTCGGCCATGATGTGCCGGATGTTGAGTCAACTGCTTGAAAACGAAGAGGACATCGGCCTCATCGAAACCGCGCGGAACGGAGAAGAAGCCCTGGAAAAAATCGACTCCCTGCAGCCCGATGTCATCACACTGGATGTGAATATGCCGGTCATGGACGGTAGTACGGCCCTGAAGCACATCATGATTCGAAATCCCTGTCCGGTGATTATTGTCAGTAGTCTGACGCCCTCTTCCGGCGCCAATATCCTCAATTTTCTTCAACTGGGAGCCCTCGATTTTATCAGCAAACCGGTCGGCAAAGAAAATCTGGAGCAGATGCGGGATGTGATTTTGGAGAAGGTGCGCCAGGCGGCACAGGCCCATGTGAATAACTTCAAACGGGTGCGCCCGGCCAGACCCATCGACAAGAGCCACTCACCATCGGATGCATGCGCCCCGTGTGACAAACTGGTCGTCATCAATTCGGGAACCGGCGGCTATGCCGAGCTTATTAAACTGGTGCCCATGGTTTCCAATGAGCTCGACGCCTGTCTGCTGTTGCTTCAAAACATGTCGGGGCGGCTTATCACGTCCTTTGCGGACTATCTCGATCAGAGGAGTCCAAACCGGATATTGCCCCTGGACACCGATGTTCCCATCACCGCCGGCCATGGTTATTTAGGGGCTCGAGCAGACCACATCAGCCTGCAGCAGCGCAATGGCGGATGGGTGCTGACTCAGATTCCCGACGCCGAATCCACTTCGGAAGCCCCCGGATTCGACGACCTGATGATGACCATTGCTGAAACCTTTTCAGGGAAGGTGCTGGTTGTTCTGCTTTCCGGATCCCAGATCGATCGACTGGACGGCCTGAAACAAATCCGGAAGCAAAACGGAACCATCATTGCCCAGCAACGGGAGTCGTGCATGGTGCCCGATCCTCTGGAGCGGGTCATCAATGCAGATCTGGTCGACATGGAAACACCGCCGGATGATATTCCCGCGGCCATTGAAAATTTATTGAACTGCTAAAAACGGCGGCCAAAGGGAAGCGTTTCTCCCTCCGTGCCCCGGAACGGATTGCTCGCAATGTTGCGCTGGATGTAACGAGGAGCAGATATGGAAGACAAACTCAAGGTATTGGTCGTCGACGACGCCACCTTCATGCTCAAGGCAATTCAGGAGATTCTGGAAACGGATCCCAGTATCGAGGTGGTGGGAACCGCCCGAAACGGCGAGGAAGGTCTTCAAAAGATAAAGGAGCTCAAGCCCGATGTGGTCACCCTGGACATCGATATGCCGATCATGGACGGCATCCGGGCAATCCGCCATATCATGATCGAGTCACCTCGCCCCATTGTCGTGCTCAGCTCGCTGTTCAACGACGGCAGTGTCACATTCGAGGCGCTGCGATTGGGAGTGGTCGACTTTATCCCGAAACCATCCGGAGCCATTTCCAAGGACATCGATAGCGGCCGGAAGGAGATTATCGATCGGGTCAAGATCGCCACCGCCGTCAACATGGAGAATATCCGGAGAGTCCGCCTCTCGGAATGGAATTCCGCAGAAGGGCTCAGCGAGCGATACAGATTCCAGTCGCTCGATTATCTTCTCGTCATGGGGACCACGCTGAGTGGTCCGAACACCTTCATCCGTGTGCTTTCCAATCTGCCATCGACCCTGCCGGCGTCTGTTGTGGTGGTGCAGGAGATTTCCCCGAAAATTCTTCCCGCATTTGCACGAAAGTTCGACGAATTTGTCCCGTGGAAAATATCGGTCGCCGAAGACAACCTCCGGCTGGAACAGGGCACATGTTACGTATGTTCAAACGAGCATATTCTGCAGTTCGACAATGATGCCAATGGGGAGATCCGGCTAAGGGTCAACGGTGGCGGGGAGCGCCCGCTCAACGCCCTTTTTGCATCCGCCGCAGATGTGTTTCGACAGCATACGATCGGCGTACTGTTGACCGGTGTGGGAGATGACGGCGCTGAGGGATTTTCCAGAATTCGGGAACGGTCGGGGATCACCATCGCGCAGAGTACCGAAACCTGCGTTTATCCAAACCTAACCCATAACGTCATCTCCAACGGTCTCGTGGATGTCGTCGCAGAGGAGAACAAAATGGCCGGCATTATCGAGTTGATGATGAAAGAGGCCGAATAATGAGTTCGCCACCCGGCAACCAGAACTGCCGCGACAAAAGGAGTCGTCATGATTATCACCTGTCCGGATTGCCATACTCGGTTCAACCTTCGGGATGACGCCGTCATAAAAGCCGGCACCAAAGTCCGGTGTTCCCGGTGCCGTAATGTGTTCCCTGTCGCCCCCCAGACGGGTTTGGACCCATCCGGTCAGCCCGTGCCCGGACACCCCCGCACCTCACCGTCGGATGGGGCGTCGCGGCACGCCGAAGGGGCGTCCGTGGGACCCATATCGCAGACACGGAAGGTCCCGAGGCCCGGGGCGAGAGGAAACGGGTCCCATTGTGTCGTGATGGCGGTGACCAATCAGAAAGGCGGGGTTGCCAAAACATCGACCTGCCTGAACCTGGGGACGGCATTGGCTCTTCAGAACAAACGGGTCCTGCTGGTGGATTNTGACATCCAGGCCAATCTCACATCCGCTCTGGGACCCCCCTCGGCCGGTTCCCTCTACGATATCGTCGGAAAGGGAACCCATGTTCTCGGGACCGTGCTCGCAAAAACGCCCTATGACAATGTGTGGTTGCTGCCCTCGAATCCGCAGTTGGCGCTGGTGAGCAGAAAAGGGGCGAACGGCGGCCAGCCGATGCATGTGCTTCGTGATGTGCTGATGGGCATCCGACAAGACTTCGATTTTATTCTGATCGACACCCCGCCGTCCATCGAGTTTTTCACCCTCAACGCCCTGATGGCCGCGGATTTTCTCATCATACCCAGCCAGTGCGAGTATTTCTCAATCCACGGCGTGGATCAGATCGAAAAGGCGATTGACTTTATCCGACGTCAGGAAGTTGCTGATATCGAGTATCGCGTGCTGATTACCATGTACGATCCGAAAAAAACCGTTGCCCGGGTCATCCATGAGAAAATCAGAAAACGATATAAGGATCGTTCATTTGATACGGTCATCGAGATGGATGAAAAGTTATCCGAATCTCAGATTGTCCGTAAACCGGTCATTTTCTACGATCGACACAGCCCTTCGGCAAAACAGTACATCGATCTGGCCAGGGAAGTCCTGCAATATCCGGTAAAACCGGTCGGACAACCGGCGCCCATGGGCCAGGTAGCGGCGGTGCACTGATGACCGTCGCCCGGAAAGTGGTGGTGACAGCGGGTCTTATTTCATTTGCGGCGGCGGTTTTGGCCTGGCAGCTCACGACCAGCCTGAGCGACTGGAGTCCACATGTCTTTCCCGGACCGATACAGGTCATGACCAGCTTTTGGGAGCTGCTCGCATCCGGCGAGCTTATCAAACACTCGGTGGCGAGTCTGTTTCGGGTCACCCTCGGTTTTTATCTTTCGGCACTGCTCGGCATTCCCCTCGGGATCTTTCTGGGGCGCATTCGGGTCGCCAAAATGCTGATCAATCCGATGATCCAATTTTTACGACCGATCTCTCCTCTGGCCTGGATTCCTCTGGCCATGCTCTGGTTTGGTATCGGCGATCCTCCGGCGATATTTCTTATCTTTTTATCGAGCTTTTTTCCGCTGGTGGTTTCAACAACCATCGCGGTCAACCGCATCAACCCGATTTACTTCCAGGTGGCCGCCAATTTCGACCTCTCGCGGTACGAGGTGATTACGAAAGTGGTGATANCGGCCATCGTGCCATCTGTGGTCACCGGTCTGCGCCTGACGGTGACCATTGCATGGCTGGTGGTTGTGGCCGCAGAAATGATCGCGGTGCAGTCGGGCCTCGGATACCTCATTCTCGATGCCCGGAATGCCCTGCGCATGGACTATGTCATGAACGGGATGATTGTCATTGGGCTCATCGGCTTGACACTCGACGGCATTATGCGCCGCATGGGTCGGATCGAATCGGCCAGCTGGGGGTTGGTAACCGGGTAAACATTATGGGACACATCAAGATCCGGGAGCTAAGCAAGGAATTCATCAATCGCAGACGCATGCCGCGCCCTCCGGAAGACCGGAGTCATCCCGGCGACTGGGTGCCGGTCCTGGATAACATCGATCTCGAATTCCANGACGGTGAGATGGTGTGCATCCTGGGCCCCAGTGGCTGCGGAAAATCAACGCTGCTTCGCTTAATAGCGGGGTTTGATACACCCAGCGCGGGAGAGGTGCTCGTGGACGGTCATCCGGTTCGAGGGGCCGGTCCAAATCATATTTTTGTTTTCCAGCACAGCGGCCTTTTTCCATGGATGACCGTATACCAGAATGTCGAAATCGGACTCCGTGGAATTCCGGAACGTGCCGATAAATCGGAACGGATCCGGGAATACATCGAAATGGTCGAGTTGGAGGGCTTTGAACATCACTACCCGCATCAACTCTCCGGTGGCATGCAGCGCCGCGCCGAGCTGGCCCGCGCGCTGGCAGTAAACCCCGATATGCTGATCATGGACGAACCCTTCAGCGGCCTCGACTTCCTGACCCACATGAAAATGCGTGAAGAAGTGGTCAACATGCATCAGTTCATCGGGAAAACAATACTGGTCGTCACCCACGATATCGATGATGCGCTCATCATGGGAGATCGGATTGTGGTCATGAGCGGGCGACCGTCAACCGTGCGACTGGAGCGAGAGCTCGATTTTGCACATCCTCGAAAATTCGACAAGGAACCGGGTCTCAACGCATTACGGGATGAGTTGTTTCTGATGCTTGGAGTCAGTTATGCGGTGTAAGGCATTCGAGCGTGTATCTCCTTTCTGGAGAATCACTGCAGGGGCCGTGATATGGCTATTGCTCATCTCCGGGCTCCATTTCTATCTCAACATGGATCGGGGGACCCGCCGGGTGGTCCGTATGGGGTATATGCCGGTGATCACCAACCTGGCGTCGCCGTTGCTTGATTTTGCCAGCCGGGAAAGCGNTGAGATTCGATTCCAGGCAATCAAATTCGCATCGTTTGCCGAGATGGCGGAGGCGTTGCGCAACGATCAAATCCAGGCGGCATTTATGATCGCGCCCCTTTCCATTGTCCTCCGTCAACAGGGCGAAGATATTCGTGTTGTGTGCATCGGAAACCGTCATGAAAGTACGCTGGTGGTTCGAAAGGACCTTGGTGCCAAAACGTTTGACGATCTGGCGGGCCGGACACTCGCCGTTCCCATGCGGTTCTCCGGTCATAACCTGAGCGTTCTGCGTCTTTTGGAAGAGGCCGGGCTTACCGGCCAGGTAAAGGTTGTCGAGATGAATCCGCCGGATATGCCTGCGGCGCTGACCACCGGAGCGTTGGATGCCTATTTTGTCGGAGAGCCTTTTGCCGCCCAGACGTTGAAGGATGGTAACGCAACCTTGCTTTTCTACGTAGAGGATGTGTGGAAGAATTTTATTTGCAATCTTGTTGTGGTCAAACAGTCATTCATCGATGCGCATCCGGGCATCGTGCAACAATTGGTTCAGGGAGCGGCGCGCGCCGGTGTCTGGGCCCACGGGAACCCGGATGAAGCCGCTACAATCGCATCGGAATTCTGGAACCAACCGAAGGATCTGGTGCGTTACGCCATGACCACCCCGGAAAACCGGATTGTCTACGACCGCTACATACCGAAGCTCGAGGAGCTTCAATACATGGCTGACCTGATGGTCCGATTCAGGCTCATTGAGTCCCCTGATATCACCGGTTTGATGGAAGACCGTTTTGCGTTAGCGGCGGATCTATCGGACGGGGTGGATATTGCGACCATCCTGCCCTCGGATGGTTCCAAGGCGGCAGTCATGTCATCAGAACCGGCCGCCGGCCAAACCGGCTGACGACCCCTCACCCGCCCAGGGGTATATCGGCAGCCGACCATGACGGCAGTCGGATGTTGTCCCTTTGACCGATCCGGAGACCGGCTGGTTGCCCAAAACAAAGGACCGAAAGTGAAGTAGACCGATTCCATATGACATAATGCCCATCATGATATTCCAATGCATCAGAACCATCGGAAAAGGCCGTGTGTTATCGACACGGTACGACAGGCGAGCGCCTCTTCCGGCCGGCCGGAAAGATGGCCCGTTCCGAATCCCTCGGCCTCCCAGGGGAACATGTGTGCGGCTGCTGTTTGGGCTGGCCGAACTTTGTCTTCTATCTCATGCGTGGCTTTCCGGATCGGCAGCCGCGTCGGACATCGGATATCGGCAGGTCACCGGCGTCATCGATTTGCGCAGCGACCACAGTGATGGAAATCTGAGCGTTGAGGCCCTGGCAGGACTCGCGTCTCGCTGCGGCATAGACGCCCTGTTTCTGACCGACCATGACCGATTGGTCATGGAATACGGTCTCTTTCCCCTCCAGCACATTCTACGCTGGCGGGAGGAACTCAATGCCATCAACCGGGGTGGCGCCTCATCCTATTTGAACGATATTGCTGCAGCGGCAAAAAAGTTTCCGGGGGTGATTCTGATTCCCGGAGCCGAATCGGCGCCCTACTACTACTGGTCCGGGTCTTACATCAAGGGAAATCTGACCGCCCACGATCATGAGAAACGGCTCCTTGCCATTGGCGTCGAACAACCGGATGCATTTGAAAAACTTCCGGTGTTGCACAACGCCCCGAGGATAAAATATACAGGACCGTTCGTACCTCAACTCATCATATTTGGGACGGCCCTGTGCCTTGGAATTGTGCTGGCCCGGAGACGGGGCACCACCCGCTGGGTGGGTATCGGCATATGCGTTTTCTCGGCACTGCTCATGATCAATACAAAACCGTTTCGCAGCTCTCCCTTCGACCCCTATATGGGGGACCTCGGCATTGCTCCCTACCAGCACTACATTGACCATGTCGAAGGTTTGGGCGCCATGTCCTTCTGGAATTACCCGGAGACCCGTTCGGGGGTGCGACCGTTTGGACCGATACAGCTCAGCACCCCCCCTTACCCGGATGTCCTCGAAAAGGCAAAACGATATACCGGCTTTGCAGCCATCTATGGCGAAACGATCACTGCAACCGATCCGGGCAATGAGTGGGACCGGGTACTCCTGCAGTACTGCGCGGGCAAAAGAAGACGTCCGGTCTGGGGGATATCCACCGCAGACTTCCATAAGGAGGGTGGCGCCGGCGCCGTGCTCGGCGACTTTATCACGGTGTTTCTGGTCCGGAATAAGACCAAAAAGGAACTCCTGGAGGCCATGCGAATGGGACGGATGTATGCCACCCAGGGCAAGCATCCCCAAAGAATGGTGCTGACCCGGTTTTCCGTTGGGGCAGAGGCATCGGTCACCCCGGTCACCATGGGCAAAGAAGCCGACCTGTCCTCGGCTCCGGTCGTCCGGGCGACGGTTTCCTCCCATGTCCCATCAACCGAACCCATAGTGGTGCAGGTCATCCGCTCGAGGGAGTTGATCACTTCCAAGACCGGGCCGTCTCCGGTGGTCATCGATTTCGTGGACCCCCAGTTCCCGCGCCGAACAAAAGGCTACTACCGGATTGAGGCTCGGAACCCAAAGATCGGCACTCTCCTATCGAACCCGATATTTGTCACCCGCCGGTAATCGAGAAGGGCCTCTAACAAAAACAAGCTTTTTAAGAAAACGGAAGAGACCGCGGCGTTATGGGCAATGGGTGGCCATAATATCGAAGCACGAAATACGAAATCCGAAACAAAGGGCAAAATTCAAAACTTCAATGTTCAAAATAGCAGGAACATTTGGGTCCTTTGAATTTGGAATTCTTGCCCGCCTTCGGCGGGTGAATTTCGAGATTCGATATTCGTATTTCGTATTTGGATTTCGGCACCTACGAAGATGCTCTCAAACAAAAGCCGGTAGCCCTATAAATGAATTCAGATCTCGATATGCTCGGGGTCGGAATCGAAACAGATCGGACCTCATAAATGTCGATACCG
>Ga0049113_10000079_pt1 | contig 22584 bp, 20 predicted proteins | sample WorMettanBELIZE1_FD_55214 | JGI IMG/M metagenome (GOLD analysis project Ga0049113, IMG submission 55214) | Marine gutless worms symbiont microbial communities from Max Planck institute for Marine Microbiology, Germany - Olavius tantulus BELIZE.1 | ecosystem: Host-associated > Annelida >... | reverse complement strand
GCCGGCTGCAGACATGATCATATCGCCTGTTTCTTAGAACAGAGATAGCCATTTTCTGCAGGTTCAATTGGAAACTTGACTAGTTAAATATATAGGTTCCTTTTTTTATCGCCGGTGATTTGCATTGTTAGCTAGTTAACAGAATTAAGAGAGCAACTTATGAATAACTGGGCTGATTGCTCCGCTGTTGAACGCGATCCTCAAAGGGTAAGTGGTGTTTGGGTGTTTCGTGGCACTCGTATTCCAATTTCCGCACTCTTTGAGAATCTCGAAGATGGCGCGCAGCTTTCAGATTTTATCAATTGGTTTCCAGGCGATACTCTCCAACAAGCGCGGGCGGTTCTGGAACTTGAAATACCAGAAAAATCTCACCAATTACCGCATTGCTGTCGTTGTTCTGAGTGCCACAAGCTGGCCTCGAATTAAGAATGCAATTCCTACTATGAGATATTGAAAATGAGTTACAGTAATTTCACACTTGGTGATTTAAAGGACAAGTTTCAGCTTAAATTCACCGAAGATGAACCATTGTTTTCTGCGGTTCCGGATTATGAAGTACCACTGGAATTGACAGCAATTTTAAGAGAATTTTATACCCCTGGCATTAGTCATTGATACGGAAAAGTCAGATCGGAGTTGATTTCGCTCCACTATTGGCAAAACTGAAGCTGAGCCTAAGAAAAATAAGCCTATTCTCAGGTATTAAATTCAATGTGGATCCGGAAGCCGGGTTTTCTGGACGATGTGATTTCATTATTTCCAAATCGCGGGAACAATATCGATTGGATGCGCCGATTTTGGTGATGGTAGAAGCCAAAAATAATAATATTAAAAGTGGCATACCTCAATGTGGCGCAGAGATGATTGCAGCACAACGATTTAATGCGGAAAAGAACAACGAAATTAAAACCATTTATGGTTGCATAACTACCGGAAACTTATGAGATTTCTTAAACTTATCAGAAAAGATTTCCACATCGACACCAGCGAATACCATATTCAGATGCCGGGAAAATCATGGCTATTATAGCCTCGATTGCAGGTGGTTGATTATAGTGAATTGAAATTTCATCTATATTAGAGAAATATACTTTTTATGGCGACCATTTCTTAGGGACCCGAAAGATGATTTAGTACTGGAAGTAGCTGTTGAATCGGAAAGTGATTTTATAATTTCATATAACAAAGAGGAAAAATTTAGGTAGTGGGTGAGTTGCAAGTGGGAACATCCGGCAGTCGATAGTCATTCTGAATTTCTACCACTTTAAAGTTTACCATTACCAAAATTCGATCTATAAAGTTTTAACTCCTCGAGAATTTTTAAAATTGATAGAGGTGATAAAATAAGCACCTTAAGTCTAAAATTCCCGGATTCTTTGCATGAGCAAATAAAAAAACTTGCCGAACAAGATGGTATTTCAATCAGTCAGCTTGTATCATTTGCAGTAGCAGAGAAAATGTCTGCGATAATGACAGTAGAGTATCTGGAAAAGCGTGCAAAACGGTCAAATAAAGCCAAATTTAAGAATGCTCTTTCTTAAGATCAGTGATACTGAACCGGAAGAATTCGATAGACTATAAATTTAGGCAGTGAGGCGCTGGACGGCGCTCTTCACGGGGTCGCTATTGGTGACGCGGTATTTCTCGGTGTCACGGAGGTCGATGAGCCAGGCGGAGATTGCTGAGGTTTATCGAGGGCGATTGCATGACTTACTCTTGGTTCATACGCACCCTCAACGAGCACATCGCCCGCCGGCCCAATGCGGAGGATGGAGTGAAGGGACGTTTTTGGGAGGGTCGCTTCAAGAACCAGGCATTGCTTGATGGGCAGGCACTGCTGGCGGCGATGGCTTATGCAGATCTCAATCCGGTACGAGCCGGGTTGGCCGAGACGCCGGAGACTTTGGACTACACCTCGATTCAGGAGCGTGTTGTCGGGTTACCGAAAGAGGTCACATCCGAAACCGGCTCATAGGAGACTGCAATTGCTAAAGATCCTGACCCGACACTCGATGGAGGGTGTCGCACTTTTACGATATCCTCCTCTGAGTCAAATTTTAGCGGGAGCCAACTTGGCCTCCATGAGCAGCGCCTCTAGTGCCTGATCCAGCTCGGTCATGGCGGCGGTCAGCGGGCGCTGGAGGGCATTCGGGCAACCATTGAATAGCTGCAACCCGGATGCAGGATGCGGCTGTGGACCTTGGTAAACAACAGGGCTATCCGGCTTCCCAGATCGGTGATGCGATACCGGTGGGTGTGTGGGATGCGCTCGATTTATCCAGCGCCTCGAAGGCGAGGCCTGCGTTGACTAATTGCCGCTTAGCGTATTCATGGCCATTGAGGCACACGTGCACAGTATAGGGAAAGTAAGCAGCGAACTTGATAAACAACGGGCCGAAGTCCTCGTCCACGAGATAAAAGTAGTAGTAGTTACACATCACGCTGGAACGACTGAGCCAGGGGATCGGTTTACCCGTGTGCGGGCTGAATTTCTTGGTGACACGGAAGGTGGCGAATTTCGCCTGCGCTTTGCCAATATAAAGCACCCCTTCGGAGGCATGAAAGTTCTGTAAGCGCTGTGTTGTGACCTCATCCTTCGTTCGCCCTTGGCGAAGGAAACGATCTCAATCTCCTCGCGTTGGGCAAACTCATGGATCGACTTGACGAACGCATAGCTCATGGCACCCATCAGCGCGGTCGAGACCACCTTGGCTCCGTGATGTTGCTTGAAAAAGGTTGCCGCTCCAGCACCCGTCTGGGGCATCGGTTGCTACAGATTCAGATGCACGCGGTCAATCCCTTCGAGATCCAATGTGATCTGCTCGCCCAACAATTCACCGACCGTTTGTTCTATCATGCTTAAAGGCCCCGGTTGATGTTCCGGCTTGACGCCACTCCGCCGCTACCAGCAGCTACTCACCAAAGCATAGCCTTTGGTCGATCAACCGGGGCCTTTCCGGACCTAAATCATGCCTCGTCGGTCTGAGGCGATGCCTCGTTAGCCTTTGTGCATCGAACGCGACATACCCGTCCCCAAACAGCGCCGAATCATTCAGTCTTGCTCAACCTACAGGGTCTTGATGAAAACTTTGGAGTTACGCCGATAGTTATAGAGTGCCTGTTTTTCCAAGGGTAGCTCCTCCAGGCCCGCGGGCTCGAAGCCGCGCTCGCGGAACCAGTGGGCGGTTTGGGTCGTGAGCACGAACAGCCTGCCGATTCCCCGTCTCCTGGCGATTGCTGCCACGTGTTCTAGGAGTTTATCGCCACGGGCCTGGCTCTGATAGTCGGGGTGGACGGCCACGCATACTAGCTCGGCCAAGTCGGCGGCGGGAAAACAGTAGATGGCTACGCACGCGATGACCATGCCGTCGCGCTCCATGAGCGAGAAACGATCGATCTCGGTCTCTAGACGCTCTCGGGAGCGCCGCACCAAGATCCCCTGCTGCTCCAAGGGGCGAAGCAACTCCAGGATCCCCCCCACGTCGTCGATACGGGCGGGTCGCAGCTCTTCATAAGGGGATGCGGTGATCATGGTGCCGGCGCCATCGTGGGTGAAGAGTTCACGCAGCAATGCCCCAAGAGTATGCCGACCGATCAGGTGCACGCGCTCCACTCCTTGGATGCAGGCGTGCGCCCCGGCGCGCAGAGACTGGGCCAGCTCCTCCGGCATGTCGGGCAAATCGGTGAGCAGGAACTCGACGTCTTGACTGAGCAGGTTGGAGATCAGGTCCCCGGATGCGTCCAACACACCTGGTTCCTCGAGCAGAAAGATAAGCTTGTCGGCCGGTAGCGCGATGGCGGCAGAACGCGCCACATCCACGGCGCTGAGGTTGAAGACCTCACCGGTCGGTGAATAGCCGATGGGGGGCATCAGGGCCACGGCGCCGTCGTCCAGGCGTCTGCGTAGTGACTCGCGGTCGATGCGTCGGACCACCCCCGTGTGCCGATAGTCGATACCATCCAGCACGCCCAAGGGTTTGGCGGTGACGAAGTTTCCCGAGGCGACGGGGATCCGCACTCCCGCCATAGGGGAGTTAGCCAATCCGAGTGAGAGCAGGGCCTCAAGCTCGACCCGCACGACCCCGGCGGCTTCCTTGACACAGGCCAAGGCCTCAGCATCGGTCACTCGCAATCCTTTGACATAGTGTAGCTCGGCTCCCCGCAGCTCAAGCCGCTCCTCGATCTGGGGTCGAGCCCCGTGTGCCAACACCAGGCGTATCCCCAGACCGTGGAGCAGGGCGAGGTCATGGACCAGATCGGAGAAGCCTACCTCGGCCACCGCCTCGCCGCCGAAGGCGATGACGAAGGTCCGCCCCCGGTGAGCATGGACGTAGGGCGTCGCCTGTCGGAACCAGTGCACGCAAAGGTCCGGACCGGCAGAGGGTGGGTTTGGATCGGCGGGCTTAGACATGCTTATTCAGGACGAACGCGTATAACTTAAGAAGCTGGTAGTGGTTTAGATGCTGTCTAAAAACTAAGATACTAATTTTAAGGAATAAAATCTGAAAATTCCGCGCTCGTTTCCACGTTCTAGCGTGGGGAGCCAGCCGAAAATCAATGTGTTAGTTCTTAGACAGCCTCCTAAATATATGGGCACCTTGAAAAATACGGTTTTCGTCAAGGGCACAGATGAATAGTCAATGGGTTAGAGTTACTTGATTGCCGCAAACGCCTATTTTCAAGGTGTCCTTTTATCGAAGATTTGCGCCGAACTTTTCCGAAAATCCAGTTTATCTGCACCATCCATTCGCCGTTTCTGATTCAATCAAGCAAACAAGGTCAACTAATTCAACTGGACGGCTATGGAACATAATTTTAGGGAATATGAAAATCAATCGATAGAAGATATGACCGTATGAAGCTCGAAACTTTTAAGGCCGGCCGTTGGCAACCGCGCTATCGGTACAAAAGCTTTGAACCAGTGCTGGTCGATCACGACTGGACCTGGGAAGAACCGAGTATCAACACCCTGTTGGAGCAGGCCACCCGTGCGCTGGGTGAGCTGAATGCCTTCTCGCTCATCGTGCCTGGTATCGATCTGTTCATTGAGCGTAACCGGACCAGTTACTATGATGCCCTGATGTGAATGCGGGTGAGTAACGACCTGATCCAGTGGGTACGTTTTTTTCTCAATGGCGTCGCCCAAACCGCCGCCAAGGGGCGGGAGGTATTCCGGCAGATATTGGTCCTGCGAACCGAGGTGGAACAGTCCGCCATGGGGATAGGCAAGCGGGCCACAACGGAGCGACAGGCGCTGAATTTCCTCTACCGCAAGCCGGTAATCGAGGCCAGCGACCTGGAACACGCACTGGAAGTGACCACCCCCACGGCCAATGCCCTAATCAAGGCATTCGTAGAAAAAGGGATTTTGGTGGAAATCACAGGTCAGCAACGAGGCCGGGTCTATACCTTCGATCATTACCTTGATCTCTTCTTAAGTTAAAGTAACCAGGTTATCTTTAACTAAGAGGCGGGGTAAGTAAAGGATGGAGGCATGAAGCAGACCAGCGAAGCCGTCTTTGAGACCATCAGGTAAAAAGCGTCAGCACACCTGTATAGCCATAGAGTCGGTCTTGAGAGATTTCGCCGTTTGCGTAGAAACCAACCAGGGGGAAATTTCCCAGCTCCGAAGCGATGAGCTTGAGCTCATCGGAATCCTCGCCGAACAGGTTGCGGCCACGTCCCAGGCAGGAAATGTAGATGCCCCCCCGCGGAGGTCCGTCGAGGGTCTTTTTGAGCGCCGCCAGCATGCGTAGGAGGTCCTCTCGGGCGGTGTTGGCATCACGCCGGCAAAACATCACACGTCCGCCCTGCTCGACCATGTTGCCGATGGCGACAAGGCCGTTTTGCGGATCGATGCCGACTAGGTTGCGTACCAGATAGTCGCCGGTATCCGAGCCGACGATGGGGAGACCGGCGAAGATATAACCGCCGAGGCGGGCCAGGTCCCGGGACAGGATTTCTCCGATGTCCTCCTTCAACACATCCAGGGCCGGGCGCCCATCGAGCTGAATCATGATGTTGCGCTGGGCCTCGGTGACGACCCGGTGCGGACCAATGGGGGCACAGCCCTGACTCAGGCGGGTGACCACGCCGACTGCTTGGGAGAAGAACACTCCCGCGACCCCACCTTGGGTGAGTTCGTCCGCGTACAGATAGACGCTGTCTCGGGAGCTAGCCAGACCACCGACCAGGAAGCCGGAAACCGTGCGTGTGGCAAGCTGCTTGACTAGGGCCTCAGTAAGGAGATTGGAGGGATCGGCGTGGACTAGTCCGAGGAAGGGCTGGCGGGTTTCCATCCAGTCGCCGTTGCGCTTCGTAAAGTCGTTCAGGTCTTCGAGGATGGGGGGGAAAACGCGGAAAGAGTCATCAGAGAACTCCCCCACCATGGCGACCACTGCGGGTTGTTCATAGTACTCGACCCCGGTGGCGCAGATCCCTATGCCGACGGTCCCCACCCAATGCGTTATCCCGGTGGACGCGCGGAAATGGTCGAGCACCTCGCCCATGTGTCCGGCAAGCGCATCCGTGACATAGAGAATACCCAGATTGCCCGCTTCCGGGATTTGCCCGAGCGCGGTCAGGCAACGGTTCGTCGCCTCGCGCCAATCGGCGCCGGATGCATGTCCGAATGAAAAACTTGTCATCTCCGCATTCTCTGGTTCGTCGGTTATCCGATTCCATCAAAGCTACCGGATTATCAGCCTCTAGTCACCAGCTTCCAGTCGCCAGCCGCTGCGGCACTGTCAGGCGCATACCGCGGATGCAGGGCTGGTCGTTCATCCGCTCAGGATCAATGGGAATATGGTCGAATGAGATGTTCACGATTGAACCCCCTGCCGGCGGCTAACGGTTTCAGTATATTTAGGTCATCATTACCTCGCGCGAGTCCTCAAGGGCATGGGACCGGCCCTCTTCACTCAATCATTCCCTAGGCGCGGCCCGCTATGCTCAAACCTCGGCCAAGTCCCCCTTTTCCTGCAACCAGCCGCGCCGGTCCGCTGCCCGTTTCTTGGCCAATAGCATATCCATCAAAGCATTGCTTGCTTCCCGCGCTTCCACCGTGAGCTGGACCAGGCGTCGGGTGTCGGGATGGATGGTGGTCTCCCGCAGCTGCATGGGATTCATCTCGCCCAGCCCCTTGAAGCGCTGCACACTGACCTTGCCCTTGAGCTTTTCCGCCTCGATGCGATCCAGCACGCCCTGCCGCTCGGCATCGTCCAGGGCATAAAAAACCTGTTTGCCCACGTCGATACGGTACAGGGGTGGCATCGCCACATAAATATGTCCTTTTTCCACCAAGCTCGGAAAGTGCCTCAGAAACAGGGCGCATAGGAGGGTCGCGATGTGGGCCCCATCCGAGTCCGCGTCGGCCAGGACGCAAATCTTGCCGAACCGCAATCGCGACAGATCGCGGCTTCCGGGGTCCACGCCGATGGCGACAGCGATGTCATGCACTTCTTGGGAGCCCAAAACCTCGGCGGGGTCGACCTCCCAGGTATTCAGGATCTTGCCGCGCAGAGGCATGATGGCCTGAAACTCCCGATTCCGGGCCTGCTTGGCCGAGCCGCCGGCAGAGTCGCCTTCTACCAGAAAGAGCTCGCTTTGCTCCGGATCGGTGGAGGTACAATCCGCCAGCTTGCCGGGCAGGGCCGGCCCTTGGGAGACTTTTTTGCGCGTCACCTTGCGTCCGGCCCGCAGCCGGGCCTGGGCCGCGCCGATGGCGAGCTCGGCGATGCGCTCCGCCTCAGCCACATGCCGATTGAGCCACAGGCTGAAGGCGTCTTTTACGACGCCGGAGACAAAGGCGGCGCACTCTCGAGACGAGAGCCGCTCCTTGGTCTGGCCGGAGAACTGAGGGTCCAGCAGCTTTACCGACAGGATATAACTGCAACGTGCCCATACGTCTTCCGGGGCCAGCTTGACTCCCCGCGGGAGCAGGTTGCGAAACTCGCAAAACTCCCGCACCGCCTCCGTGAGCCCGGTCCGCAGACCATTGGCATGGGTGCCGCCCTGGACCGTGGGGATCAGATTCACGTAGCTCTCGGTGACCGGATCGCCACCTTCCGGCAACCAAGCCAAGGCCCAGCTCGCGGCCTCGTTGGTCCCTTCCAGGTGGCCGACGAACGGATGGGCGGGGATGGTTTCGAGACCGGCGAGGGATTGGCTGAGGTAATCCTCGAGGCCGTCCTGGTAGCACCAGGTCTGCTCCTCGCCGTTGGTCTCGTCACGAAAGCCGACTTCGAGCCCGGGACAGAGCACCGCCTTCGCCCGCAACAGATGCTTCAGCGGCGGTCGGGAGAATTTGGGGCTGTCGAAATACCGCTCGTCCGGCCAGAAGCGCAGGGTGGTGCCGGTATCGGCACGTCCGACGGCGCCGATCACCTCGAGCGCCGAGACCTTGTCGCCTTGGGCGAAGGCCATTTTGTATTCCTTGCCGTCGCGCCTGATCCAAACCTCCAGGTGTTTGGAGAGGGCGTTCACCACCGAGACGCCGACCCCGTGCAGGCCCCCGGAGAACCGGTAGCTGGCGGTGGAGAACTTGCCCCCGGCGTGGAGCTTGGTAAGGATGACCTCGACGCCGGGCAGACCCTGCTGGGGGTGCAGATCTACCGGCATGCCGCGGCCGTCGTCCCTGACCTGAAGGGAGCCATCGGCGAAGAGCACCACCTCGAGCCTGCGGGCAAAACCGGCGATGGCCTCGTCCACGCTGTTGTCGATCACCTCCTGGGCCAGATGGTTGGGCCGGGTGGTATCCGTATACATGCCCGGACGCTTGCGCACCGGATCGAGCCCGCTCAGGACCTCGATGACAGAGGAATCGTAGCTGCCGCTCATGGCCGGATTTGAATTTCCTTCATCGAGGGTCCTGGGTCATTTCCCCGGCTGAACCGATCTCAGCTATTCTAACCAGCCCTGGACCTTTTCCACTTGTGGCCTAGCGCCAATATCCTGGAAGAAAGCCAGACTCTTGCGGTACACGGATTCGGCCTGATCCGGATCGCCGCGGGTCTGGTAAAGGATGCCTAGGTTGCCGTAGGCAGTCGCCAAAAGCCCCTGAGCGTTTTCAGCCTTGCCGAGTGATTCGACCTTACGATAGGCCGCCTCGGTGGCGTCTAGCTCTCCCGTTCGATACAGGAGATGTCCAAGCCGATTCCAGCCGTCGGCGTTCTCCGGGTCAAGCTCGGTGGCGCGTCGGTAGGCGGCAATCGCCTTCTTCGTGTCATGCAGGAAGGCAAGGGCCCCACGATATTGGGCGGCCTCTGTGGCTTCTTTAAAAGCCGATTTCATGGCCGCTTCTCCTTCTGCGATTTTGCGTACTTCGACCTCGGAGAAGATGGCCTCCGCCAGTGTGGTGTTTCCCTCAGCCGCCGCTGCGAGGGCCTCCTCGATGCGGGCCTGGGCATTTGGAATTTCGGTTTGCTTGGGGAGATCTGAGATGGCTTCCTTGATAGCCGCTTTCTCTCCTTGCGGCGTGTTGCCTGACTGTAGACTTAGAGCGTCCACGTTTCGGTCTAGGGCCTCAATGGCCTCGGCAACTGCCTGGTCGTTGCCTTCTGGAAAGACAATCGGATAAAGCCCGACTAAGAATACCAAGAACACCGAGCACGATACCCCACTCTATGTTCTTTCGCAGCCAAACCCACAGCCGGGAAGGGATGGTTGGAAAATCTTCGAGTATGCTCATAGAGGCTTATGGTAGGCTGAACCAAGCTCAGGCGCTTGCAGAGTACCACAGTAACCCTAGGGTGGGTTGTGCCCACCGACCGGCCTACGACGATTCGCCGGTATTTCATTGTCTTCGCGTTCTCGGCGTCTCCGCGGTTCAAAATTGCTTGGCTGGTGGGAACAACCCACCCTACCAGCGGTTGCCGTATCTCGAGCTATTAGGGTCGCCTCGCTTGCCGGACGCATTGACCGCCTAACCGTCGTAAGCTATTTTAGCCGACAATCTGGTTTTAAATGCTAGGGGGCGTGCTGAGGCTGGAATCCGGCGCATCTCCTCGAATGGCACCTCGCAGTCTCCGAGCATTGTTCGAATTGGAACGGGTATCCGTAACAACTTTCGGTGACCACCGAATGACCCACCCGGTAGACACCCAACCTCAGGGCTTCGAAGAGGTCAACTTTGAAGACGTCCTTAGGGAGCTGGAATCCCTGGTCGATACCCTGGAACAGGGCGAGCTAACCCTGGAGCAATCGCTGGCCTACTTCGAGCACGGCATCGCGCTGACCCGCACCTGCCGGCAGGCCCTGGATACGGCCGAGCAGAAGGTCCGCATCCTTACCAATGAGTCACCGGAGCCCTTCCAAGAGCCATGAGTGATCCACGCCTGGAGGCTTTTCTGGCTGAATGCCAGGATCGCGTAACCTCGGTCCTCGAGGTCCAGCTCCCAACACCGGCGGTACAGCCCGAGCCCCTACACCGAGCCATGCGCTATACGGTCCTCGGAGCGGGCAAATACATCCGCCCGGCGCTGACCTATGGTGCCGGGCTGGCCATCGGGTTGGTCCCGGAGACCTTGAATGCCCCCGCCTGCGCTCTGGAGCTGACCCACGCCTACTCGCTGGTCCATGACGATCTGCCGGCCATGGACGACGATGATCTGCGCCGTGGCCGGCCTACCTGCCATAAGGTGTTCGGCGAAGCCATGACTATCCTGGTGGGGGATGCGCTGCATGCCCTGGCGTTTCAGATCCTAGCCTCGGACGACGCCGTGCCCGGGGGTCCGCAGGCCCGAGTCGCCATGGTGGATACCCTCGCCCGCGCCGCCGGCTCCCGCGGCATGACCGGTGGACAAGCCCTGGATCTGATCACCCCCACGGCCGACCGAGAGCTCGACCTGGTCGCGCTGGAGAACATCCATACCCACAAGACCGGGGCCTTGATTCGGGCCAGCGTGCGCATGGCCACTCTCGCCCATCCCGAGTTGGACCCGGAGCCCACGGAACACCTCGACCGCTACGCCAAATGCCTGGGTCTGGCCTTTCAGATCCGCGACGACATCCTGGACGTAGAGGGAGAGACGGCCGTAATCGGCAAGACTAGGGGCAAGGACCAGGCTCAAGGCAAGGCCACCTACCCGACACTGCTGGGCCTCGGCGAGGCCCGCGACCAGGCCCGCACGTTGGTTACCGAAGCATTGACGAACCTACAGAGTTTCGACAAGCGCGCAGATCCCCTGCGCTGGATCGCATGTTACATCGTCGATCGGGATCGATAGAATATCAGGCAAAACGCGCTGCCTGGTGGCGTTGTCCCAGGGACTCTTGCATAGTATTGATCAGGGAAAAGGCATCCTTGAGGTGGTCGCGTTCCGGGGACGAGAGCTCATCCGGAGACAAATAGTTGTCCGCCTTTTGACCAGATCGAATTTGGCGTGCCTGGTGCCGCATGCGCAGGGTGCCGATGAGCTCCAAGGCGTCGATCAGATTGGCTGCACCGTCGCGACTCAGGGCTTGGACCTCTCCCCCCGTCTGCAGGCGCTCGATGGTGTTGATCTGTGGGATCCCGGCGGAGAGCGCATGTACCCGGGCCAGATCCACCACCGGCACCGTTCCGCGGGACTTGAGGTCGAGAGTATGGTCGTGCTCGCCGCCGTGGATGAGCACGAAGCTGCGGAAGAAACCGAGCGGGGGCCGGTGCTTGAGGGCGTTGGCAGCCATGTATGCGATGAAGATACGGTTGGCGCTGGAGTGTTCCAGCACATGCTGGTGCAGCGCCTCGAACAGCCCCCCTGGATCGCGCACGGGGCGCAGGTCGAAGAAGACATTGGCCAGCATGAGCGCCTGCGGCTCGGGGCGTTCGATCCAGTCCGTGAAGTACCTGCGCCAGATACGCAGCGGTTGACGCCACTTTGGATTACGGGCCATTACATCGCCTGGGCAATGATCGTAACCGCAGGCAGCGAGCCCCTGGTTCACACGGTCGGCCAGGGCGGCAAAGTACTCGTCATCCTCAGATCCGGCCTGATCGGCGATCAGCAGGGCATTGTCCTGATCGGAGTAGGATGACTGCTCGCGGCGCGCCTGGGAGCCACCCGCCAGCCAAGCATAAGACATCGGGGGTGGACCGAGCTCCGCCTCCGCCAGTTCCAGCAGGCGAGTGGTGAAGGCATCGGTCACGGCGCTGACCGCCTGGCCGACCTGATCCGCGGAGGCGCCGCCGGTGACGAGGTTGACTTGCAGCTCCGGGAGCTTGGCGCTGATCCGGACCAGGGATGCGAGGCTTTTTGCCCTATAAATATCCCCCACTAGATAGACCGCATTGGCACTTTGGTAGCGCACCAGGTCGGAAGTGGACACGACGCCGACCACCCGGCCACGGTCCAACACGGGTAGATGGTGCACGTTGAGCCGGGTCATGGCGATCAGAACCTGAAAGCCCAGGGTATCCGCCTCGGTGGTATGGGGGTTCTGCGCCATAATCTCACGCACGGGGATCGTATAGGGCAAGCCGGCGGCGATGCACCGGCTGCGCAGGTCGCGATCCGTGATCATGCCGGCGAGACGCTCCCCCTCCATGAGAACCAGCGCTGAGGCGCGATGCTCGGTCATGATCCGCGCGGCGTCGCGGATGCTGGTGTCGGGCGTGGTAGCTACCAGGGGACGACTAAGCAGATCCAAGGCGCGGACGGTCATCGCCCCTATGCTGGTGGCCGATCCTTCCTTGATCCGGTGTAGGGCGTTGCGCAGGCGTTTGGCGACCGTGTGTTCGAAGTGGTCGGAAAAGGCCCTGTGCTGCTCGCATAGCTGATCCAGATCCGCGCAGGAGATCAGATAGGCCAGGGTGTCCTCGGCGGCACTGCAGGAAAACAGGGGTTCAGGGTGGCCCTGCGGGCGGCAGCACCACAGGAAAAGATCGCCCTCGGCAAGCTTACCGACCAACTCGCCGTGCTCGTCGCGCAGGTCGACGGCACCGCGGCGCACGATGTACAGATAGGATCGATCCGTGTCATCCTGCGGACAGGGAGTACCCCGGCGAAAGTAACGCACCGAGAGCCGTCTGGGCAGTTGCTCCAGCACCTCCTCGGGCAGCAGATCGAAGGGATGGTGACTGGCGAGAAAATCGCGGATTTCGATAAGTTCTATGTCCATCTCGTTCATTTGACGACGGCAGGGGCACCGACCATACAAATCCACAGGTTACGCAGATTCTCGCAGATGAAAAACGAAACGACCTCCAAAAGTCTGCGTAATCTACGGATAGAGTTTACGGATCTGGGTAGTGGTTAATGTTCAAGTGGGAACATAGTCAACCATGAGTCAACTTAAACATTAACCACTACCGAGAAAACTACGAATCGGCGCGAATCAATTCACGGGGATTCGCGTGATTCGTAGTTTTCCTCTTTACTTGCCGACCGGTAACGCTCGACTTAACGGTATTCACCTTTACGCGGGTGTAGGGCTAACGAAAAAGCCCCGCCTGAGTGGGGCTTGGGCGAGACATCGGGTCTCAAGGTCATCTCAATGCGCGGTGGCCTCCCCAACACCCCTGGGAACCCGGATGTCCTCGACCAGGTGCTGGATGTGCTCCGGCGGTTCCGCGGTCACCGTCGAGACCAGGATCGCCACCACGAAGTTGACCAGTGCGCCGACCGCCCCGAAGGCATTCGGCGATATCCCTAAGAACCAGCTTGGACCCATTCCTAGCTCCGGATTCAGGAAGGCAGTACCTGGAACGAAGAAGATGCCCTTATGCTGGAACACATAGGCCATGGTCACGCTGATACCTGCGATCATGCCCCAGATGGCCCCCGCCTTATTCACCTTCTTGTTGAAGATGCCCATCATCAGCACCGGAAAGATAGAGCTCGCCGCCAGACCGAAGGCGATGGCGACGGTGCCGGCCGCGAAGTCTGGCGGATGCAGACCGAAGTATCCGGCCAGGGCGATAGCGCCGGCCATGGAGATACGTCCTGCCAACAGCTCTCCCTGCTCCGAGATGCCGGTCCAGAACACGCCCTTGAGCAGGTCATGGGAGATGGCCGAAGAGATGGCGAGCAAGAGACCGGCGGCCGTCGAGAGGGCAGCCGCCAGACCGCCGGCCACCACCAATGCGATAATCCAGTTCGGCAGACCGGCGATTTCCGGATTAGCAAGCACCATAATGTCCTTATCGACCTTGACCATCTCGTTGCCCTTCCAGCCGAAAGACTCGGCCTTAGCTACAAACGCCTCGTTCTTTTCGTCGTAGTACTGGATACGCCCGTCGCCGTTCTTGTCCTCGAACTGCAAGAGGCCTGTGGTCTCCCAGTTCTTGAACCACTGCGGACGCTCGTCGTAGACCAGGTTGCCCGTTTCCTCACCAACGGGACCGACCTGGATGGTCTCCATCAGATTCAGACGGGCCATAGCGCCGACGGCAGGTGCCGTGGTGTAGAGAATGGCGATGAACACCAGAGCCCAACCGGCCGAACTGCGGGCGTCGGCGACCTTGGGTACGGTGAAGAAGCGAATGATGACGTGGGGCAAGCCTGCGGTCCCGATCATCAGCGATATGGTGTAGACAAACATGTTGAGCTTGCTGCCCATGACCTGGGTCGAGTATTCCTTGAAGCCGAGATCGGTTACTACCCGGTCGAGCTTGTCCAACAAATAGCTCCCGGAGCTATCGGCCATTTCGCTGCCCAAACCGATCTGAGGGATCGGCATCCCGGTGAGGTTGAAGGAGATGAAGATCGCCGGGATCGTGTAGGCGAAGATAAGCACACAGTATTGGGCGATCTGGGTATAGGTGATGCCCTTCATGCCGCCGAGCACGGCGTAGATGAACACCACCCCCATGCCTATATACAGGCCCCACTCATAGCTCATCTCCAGGAACCGGGAGAAGGCCACGCCAATCCCTTTCATCTGGCCAATGACGTAGGTGACCGATGCAATGATCAGGCATAGGACGGCCACGATCCGGGCGGTCTTGGAGTAGTAACGCTCGCCGATGAACTCCGGGACCGTGAACTTACCGAACTTGCGCAGATAGGGCGCCAGCAACATGGCCAGCAGCACATAGCCGCCGGTCCAGCCCATCAGGAACACGGACGTACCGTAGCCGCCGAATGCGATCAGGCCTGCCATGGAGATGAAGGAGGCAGCGGACATCCAGTCCGCGGCGGTCGCCATCCCGTTGGCAATCGGGTTGACACCCTTGCCGGCGACGTAAAACTCACCGGTCGAGCCGGCACGAGCCCAAAATGCGATGCTGATATAGACCGCGAAGGTCACGCCGACAACGATGTAGGTAAGAATTTTCAGATCCACCGATCTTTCCCCCGTATCTCAATCTTCGTGAACGCCGAATTTCCTGTCGAGCTGACCCATACGCACGGCATAGACGAAGATCAGAACGAGAAAGGTGTACATAGCCCCCTGCTGAGCGAACCAGAAACCCAGCTTGTAACCACCGAACGAAATGGTGTTGAGCACGTCCACCAATAGGATTCCGAAGCCGTAGGAGACCAGGAACCAGATAGTGAGCAGTATGATCAGCAAACGCAGGTTCGCTGACCAGTAGGCGGCGCGATTCTCGGGTGTCATCAGTAGCCACTCCCCTGGTAGATAGGTTTTTTCGGTAGCCGGGGTGACAGGCAACAGCGGAACTATCACCATCCGCTACCCGCCGCACTGGCCCGAATTCGGCGGAGGGACCTCCAAACCCGGCCGTAGCCCGTTTCGCCGCCGAGCCGCGGTCGGCTGCGGCTGAGTGACATTCTGTTGCCGCCTACCTTAGCCTGTCAACGATTGGCCGTATCACTCACGGTTATTCGCCCTACCCTATTATCCTTCCAGGTATACATCGGCAATGGATCTCAACTAGAGACCTTTGCACGAGATCCCCAAGGTTGCTGAAATTTGAGATAATGTTGACTCCTAAAAATTGCGCATTGGGGGAACAAAAGTTGGCGTGGAAAAACTTGCAACAACGCAGATCAGCAGATCCAATGCTGATAGAACACGATGCCTTGCAAGAAGCTGGATGAGATTCATGAGCTGATTGATTGGACAAGGCTTGAAAAATTATTATCGGGTGTCCATGCGAAATGGTTATCGGAACGTGGCATTGAAAATAGCAACCTCAAACGGGCGTACCGGCATCGACCATTGGGCAAAGAAGATAAACAATTTAACCGGTTACCCTCAGGCGCGCGAAGCCCCGTGGAGCGTGTGTTTGGTGTACTCAAGCAACACTAGGGGATGGTGCAAGCCCGTTACGTGGGAATGAGCCGAAATCGAACACGGATTGACTTGATGTGTGTGGTTTACACCATCAAACGAGGGTTATCGGTTAAGCAAGCAAGTTGCGCCTAAAATACGGAGAATAAGGAGAACAGCGCTGGAAATACCCGGAATCAGTCAAAAGGCAGATGAATTTCAGGTTCGTTCGAACAAACAACGACCAGCTGGTTGATTGAAAAAACGGGGGCTTAATAAATTGGAAGTTTACGCATCGCGCAGAGGTCTCAAGCCAAGAATCAAAAGATGATGGCGAATTGAGTTCGACCGATTGGCGTTCATTGGCGGCAAAAGGGCACCTTGAAAAATTTAAAATTTTTTGTGGAGTTAGGAATGTCTTGCCATGTTCACGTGCGTAACCATACATATGGTAGTTAAGCGTTCGAAAATCACACTCTGCGGTCGTCGTCACGAAAAGCATTGAGTATGGGATTTCTCAAGGTCCCTGGTACTCTTTTTTTGGCCTTGTGCCTTTGTGGCTCAAACAATGGCGTTGCCGGAAATTCCGCCGGTTACAGACCAACGCCATTAAGTTAGCTACCGGCCACTTGCCGTGATAGATCGGGTTAGGCGTATACCCTGGCGCCGAGCTGTAAGAGAAACTACGAATCACGCGAATCCTCGCAGATCGATTCGCGTGATTCGTAGTTTCTCCTCTTTTTTGTCGACCGGTAACAGGTACCTTGAAAAATAGGTGTTCTCACCAACCGAGAGATTCTAACCCATTGATTATTCAGATACGCCGTTGACAAAAACTGTATTTTTCAAGGTGCCCAACACTTGACTTAATGGCACTGGGTTACAGACGCTCGGATGCGAAATCCGCCAACCGCGAGCGTTCGCCGCGGATCAGGGTGATGTGTCCGCCGTGTACCCAGTGCTTGAAGCGGTCGACCACGTAGGTGAGTCCGGAGGTGGTCTCCGTGAGGTAGGGGGTATCGATCTGGGAGATATTGCCCAGACAGACGATCTTGGTGCCGGGTCCGGCGCGGGTGATCAGTGTCTTCATCTGCTTGGCCGTGAGATTTTGGGCCTCGTCCAGGATGATGTATTTGCGCAGGAAGGTGCGCCCTCGCATGAAGTTGAGGGAGGAGATGCGAATACGATTATGCAACAGATCATTGGTTGCCGCCCGGCCCCACTCACCGCCATCTGTCTGGGTGAGTACCTCCAGGTTGTCCATAAGGGCCCCCATCCAGGGGGCCATCTTCTCTTCCTCGGTTCCGGGCAGGAAACCGATGTCTTCCCCCACAGGCACCGTTACCCGGGTCATGATGATCTCACGGTAAAGATTGTGGTCCAGCACCTGGGACAGGCCGGCGGCCAGGGCCAATAGGGTCTTGCCGGTGCCGGCCGCCCCGAGCAGGGTGACGAAGTCCAGCCCCGGGTCCATGAGCAGATTGAGCGCGAAATTCTGTTCCCGGTTGCGTGCAGTAATGCCCCATACATTGTGCCGAGGCGAACGGAAATCCTCGGCTAGATCGATGATCGCCTCGGTGGAGGAAGGTTTCTCCCGAACGATGGCCTCGAAGTGCTCGTCCTCCTCGAAATAAAGGCACTGACTCGGATACCAGTCGGCGATGTCTGGCCCATTGATCTTGTAAAAGGTGCGGCTGGCCTCTTGCCAAGATTCCACGGCTTTGTCGTGGCGGGTCCAGAAGCCCTCCGGCAGCGCCTCCTGCCCCGTGTAAAACAGCGAGACGTCGTCCAATACCTGGTCGTTGGCGTAGTCTTCCGCCGGGATACCCAGAACCGCCGCCTTGATTCTCAGGTTGATGTCCTTGGAGACGATGATGACGGTGTGGTCCCGGTGAAGTTTCTGGAGGGCTTGGGCAGTGCCTAGGATATGGTTGTCGAGGTTGCTACCCGGCAGTGACTCCGGGAGGTCGAGGTCCAATGGCGTGGTTTGAAAGAAGATACGCCCGTTGGCCTCGGTCATATGGGACCTGCTGGTTTCGGTAACGGGCGCAAGGGGCAGTCCGACAGCGATTTTCTCCCGGTCGGCACCGCTCATGAGTCCATCGAGAAAGCGGCTGACCTGGCGCACGTTCCGTGCCACCTCCGACATCCCCTTTTTGCCCTTGTCGAGTTCCTCGAGCACGGCCATGGGCAGATAAATGTCGTGCTCATGGAAGCGGAATATGGAGGTGGGATCGTGTATCAGCACGTTGGTATCGAGCACGAAGAGGCGGGGTCCGTCATTATCGCGTTTGATCATTTCCGCCCCCAGCGTGCATCGGCATCGAGCGCTGTTCGGAACGCAGCGTCGAATGGCTCCTAACGACCATCGACGAGGGGAATCGGGCTCAGGGGTCCAGTTCCTCGGCGGCCGCGAGGACCTCATTCACGTGGCCCTTGACTTTCACCTTCCGCCACTGCTGGCGCAGTACGCCTGCCTTGTCGATCAGGAAGGTCTGCGTTCCACCCCCAAGTATTCCTTACCGAACATCTTCTTGGGCTTGATGACGTCGAATAGCTTGCACAAGGTTTCGTCCTGGTCGGAGACCAGATCGAAAGGAAAGGCGTGCTTGGCCTTGAAGTTCTCTTGGGCCTCGAGTCCATCCCGGGATGCGCCCAGAATCTTGGTGGCGGTCGCCGCGAAGGCATCAGCGGCGTCTCTGAAGTCCTGCCCCTCCGTCGTGCAACCGGGTACATTAGCCTTGGGATAGAAAAAGAGCACCAGGTTTTCGCCGCGGAAATCGGATAGCCTCAACCGCTTCTCACCGGTGGTTGTCAGCACGATGTCTGGTACCCTGTCGCCGATGGTTGGGCTCATTCGTGATCTCTTTGAAGAAGCTGTTTTTTTCGTTCCCACGCACTGCGTGGGAACGAGAGATAATTCCGTACCGGAGTGGAATCGAAGTACTCTCCTCATCCCTTCAGCGGCTCAAGTACCGCGTCCAGATTCAGCTCGTCACAGTAATCCGTGAACTCCTCGCGTAGCGTTGCGATGTGTATGTCCACGGGGATGCCGATGGTGATGTGCACGGCGAACATCGGCGTTCCGGTATGCGCGGCGGCGTAGGTGCTAGTCGTCAGGTCTTCGATGTTGATGCCGCGCTCCGAGAAGAATCCGGCCAGGTTGTTGACGATACCTGGGTGGTCCATGGCGATGACGTCCACTGCATAGGGCAACAAGTCGGCTCCTGCGGCTCGCTCCCCGGTACGCTTGGAGATAATGGTCATGCCCAAGCGCTGCTCAAGCTCCGGCAATGCGTTCTCGATTTTAGCCAGGGTGTTCCACTTGCCCTGCACCAACAGGATGGCCGCGAACTCTCCACCCAGGACAGTCATCCGGCTGTCCTCGATGTTGCAACCGTGCTCGAGGATCGTCTTGGACAAGATATCCACGATGCCGGGGTGGTCCTCCCCCAGGGCGGAGAGCACCAAGTAGGTCTTCTGCGTGGGCATGGTCTGAAATCCCAAATTTGAGTCTTTGCTCGGCGGCTGAATCGAGTTTGAGTTTAGCATGGGTTCGGGCGCGCCTCGAAGTCCATAGTCGGGGAATGCAGCTTCCAGCTGCCAGTCGTCGGCTTCCAGCGGCGCGTTTCTACACCTGCGGAGGAAAATCGCCGGCGACCGGTCGGCTGGTGACTAATAGCTGGTGACTGGAAGCAGGAAAAACAGTCAGGTTGTGTTGTCCAAATCACGGCAAGATAATATGGTCTGATTCTCACATCCCGGAGTCGCGTTATCATGTTTCGCGGTAGCATCGTTGCCCTGATCACGCCTATGTATGAAGATGGCCGGATCGACGAGGATTCCCTACGGCGGTTGATCGATTTCCACGTGGAAGGCGGCACCTCGGCAATCGTTGCCGCCGGAACCACGGGGGAATCCGCGACCCTGGATGAGCAGGAGCATTGCGCGTTCGTGCGCAACGTCGTCGAGTTCGCTGCGGGGCGCATCCCGGTGGTCGCAGGTACCGGTGCCAATTCCACCACCGAGGCCATCGCGCTGACCAGCGGCGCGCAGCAGGCCGGAGCGACCGCGGCCTTGTTGGTCACGCCCTATTACAACAAGCCCACCCAGGAGGGACTCTATCGACACTTCAAGGCCGTCGCCGAGGCTGTGGAGATATCACAAATCCTGTACAATGTACCGGGCCGGACGGCCTGTGATCTGCGGCCCGAGACCGCAGCACGTTTGTCCCGGATCCCGAATATCGTGGGCATCAAAGAAGCGACCGGAGACCTGGATCGGCTCGTCCGCTTGAAGTCGCTGTGCGCGGAGGGTTTCGATTTGCTGAGCGGTGACGATGCGACTGCCTGCGAGTTCATCCTGCAGGGCGGTCATGGGGATATCTCGGTGACCGCCAATGTTACCCCCCGGCTCATGCAGCGGATGTGTACCGCGGCCCTGGCCGGTCGGCGTGACGAAGCACTAGCGATCAACGCCCGTCTCGATGCCCTGCACCGGGGTCTGTTCGTGCAGTCCAACCCGATACCTGTGAAATGGGCGGTAGCTGAAATGGGGCTGTCAGCACGGGGGATCAGATTGCCGCTCACCTGGCTGACGGAAGACGTGCAACCCACAGTACGAGCCGCCATGGAGCAGGCGGGCGTCATTTAAGCCGAACGGCAAGAGGAGAACAGACCCCGCTTGGGGAGGGTAGGCCCGAAGCACCGAACGACTTTAGACGTTGAAGGAAAAGACAAGCAAGCGGACGTGTGTTATGAATTGCTTAAGGGTGGTAGCTGCGGTACGGTCTGTCGCAGGGCTTTCTGATAATACAAGACCAATCCCTATGCGGAACACGATAGCCCTCGTGGTAGTTACGATCGGTGTACTGCTGCTGTCGGCATGCGGTAGTGTATTGAATATGGACGACTACCTACCCGACCAGCGCCTACAATACAAGAAACAACGCGAGGCGGCGGGGAATTTGGAGATTCCGCCGGACCTGACCGCCGGCAGCTTTGACGATGCCATGGACGTTCCGCCGCTCAGTGGGACCGCCACCTACTCCGAGTATGTGGGCGAGCAATTGGCGCGGACCCGGACCGCGGGCAGCGCCCAGGTCCTGCCAGAGGTGAAAGGCGTCAAGCTGCGCCGGGAGGGGAATAGTCGCTGGCTCGAGATCGATGGATCACCCCAACAGGTGTGGCCGAAACTAGTCGGTTTCTGGCGTTCCCAGGGTATCCTGCTGGTGGAGCAAGACCCGTCCACCGGTATCATGAAGACCGATTGGTTGGAGAATCGGGTCGAAATCCGTCGGGACTTCGTTACCAAGCTACTGCGCAAGGTGGTGGATGGACTCTATTCCACCTCCGGACGCGATCAGTATCGCGTCCGTATCGAGCCGGGTCTACGTGCCGGGACGACCGATCTGTACCTGACCCACCGGGCCATGGAAGAACACCTGCGTACCAGTGTGGCGGGTGGGCAGGCGTCCTCTGTCTGGGAACCGGCCCCCGCGGATCCGGGCAAGGAGGCAACGATGCTGCGTCGGCTCATGGTCTATCTTGGTGCCTCCAAGCAATCAGAAAGTCGGCTGGCTACAGCAACCGAGCAGCAGGTGACCAAGCGTCCGAAATCGCGATTCGCCAAGGGCCCGGACGGAGAGAGTCTGCTGATCATTTCCGACGAGTACCGGCGTGCCTGGCGCCTGACCGGAGTCGCCTTGGATCGAGTCGGTTTCGCGGTGGAAGACTGGGACCGCATGCGCGGGATCTACTATGTCCGATACGACGATCCTGCCCAGGGTAAGAAAAAGAAGAGTTGGGGGTCAAGGCTCGCGTTTTGGCGTCACGATGACAAAAAAGGGGTTGCCCAGTACCAAGTCAAGCTCATGGGCGACGGCACCCAGACGCGTGTCCTTGTGCGCGATCAAGTCGGCCAGCCCGCGTCTTCCGCTACCGCAGAGCGTATCTTACAGCTGTTGAACGGGCAGATCCGTTGAAAACTGTATTTTCGAGGTACCCATAGGTTGATATCCAAGCAGCTCATGCTTGACGCCTTGCTGTCATTCCCGTTCTAATCGGTCCTCTCCCTTTGCGATTGCTCTAACAGAAAGGTGACTCTGTAGGAATCCATGCAACCATTAAATAATATCACCCTCAGCCCAGGTAGCTCAGTCGGTAGAGCAGGGGACTGAAAATCCCCGTGTCGGCAGTTCGATTCTGTCCCTGGGCACCAAATGAAATGAAGACTGATGGATTACGGTTTCTGCTCCGAGACGCAGTTCTTGAGTCACCTGCGAGGCTCTTAAGAAATTACTCTAAGACTTTTGCGCGAATGCGTAAATTTCCAATTTATTAAGCCCCCCGTTTTTTCAAAAAACCAGCTGCTCGTTGTTTGTTCGAACGAACCTGAATTTATCTGACTTTTGACTGATTCCGGGTATTT
>Ga0049113_10000077_pt1 | contig 22726 bp, 20 predicted proteins | sample WorMettanBELIZE1_FD_55214 | JGI IMG/M metagenome (GOLD analysis project Ga0049113, IMG submission 55214) | Marine gutless worms symbiont microbial communities from Max Planck institute for Marine Microbiology, Germany - Olavius tantulus BELIZE.1 | ecosystem: Host-associated > Annelida >... | reverse complement strand
GCTTAGGTGTCGATAGGTTTTTGGCATAATATCGCGTCATATCGCGAAAGCCTTAAAACCTAAAAGTGTTGCACTTACTTATTGAACTGGGGAAACACTTACAAGTAATCGGGAGTTGATTCGAAAAAGGTTATTTGTTCTTTATGAATTCTGCTGCGGTCATAATAGGGATGTTCCGATAGGATTTCAGAGAGAGCAAATGGCGGTCGCCGGAGATGACAGCATCGGCTTCAGCGGATGCTGCGCAGTGGAGAAACTTATCATCTGAGGGATCGGCAGAAACACGTTGTGGTTTATCTTTTATGGTAACGATTTCAAAATAGGGCATAATCTCCCGATAGAGCAGATATTCAATCTCGTTCTCCTCAAGCTGGAACCTCGGATAGGCCAGAACTTTGAGATATTCATCACGGATTGATCTTTGGGAGGGGATCGCCTAAAAGAAGTGTTCGTGCATATCGGCCGATGATGTAGTTCCGTGTACGAAATTGATTCATGGTTTCCGGACATTGGAAAGGAGGGGAAATGAACGTACTGGTTCTGTACTATTCCAAGGGTGGCAATACCCGTCGACTGGCCGAGGCCATCGGCGAGGGTGTCGGTCAGGTTGAAGGGGTAGAGGCCGCACTGCGCCACACAAAGGATGTGACTAAAGAAGATTTTGTTGGTGCCGACGGGCTGATCGTCGGCTCACCGGTCTATTTCGGAACGATGGCTGCTCAGTTGAAGCTGGTGCTGGACGAATTTGTTGGCGTTCGCAAGAAAATGGAAAACAAGGTCGGAGCCGCTTTCACCACATCGGGCGATCCAACAGGCGGGAAGGAGACGACCATGATGTCGATTATCCAGGCCTTGCTGATTTACGGGATAATCATCGTGGGCGATCCCCTGTCGGCTACCGGTCATTACGGCACAGCCTGCGTGGGCGCGCCGGATGAGGGCACCAAAGAGAACGGCCGGAAACTGGGTCGGCGGGTGGCGGAATTGGTCAAAAAGTTAAACAGATAGGCATCCAGCCAACAAGGAGGCGACATGAAAATAGATGTGAAACGGCCTGACGTCGAAGACGTTAAACAACAGGGAATTTTCGAGTGGCCGATCTGGGAGAAGGAGGTGTCACGATTCGACTGGCATTATGATAGCGACGAGACATGCTACCTGCTGGAAGGCCAGGTCGAGGTGACGACGCCCGACGGCCAGGCTGTCCAATTCGGTGCCGGGGACCTGGTTCATTTCCCGGCGGGACTTTCCTGCACCTGGGACATCTCGGTGCCGGTGAGGAAGCATTATACACTAGGATAGTCCAATTAATTCATTGAACACGTTCGCAATCGGAGCCTCATGTACCCCAGGGGAATGCGACTATCGAAGGAAACGAACACCACAGCGACCACAGAGATCACGAAGAAAAAATTATAGCTGAAAGAACTAAGAACTGAAAGCTCAAAGCTGAAGGAGAAATAGGCTTAAAGATGGTCGGACCAACGGGTCCACGGGCAGACAGGCCCACGGGCAGACGGGTGAATAGATCAACAGGAGAGATGGAATCCGGCGCAGACTTTCTTGCCTTCCCGGTGCAACCGGTTGAAAATCTTCACCGCTTTGGCTGTCTTTTCCTCGAGGAGAGTGATTCCTTTATCTTCGAAAAGGTGTTTCACCTCGGAGTTGGTTTTCATGAACCCGGGTTTTCCCCTGCCGATCACAATATATTCCGGCCGGGCATCGACAAGATCGGACACGTCCTCCGGGGATACCACATGACCGCTTTTTCGCCACCATTCGGGTATCACGGCGTCGTCGATAATTTTGATGTCGTTATGGTAGGCTTTACCGTTTACAACGATGTGGCCGAAGGAATAACTGTCGATCATGTTATCACCTGTGCGGTCTGTTCAATTCATCGGGGGATGACCCAATCTAATACACCTAAATCGAGCAGCAACTTGACAGCCGGGTAATCTTTATTTGACCATGCTCGCTCGATTTCTTAAAATTTGTAGTAATTCATGATCCTAACTTATCCGCTGCCCGAAGGGCTGAGCCGGTTTTTCTAAATCGGTTTCTCCCGATTTAGAAAAAAAGAAAGGATGCTCTGTGTCCTCTGTGTCTCTGTGGTGAATTGAATTTGAACGATTAGCTAAATGAACATCATAACCAATCTCTTTAAAGGGATATGAGTTAACGGGTATTTCGGAAAATATGAGAGTACTATTCTGGTATTGTGACAAATTCTCATGGAATCCGAGCATCAAAACCCTGGACGATGCGCCGGATGCTGTTGCAGACACACATGAAAATGCAATCGTAGCATTTATCCATGTTGAGCCAAAGGATGTGGATGGACGGAGCTCCGCGGAAACCAAACTGGTCAAGAACGCGAAATGGCTGGCAAGAAAGTGGGAAACAAAACTGGTCATTCTGCACTCGTTTACGCATTTGGGAGAAGAAAGGGCCGAACCCGAACCCGCCAAAGCGCTTTTTGATCGGGCCCAAACGCGCCTGGAAACCGCCGGTTATTCAACCGTTCAAACACCCTACGGCTATTTCAACGATTTGAGTATCGAAGCCCAGGGGCATCCGCTTGCAAGAATTTTCAAGGAATTTTAGCCTGCATATTCCTTCCGACGCGGGCTGAGGCAATCATCAGAATTTCGTTCCGTTTGGCTGATACTCAACGGGTATGAAAGCAGTAGAATTTTCACAGTCGGTATCGGGCTCGGAATCAGAACGGCTAAGCTTTTATAGTGGTTGTCATAAATATGTTCCGTTTGCAGAACTATGGAAACGATAACCGCAGAGTCGCAGAGGACGCAAAGGAGCTTTATTTTTCCCAGAATCCCTGAGAGGGGGATTCTGGGAAAGGGCCCCAGCAACATATTGAAATTCTATACATCTTACCAGACGATCGTTTTGCATTTCGCCCTCCCTGCCTTGCCATAGTTCCGCGAGAGCGGGACGACGGCCGGTCAGCGAAATGCTAAATCAATATCACCTCTGCGACCTCTGCGCCTTTGCGGTGATACGTTGATCGCAAAATCAATCGGAACGCAACTCTGGCAATCGTTATAAGATCGTCAGCCTGTTTCGATTCCGATTCCGATAGCGATCCCGACACCGAACATGTCACAGTCTAAACCCGCTTTCCAGCTAACCATTCGATCACCTCGGCCTCGGACTCATCGGACCAGTTCTCGTAGGCGCTGGCCACAGCGAACATGGATCCGCTGCGAACGTTGGCGCAGAATATGGCGTCGACGGTGTTACATATCCTGCGGATCGACTCCAGATGCCCGGTGGGTGTGGCGATGGTGATCGAAGCAGCTTTCATTTGCCCCAGCGCCTCGATGGCCACGCTCATGGTGGTGCCACTGGCAATACCGTCATCGACGAGGATCACAGGCCGGTCTGCGATATCAATGGCCGGTTTACCGCCGCGCAGTGTGTTCGCCCGCCGGTTGACTTTGGCGGTGGTCGTCCGAATACCCTCCTGGATTTCCTCCTCGGTTAAACGCACCCTGGCCAGAATACGCTCGTTCAGGCGGACCAGACCATTCTGAGCCACGGCACCATAACCCGCTTCCGGGTTCCAGGGAAATGTGATCTTGCTGACCACCACCACATCCACATCGAGCCCCAGCGGCTCGGCCATGGCGCAGGCCACCGGCACCCCTCCGGCAGGGATGGCCAGGACAACGCTGTCCGGTGGTGTCCTGCCGGTCAGCATGCGCGCCAGCACCTGTCCGGCATCGTATCGCTCCACGAAGACACGCTCCTGTTGACGATATTCAGGGAGATCGATCAGATTTTTGGGTAACGACATCATATATTAATAAAATCGTGTAACGATTTTATGAAACGCGACGAAGTCGCTCTTAAAACAAAAGGCTAAGATTCCTATCCCGCAGCCAAAACAGGAATTCTTATAATCGGGTATTGTCCCCACTGCAATCAACCGGAATTCATCAAGGTTAAGCGAATAGTGTGTGGCGTTTGGTTTTCAGGTAATAATCGGCAATAAAGTTGAGCGGTTTCCTGGCCTTCTCAAAATTGTCATGAAGGCTCCAGAATATTTCCGATAAATCGGACTGAGCAGCAGCCCGATGCTCGGCAGCCAGTCGCTAAAACTGCTGCCCTTTTCGTTCATATTCCTCAGGGCTTATCCTGCTTCTACCGGCAATCTGGGGGCGGACCTCGCCCGAGAGCGCGTATCGATAATCCCTCTCGGCGAAATCCGGAAATACGCCGAGAACGAATAGACAGATATCGGCGATGCGTTTGTACAGCCCCATTCGATGATCGTCCTCCAACACCTCGCTAAACTGGATCAAGCTGGTGATATCCATATCGTTGAATCGTATCTTTTTCCAGACGCCTTTTCGGATTCGAAACGTGAATGTATAGCTTTCGACCCGGGTAAAGGAAGACAGCATATCTGCCAGGTAGACGACCATGGATGGTTCATTCAGCAACTCGACAAGGTCCTGGGAGTCAAAAACCGGAATACTCATGGCACGGTTTTTTTCAAGGGTATAACTCACCTTTGAGAGCTCTTTGGCAGCATGGCGAAGCAGAATCTCGAAGAAGAGGGCAGGTGAAATTTTTACAACAATTTCATCATCATCCATTACCCTGCGAAAGACGTTGTCATCGCCTATGAATGACCGGCTAAATTCATTGTCTTCCCGAATAATCTTTTTCAGTTGGGATTTGTTTCTCACATCCGGGGCGGCGACCTCGACTAGAAAATCCAGGTCGCGATCAGAAAATCTTAAATGGGTATAGGGGCTGCCTGACATTTCTGTGCTCTGCATTTGTAAAATCGATGGTTAGCAGGGGTATGTTGAAAGTAACGCTCCGAAATACCGCGGCAAGTGTCGGTTGAGGTCAGATCAACTGAGGTGGGTATCAGCCAAGGCTCCGTGCATAAATTCCAACAGGCAGACGATTATTGCTTCACATGCTCATTCGAGACTCGCAACAGCTCCTTATTGAAAATGTCAGATTTGGCCTGGTCCCAATCCATCAATGGATCGTTATTCTGACCGGACTCATACAGTCGATACGCAAGCATTTCTATCTCATCACTATACCTGTTCTCGAGATCATCACAAGCGCCATGAAAGGCTTCCCATGCGGGAACGGCGCCAGGACGACCTCGCAAGATGAGACGGATCGCATCCTCCTTGTGATAATTGGCAATCCATATCAGATCGCCGAGAACGATGAGCGGAGATCTTCCCAAACCGGCGGTGCAGTGCACATAGGTCCGGTGATGTGAATGGAGGAGGTGGTTCAGCGTGGAGACCGCATGGGGCAGGTTTCGGCGCATATCCGGAATGTCGAAATCACGGATCGGACACCTGATCATGACCATTTTTAGATCTTGAGCAGCCTGAACCATCGCTGGGTAGTCTATATTCCAGTAGTTCAGGCATTCGTCGTGCTGCAATGACAGCAATGCCGACACGTTGGCCTTCCTACGTAGTAGAAAAATATCATCGGGGGTCATGGGACAGGAGCCAACAATGATATTGGGCATTATTTCACCCCAATTCAAAGACCATTTCCACAGCGAATGCTCATTCAGTGTCAAAACGCTTTCCGAGCCTATCTTACTTGTTTCTGTATTCACGTAACGCTTGTTTGGCGAGCCGTCTTTTTCGGATTTTCGGAGGAAACCGTTTCCAGATGCGGCCGGTTTCCGGATCGAAGATCCGGACAAACAGTCTTCGGATCGGGCTCCCGTAAACGCTGATCATCACGTTCGGTTGATCCGAGGCGTTGCCGGTTTGGTGGATGCCGGCATCCAGGCTGTGAACGACGTCCAACTCTCCGGGAGAAAGAGCAAGCTCTTCGCTCACTGCCAACACAGCGCGATTTCTGTCGCTACCGTCATCATCTCGGCGGTAGCGAACGACGTTCAAGGTCCCGAATGGTGTGCCATTGATACCCCACGAACTGTGGTCGTGGATGGGTGTGAATTCTTCTGGACGATGAAAATACACGCGGACCGAAAAGATGCGACGCGGATCAAGATAAAGCAGGATCTCATTTTCGAATATACCACAACGAGCCGTATTTAAGCCGGGAACTCCTTTGGCGATGCTTTCCAGAATAGCGTTGACCAGGGCACTGTCCAGCAGCAGGTTGGGCAGCTGAGCCTGCATAAGTGCGATCCGTTCGGCCTCCTCTTCCAACGCCGCCATTTGATCGGACCAATCGCGACACAGATGGATGAATTTATCGAATGCAGTGCCTTTATTACCCATTTTTCAATATGCCAATACCATAAGTATCGATGCAGATGTTAATCCGTATACGGGCCAACGGGCAAACCGGCCAACGGGCAAACCGGCTAACGGGCCCACCAGGCTTCGCTCCTTCAGAGCTACGCCCCGGCAGGCGGGCAAACGGGCTAACGGGCCCATCCTTCGACTCGCTCTACTCGCTCAGGACAAGCCGGCAAACCGGCCAACCGTTTTTAATTTTCCAATCGCACATACTGATCATAGTACGCCGCCCCCCAACCCATATCCGTCAACTGTTCCCGGATGAGCTGATTGATCCCCCCACCAATCTTCATCCAGTCTCCCCGACGGTATACCACCACCTCCGGATGCAATCCCGGCAATGTCCGAAGACGGATCTTGAGGCGTCCCAGAGGAGAAGCAAGATACACCTCTTTGTCCGGATCCAGACTGCCAAGGACATCACAATCCGGGGCCACCCACACCGACGGCGGTACCTCCTGGTCCTCCGGGAGGATCTGGGAATGAATGGCTTCTCTTCGGATCAGGGATAGCAGGCGAAGGGGATATCCTTCGGGTGCATCCGGTTCCGGGTGAAGCTCAATGGGAAAGCGATACATTCCATCCGCATGGTCAAACTTGAGTCCCTCGTAGGCCACCATGGGGCGGTTGGTCCGAACAAATCCTTGGTTCCGGAGTTCGTCGAGGGTCGTATCCAGCAGAGGAGAATCCAGTGATGTCGAAAAAACGGTATCCGGATCGGGGAGCTCTATAGGAGGGTGAAGCCGTTTTGCCACCTCCGATATGATCCAGTAGTCGGTGCGGGCCTCGGCGGGTGGAGACAGAACCGCCGGGATATATTGCACGTATTCCTGGAAAAACGAACCGATGACGTCCTCCTGCTCCAGCATCAGGGCTGACGGGAGGATCAGATCGGCCGCTGCGGCTGTATCGTTCATGAAGGCGTCCACCACCACGACAAACTCAAGACCCTCCAGGGCTTGTTTCGATTGCCGGGAGTTGGCGGCCTGGTTGACAATATTGATGCCGTTGAACCAGGCCATGCGGATGGGCGGCGAAGCCGCCTCCAGAATCTCTTTTCCCACGGTGGGCTTGCAAAATGAGCGTCCGGACCGGGGAACCCCGTCCCGGGTCCAATCCAGGTTTAAGGCGCCGTATGCGTGAAGGTGGTAATAACTGCCACCGCCGGACCGCCCGATGTGTCCGGTGAGCAGGATAAGGGCGTTGATGAACCGGGCATTTTCACCCCCGTAGTGGTATCGCTGCAGGGAGGTACCAACAAGCGTAGCTGTCGGATCTTTGTGACGGTACCAGTCGAGCAAAGTATCCAGATCGGCGGAATCGAGTCCGCAGACGTCCAGAAGCTGGTCTTCGGTCCAGGATTCCACAGCCTCCCGAAATGGTCCCCAGTGCTTGGTATGAGAAACGATGTGTTCGTCGATGTCATCGCTTCTGATCATTCGTAGAATCGCAGCAGCTGCAAGAAACCGGTCGGTGCCGGGCCGGATACGGATGTGAGCGTCTGACATGGCATCGTTGCTATCCCCGCCCGGCGAAATGGTCAGCACCCGGGCGCCGTTTTTTCTGGCCTTACGGACCGTGGCTGCCAGGTGTATGGAACTCCGGGAAAGGTCTTTTCCCCAGATTACGATACGAGCGGCGTTCTTTAAATCCCGGATGTCGTTGTTTTGCCTGGAGCCGAAATCGTGCACAAAGGCCATGTACCCGGCTGCATCGCACAGGGAGCCTCGAATCCGGGTTGCGCCGAGCCGGCCGAAGAACAGACTCGTTACCCCTTTTAGCGCACCCAGGGCACCGGATCCCTGAACGTGAAGGATCGAGAGCGGTTCCTTTCGGTAAAGATCTATTTTATTGGCACACAGATCAAGGGCCTGCTCCCAATCAATGGGGGTCCACTTTCCGTGTTGTTTCAGAAGCGGTTGGAGAATCCGGTCCGGCGACTGCAGCCTCCGGATATGGTTGCGGATTTTTTTGCACGTGAAGCCCGCCGTGATGGGATGATCCGGATTGCCCCGAAGCCGGATAACTTTTCCGTCCTCGACCGTAACGATAAGCGAGCAGGCATCCGGGCAATCCATGGTGCAGGCGGTGATTTTTTTCATAATGCAGGGTTCCCGGTCATGATTTGATCAACTGAGAAACTGGTAGGATAGCAGGCTTCCTGACTCTGGTCAAAAAGGCAACAAACGGATGTTTCATGAGCCCTTAATAAAATTGGCCCCGGCGTCTCAGCACCGGGGCCATATCTGAAGCAAAGATTAAGCCATTGTGAACAGGATGAGAGGTCTCTGTTTTGGTTCCAGCATATGAAGTTTTATTCAAGTAGTATTAAGCAACGGCAAATAAGTTGTTAGAAACATCTTGTTAAGCGGGTTGGATCCCGGACCGGCTGAATCGTATCAGCGCGACCAGCGACTGGCGTTGTAAGCCGCACGGCTCATATTGTCCTGGGCCATATCGGCCAGATGCAACACCTCCACACATCGATCCAGCGTGTAGGATGTCAGGGCTGCCGTCGCCTCCTTTTTCTTTCCGGAATTCATCAAGACGGTGTACTTATCTTCCAAAGCCCGCAATTCCTCAAACATCCGTTTCTCATAGGGATCGAATGCCCCACGGATCGCACTGTGGAAGAGTTTACCGTTGCCGAAGGCGCGTGTCCGGATGGACTCAAATTTGACCGCGGCCTGCAGCGACGCAAACCTCGGATCCAGTTCGGTAATGCCCACATAAAATGGCACATAGGTCGATTGGCAGGGGTTCATGTAGGCATGCAGCATCAGCCCTAAATCGCCGGGCACATCCAGTCTAGCCACCATGATGGCGGAAGATGCCGTCCTCAGCCAGCCGATATCATGTCCGCAGATGCCCCGAACATACATATGCATATCGATGGTGTCGGTTCTTGGCGTGTCGATGACCCACTCGCGCTGAGTCCAGTTCGCATGTTTTGAGCTGTAAAACGGTATTTGGTTCATTTCGAGAGTTTTGCCGGACGGCAGTCGGTAGGAATCGTAATGGTCTCGCATGACCTCTGGCAACGCCGCAGTCGTGACACGCCCCTCCATGGCCTGCATCAGGTCTAAGGCCCTCAGATATCGCTGCTGGGCACTGTAGATAACCGGCATGGGTCGGCGGGACTCCAGATTGTTGTCATCAGGGTAAAGGGTATCGGTACCATAAACGTTCCTGAAATTGATCCGCTTGACGCCCTGCTGCACCCAGCCCTGGCCAACGGCAAAACTGATCAAATCCCTTGAGGCCTGGTCATAATCATCGGTCAGCTGGTACTGATTGGCCCGGACGGCCACCGTGTCGGTATATCGTTTGGCCGCCCACCGTCGACCGGTGACCTCAACGACCCAGATTTCATTGGGATCCCCGATTTCGAACATAATTCCGTTCCATGCCTGACCGTAGGTTTCCACGAGCTTGGTGGCGATTTTCATGCCCTGGCGGGCTGTTTTGGCCCGTTCCAGAATCAACCTGACCACATCATTGTCGTGCAGACTGGCCTTCCAGTCCATTTTGTCCCGGGATGGGGCGTCATTGTCTGCCACAATCACATGGTGCTCATTGATCCCCATCCCGTAACCCCAGCGTCCTGCCGTTCGGGACCCGATGAATTTATATGTACGGGAGACATTTGGGATGTCGATATAGGCGGCCCGGTACACGGCATTTTTCGGTAATTCGGCCGCATGGTGCAATCCGATTTCGCTCAAGGTGTTGGTGCCCAGGTCACGGTTTTTCACAATTATAGTGCCCCTGCCGGCCTTGAGTGCTCTGCCCTGGGCCATCACTGTGGTGCACTCTCCCTGAAATCCTTTTATGCCGCGATCCGCCGTATTAAAGATCAACACATCCATGTAGGGAATACCACACCCATCGGCAACACCCTTGATCCAGTCTATTTTCTCCGGGAGAATCGACCGATAAAGTGATTCGGTCTGTTTCGCATAGGCGACCAACTTGCCATATTCGATCCCCCGATGAGCAGATATTTTCTTCAAATTGTTAATGTTTTGGATAATCAGTGTGCTGTACTGCTTCCCGAATTTTTCTCCTGCCTGGTAGCTGGTCGATGTCGAGGCCCAGGCCGAACCGAAAACCGAAAGAAGAAAAACACAGGTGATGAAAACACTGTAACAAACAAATCTTGCTTTTCTTTGCGGATTTGGTTTCATGGCTGACCTCCAAAAATGCGTTAGATACGGTTATTGACATTGGCAAAGTAGGACGGAGACACAGATATCCCTGGTAAATGCTTGAGCGATATCACCCCCTTTCATGCGGTCATGATGGTGTTTTGGGTTGGCGGTATCAGAGACCCAAAGCACTGGAAGTGTATTGCCCGGGTCCTTAGCATCAATATCGACCATCAATAAGTGCTAAATGGAGAGGTTCCCCATATGGAAGAGATTGCAAGGCCGCCTGAGTAAATCAGCGATACTAAGGAACGTCACGATCGTGAATGAAGATCCCCTATACTTTTTCTATAAAGCCTAACCGTTTGAAGATTGCAATATTTTATCCTTTTCAGTTCGGGGAAAGACTGGTTTGGGCGGGCCCGATGGGTATGGGGTCATTCTCGATATGGAAAAGAGTTGATGCAATGCATGTTGTGGAATTGAAACTCCATTTGCCCAATACTCAGCCCGTGCCTTTGGTGCAGGGAGACGTAGGAGGCTCACTCATTTTGGCACTCGGGGCAGTGATTCTGGTTACATGGAAAGAACTCACGAGGAGCTTCTAAGTTGTCAGGGTCAAAAAGAATGTGTCCAGAATTCATTCACGTATACTTCGGATGTGGCCCAACTTCTATTTGCGCGCGGGTCTTGAAGCCCTTACGCGGAGGCAGGCGGTGGCGCGAGTCATTCCGGGTCGTCGTTTGTGAACGGCAACCGGACGGTGAACAAGGTGCCCCGGCCTTCTTGGGAGGTCACATGGATGGTGCCGCCGTGCTCTTCTATAAGCTTGCGGGTGACTAGTAGACCCAGGCCGGTACCTTTGGGGCCCTTGGTGCTGAAAAATGAGCTGAACAGCTTGTCCTGCACCTCGTCACTCATGCCCGATCCGTTGTCCTCTACTTCAACGCGGATAGCATTGTCGCCCTCGGGAAGCGTTGTCACGGCCACACGATGCTGCTTGCCGGGAAATTCATCCTCGGCGCAGGCATCGATGGCATTGGACACCAGATTCAGTAGGCAGCGGTGTAGGGTTCGTCCATCCAGGGAGACCTCTTCGATTTGGGGAGAGAACTGTTTCACCAGTTCGACTCCGGCCTCCCGTGCCCGTTCCTCCATGAGTTCGCAGACCTCATCGGCGATGTCGTTGGGCGAGCAGGGTTGATATTCCGGTTCCCGTTCTTTGGAATAGGAAAGTAAATCCAGGACAAGATCGGACGTGCGGCCGATATTTCGCTGGACCATTTGCCAGCCGTTCTTCAGCTTCTCGGCATCGTCTTTATCGATACCGATATTGACCATGTAGCTGCCGCCCTTGAGGCCATGCAAAATGTTTTTGACGCAATGGGCCATGCCGGCCACCGTTTGCCCGATGGCAGCCAGACGCTCGGCGCTGAGCAGCTCTTTTTCCAGACGATTGATTTCCCGAAGATCGTGAAAAAACGCAACGGCACCCATCATGTGCTTCTTTTCGTGTAAAAGGGTGCCCGAACAACGAACCGGTATGGATTCACCGGTCTTGGATACCACCGACGCCTCCAGCCAGGGCAAGTTCCAGTCGTTTCCAACACCGCCCTGCATTTCGGTAAATTTGTCGTTCATTTCGCGTGGGTAAAGATCTCTTGCGTCCATCTTTCCGATGACCTCCGCCGCGACATGCCCGAAAATCCGCTCCGCAGCGGGATTAAACGTGATGATCTGCCATTCACTGTCCGTAGCTACGATGCCGTCATTGGAGCTCCCGATCAACTTCTCTTGAAAATCGGCTTTCTGCTTTATGTCTTCCTGAAGCAGAGCATTTTCAATGGCCACCCCAATACGGTTTCCAATCAGTTCCAGGGCGCGGACATGGTCGGCGCTAAAGTGACCGGCGGTTTTGCTGGCGACGCGGATCACCCCAAAGGCTTGCTTTTCCTTGTCGACCAGGGGGATGTACACCAGGGACCGCATGCCTTCCTGCTGAAGAAGCTGCATCTCATGGTCCACAGCATCCGGCAAATCGCTGAATGTCTGTATTTTACCGCCCTGGGCCGCATGGACGGTCATGGATCTTGCGTCAGCGATCCTGTCTTCATAGCAGAGTTTTTCAGAATAGCCGGTGCTGTATTGCAGGTGATACGTGCCGTCTCCGTTTCCGAGAAAAATGCAGATGCCGTCCGCCCGAAATATGGTGGCCGCCTCCTCAATCGCATCTTTGATCCGGCCATCGAGGCTGAGTGGGCCGCTCAGGGTGGCATAAATGGAACAGAACGTGGCCAGTTCCTGGGTGTGCCGCTCTCGCTCTTTTTCGGCCTTTTTGTCCTCTGTTTTATCCCAAATCGTTTCGATGGCGCCGACCACCTCGCCATCGGGGGTTTTAATGGGTGCTGCGGTAAACCAGCACCATCTGCCGCCATTGCCCAGCCTCGGAAAAAATACTTCAGCCTCATAGGCCCCTTCGACAAGAACCGATTTGCGCCATTTTGCACCGTATAATTTCCGAATTGCCAGTTCGTCGATTTGGTCCACAATGACATCCGCCATGGACGGGCGCTCTTTCTCATAAAAGGGTTGCCACTGGTGACGCGTCCCGACAATGTCCCGGGCGGGGACACCGGTCATTTTTTCAAGCGCCGTGTTCCAATGGGTCACCCTATGGTCCTTGTCGATCACGAAGGTGGGAATGGTGCTGCCCTGAATGATGTGCGCCAGGGCCTGCTCATTGGCGATGGACTCTCTCACTTTCAGCGCCAGTGCCTCATTTTGGCGCTCGCGCTCTGCTTCGGCCTCCTTTTCTTTGGTCTTGTCCCACAGCGTTTCGATGGCACCGCTGATAGAGCCGTCCGGAGCCGTGATGGGGGCTGCCGTGAAAAACACCCATTTCCCGTTGTCGCCCATGTTGGGGAAATACTCCTCGGCTTCGTAGGCGTCCTCGATCATTTCGGATTTTTCCCAGGCGGTGCCGTAATGCTGCCAGAGCTCTTCCTCGGAAACACCGTCCACCACCAGGTCCGCCATGGTAGGACGCTTTTCCGCCCGGAAGGGTTTCCACTGATCATCGGTGCCGACCATCGCCAGAGCCGGATATCCGGTGAGTGTTTCACAGGCCTTGTTCCAATGGGTGATCCGGTGGTGTTTGTCGATAACGAAAGTCGGTATGGTCGAGCCCTGGATGATCTGGGACATGATCCAGTCATTGTCTGCCAGACGTGCCTGGATGTCGTGGAAGGTCCTGTTTCTGTGCTGGTTGATGTCCTGAACAAATTCGTAGAATTCCTCCAGGAGTTCTGAAAATCTTCCCCCGCGATGTGGTTGGCGTGCAGCCTTTTGACAAGTTCTGTTTTTTTTCCCTCTGATCCTGAAAAAATCCAGCAACGGCTGTGCCTCGTCGTGATCCACCATAAGGACCCAGGGCGGTTTACTGTCCTGGATACCCGCACGCAGGCCGTCATCGTCAGTCATTTCGATGACGACACTCAGCTCGGGGAGCGATAGCAGTTCCTTGAAATCGTTGGTGGTATAAATGCCGTTCTCCCGGGCATACATCATGCCTGCCGCCTGATCGTTGATGTCTGCCACGCCAAGAACTGTGGTCCGTGTTTCATCCGGGGCGTCGCGCAACAGGCTTTCCAAGAGCGCTTTGCAGCGCTGGCCGCCCCCGATAATGGCGATATTGGATGATTCAACATGATCGATCAGCCTCATGCTGTGGGTCATAGCAGTGTTCCTCTATCATTATTTGCGTTTTGGAAGCCCGCCGGAGCTGATAATGGGGACTGCCGGAGATCACTCTAAAAAAGCCACAACTGCGTGAAGATTGCAATATCAACCTCATCCGGTCATGGGAGTCCGGTTCCGAATGGGCAATCTATGTTAGTCTCAAATATGAACATGTAACAAAATGAGACAGATGGTTGCAAGGTAAGGCCGGCATCGCAAATAGTGAATTCGGTCACAAAAAAGTGTTTCAATATGAGACCCCACTGTGAATCGAAATAAACGCCCAGATCTACCTAAGCTCGTATATCGCCGGCCCCTCTCATATTTCCGGTAAAATAAAACTGATATTGATTACAGATAGTTATATGGAATTTCACATTTTCAGGAAGCGATCCGTGAATCCCCGCATCGGCGCAATCACGCTCCCGGCAAAATTTGGCATACTTTTCGCTGAAACATATGTTATTCCTGAACATCGTTCAGCGTGAAGTTAAAACGTAGGCTTTGCCTTGATGGTCTCGAAGATACGACCTCGATAAGCCAACAGATTAGTTCCCATTTAAAATCCACCCGTAGACCACTTCAGCGGATCCTGACTCTGGCGGTGTTTCGTGAAGACAGCGGATATCATTATCATCGGCGGCGGGCTTTCTGGCTCGGCCGTCGCCCTGGGGCTCATGCGTGAAGGCGCAGGAAACGTGACGCTTTTCGACGAACAACTCCCCACCCAGCGGCTATCCCGGGGAAATTTTGGATTGACCTGGTTCATGTGCAAAGGTGCCGACCACCCGGTGTATGCCCAATGGTCCCGGTTGGCATGCCAGCATTGGCTCGATTTTGCCGCCGGGTTGGAAGAGGAAACCGGCTATAACATCGAACTGGACTGGACCGGCGGCGCGGTCCACGCCATCGGTGATGGAGAATTTCAAACCCATTCCGAGGGCATTGAAAATCTAAAAGCCATATGTGCCCAGGTGGGACTGGACTATCCGGTGCGGATGCTGAATCGTGAAGAGTTTGCCGATTTGATTCCCGATATCACGCTGGGGGAGGAGGTCTCCGGAGCCATGTATACTCCGGAGCAGGGGCATGTGAATCCACTTAAACTTCTTGCTGCGATGCGCTGTGCATTCCAGAACATGGGGGGCACCTTCGTTGGTGCACAGACCGTAAGTTCCATCATTCCGGGATCTAACGGGATCATCACGCTAAAAACAACCATGGGTGATTACCAATGCCAAAAACTGGTGATTGCCGCCGGACACGGCTCCATCCGACTGCTGGCCCCCCTGGGTGAAAAGCTGCATATCTACCCGCAGAGAGGTCAGTTGATGGTGACCCAGCGCCACAAACGGGTGCTGAAGGTACCGATGCTCAGTGTTCGTCAGACCCCGGACGGCACTTTCGTCATCGGCCTTTCCACCGAGGATACCGCCTTCGACACCCGTGTCACCCCAGAGGCCATGCAAAGTCAGGCCACCAATGCCATCCAACTGTTTCCCATGCTGGCCAAGGTGAACTGGGTTCGTGCATGGGGAGCGATTCGCGTGATGACCCCGGACGGCGCGCCCATCTACAGTAAAGTTCCCGGGTACGACAATATTACCGTCGTCGTCCTGCATAGCGCGGTGACTCTCGCACCACTGGCAGTGAATATCGTTGCGCCTTGGATACTGGGAACCCGTGAGCACGAACTCATGCCACACTTTAAGAACGGGAGATTCAATGTTTAAATACGATGCCGCAAGTGAGATGGAGAAAGTTACGGTGACCCTGGATGGTCGGCCCGTCCTGCTTCCCGCCGGGATCAGTGTGGCTGCCGCTCTTCTCGGAATCGGAGAAATTATTTCCCGAATTTCCCCCACGTCGCACAAACCCTGTTCGCCCCACTGCCTCATGGGGGTTTGCTTTGAGTGCATGATGGAGATCGACGGCCTTCAACAACAGGCATGCATGAAAGAGGTGCAGGACGGCATGATCATCAATCGATACCTGGATGGCGAGAAAGGAGAGGGCGCATGACGAATCATCACGACGTAATCGTTATCGGTGCCGGCCCTGCCGGGCTGTCGGCCAGCGCCTGTCTTGCCGAGATGGGTCTTGATGTACTCACACTGGATGAGCAGAACCGAATCGGAGGGCAGATTTATCGGAATATCGAAGCGATGCCAAAGGACCGGCTCAAAATCCTGGGTGAGGATTACGCCTATGGCTTGGAAATCGCCGGCCGATTTCGCAAAAGCGGCGCCGCCTATGAAAACAAAGCGGTGGTGTGGCAGGTGGAACCGGATGGACGCGTCTGCTATTCACGCCTCGGGGCGTCGAGGCAGATAAAGGCGAATTACGTCATTGCGGCCACCGGTGCCATGGAACGGCCCGTGCCCCTCCCGGGTTGGACGCTTCCGGGAGTGATGGGTGCCGGTGCCGCAAACAATCTGACCAAAGAGGCGGGACTGATTCCCTCGGGTCGTGTGGTGATCGCCGGAAGCGGCCCGCTGCTTTTGCTGGAGGCATCCCTGCTGATTAAAAAAGGCGTTCACATCGCCGCTGTGTTGGAGACCACCCCGGTGATTCCCCCCGCGCCTGCCATTTCCCGCGCGCCCAAGGCGTTACTGAGAGCCGATTTTCTGTGGAAGGGCGTCGCCATGCTGCGTGAGATCAAGCGGGCGGGCGTTCCCCACCACAAGGGGGTTACCCATATTCGCGCCATCGGCCAGGAGCGTGTCAACGCCGTCGAGGCGGTGTGCGGCAACAAATCGCTTCGTATTGAAACGGATATGCTGTTGCTCCACTTCGGTGTCATCCCCAACACCCATATTTTTCGTCAGGTGGGGTGCAAAATGGTGTGGCTGAGCGACCAACGCTACTGGCATCCTCAATGCGACGAGTGGGGCCATACCAATTGTGAGCGCATCTTTGCCGCCGGTGACGGGGCGAAAGTGGCCGGCGCTCTGGCAGCCCAGTACAAAGGCGAACTGGCTGCGCTCGAAGCCGCGCATTGCTCGGGTATTATCCCCGAATACGAACGGGATGTATTGGCTGCCCCAATTAAAAAAGCCATCCGGCATGACGGCTGGCCGCGTCCGTTTGTCGATGCCATTTATGCCCCTCGTCCTGAGCATTTTACCTTTGAGGACAACACCGCCATATGTCGATGCGAGAATGTCACCGTGGGTGATCTGCGCAAGGTCATCGCAGAAGGCGTTCGAGAATTGAACGAAGTGAAAATCATTACCCGCTCCGGCATGGGGCCGTGCCAAGGCCGCATGTGCGGGCCGGCCTTGGCGGAAGTCATCGCAGCGGAACTCGACCTTTCGCCGGATCAGGCGGGCCGACTGAACATTCGCCCGCCGTTGAAGCCGATTCCGTTGGAAGAAATCGCCGGGATGACGCTCCATGAAGGACCTGCCGATGGGGCCAACTGGTTGCTGGATAAAAAAAAAACCGCCGGCCGAAAAGGCGTTTGACACAGGTTCCACAGGATCCTCCGACCCGACATCCGGCATAACCGGTATCCGTCTCAGTGATGGAGGCGGACACACACATTAAGAAAGGAACGCCGAGAAACAAAGGAGAGGAACATGGGCACCATCACCCGATTGGGTATAGCGGAGCGGATGAGTAAAATTGTCATTCACAACGAGACCGTCTACCTGTGCGGTCAGGTGGCCGACAACGCCGATGAAGACATCGGTCCCCAGACAGCCAACATGCTGGCCAAGGTGGATGCCCTGCTTGAACAGGCCGGCAGCGCGAGAGACCACATCCTGTCTGCCACCATCTACCTTCGGGATATGAAAGACTTTGGAGGCATGAATGCCGTTTGGGATGAGTGGGTCGTAAAAGGGCATACGCCGGCACGGGCATGTGTTGATGCACGCTTGGCCCGCTCCGATCTCTTGGTCGAGGTATCCATTATTGCCGCCCTCAAGGGGTAGGGCGGCATGATGAAGACGTTTTTACATGGTGTTGTCACCCTAAAAAGTTTGGTGCCGCCTGGATAAAACCCCAATAAGCGTCAAAGGAACATTCGATGGAACGATTCTTTCGGTATACCCTGACAGCGCTGATCAGCATCGTCGCCTTGATGGAATTCTACCAGGTTCTCATGCGGTATGTCTTTGAGATACCAGTCATGGGACTTGAGGAGGTTCTCGTGTATCCCACGTTGTGGCTCTATTTTCTGGGCAGTGTCAACGCATCACGGGAGGATACCCAGATCAAGGCCAATGTGCTGGACGTATTCTTGAAAACGGACCGTGCCAAATTGATCGTGAGGGTGGTGGCCGACATCATGTCCGTCATCGTGGCATCCTGGTTGACCTATTGGGCCTGGGATTATCTTCGCTACGCACTCCGTGTCAAAAAGGAGAGTCCCACGCTCTATATTCCGACCATCTATGCCGAGTCCTCCTTTTTCATCGGCCTGGTTTTTATGACCATGTACGCTGCGATGTACCTGGTCAAGAACGTGAAGCGATTGGCAGCGATGCCCAAATCGCCTCAAGACGTGGCGCAAGGAGTGTAATATGGAACTGGAAATCGTTACCGTATCCCTTATCGCTCTTGGCATTCTTGTGATGATGCTGAGTTTTGGCGTGCCCCTTCCCTACTGCTTCGGCGGTGCGCTGATGACGATGGTGTTTCTGGGCGGCGCCACGATGAAAGGCACCATGGTATGGGGATATACGCAATTGGCCAATCCGGTACTGCTATGTATCCCGCTATTTGTCTTCGCCGGCACCCTAATGAGTGAAAGCGGTATCGCCGCCAGCCTGCTGCGTTTCGTGAATGTGTTTGTGGGGCGAATCCGCGGCGGGCTGGGTTGCGTCGCCGCCATCAGTTGCGCCATTATTGGTGCAATTTCCGGCAGTGGCTTGACCGGTGTCGCCGCAACCGGGCCGATTCTGATACCGGAGATGGCCGAGAAAGGGTATCCCCGCGGATACGCCACTGCCCTTGTGGCAAACTCTTCCATCCTCGGACTCCTCATCCCTCCCAGCGTAACCATGATTATCTATGGCTGGGTCACCGACACCTCCATTCTGGCCTGTTTCCTGGCAACCCTGGGTCCGGGTATGCTCATCACGTTCCTTTTCTGTGTGGTGAATCTGATTCTATCCAGAAAGTTCCCTCTGATAATAGATCCACCGAAACCGGTCCAAGAAACCGTCAAGGAAGCCGCAAGCCTAACCAGCAAGGCATTGCCGGCACTCATCATGCCGTTGATCATTCTCGGGGGTATCTACGGGGGCGTGATGACCCCCACGGAGGCTGCTGCGGTTGCCGTGGTCTATGCCATCCCGGTGGGCATTCTGGTCTACAAAGGCTTGACTTTTAAAACCTTCTTAACAGCGGCGAAAAATTCGGCCACCGCCGTGGGCGCCATCATGATCATGATCGTCTTCAGTCTCATGCTCAGCCAGATCTTCGTGATGGAAGATGTCCCCCAGGCATTGGTGGAAGGTGTATTTACGATCACACAGAACCGGGTGCTGCTTCTGATACTGATTAACTTCCTTCTCTTTTTCGTCGGAATGATTGTCAACGATATCACGTCGATTATTCTCATCGGACCTCTTTTGCTACCTCTCATGGAAGCTATCGGTATCAGCGCGGTTCAATTTGCAGCCATTATGGGCGTCAATACGGCAATGGGTGGTGTGACCCCACCCTACGCGAGTATTCTTTACTTGGGCATGCGGATTGGGAAAGTGGAATTTTCCGAGGTGATCAAGCCGGCGATGATACTGATCATCTTCGGCTATGTTCCGGTTGTTTTTCTGACCTCTTTCTGGCCAAGCTTGTCGCTGTTTTTTCCGGGTCTCTTCGGTTATTGATATATCACCCCTTAATGATGAGGAAAAGGAGCTTAGAAATGAAAAAATCGATTATTCTCAGTCTGGTTATTATGTTTGCCGCTGTGGCGTTCATCGCTACCAGCGTCGAGGCGAGAACCTGGAAAATCTCTCATGTGCGGCCCCAGGGCACGGCCATCGATCAGGACTTGAAATGGTTTTCCGATACCATCAAAAAGGCCACCAATGGGAAAATTAAAACAAAAATCTATGCAGTAAGTGCCCTGGGAGATTACACCGTTGTACAGGAGCGCATCGGATTGGGTGCCATCGACATGGCCTGCCAGCCGCCAGCCTCGGCTGTCGATAAGCGTTTTCAAATGGTGTATTTTCCATACATGGTGAAAAACTGGGAGCAGGCAAAGAAAAACTACTCACGTGGCGCTCCGGTCCGTAAGATCGTCGGGGAACTCTAGGCGAAACAGGGGATTCATCTGTTGGCGGCATGGCCGGTGTATTTCGGTGGCATTTCCCTGAATCGAGAGCCTGTGTCACCCGGCGACCCAAATGCTCCAAAAGGGATCAAATTGCGTGTCCCCCCCATGAAGACCTTTCAGCTACTGGCGGATACCACCGGTTATCTTGGAACTCCGATCCCCTTCTCCGATGCATTTACCGCCGTACAGACGGGTGTCGTTGATGGCGTTATCGGCTCAGGTGCGGAAGGATATTATTCTTCCTTCAGAGATGTCACCAAATACTACATTCCTTCCAATACTCATTTTGAAGTATGGTATCTCATCATCAACAAGGACACCTTTGACAGGCTAAAACCCGAGTTGAAAAAGCAACTGGAAGATGTTGCCGGTCAATTTGAATCACGTCGGTGGAAAGCGGCCCAGGCCGACCAGGCGGCCAACGAGAAACGTTTGGCCGATTATGGAGCGAAGATCGTACCGATCAGCGACGCAGAGATTGCCGCCACAGCCAAGAAGATCCAGGAAAAGGTATGGCCGGCTGTATTGAAAGATGTCGGCGTGGATTGGGGACAGAGCGTTTTAGATTCCATCGTCGAATAGTAACGAAATGGATGCTCCCCGGCGTTACGATCTGTCCGGGGAGGATTCATCTGCCTCAGAAAGGCAAGCATGATGAACAAAACAGTTGCCGCCATATTGTGGTGTTGCTTCATTACGGTTTTCTTCGCCGGCGGGGTGTGGGCCGAATCTCAACGGTGGAAAATCGGTCATGTTCGACCCTCTGGCTCTGCCGTTGACAAGGATATACGGCTGCTGATCGAACAAATCGAAAACGGTACCGGAGGGGCAATCGAGATCGATATTTATCCCGCTAACAAGCTGGGGGACTACTCCGTGGTGCAGGAACGCGTGTCCTTCGGTGAAGTGGAGATGTATGTCGGTCCTTTTGGAACTGCCATCGACAAGCGCGTGGGCCTGGCGTTTGCGCCGTTTTTGGTGTCGACATGGGATGAGGCAAGAAAAGTGTATTTTCAAGGCAGCGTCCTGTTCGAACAGATGGCCGAGTTTCTGGAACCTCAGAACATCAAACTGATCGGTGGCTGGCCGGTATACTTTGGCGGAATAGCGTTAACCAGAGAGCCTGTCCAGCCGGGTAATCCGGACATTAAAAAGGAGATGATTATCCGGGTGCCACCCATACGTTCTTTCGAGCGCACCGCCAGAGTGCTGGGTTATACTCCCTATCCAATTACCTGGACCTACGCAAAAATGGGCCTGAAAACCGGTATGGTTGAAGGTATTATTGGCGGCGGCGCGGAAGGCTACTTAGGTCTCAAAGGGATCATCAAATACTATCTGCCCATTAAAGACCACTTCGAATACTGGTTTGTCTACATGAATTTGGACTTGTGGAACAGCCTTCCTGAAAAGACACGGACTTTAGTTCGCAACCTGTCTAGAGAAATAGAAATTAGGCGGTATGCCGTTGCCGAGAGGGAAGAACGTGACAGTATCGACAAACTGGCAAAACAAGGTGTTGAAATAATCAATTTCAGCGAGAAAGAGCGGGCGTTGATCAGAGAGAAAGTAAAGGAGGCCGTTTGGCCTGAAATGAGGAAAGAAATTGGTGAAGCGTTTGATGCGGTTACTTCCCTAACTGGTATCTCCAAGTGAACACCCGATGGCGGAGCCACGTTTGGTAGCCGTGGCGGCAGAGTTGTTGAGGAAGATAACGTTGCACCATGGGGGGCGCCCCGGTTCCAAGAATCCAATGATTTCCGTTGAGCACAGTTCTGGACGTTTTACAGGTGCGCCCTCTATAGCCGATGTCAGAATTCCGTTCCGATTGAGTGATGGTATGCGAATGCCAACGTACCGGAGTCATCGGAATCGGTATCGACTTCAAAGGTAACCGTCCTGTTTCGATTCCGATACCGATAGCGATCCCGACGCCGAGCATCTGCGGGTGCGCATTCTCTCGACACGATGGTTTATTGAGAGAAACACGTTTCACTTAAACGGAACATATTTTTGGCAATTGCTATATCATCCTGCTATCGCTATAAAAATGGAGTTGAAAGCCTGATCCGGGTGCATTGCTCGTTTTGGAAGTTTCATACAACATCATATACCATTCCCTCTCCACTTCCCTTCCATTTGGTTTAGCATATATTTTCGGAATGTCCCACATTAAGGTTAACATATTTTAGCAGGTGATTAAGTCGCACGATAAGCACAAAACTATAAAAATCGAGAGGGTGTGGGCGATGCCT